>Ga0206123_10000012_pt1 | contig 165460 bp, 149 predicted proteins | sample Helgoland_Spring_2_FD_160086 | JGI IMG/M metagenome (GOLD analysis project Ga0206123, IMG submission 160086) | Pelagic subsurface seawater microbial communities from Kabeltonne, Helgoland, North Sea - Helgoland_Spring_Bloom_20160316_1 | ecosystem: Environmental > Aquatic > Marine > Epipelagic...
CCCACCGCCGCGGTGCCCTCGCAGATCAACTCCATCGTGATCGGCGGCAAGCTGTTCGACGGCCGCGACACCGCCGACTACTGGCGCGAAGGCTTCCTCGCCATGCTCGATTACTACTACCGGCACTTGCTGGAACAGCTCGACGGCCTGCCGGAGGGGCGCGGCGCCCTGTCGGTGATGGAAACCCTGGCCGCCGCCCCCGGCGAGAGTGTAAGCGGATTTTATCGGACCTTCGGCTGGACCCCGTCGCCGGGGTACCGCGCCTTTCTGGACGGCGAGGACCGCCGCGCCGCCGCCTACCGCAGCGGCCACCGCTATTCCCTGGAGAACCTGGGCGTGGACCCGGGCCGTCTGGCGGCGACCTTCGGCTGGGTCTACGACCGTTTCGGCTACCCCCGACCCGGTGACTGAACCGTGCTAGGGTAGGGGTGTCATAAATACGACACACGTGGTGCGGATACTGACGACCATGAAAACAAAAGACCTGCGCGTACTGTTCGTCGTCGACGCCATGAAAGGCCGCAATGGGGTCGGCGCCTACTTCCAGGACCTGGTCGCCCACCTGGACGGGGTGGTGGCCCGGGCGGAGGTGGTGTCCCCCAGCCTGGAGGACCCCCATCCCTGCCAGGGGCTGTCCATGCCGATCCCCGGCGATCCCACCCAGCGCCTGTTCCTGCCGAAAATGCGCGAGCTCACCGCCCTGGTGTGGGAGATGAAACCCCATGTGATCGTGATCCCCGGACCGGGGATTTTCTCCCTGGGCGCGTTCTGGGTGGCGCGCAAACTGGGCATCCCGGTGTGCGTGACCTTCCAGACCGACTACGACAGCCTGGTGCGGCTGTACTGGGGCCCGCGTCTGGCGCGCCTGGCCGGCGGCCTGCTCAACTGGGTCAACCGCACCCTGTTCCAGGGCAGCAGCGCGGTGGCCACCATCTGTGAAAGCCTGATCGCCGATGCCCGCGCCGCCGGCGCCCGTCACCCGCAACTGGTGGGCACGCCGCTGGGCCCGGAGTTCGTCGAGCGGCCGCCGCTGCCGCTGGCGGAGAAACTGGATTCGGTGCTCTACGTGGGCCGCTTGGCGGCGGAGAAAAACATCGAACGCTTCCTGGCGCTGGCCGCCCAGCGACCGGACTGCCGATTCACCGTGGCCGGGGACGGCCCGCTGCGGGAGAAAGTGGAAGAGCAGGCCCGCCGCCTGCCCAATCTCACCTTCCTGGGCTGGTGCAGCCGGGCGCAGGTGGTGGAGCAGCTGGACGCCGCCCAGGTGCTGGTGCTGCCGTCGGTGGTGGAGGCGTTCGGCACCGTGGCCCTGGAAGCCATGGCCCGCCAGCGGCTGGTGATCACCACGCCGGCCTGCGGCATCAATCAATGGCCGGAGCTGGCCCGCGGGCTGGCGATCATGGAAGAGGGCGAGAGCCTCGGCGACACCCTGGCGCGTCTGCAGGCGCAGAGCCCGGCGCAGCGCCGTGAGCGAGCCGAGCAGGCCCGCCACGCCGCCCTCACCATGAACCAGCGCGCCATGGACACCTGGCTGCAGGTGCTCGGCCATTGCGCCCGCCAGGCGCCGCTGCTGCCCAAGCGCTGGCCGTCGCCGACCCTGGCCGTGTTGCGCCGTTTGAGCACCGCCCGCCCGGAGCTCTGAGATGGCGCTAAGCGGCTTGATCTCGATTCACGATGTGATGCCGGAGACCCGTGAGCGGGTCACGGACATTCTCGAGCAGCTCGCCTGGCTGCCGCCGGCGGCGGTGACGCTGCTGGTGGTGCCCGGCAAGGACTGGCGGGCCGCCGATCTGGACTGGCTGCGCGACCTTAGCGAGCGCGGCTACCCGCTTGCCGGCCACGGCTGGCGGCACCGCTGCGACACCCCGAAAAGCCTTCACCACCGTCTGCACAGCGCGTTCATTTCCCGGGACGCGGCCGAGCATCTGTCGCTGGACGAAGAGCGCATCATCGCGCTGATTCAGGATTGTCACCGCTGGTTCGTGGAGCACGGCCTCACCCCCGGGCCGCTCTATGTGCCGCCCGCCTGGGCGCTGGGGGCGGTGAACAAACGCCGGCTGGCGGCGCTGCCGTTCCGCTACTACGAAACCCTGGGCGGCCTCTACGACGCCCGCGACCAGCGCTTTCAGCCCATGCCGTTGCTGGGCTTCGAGGCCGACACCACGCTGCGCGCCTGGAGCCTCAATCTGTTCAACCGGGGCAACTATCTGGCGGCCCTGGCCAGCGGACGCACCCTGCGCGTGTCCATCCACCCCCAGGATCTGCAGCTGCGCCTGGGTGCGCAGGTGCTGCCCTGGGTGCGGCGTCTGGAACGCCCGCTCGAGGCCTACGCCTGAATCACGCCTGCGCGGAATCCGAAATCGGCTGCTTCAGGCGCTCCACGTTTTCTTCCAGGAAGGCAATGAAGGCGCGGGTTTTCGCCGGCAGCAGGTCCCGTCCGGCGTACACCAGATAGAAATCCAGGTCCGGCGCCCGGTAGCGCGGCATCAGCTGCACCAGCTCGCCGCGGTCCAGGTGCTCGGCGATGTCCCAGCGGCTTTTCAGCGCCACGCCGTAGCCTTTCAGCGCCCACTCGCGCAGTGTTTCGCTGTTATCGGTGATCAGGTTGCCGGACACTTTGACGTGGTGCTGGCCGCCGTATTCGTCCTCAAGCTGCCACTGATCCTTGAAGGAACCGTGGCAATCCAGGATCAGGCAGTCGTGCCGTTTCAGGTCCTTGGGGTGGCGGGGCGCTTTGCGGCCTTTCAGGTAAGCCGGCGACGCGCACACGCAGCAGGGGTTGCTCATCAGCCGCTTGGCCACCAGGGAGGCGTCGTCCGGCGCGCCGATGGAAATCGCCACGTCCACGTCGTCGAGCACCATGTCCACATAGCGGTCGCCCAACGACAGTTGCACCGTCACGTCGGGGTACAGCTTGGAGAATTCCGATACCAGCGGCGCAATACGATTGCGCCCCAGACCGATGGTGGAACTTACCTTGAGCATGCCCCGGGGAACGTCCCGGCAGGCACTGACATAGGCAATCGCTTTGTTGAGCTGGCTGAGCAGGGTATCCACCCGCACATACAGCGCCTGGCCCTCGCTGGTGAGCCTGAGCCCCCGTGCGTTACGCACCAGCACGCGCACTCCGAGCTCCTGCTCGATGCGCGATATATACTTACTGATGGACGCTACGGAAAGACCCAGATCATTGGACGCTTCGGAAAGACTCCCCGCCTTAACGACCGACACAAACACACTGAGATCAGCTATCCGTTTCATCGTCGAATCCTTATTTTAAGGAACCGAGACGGCCGGCATAGGCGTTATCGAGCCACGCAAGACGGTACAGCGGTTCCTTCCACCTTTTGTTTTTCTTCAGGGTTTTGATCCCCTCCGGGCATTAGCCCGCCCCGGGGGCCCAGCACCCGTCCCGTTCAGGTGTGTTCTTACCGATCCTTGGACAGTTCTTAAAAAACTATAACACAAGACAACCGTTTTACGACGCTTTCGCCGTGGTGGCCGGGCGCGCCTTTTCCTTCGCCGCGAAGCCGCGCGGCGCGGGCGTTTGAAAGAAAAAAGAGCGGCCTTCGCCGGCGCTCTGTTACAAAAAAGTTTGGCGCGGCGCGAAAAAGTGGCAGGAAAGCGGCCGGTGTTTCCTTTAGTAACACCTGTAAACATAGTGGCGTTTTGATGGCGCCCAATTGGCGTTTTGCGCCTGCCACAAAGAGCGGACCTGCCGCACAAAAGAAAGTAGATACTGAAGTGTCATTTTGTATATTTATTTGTCTACTTTTTCATAAAGATGGCGTTTTCGGCGGTCGGAAAACACGCAAAAAGGGTCCGTCACCATAAAACATGACCGGCTGGTCAGCGGCTTAAATAAAGACTTTCCGTCATTTTTTCGTTTTTTGAAAGACCTGTTTTCACGTTTTCTTGTGTCCGACGTCAGTCAGGCCCCTATAGCCTCAGCAGTTGCACCATCCCGTCGGTGCCTTGCCCGTTCATGGACAGTTCGGGACATAAAACCAATAACGATCGTTTGCGGCGTACATCCGCAAACATTAGAGAACAACAAACAAATCGGAGGGAAAATCCGCATGCGACCGCTTCCTTATTTGAAGACCGGGCTGTGCGCCAGCGCCCTATTGCTGGCACCTGCTATCTCCCTGGCGAACATGGGCAACACCGCCACCACCTACGGCTTGCTGCCCACGGACATCGCGTCCGCGCAGGCGCTGTCCATGTTCAACACGCAAGTTTCCACCACTTACTACAACCCGGCCTACCTGGCGCACAGCACCAAGAGCGAGCTGACCGCCGGCTTGATGCACGCCGAGCACAACCTCAAGGCGGACAGCCAGCAGTTCGGCACCTACACCGTGCAGGACGACCCCACCCAGCAGGTGCTGCTGGGCCTGAAAGCGGATCTCAGCGATCTCACCGAGCTGGGCCAGCCCATGTACCTGGGCGTGATGATCGGCTCCGAAAAATTCGGTGACGAGCTGCTCGCGTTCGGTTCCCGCACCGACGCCGACGGCCAGTACTTCAACTACGGCCGCCAGCCGCTGTTCCTGAGCATCGGCGTGGGCACCCACATCTGGCGCGGCCTGGACATCGGCATCGGCACCAAGGTCACCCTCAAGTCCGAGGCCAACCTGGTGGCGCAGACCAATCTGGCTGGTGAGACCGAGTACGAAGAGCTCAACGTCTCCGCCAAGCCGGTGATCCGCCCGATCATCAGCATGAACTTCGACTGGGAAGAAACCTTCTGCCCGGACGCCAAGTGCTGGTACGACGGCCTGGAAACCGCGTTTGCCTTCAAGGGTTACTCCGATTCGTCCGTGGAAGTGAACGCCAACACCGTGATTCCCGGCACCATCCCGGATCCCGGCCTGTTCATCGACATCGCCACGGTGGATTCCTACCAGCCCAACATCTACACCCTGGGCATGCAGCTCAAGCGCGACAAATGGCGCCTGGGTCTGGCGGTGGAAATGCAGGAATGGTCCGCCCTGGAAGACGAGCTCAACAACGACACCGTCAAGAACAACCTGGGCCTGGAGTTCGACGACATCGTCATCCCGCGCATCGGCGCCGAGTACTACCTGAACGACACCTTCACCTTCACCGGTGGCGTGGCGTTCGAGGAATCGCCGCTGGCCAACGACGTGAACCCGGAAGTGAACTACCTGGATTCCGACCGCACCGTGATCGGCCTGGGCATGAGCGCCACCTTCGACCACGTCTACGGCCTCAAGCATCCGCTGCGTCTGGACTTCGGCTACCAGTACCACCTGATGGAAGAGCGTGAGTTCCAGATCGTATCCAGCCAGCCGACCGCACTGAACAACGACGTGGTGGAAACCAAAGGCGACGTCAATGTATTCGCCGGCTCCATCAGCATGCAGTTTTAAGGGGGCACCATGAAGACAAGAATGATCAAGCGGAAAGGAACGCTGCTGTCCTCCGTCGCGGTGCTCGGCACCGCGATGCTGCTTACCGCCTGCGGCGGTGACGGCGGCGATTCACCTGTCGACGATTTCGGCAGCAACCCGGGCGAGGGCGACAATCAGGGCCTGCTCTACGCCTATCCCGACAACGGCCAGAGCGAGGTGCCCACCAAGGCGCCCATCGCACTGCGTTTCACCAGCGCAGTCTCCCTGGGCGACATCGACCAGAGCGTCACGCTGTGTTGCGACGAAGGCGGCGGCGATCTGGCGTTCACCAGTGAAAAGGTGTCCAGCGACCCGCGCGGTGTGCTGCTCACACCAACGCAGCGTTTGCAGCCGCAAACAGAGTACACAGTTCAAATCAGCGATCTCCGCCTGAATAAAGGCACGGCCCAGGACCAGACACTGACCTTCAAGACCCGGCCTCTGCAAGAAGGTCCAAAGAACCAGGTCGTGGAAAATCAGGATTTCATGATAGACCGGCAGTTCCCGAACGGCTTGGAAATGGAACCCTACATGGATTTCTCCAGCTTCCGGTTCCAGTTCACTCAACCTATAGACCGCACCACGGCGACTTATGGCGATGGCAACACCGTAGTGCTACGTGACAGTGAGGGTCTGGAAGTGGACGCCGGTCTGCTGGTCGATGGCGCCTACATGACCATTGATCCCACGGACGATTATCTGGCCCCAGGTGAAACCTACACACTGGAGCTTACCGGGGGGCTGGAAAGCACTTACGGCGAAACCTTCGCCGGCGAGACCATCGAGTTCACCCCGAAGGATTCCTCGCCACGCGGCGAGCCAGGCTTCCTGGTGCAGCGCATCACCCAGGACGGCACCTCCCGCCTCACCGGCAAGGGCATCAACCAGGTACCGGTGAACGGCACCTTGCTGGGCGAAGACGTCAACGTCACCCAGGCCCAATCCGAACTGGTGATCGCCGAACTGGCGGACGTCACCCAATACACCGACGTCACCCCGATCCGCCTGCCCAAAGGCACCCTGCTGGAAGGCACGCCCATCGAGATGGTGAAAATCGGCGGTGCTGTGGACGCCGGCTTCGGCTCGGGCGACGTCACCATGCGCGTCCTCTCCGACGCCACCGGCTACCTGGTGCCCAACCCCTACACGGAAGACAACCCGGACCAGCTGCGCATCGTGCACCTGTTCATGGACGTGGGCATCGCCACCGAAAACCCGCAGGCCAACGGCGGCTTTACCCAGAACCTGATGCACATCCATCTGGTGGGCGTGGCCGAAGTGGACCCCAACGGCGGCGTGCTCAACATCGACGCCACCAGCATGGTGGAGCCGGATGTGCTCGGCCTGGAATACGGCTACGGCCTGCTGAGCTTCCAGTTGCAGTCCTACAAGGATCAGACTGGGACGTTGCTTGCCGAGGCGAAGGAGGTGCTGGAAGATATCACTCCCCCGGACCTGTTAAGTTGGACCTTGGGCACTAGCGATGGCTTTTCTAGTACAGAAAAAGCAGGTCTCTACAAGCCTGGAGATGCCATAGTTTTAAACTTCGACGAAGCCTTGGACCCTCAGAGTATTGGAAATAAAGTAACGCTCTATGGGCTGGACGGTATCACGCCGATGCCCATCACCTATTTTGTGGACGGGGCAGCGCTAGTCATAAAACCGGAGAAAGTTCAAGAAGCAATCGGAGGCTCTCAAGTTGAATCTCTTGCGGGCGTTATGCGTTATATCCCAGAAGGAGAGCCGTTAAACTACAATATTATAATAGATAGTGGCATAACGGATATTGCTGGGAATCCGATTAATAGCGTTATCAACGAGTCAATCCCCTTGCCTAGAACGGTAGAGAATAAAGAAGTTGTTCGGCCTTCCGGACTACCCGGTAGCGTCTTAGACCAATTGGTAGATCACGCACCAGTAGTTTTGGCCACGTATCCCGGGTTCCCTTGCAGATTAGACGAAAGCACCAGAGATCTTGGAGCTAACGTGGCCGGTCGTTGCGCTGGCGGTATGGAAGGTATCACAGAAGAAGATAGTAGTCTGCCAAGTGACATTACTCCGGAAGATGACCTCATACCGATTTCGACGATTCCCTATGATAGGCCCATCGTTATTAGTTTTTCTGAGAATATCGACCCTGAAAGTATCGTTGTAGGCGGTACTTTTAGTGTCGAGAGGATCGATAATACTGGGGCGGCAATAGAGCAAGTGCCGGGCCGGTTAGTGAAAGAACCTCGCCGACTTCTGTTCTATCCGCATAGCGGCTGGGTAGAGGGTCAGCTATATCAGTATGTATTACAGTCGGCTGGATACGAAGTTGCATTTGCCGGGACTATCCGAACACGGATCGTGAGCACTGAAGATTATACTTGCGGAATAGATGCTATATGTGATGAGGCGGGGCTGCCGTTGCAGACCCAGGTTCTTGGTGCCGGAGAGGTGTTAAGTGTTGATGGTACTGGCACTGAAGCTGATTATATGCTGGCTTCATTAGGAAGGCGGAGCAATGACCCCGACGCCGGCGGTCCCGATCTGGTGCAGTACTTCCGTGGTGGCCAGAGATCAGACTCGGTCCTTCAATCCCTATCTACAGCACCAGTGTCTGATACTAACGCTAACTTTTATACCGAGAGAGATACCCCCGAAGAGTATTACGCCTTAAACGTTAACTGGCAGGAATCAGGTGCTATTTTCCGATACAATACACAAGAGTACGGACCTACCACCGAAGATGATCCCTATTCTGATGAAAGTATCGATCCTAACGGAGTGCGTCCTAGTTTAAATAGCGCCAAGGTACTATCGTTGCCGGCTGAAGTGCCTGCTGGCAATCAAGCACCGGGGCTATGGGTCTCTAGTATTAATACAGGCTGTGGCTTTCAGGAGCATCCTCAAGGTGGCGACTTTGCGACGCCCTATACTTTCTCTGATCCCCAATTGCTCGAATGCCCTGAGAATAAATTTACGTACTTGACCTCTTCTCTTATGGCGGAGGTCACGTCGGAAGTTAATGAGAACGGTGAGATCAAGGTTTTAATATGGCCCTCAGTCATAATGGCTAGCTCCATAGACGTGATGGCGATGGTTTCACTTGCGGCGGGAACACCGTTCGAGAACCAGCTCACCGCTATTCGAGATGGCGCGACTGGGCCTCAGATTATGCGCATGAGATACGCCGGCGAGAACCGCGATCAGCCGATTGAAGGTTGGATCCAATCCACGGTGGACGGGCCGGTTCTAAAGGCTGAAGTGGATCTTTACTTAGATATACCAGGTATCGCGGACTTGGCTGTCCAGTCAAACCTGGGAGGCACGAACATGGCTAGCTACCCAGTTACGATGAATCTCACCGGACCGGTTGACTTTTCGGATGACGGTAGGATGATCGTGCAGCAACATAATCTTAACCCGGTCAATATAAGACTTAAGATCGCCAGCGCGTCTGGGACTTACGTTGCAGAGATACCGCAGATAATCCCTGAGCGGGGTAGCTTGCTCCAATATATTTCTGAGCCGATAAAATAACGGCTAAGGAGAATAAACAAGGAGGCGGCCAGGCGCCTCCTTTTTTTCTCCAGTTTCCTACAACCTGAGAAATTAGATTTAATTCTTCCTTAGAAGGCCGTAGTGGATTCGATTTGAAACGGCGATTAAATGTCTGAAATCCCTTAAGTAATGGCACAGGCTAATCGACCGTTAACGAAGCATGCCATCTCCTAAGTATATGCTGCCTGTATCTGTAATCCGCTAAGGGGCACAGCGGGCATGTGAGACCGGACAGAAGCGGCTCTTCGTTTGATGCAATGAGCACCACCCCCCCCCCTTCAATTGATGCCCCAAAAGTTTCGGACCCTGTCGCGCAATAGCTGGACGCGGCCCGACCATCTATCTAGGCCTTGTCACTCAGTATCCTGATATGACGCTACTGACATGAGATTACCTACTTCTGGTCGAGGGCGGTGGTCGAAAGGAAGGGGTACTTATGGTGCCGTTATGTAGTCTTTGGACCAGTGAAGTGGTCAAGTGATCTTGGACAGTTTCTTAGGTTCTGATCACGCGACCGCTTTTTCCCTTGCCCCGGGCGTTTGGTATTGGTTGGTGCTGTGAGGGCCGACGTGGTTGTAGTACTGGTTGACGTAGACCAGTACATCCGCGATGGCCTGCCCGGAGGAGGGGTATCCTTGTGACGGTATCCACTCCGATTTCAGGCTCCTAAAGAACCGCTCCATTGGCGCGTTATCCCAGCAGTTGCCGCGCCGGCTCATGCTTTGCTTAATCCGGTAACGCCACAGCTGTTGCTGGAAGGCAACACTGGTGTACTGGCACCCCTGATCGGAGTGGAACATTACCCCTTTGGGTCGACCTCGTGCTTCGTAGGCCACCGCTAACGCCCGCGTGGTCAGCTCCGAGTCCGGGGCTGCGACATCGCCCAGCCCACCGTTCTTCGCGCATACAGATCCAACACCACCGCCAGATAGAAGACCCAGCAGGTGCCCGCACAGATGTAGGTCACGTCCCCACACCACACGGCATAGAGCGGTAGCTTTTTTAATATCTCTTTCTCCCGTTCCACCTTTTGCAACCGGGCTTCTAGCTCCTGGATGCGCTGGTGTTCCGGGGTCAGGGCCGCCGATCTGCCTGGCGTGTGGCCACTGAGTTCCGCACGTAGTTGCTCCACCCAGCGGCGCATCACCGTTGGACCCCACTTCACAAGACCTAAGGTGATAGTCGAGGGGGGATGGGGTTCGGCCGTAGGAAGTCACGCGTCGGCTAGGCTCAGTGCGACTGCCTCCGCGTGAATATATCAAGGTAAGAATTGGCCTCTACCCAATGGAGCTATTCATAATTGAATATTTAGATGATAACGATAGCTTGTCGATTGGTGGCGGCGGTCGATTTTAAGTTTGAGGGCGATCGGCGATCGGGGTAGACGGGGTAGAAGGGGACTTGAAGAGAATTTTTGGTAAAGTTATAGGCTTTGGAGCGTTTTTATTTTCATCGGAAAAAGAGAGAGCCAGCTGTGAAGGCTGGCTCTCTAGGGGGTTTACCAAGCATTTACGTCGACGTAGCCGTCGGTGGTTACCATGCCGTTGATGTTACAGTTGCCCACGCTTGCGGCAAAATCAAAGCTTGAAGGTTCTGAAACAGGGCTGCCGTTTCTGAATTCAACACCTTCCAGCGGGCCGCTGCAGATCTGGCCGAATGAAGAGTGGCTAACTTTCATTTCGTCGATGTCACCTACAGCGAAGTCTGTCGCCGGAAGATGAACATCGCCACCGTTTGCGCCATCAATACCGAGCTGCCCATCGTTCGGGTCCTCAAAGTACCAAACGAAGCTGCTAATCGTGATATCGTCGCAATCAGAGTCCGGTGCAGCCGGGTCCTGAGAAACAGCACCGCTGGTGACTTCGAGATAAGCACGATTGGCGGTGGGATCTACATCGACCTCACCCTCAAGAGTTACTATACACTGAGCAGTGAGAACGGGGATGCCGAACACTGAGTATGACAGATCAGAAACACCTTCGAAGGTGTACGGACCTGACATCGTGGTGGCACTAGTTAGGTCGGTATAAGTCCCGCTACCAGCAGAGGTTTCGGCCTGAAGGCATTCCCACTGATCTGCAGTGGTGGTGTTACAAGCAGCTTGAGCTGAACCGGAGAAGCTGTAGATAGCAACGCCGATTGCACCAACCAGTACTTTCTTCATCATTTCCATAGACATGAGAGTCTCCTCATTCTTCCGTTAATTGGATGTTTTGCGACGGCGATCTTTACTTCTTCCATGGTCGCCGCCGTGTCGGTGGGTGAGTTGTTGTTTTGCCCCCCGAACCGACACGATTCACGTTAGAGGAGGTGGGAAGGCGGGAGAATAGCAAATTTTGAAAACAGGTCTTTCAAAAAATGAAAACATGAAATTCAACAAATGATAAAGTAGAGCAGGAACAGTGACTTGGGGCTGACTTCTTGCGTACAACCATAAACAATAAAAGTTCTGCGTCCCCGACGAACGGTAGCATATGGCCGATAAGCGGTAGCCTATTTGTGAAGGGCGAAAAAACGTGACCGGGATTTCGTCCACTCTTTAAAATCCGGTTTTGTTTTTCTTGTAAGCTTTTCGCTATTTAATCTGTAAGTTTTTCGCCAGTTTCTCGTGTTTGTTACCTATGGTAGCATTTTAACCAATCTGTAGTGTTTTTCCTGCCTTTTGGTGTTCAGGGTCAAGCCGTTCGTTCCTTGATTATCGACATATTTTGCATTTCCTTGTCTTCTTCCTGTCTCCAGCCCGTGGCTTGCGTGTCTACTATTAAAGTGCCGAACGCTTCCAGGCCGCTTCCGTGAAGGGTTGTGCGCGGTTTGCGGCGTACAGGTGTGTGCAAGGAGGCGCTTGAGCCCAAGAGGATCGGGCTGGCTGCAGAGAGTGATGTTGACGCCGGCGCCCCTTCCTACCTGCCATTTGCCCAGAGAGGCTGCCCATCGTTCGTCCTGGCTTACAAGGATTGTCCGCGTCGTAGGACAGACAGCCGGATACGGTCCAGGCCACGCTTGTCGGTACCCATCGACGAGGTACCCATGGACAAACACGACACGGTCTACAAGCTGCTTTTTTCCCACGACCGCATGGTGCGCGATCTGCTTGTTGGCTTTCTGCCTGGGAAATGGACGACGGACCTGGATCTGGATTCGCTGGAGAAGATGAACGGCAGCTATGTCACCGATGACCTGCGTGGTCGGCATGGCGATGCGGTGTGGCGGGTGCGGTGGGGCGAGGACTGGTTATACGTTTATCTTCTGCTGGAGTTTCAATCCTCTGTCGATCGCTTCATGGCCCTGCGCACCCTCGTCTATACGGGCCTGCTCCATCAGGACTTGATCCGCCGGGATGAGCTGGGCGCCGACCGGCGGTTACCGCCGGTGCTGCCGGTGGTGCTCTATAACGGTGAGCGTCGTTGGCGGGCGCCCACCGAAGTCCGGCCTTTGATTCAGCCGCCGCCGGAGGGGCTGGAGCGCTTTCAGCCTGATCAGTCGTTTCTGCTGATCGATGAGGGCGCTTACAGCGCCCACGACCGCCAGCCGCTGGATAACCTAGTGGCGGCGCTGTTCCGGCTGGAGCATCATCGCTCTTCCGATGAAGTGGCCGGCGTTCTTCAACTTTTGGTAAAGTGGCTGGAGGGTCCGGAACAGGCCTGTTTGCGCCGGTCTTACCTGGAATGGCTGCGCCGCCGGCTGCCGAAATGGTTCCCCGGCGAGACCTTCCCCGAAATGCACGACCTGCAGGAGGCGTACGAGATGATCACCAACCGGTTCGAGGAATGGAAAGAGCGCCAGCGCCTAGTGGGCGTGCAGCAGGGTATGCAGCAGGGCGTGGAGCGAGGCATTGAGCGAGGCCGCCTGGAAGGCGAACGCGCACTGGTGCTTCGCCTTATACAACACCGCTTCGGCGAATTACCCGCCGCGCTTCGCCTGCGCCTGGAAGGCGCCTCCCAATCGGAGCTGGAACACCTCGCCGACCGCGTTCTGGACGCCACCAGCCTGGACGATCTCTTCCAGTAAGTAAGTGGGCGCACGACCGTGTTGCCTTCCTGCGTTAGGTTTCCTGGGAGAGCGATCCCAAAGTGTGGCAACCCGGGCCTTTTGCGGTAACCGCATTTAATCCTAGAAATCACGCAAATCTCGCCTTTTCCCCCGCTTATGACACTGAATAAGCTGTTTCAGGGGCCAATTTCCACCGTTTAGCGTCTTACTTGAACGGCCGGCTTCGATGTTTTGTGGGCGCCTTTGCTGGCCGCGACCTGCTAATCAGGCTTCTTTGCGCCGGGCGCAACATTCGTTGCTAAACACGCAAAATGACGCTTTTTCAGCTTTCTGACACGGTTTTCCTGTCTTATTGCCTGGTTCTGCCACCTTATTGCTCCCTAACCGACTTTCCGTGCTGGCTGACAATGTTTTCAGCCTTCACGTACGGCGCCTCGAGGCTGTAGCCGTTAACCTCAGGCATCTTCAGCCGTTCCCTCACTTGACTCCCAAAATGGGAGATTCTAGAATCGCGACAGTTAGGGAGAGATGATGCGAGTCATTGCGAAACGGACGTTAAGGCAGTTCTGGGAACTGCCGGACCATGGTGATTCGGAGAGGCCTCTCACGCAGTGGCACCACATGATGGTCAAGGCACACTGGGAGACACCCCAGCAATTGAAGGCAGACATAAGCACGGCTAGTGTTCTCAAGCACGGTAGAGTTGTCTTCAACATAGGCGGCAATAAATACCGTGTGATTGTCGCCATAAGGTATGACTTGCAGATCGCCTGGGTGCGATTCGTTGGCACGCATGCTCAGTACGACCAGGTTGACGCGGAGACTGTGTAATGAACATTCAGCCGATTCATACAGACGACGACCTCGAACGTGCTTTCGCTCGCCTGGAAGAGCTGTGGGATGCGGAGGAAGGCAGCCCGGAGGCGGATGAACTGGAAGTGCTCTCCATTCTGATTGAAAAGTACGAAGACACACACTATCCCGTTGGCCCTTCGGATCCCATCGAGGCGATTCTGTTCACCCTTGAGCAGCGCGGCCTGACCCGCCGCGATCTTGAGGCTTACATCGGCTCCAGCGGGCGGGTCTCCGAAGTCCTGAATCGAAAGCGGGCACTCAGCCTGCAGATGATCCGCAATCTGCACGCCGGCCTCAAGATTCCCTATGAGAGCCTTCTGAACGACACCGCCGCTTGACCTCTCCAATAGGTGGTCGCAGTTTCATTGGATGCCTTTCTGGCCGCTTTGCGCTCCCCGCAACTTTGTTGCCAAGCACGCAAAAGGGCGATTTTTCGGCTTTCTGACACGCTTTTCCTATCTTTTTGCCCTTTGCTGCCACCTTATTGCCCCTAGCTGACTTTTCGTGCTGGCTGACAATGTTTTCAGCCTTGCCGTAAAGCGTCTTGAGGCCTTATCCAGCTGCATCATGATGGGGCCCGGCCTTTCCCTCAGGGCGCATTTTGCGGCAGCCGCAGTTAATCGTGGAAATCACGCAAATTTCTCTTTCTCTCCCGCTTATGACATAAAAAAAGCCGTTTTGGGGCCTCTTTTCCATATTTTGGCGCCTTACTTGAACCGCCACCTTGGACGCGTGCTGGGCGAAGCCTAAGTACGGTATTGCGCCGCCGCGCCCGGACGTCAAACTGATCGAAAGGCGATTGAAAGCAGTGCTTGCCCACTACGGCTAAGCGGGAGGAAGTGATGAAGCGTAATGCCACTCCTAAAGGCACCGATAACGTACTTTTGGATTTGGGCTTTGACGACGCCGCGGAGCTGTCGACCAAGACAGCGCTCGCGCTCAAGCTCAATGAGATCATTGACCAGCGCGCTTTGAACCAGACGGAAGCCGCGGCGATTACGGGCATGACCCAACCCAAGGTGTCTCAGGTGCGTCGCTACAAGCTCCAGAACATCTCTTTGGAGCGGCTGATGCAGGCGCTGGTGTCTCTGGACCAGCACGTGGAAATCGTCGTCCAGCCGGCGCGAAAGGCCCACGTGCCCGGCATTACGGTTGCGGCTAACCCGCCGGAAACGACCACAACCCTTTCGAATCACTGATCCGTTCGCTTTTTCTTCCCGGCCGGTCGGGGTAAGGTTGTTGACTCATTGATTCGACAATAAGAACTGATCATGCAGCCTCGCCCCGCCTCAACGTTGGCGCTGCTTCGGGACACCGAGCAGGGCCTTGAAGTCTTGATGCTCCAGCGCACCCTTAAGGCCGTGTTCATGCCCGGCTTTTATGTGTTCCCCGGCGGCGCCGTCGACGACGGCGATCGCGACCTGGCCCGCAGTGGTCACCTTTATGGCCACGATGACGATTCCGCCAGCGCCTTGCTGGGCCTGCCGGAGGGCGGCGGGCTGGGTTATCTGGTCGCCGCCGTGCGTGAGTGCTTCGAGGAGTCCGGCATGCTGCTGGCCCGCGACAGCGCCGGCCAGTGGCTGGACGGCGGCCATCCGGTGATGGACGGCCGCTGGGCGGTGGGCAGTGGTGAGGCGGATCTGGGGGATCTGTGCCGCTCCCACGGGTTGGCGTTGTCGCTGGACGGCATCGCCTATCTGGATCACTGGGTGACGCCGCCGGGGCCGCCGCGCCGGTTCGATACCCGCTTCTTCGCCGCCGTGGCGCCGCCGGACCAGGTGCCCGCCCACGACGGTGATGAAACCATCGACCATATCTGGATCCGTCCGCAGGACGCGTTGGAGGATCGCCGCCAGGGCCGTCGCGAGTTCGCCACGCCGACGGTGAGCGTGCTGCGCAAGCTGTCGGAGTTCGCCTCCGCGGACGAGGTGCTGGCCTACGCCCGCGACCGCCGGCCGCAGGCTTTCCCGACGCAGCCGTGGCCCGCGCGCAAGGGCGACGAGGTGGTGTATATCGAGCCGGGCCGCCCGGCCTACGATGAGGTGTGCAAGCTCGACCCGGATGCCAAAGGCAACGCCCAGGCGCGCCTGGAGGCGGGCCTGTGGGTGGCGCTCAGCAATCACGTATCGCGCCTGACCTTGAACGCCGGGTCGGACGACGGCGGCCCGGGCTTTAACAGCTACCTGGTGCGCGCCGGTGAGCAGGCCCTGGTGGTGGACCCGGTGATCGAGGGCCGGGACGACCTGCACGCGCTGCTGGAAGCCTGCGACGGCGTGCTGTCCACCATCGTGCTCACCCGGCCCCGGGAACAGGAAGCGGCGGCCCGCGCCCTGCAGGGCGCCACCGGCGCCCGCATCCTGGGCGTGGCCGGCCCGGCGGACCTGCGCCTGGCGCACGGTGAGCCGCACCGCCTGGGCGGGCTCACCCTCAAGCTGCTGCACACCCCCGGCCAGGCGGACGACCGCCAATGCCTGCTGATCCAGGAGGAGGGCATGCTGTTCTCCGGCACCGCGGTGCTGGAGCGCTCCATCGCCAAGGGTTATCTGCCCGCCGCCGACGTCGACGCCTACGTGGCCGGCCTGGCCCGGCTGCTGGAGGAAGACCTGCACTGGATCGCCCCTGGCCGCGGCTTCCTGATGGGCCAGCCCCAGAAGGTCCTGGACCACCTGATGACCCAGTGCCTCAGTAGAGTCCAGCGCTGAACCTCTCCTGATAGGGTGCCTTTCGGGGCACCGCTACTTAGATCCCTGTCTAGTCACTGGAAAACTGGATTTTGATATGCCATCCCTGGGTCTCCATATGCCAATTTTTTCTTTTATTTTCTTAGGCCTCTATGTTTAGCCTGATGTCACTGGGCCACGAGGGGGAAGTACGTGGTCTGGCGGAAGCGGTTCGGGACGGACCGCTGCATAACAAAAGAAAGGAGACTCTCATGAATCATCAAACCAAACCCTTCACCCTGAACTACTTGTTTGCGGCAGCACTGCTGTGTGCCTCGGCGACCGGTTGGGCGGCTAATCCCGCGCCCGCACCGGGGATTTATCAGTTCGGCGCCAGCCCCGGCACCCTCAATCTGACCATTACCCAGGGCGGCAGCACCGAGACCTGTGAACTTATCATGGACATGGATTTCCAGCCCGCCGCCGGTGGCGTCAATTTGTTGATGGCCAATGCCATCATCATGCCGGGTACGCCGGGTTGTCCGACGGTGCAGTTCCTGCCGCCGTGGAACGGCTTCGCGCCGTTGCCCGCACCGCTGGCGGGCAGCACCGTGCCGGCCTCGTTCAATAACGTGATGATCATCGGCCCGACCGGCGCGCCCTGTACCGCCGCGCCCAGCCCGATGGCCATGCAGTTCACCAACGGGCCCACGGTGATTAACACTTCCGCTTCGAACTTTGCCTTCGCCACGACGTTCGGCGGTTGCCAGATACAGGGCTTCGCCGAAACCCTACCGATGTTCCCGGATGTGGACATCATTCCTTAAAGAGTGAAACGGGGCCCGGTGCAAGCCGGGTCCTTCTCGACTAGAGTAATCGAGAGACTAAACAGACACGTTTTGGGGGTAGGCAATGGACGCCGATTTTTCGACGTTTGAGTTGCAGTATCAAACCGCCGTGATCCGTAATGCCCGGTTCTGCCAGGACGCATCCCTGGAACCGTGGGATAACGAGCCGGAGGAACTGTTACCGACAACCGTGGCGGAGCTGCAGCGTATAGCTGCTTTTTCACCACACGGTGGGTTGAGCTATGAAAGCGCGTGGGAATACCTTTTTCTCTACAATACATACTATGTACTCGATGCACCGTACGAGAACGCTCCCGAACTATGCCAGCTGGTATTGACGTATGACGCCGCCTTCGTGGTGCGTTATCTGTCCACGATAAGGTTACCGCTGCATAGGTTGCGAGCGGCCGCGCTGGATGAGGGCGCCCGTGCGTTGCGAGAATCTTGGCGAGTTGCGTTGGATGCCCAACTGAATCAGGCGGGCTACAGCGCAGCGTTTCGTGCCCGCTATACGGTTGGCGATGTGCCGACCACACCGTCAGAGAGCAAGAGCTCTTTGTATCAGGAAGATGAGCCTTTGAGAGCAAATTTACCGGCCAGGCATGACTGGCTGCTTTATCAGCAGTCCATGGCGGGTGCGACCGACGGTTCGCATTGAATCTGATGCTTGGTAGCCTCTTTGGGTAGTTAGGGATACCCTGACTCAGACCATCTGGATCGCATAGACTGACATTATCTTGGGGGCAGGCAATGGATGCCGATTTTTCCACGCAGGCTTTGCAGTACCAAACCACCATATTGCGCAATACCCGGCTGGGGCAGGACGCGTCACTGCTGCCCTGGGCGGCGAATCCGGAAGAGCTTAAGACCACCGCGGTGGCACAACTGCATCGTATCGCCGGATTTACCCCGGACGGTGGGTTCAGCGAGCACGGCGGCTGGGAGTATCAGTTTCTCTATAACACCCTGTACGTGCTGGAAGCCCCCTACGAGGATTCCCGGAATCTCCATCAGATGGTTCTGACCTGGGACGCCACCTTCGCGGTGCGCTACCGGGCCGTTGCGGAGCAATCCCTGGATAACCTGCTGGAGGTCGCCTTCGGCCCCGGCGCCCGGGCCTTCCGGCGCCGTTGGCGGACCGCCGCGGACGCGCTGTTCGACCAGGCCGGTTACGGCCCCGCTTTCGGCGGCGACGCCCTGGACGACGCCCTCATTATGCAGCCGCCCGCGACGAAGCCTGTGTACCAGCAGGACGAGCCCCTGCGCCCCGGCGTCACGCCCGCTCAGGAGGTGCTCCGCCCCGAGGGGCCGGAGGCCGGCAACCTCGGTCGCGCCCACTAGGCCAGTACAACATCGTCTGATTGATTGGAGTTTCTTGGAAAGGACTCGGGAAAATGACAATAACAAATAAGCTCCGCCACCTGGCTCTCGTCGCCTCATCCTGGCTTCTGGTTTCGGCGGCGCACGGTGCGTCGGTGACGTTTTCGTCGAAAGAACTCTGCGTGGAGGGTGTGGCGGCGCCGCTTGAAGTGGAAGTGGCGCAAACCCAAGCCCAGCGCAATCGTGGTCTGATGCAGCGTGAGAGTCTGGCGAAGGACGCCGGCATGCTGTTTCTGTTCGACGGCCCGATGGCGAAGGGCGTCGGCTTTTACATGTACCGCACGCTGATTCCCCTGGACGTGGCGTTCGCCGATACCGACGGCCGTATCGTGTCGATCATGACGATGACGCCGTGCCCCTATGAGGACCCGCGCCGCTGCAAGATCTACCGGCCGGGGAGGGCGTTCGTGTCCGCGCTGGAGGTGAACGCCGGCTTCTTCGAGCGCCACGGCGTGAAAAAAGGGGACAGACTTTTCGATCCGCAGGAAGGAGGCTGCGATCTCGCACCCGACGACGAGCCGATCACCGACAAGGATTAGCGTTTCCGGCTTATTCCCTCCGCGTTTTACCCCGGCACACTGAAGCCGTACCGACCCAAGGAAGCGGAACGGAGAGCGAGATCGATATGTCGGAGGAGCGCACCCCCTACGCGCCGGGCACCGGCTCGGCGGCGGATGCCTGGGTGGACCGCCTGCTGGAACGGGGGCGCGGCCCGGAGCTGGCGCCGATGCCCTTGAACACCCCGCTGGACGGCACCCACGTGACCGCGGCGGTGCGGCTCACCGGCCGCGACCGCTTTCACCTCGCCCGCGTGCTGGGCGTGGACCTGCCCACCCTGGAACATTGGGAGCGCGGCCTGGGCGCGCCGGACGGCGCCGCCCACGCGCTGCTTCTCATCGCCCTGCGTTTCCCCGAGGTGATCCGCGCGTTCTCCACGGATTGACCGGCCGGGGGTTACTGCCGGGCGTTGAGCATGGCGATGGCGGCCAGCGCCTCCGGGTCGTGTTCCTTGAGCCGGTTGGCGATGCCGTGCTGGAAGAAGTAGCGGAAGTCCGACTCCTTCTGCGCGGGCACCAGACAGCGGTCGCCGGGCAGCACCGGTGTCTGGGTGACCGCCGCCTCGTCGGCGACCATGGCCCGGGCGGTGCCGTCGCCGTACAGGCGCCAGCTCACCACTTCCATCAGGCTCAGGGTTTCGAACTCGTCCTCGGAAAACACGGCGTGGGTGCCGATGGTGTCGGGGATCTCCTGCACCAAGCCCCGGGCCGGGTTATCGAAGGTCGGTTTGCCGAAGAAGGACACCGCGGCGTCCAGCTCCTGGACCTTGTGCGGTGGCGCTTCGCAGAACAGGTAGTCGCTCTCCGGCAGCCGGTAGCCTTCCCAGCGCCCGTTGAGCGGGTCCGCCAGCTCATGGGCACTGGCCAGCTTTCTCAGCCACGGCACCATCGCCAGGGTCTCGCCGTTTTCCAGGCGTGCCCAGGCCAGGATTTTGACCGAGAAAAGAGTGTCGGGATGCTGGTCGTTGGCATAGAGCAGTTCCATGCCGTCGTATTCAGGGGAGAGCCTGAGAATCGGCGGCGAAGCGGCTCGCCGTCGTGGGGTGAATGGCAACACGTTGTTGGGACGCTTCGTGTCGCCGATGGGGTCACGCCGGTTTGCCATAAACACCTCCGCGCAGCCTATGTTTTCACACTAGACGGTGGCGGCGGGGCGCGCAAGCGCTGTTTTGCGGGAATTAAAGCGGCGATCGGATCAGCCGATGAACCGGCCAGGCGCCACGCGCATACGAAACTTACAAGCCGGAAAACCGTCATGTCCCGTTCCTCCCGTTTTAGTATTCGCTCCAACCTGCAGAACAAGATGCTGCTTCTGGCCCTGGGCCCGGTGCTCCTGATTACCTTGATTCTGGAGGTGTTGGCCACCCTGGAAAGCCGCCGGGAAACCCGCGAAAGCCTGGCCGAGCAACGGTCCGCGCTGATCGAATCGCGCCAGCAGGGCATCAAGAATCTGGTCGACGCCGCCAAGGCGTCGGTGAGCCACCTGGCCGACGCGCCGCCGGAACAGCAGGCCGAAGCCCAGGCCCGTGCCCGGGAGATCCTCGGCAACGTCACCTTCGGCGGCGGCAACTATCTGTTCGTGTATGACTTCCAGGGCAACGTGGCGGCCTCGCGCACCGACAGCGTCGGCGGCAACAGTTGGGACCTGCAGGACGAAGACGGCCAGTATGTGATTCGCGATCTGATCGCCGCGGCCCGCGACGGCGGCGGTTATTACCAGTACCGCTGGACCAACCCGGCCACCGAGACGGTGGAAGCAAAGTACTCCTACGCCACCGCCATCCCGCAGTGGGGCTGGATGATCGGCGCCGGGGTGTACGCCACCGAGGTGGACAAGAGCATGGCGGTGGCGGAAGCGGAGGCGATGGCGTCGCTGAAGCGATCCATGATCACCACCGTGGCCACCGGCCTGGGGTTGATGGCGCTGGTGGGTGCCGGCGCCGCCTGGATGGTGCGCCGCACCGTGCGGCCGATCCGCGATACCGCCACGGCCATGGAAGACATCGCCCGCGGCAAGGGCGATCTGACGCGCCGGTTGGCGGTGACCACCGACGACGAAGTCGGCGAGCTGGCCAATCAGTTCAACGGCTTCGTGGCGCGCATGCAGGAGACCCTGCTGGAGGTGCGCGGCAGCACCCGCCACGTGAACCGCGCCGCCGATGAGATCGCGCTGAGCAGCGAGGAGCTGGCCACCCGCACCGAGCAGGCCGCCGCCAACCTGCAGGAGACGTCCGCCTCCATGGAGGAGATCACCGCCACCGTCAATCACAGCGCCGAATCCGCCGGCCAGGCCAACAAGCTGGTGGCGGGCACCGGTAAGGTGGCCGGCGACGGCCTGGCGGTGATGGGCCAGGTGGAAACCACCATGGGCGAGATCAGCGATTCCGCCACCCGCGTCAACGAGATCGTGACTCTGATCGACGGCATCGCCTTTCAGACCAATATTCTCGCCCTCAACGCCTCGGTGGAGGCGGCCCGCGCCGGCGAGCACGGGCGCGGTTTCGCGGTGGTGGCCGAAGAAGTGCGCAACCTGGCCGGCCGCGCCGGTGAAGCCGCCCGCGAGATCCGCGCCTTGATCGACACCTCGGTGGCGCGCACCCGGGAAGGGTCGGAACTGGTTCGCCAGGCCGGCGAGACCATGCGCGGTATCGTCGACAGCGTCGCCCGGGTCACCGAGGTGATCGAGGAGATCAGCAGCGGCGCCGCCGAGCAGAGCAGCGGCATCGGCCAGGTGAACACCGCCGTGGCGGAGATGGATTCCGTCACCCAGCAAAACGCCGCCATGGTCCATCAGACCTCCGGCAACGCCGCCGAGATGCGCGGCCACGCCGGCCGCCTCAGCACCCTGATCGATTCCTTCGTGCTCGGCGAAGCAACCTGAAAAGCGCTACACCGCCGTGGCGATCAACGCCAGCACCGGCAGAACCGGCGCCAGCCGCACCATCAAGCGCGGCCGGTAGGGCAGCAAAAACACCAGCGGCAGGCCGGCCAGGGTCACCAGGCCCAGCGCCATGGAGAGCGCCAGGCCGGTGGGCCACAGCCGCAGGCAGCTGGCCACCATCAGCGCCATCAACACCCAGCCGGCGACGCGGAAGGCACGCAGCCGTGTCGCCGGCGGTTTGGCGCCGATGGCCGCTTCATGGTGGCGTTTCATCGCCAGCGCCAGGGCGGTCAGGCCGGCGTAGGCGAGGCTCAGCGGCAACGTCACGGCAATGACCGTCATGCGCCATCCTCCACGGTACGTCGTTGTGGGAGCGGGCCGCGCCCGCGAACGGGTTGCTTCCGCACCACCCGCCACAGCGCATAGCCGCCGGTCGCCGCCATCAGCAAACACACCACATCGAACCCGGCCAGCGCGCCGGTTCGCCAAGCGGTGGCGCTGAACAGGTGGCTGTCGGTGGTGGCCACATTCAATAGCGGCAACGCCGCCCACAGCACGGTGATTGCCGCCAGTTGCTCGATCCAGCCGCGCCGGCCCGGGCGCAGCAGGGCGTGGCCCAGGGCCAGCAGCCAGGTGAGGAAGAACACGCGGATCTCCCAGCTCTCCCGGGCGGCCAGTTCCACCGGCAGCAGCCGGTTGGCGGCGAAGTAGGCGGCCAGCGCGCCCAGCAGGCCGGTGAGCGAGGCGATGTTGAGTCCGTTCACCAGCCGCAGCGCGGCGCCCGGCGCCTTGCCGCGAAGCTGCTGGGTGCGCTTGGACACCCACAGCAGCATGCCGGTGGCGACCATGGCGGTGCCGCCCACGCCGAACAGGAAGAACAGCCAGCGCACCGTGGGGTCGGCGAAGCGCGCCAGGTGAAGGTTGACCAGCAGGTTGTAGACCCGGAAGGCGCCGGGCACCGCCTCGTCGCCCGGTCGCGTTTCCAGCAACTCGCCGGTGCCGCCGTTGAACACCAGGGTGGGGTTGCCGCCCCGGCGCTGGTCGGTGATGTGGGGATCTTTCGCCGTGGATACGCGGATCACCGCGTTGTCCCGGTTGGGCCAGTCCACGCTGATGCGGCGCACCGGCTGGTCGAAGGTCTCCCGGGCGCGCGCCACCAGCGGCGCGATGTCCACCATCGGCATCGCCGCGCCGCCCTCGGCGGCCGGCTCCTCGCGCGGAAACACGTCCTGGAAGAAGCCGCGCCAGCCGTCTTCGTAGGCCGCGTTCATGCCCCAGGGCATCAGCATCACCATGAAAATCAGCAGGCCCGAATAGGTGATCATGAAATGAAACGGCAGCGCCAGCACCGCCGTGGCGTTGTGGCTGTCCAGCCAGGAGCGCTGGCCCTTGCCGGGCCGGAAGGTGAAGAAATCCTTGAAGATTTTCTTGTGGGTGATCACCCCGCTGACGATCGCCACCAGCATGAACATGGTCGCCACGCAGATCAGCCAGCGTGCCCAGATACGCGGCACCCCGTACAGCTCAAAGTGAAAGCGGTAAAGAAAGTCGCCGCCCCGGCTGGCGCGCGGCGACAACAGCTCGCCGGTGCCGGCGTCCATCACCGCCTGCTCGCCGCGCCGGCGGCCGCCTTCCTCGGCCTGGGGTGTGTCCGGCTGCCAGCGCAGCTGCGCCACCGGCGAACGGGCCTCGGGCAGCTGAATGTCCCAGCTTTTCGCGTCCGGGGCCTTGGCGTTGAGCGCCGCCCAGGCCAGCGCCGGGGTGTCCGGCGACGGTTGCGAGTGGTGCAGCTCCGGCGCCATCCACAGGGAGATTTCCTCGCGGAAATAGGCGCTGGTGCCGGTCACGAACATGGCCAGCAGCAGCCAGCCCAGCAGCAGGCCGCTCCAGGTGTGCAGCCAGGCCATGGATTGCCGCAGACCCGCCTTCACAGCAGCGCCTCCGGGCCGCCCAGCCAGGCCAGCGCGGCCAGCACCAGCGCCGGCATCAGAATGCCCACCCAGGCGCGGGCGGCGCTACGCGTGGCGAACGCCCACAGCACCGCCACGGTGTAGATCAGAAAGGACAGAAGGTTGGCGGTGATCACCGCCGTGGCCGGCGCCGCCGGCAGCCACAGGGCGAGGGCGGTGGTGGCGCAGGCGGCCAGCGCGTAGCCGCCGAACACGGCCGCCAGCGTGCGCGAGGCCACGCCGACCGCGGGCGAGGCGGTGAGCCGCTGCAAAGAATGTTTGGACATGCAATCCCCAGCACCGAAGCGTCGGCACCCGTCATGGACGGATAAAGCAAATAAGAATCGTTATTATCCGCATCTGGGGAGTGAATGCAATCGCCGGTGTCAGGCGGATTGCCGTAACCCGACGTCCGCGCCCGCCTGGGCCGCCAGCGGTTGCCGCAGCCGCCAGCGCAGGCGGATGCCGAGCAGCACGGCGGCGGCGGTGAGGCCCGACACCAGACCGATCCAGAAGCCCGCCGGGCCCATGGCCGGCACCCACAGATCGGTAAGCCCGAGTACATAGCCCACCGGCAGCCCCGCGCCCCAGTAGGCCACCAGTGTCATCAACATCGGCCAGGCGGTGTCCTCGAAGCCGCGCAGGCAGCCGTTGGCGCACACTTGCAACGCGTCGGACACCTGGTAGATGCCGGCGAACAGCAGCAGGTGGGCGGCCAGGGCGATTACTTCCGGGTTGTCGGTGTAGATGTGCGGAATCCACGGCCGGCTGACGATCAGCGCCAGCCCGGCGAACAGGCCGATGCCGCCGGTCATCGCCAGCGAGCAACGCACCGCGCGGCTCAGCCCGGCGCTGTCGTGGCGCCCGCGCGCATGGCCCACGCGTACCGTGGCGGCGAGGGCGAAACTGAGCGGGATCATGAAAATCAGCGAGGTGAAATTCAGCGCGATCTGATGGCCGGCGACGATCTCCGGCCCCAGCCGGCTGATCAACAGGGCGATCACCGCGAAGATGCTCACCTCGAAGAAAATCGACAGCCCCACCGGCAAGCCCAGGCGCAGCATATAGCCCAGGCTGGCCAATTCCAGGTGGCGCTCGCGCAGGCTCAGCCGTGCCGGCCGGTACACCGGGTGGCGGCGAATATAAGCGCCCATCAGCAGCGCCATGCACCACATCACCAGACTGGTGGCCCAGCCGCAGCCGACCCCGCCCATGGCCGGAAAACCCAGCTTGCCGTAGATCAGCACATAGTTGGCGGGGATGTTGATCGCCAGCCCGATGATGCTGATCCACAGCACCGGCCGGGTGTGGTTCATCGCCTCGGTGTAGCTGCGCAGCGCCAGCAGCACGGCGGCGCCGGGCATGCCCCAACTGAGTGCGTTCAGGTAGCCCGCCACCAGCGGACGGATCGCCGGGTCCACGTTCATGACCGTCAGCAGTGGCGTCATCGAACGCAGTACCACGGCGCTGAACAGGCCCAACCCCAGGGCCAGCCAAAGACCCTGCTGGGCCACCGGGTTGACGCGATGGTAAGCTTCGCCGCCGAGGTGGCGGGACAGAATCGGCGTGGCACTCATCAGCACGCCGGTCATGAACAGGAACAGCGGCACCCAGATGCTGGCGCCCACCGCCACCGCGGCGAGGTCCTCGGCGCCCACCCGGCCGGCCATCATGGTGTCCACGAAGCCGTTGGCGGTCTGCGCCAGCTGGCCGCCGAGGATCGGCAGGGCAAGACGCAACTGAGCAAGGTATTCGAGACGATGAGCGGACATGGCGCACTACAGCCTGATCACGGGGCGGCTACCATACCGCAATCCCGTGGCGTGGTGCACCGCGCCACCGACCTGGAATCGCTGTTTCGGGACACTTTTTTCGAGCGCCACCACACCGTGCTGGAAGGCGGCTTCGAAGAGCCGGTGTATTTGGCCGGCACACCGGTGGCCGGCACACCGGTGGCTGGTGAACCCGCCCGCATCCGCTACACCCGCGATTATTTCCGCAGCGCGCTCCATGAAGTGGCGCACTGGTGCGTGGCCGGCCCGCGCCGCCGGTGTCTGGACGACTACGGCTATTGGTACGCCCCGGACGGCCGCGACGCCGCCGCCCAGGCGGAATTCCTGCGCGTGGAGGTGCGCCCCCAGGCGCTGGAAGCGCTGTTCTGCGCCGCCTGCAATCATCCGTTCCGCGTCTCCCTGGACAACCTGGACGGCGACCCAGGCGACGAAGCCCGCTTCGCCGCCGACGTCCAGGCCCTCGCCGAGCGCCTGCACCGCGACGGCCCACCGCCCCGCGCCCGCCTCTGGCTCGACGCCCTGACGCGTTTCTACCGCACCTAGAGGGTGGTAGGAGCGGGCTTGTGGGAGCGGGCCCGCACCTACAGCTCTGATCAGCGAAGCATGTGCAGGAAATGCATGTGCTTCTCGTACTGGTCGAGTACGTCGCTGATCACCTGCTCGCGGGTGAAGCCCATCAGGTCGTAATCCTGGCCGCCTTCGCTGAGGAACACGTCGGCGCGGAAGTACTGGTCGCTGTCCGCGTGACGTTTCGAGTGCTCCAGCTGGCGCATGGTGATCGACGGGCGCGCGTAACCGCGTATGCGTACGCCGTAAAGAAAGTCGGTTTCCTCCGCGTGACCGACGATCAGGGTGGCGCGGTCGTCGGCCTCTTTCACTTCCACTTCCAGACCGTGGCCTCGCAGTTCGTCGGCCACGGCGTTGAGGGCCGGCGTGGCGGTGTCGCGCAGGAAGGCCTCGACGCGGGCTCGCCCCGGGAAACTGACCATGCCCCTCAGGCGGGACTTCCAGCCGCCGGCGGGCGCGGTGTGACCCACGTGGATGGCCGCCGGCGCGGTGCCCAGGTTGGATTGGAAACTGGTGCGCCGGATGCCTTCCACTTTCAAGGATCGGACCAGCCCGTAGCAGGCGATCAACAGCACCGCCGAGAACGGCAGCGCCGAGGCGATGGTCGCCGACTGCAGCGCGCCCAGGCCGCCCGCCAGCATCAGTGCGATGGCGACAATGCCTTCCGAGCTGGCCCAGAAAATGCGTTGCCACACCGGCGTATCGTCGTGGCCGCCGGACGCCAGCATGTCCACCACCATGGAACCGGAGTCCGAGGAGGTGACGAAGAACACCACCACCATCAGGGTGGCGACGCCGGAAATAAAGCCCGACCAGGGGAACTGCTCGAGGAAGCGGAACAGCGCCACCGCGTTGTCGTTCTCAACGTACTGCGCCAGCTGCGGGAAGGAACCGTCAAGAATCATGCGGATCGCGGAATCGCCGAACACGGTCATCCAGAACAACGTAAAGCCGGCGGGCACCAGCATCACGCCCAGCGCGAATTCACGAATGGTGCGCCCGCGTGAGACACGGGCGATGAACATGCCCACGAACGGCGACCAGGAAATCCACCAGCCCCAATAGAACAGGGTCCAACCGCCCATCCAGTCCTGCGGGCCGTCCTCCACCTGGGGCTGATAGGTGTAGAGGTTGAAGGTCATGCTGACCAGTTCGGAGAGATAATCGCCCAGGTTCTGCACATAGGCTTTAAGCAGAAACACCGTGGGCCCGAGAAACAGCACGAACGCCAGCAGCAGAAAGGCGAGCCCCAGATTCAGCTCGGACAGGCGGCGGATGCCGGCGTCCAGGCCGGTGACCACGGAGATGGTGGCCAGGCCGGTGATGGCGACGATCAGCCCCACCTGCACCCATTCGTTCTTGGGCAGCCCGAACAGATAGTTAAGCCCGGCGTTGACCTGCTCGACGCCGAAGCCCAGCGAGGTGGCGACGCCGAACACCGTGCCCACCACCGCGAAGATGTCCACCGCGTGGCCCAGCGGGCCGTAGATTCTCTTGCCGATGAGCGGATAAAGCGCCGAGCGCAGCGTCAGCGGCAGGCCGTGCCGGAAACTGAAATAAGCGAGAATCAGCCCGACAATGGCGTAGATGCTCCAGGCGTGCAGGCCCCAGTGGAAGAAGGTGGCGCGCATCGCCTCCTTGGCGGCGGCGATGGTGCCCGGGTCCGCCATCGGCGGCGCGGTGAAGTGGGTCACCGGCTCGGCGACGCCGAAGAACATCAGGCCGATGCCCATGCCGGCGGAAAACAGCATCGCGAACCAGGACCCGTAGCTGTAGTCCGGTTCCGAGTGATCCTTGCCCAGCTTGATGTCGCCGAAGCGGCTCACCGCCAGAAAGGTCACCAGGGTGATGATGATCGCCACGGTGAGCACGTAGAACCAGCCGGCGTCGCTGATCACCCGCGCTTTGACGGTGTTGAACACGTTTTCCGCCGTGTCCGGCACGATCACCGAGAACAGCACCATGGCGGCGATGATCGCCACGGACGTGAAGAACACCGGCGGGTTAATCAGTACTTTGGGTTTTTGTTCCGGGGCGGTGCTTTGCTGGGGATCGTCACTCATCCGGTTCTCCTGATCCTTGGCGCGAGCTGAAGGAATCAAATTAACACAACGGTGGTGAAAACGAAGCGGGCCTGTGGAATCCTGCCGGCAAGCAAAGCTTGCCTTTCGCGGGCGAGGCCCGCTCCCACAAAGGCCCGCTCCACAAAGGCCCGCTCCTACAAGCGGCCGGCCTGCTTGAGCTGCTGGTAGGCCTGGCCGAGGCGCTCGGCGAGGGTGTCGGGGGTGGCGGCCACCAGCTGCGCGCCGGCGTGGCGCAGGCGCGCGTGCAGGGCGCGGCGCAGGTGTTGTTCGTGGGCGTCGGCGGTGACGCGCAGGGCGTCGTCCACGCCGGCGACGCGGGCGTGGCGCAGGGCGGCCTGCTCGGGCAGCTCCATGTCGGCGACCATCACCAGGTGGCGGCGGCTCAGCATACGCACGGCGGCGAGCAGGTCGTCGCTGTCCTCCGCCTGCACCCGGCTGATGATCACCACCAGGGCGCGCCGCCGCCAGCGGCCGTGGAAGTGCCGCGCCGCCTGGCTGAAGTCGCTGGCACGGTCGGCGGGGTGCACGTCGTAGAAGCCTTTTAGCAGGCTTTGGATGCCGTTGGGCCCGTGCACCGGATCCAGCCAGCGCGGCGTTTCCGCCGAGAACAGCATGGCGCCGGCCCGGTCGCCCTGGCGCAGCGCCGACCAGGCCAGCAGCAGGGCGGCGTTGAGGCCGTGATCGAAGGCGGTCAGGTCGCCGATCGGCAGCGCCATGCGGCGGCCGCCGTCGAGCAGCACCCAGACGCTCTGGTTCTGCTCATCCTGATAGTGGCGGGTGATCAGCCGCTGGCGACGGGCGCTGGCTTTCCAGTCGATGCGGCGCGGGCTGTCGCCGGCCTGGTAGTCGCGCAGCTCATGGAATTCCAGGCCCTCGCCCCGGCGCGGTTGCACCCGGGCGCCGAACCGGCCGCGGCTTTTGTCCACCGCCAGGGCGGCGCGGGCGATCGGCGAGAAGTCGGGGTAGACCGGCACCCGCCGCTCGGCGGCGATGCGCCGACGCTGCTGCCAGAGGCCGCGCGGCGACGGCAGCCACAGCTCAATATCGCCGAACCGCACGGTGCCGCGCCGGGTGGGCCGGTAGCGGTAGGTCACTTCGGTGCGGTCGTGATCGACGGCGGGCACCAGGGTGCGCGGCAGGCCGGTGAGCGGATCGTCCGGCGGGTGGTGATCGGCCACCAGCCACGGCTCACCGGCGACGGCGCCACGACTATCGAGCAGCAGGGTGACGGTGTGCGCCACGCCCACCGCCAGCGCCGCCGGCAGCCGCCGCTCCGCCGCCGGCGTCGGCCGCGCGCGCAGCCGGCGCAGATCGTCCAGCGCCCAGGCGGCGCCGACCAGGCCTAACGCGGCCCACGCCAGTAGAGCCGGCGCTGCCAGTTCCGGCAGCCCGACGCGAGCCACTAGTGGCAGGATAGCCAGCGCCGCCCAGCCGAGCAGCCCTTGGATTAAGCGCTGCCCCGGCCTTATCGACATGCCGCCTCCACGGCGGTCTGGCTTCTTGTGGGAGCGGGCCATGCCCGCGAAAGGGTGGCGCCAGCCACCCGGCAGGATACCAGAGACCTTTTTGGCATCCCGCTTTCCAAGCTCTCTGGAATCCTGCCGGCCGGCTTTGCCGGCCTTTCGCTTGCAGGCAAGCTCCTACAAGGGCCGCCCCCACAAGAGGTCAGGCCGCGCGGCTGTATCCGTGCGTCCTTCATTGCCGGGGCGCCTCCACCTGCTCCAGCAGTTGCGCGAGCACCGATTCCACGGTCTGGCCTTCCAGCTCCGCGTCCACGCCCAGGCGCAGGCGGTGGCGCAGCACCGGCGCCGCCACCGCCTTGACGTCGTCGGGCACCACGAAGTCGCGGCCGCTGAGCAGCGCCTGGGTCTTGGCGGTGCGGGCCAGCGCGATGCTGGCGCGCGGGCTGCCGCCCTGGATCAGGCTGGGGTGTTCCCGGGTGGCGCGCACCAGACGCAGCAGGTAGTCGATGATGGCCGGGTCGATCAGCACCTGTTCGGCGCCGCGGGTCAGTTCGAGGATGCCGGCGGCGTCGGTGACCGGCGTCAGCTGCGCCGCGTCCAGGCTGTCCGGCAGGCGCCCGTCGAGCACCATCTCCAACATGCGCGATTCGTGCGCCTGGTCCGGGTAGTCGATCAGAATTTTGAACAGGAAGCGGTCCAGCTCCGCCTCCGGCAGCGGGTAGGTGCCTTCCTGGTCGAGCGGGTTCTGGGTGGCCAGCACCACGAACGGCGGCGCCAGCGGGAAGCTCTCACCCTCGATGGTGATCTGGCGTTCCTGCATCACTTCCAGCAGCGCCGCCTGGGTCTTGGCCGGCGCCCGGTTGATCTCGTCGGCGAGCAGCAGGTTGGTGAAGGCCGGCCCCTTGCGCACCCGGAAATCGCCGCTCTGGCTGTCGAACAGGGCGTGGCCGGTGACGTCCGAGGGCATCAGGTCGGGGGTGAACTGGATGCGCTGAAAGTCCAGCTCCAGCACCCGCGCCAGGCTGCGCGCCAGCAGCGTCTTGCCGAGCCCGGGCACGCCTTCGATCAGCACATGGCCGCCGGTGATCAGGGCGATCAGCACCTGCCGGGTGATCGCCGGCTGGCCCACCAGCACCTGGTTGAGCTGCTCTTCGATGCGGCGCGCCAGGGCGCCGGCCTGTTCCGTCTGGCTGGTCATAAACGGCTCCTAAGGGTTTGCAGTATCGCCACCCGGTCCGCCCATTGCTGGCGGTCCCGGGGGCGCGGTTGTTGGGTGTCGCCGCCGCTGTTCAGGGCGTCGCGGAGAGCGGCTTCGGGCAGGGCCAGCCGCTCGGCGGCGATCGCCAGGGCCTGGTCCCGGTCCGGGTGAAGCAGGTCCAGGCGCCGCCGCGCCTCGTCGCGCAGCGGCGCCGTCAGCCGCTCGCTCTGGCCGGTGCGCCAATGGAAATGGCCCAGCGCCAGCAGGTGGCCGAGGTAATCGGTGCGGTCCGCTTCGGCGGCGTGCCACTGCGGCCCGGGGCGCGGCAGACGCCGCCACAGCCAGGCCGCCAGGGCGAGCAACAGGGCCAGCATCAGCGGCCAGGCGTGCTGCCACAGCCACAGCGGCAGCGGCGGCATGTCGATGCCCTGCACGAACCACACCGGGCCGTCGCCGATCAGCTGCTCCAGCAGCCAGGCGTGGTCGAAATAGTGCAGGTGCTGGTTGTCCCACAGCGTCAGGCCGGCGAGCACGGTCATCTGCCCGTCGCCCCAGGACAGGTGGACCAGTTGCGCGCCCTGCGCATTGTCGGCCTTGGAGGACGGCAGCGCCGGCAGCAGGTCGGTGGGACGATGCTGCAGGGCCTGGCCGGGCGAGGCCAGCAGTTGCCGCCGGTCGCCGTCCGCGAACACCCAGGTTGCCGGCGCCGGTAACGGCGGCGCTTCGCAGGTGAGCGCCTCGCACTGCGGCGACAGGTCGCCGTCGTTGTCGCCCAGGCAATACTCCAGGAACAGGCTTTCCATGGGCTGGAAGCGGTCCAGCAGGGTGGTGAAGGGGTCGTCCTCGGAGTCGGTCTCCACGGCGACGGCGTGGAGGCCCAGCGGCGTCAGTAGCGGGTCGTCGTTGCCGCCGGTCCGCTCGCTGTTTCCGTCCTTGTCCCCGGTTTCGTCGGCCACGTAGTGATAGGCTGGGCGGGCGGCGACGATCAGATGCCCGCCGCGCTCCACCCAGTCGAACAGGGCGTCGATGCGGCCGCTGCCCAGCTCGCCTCGGTATTCATCCAGGATCAGGGTGGTGCCGGTGTCCGGCAACGGAAACAGGGCCCCGGTGCTGAAGATGCGGCGGGTGGGGCGCTGCCAGTTTTCCAGCAGGGTTTGCGCGGCCAGATAGGGGTTGCCGCGCACCGAGGCGTCCGGCGTGGCCGGCGCCATATAGCGTACCGGCTCGGTGGCCCAGACATAGAACACCAGGGCGGCGACCACCAGCAGCAGGGCCAGGGCGCCCCAGAATTTGCCGCGCCGTCGGCTCATGCTTTGCCCTCCGCCGGGCGCAGTTCGCGCCACTGGTCATAGAGCGCCTGGACCTGTTCCGGCGTGGTGGGGCGGTGCGCCCAGGCGGTGCGGGTCCAGGCCTCGGTGAGCCGATCCAGGTAGGCCACCGCCGGGGTGTCGCCGAGCAGCCGGCGGTAGGCGCGCAGGCAGTCCTGTTCGGTGGCGCCGGGGGTGAGCGGCGTGGGGTGCCGGCGGAAGAAGGTTACCAGGGTGTCGCGCAGCAGCAGCGCCAGGGCCTCGCGTACCTGGCCCCGGCGTAGTGCCTCGTCCAGGGCTCCGGCCAGATCCGTGGGCAGATTCTCGGCGCGGGTGTCCAGGCCCGCCACCTGCACTGGCATGGCGGTGGGGCGCCGGCGGATCGGCGAGCCGGGCAGGCGGCGCAACAGGGCCCAGACGATCACCGCCAGCAGCGCCACCAGCAGGGTCCAGCCCACCGCGTGGATCAGACCTTCCGGCAGCGCCAGCGGGTCGCCCCGCTCGTTGTCCCGCTGGCCGTCGATCAGCCGCTGCAGCAGGTCCCGCCACCAGCTGTCGCCGTCGTCGTCGCGGAATTGTTCCTTCAGGCGGCGCTCTTCGCGCAGCTCCATGGGCATGAAGGTGTCCGAGGCGAGCAGCTCCACGGCCTGCTGCTTGCTGTCTTGTTGCTCGGCGTTGCCCGGCGCCGGCAGGCCGCCCAGGCACAGCACCATCAGCGCCAGCGCCCCGGCGCCCCGGCTCAGGCCCAGGGCGGCGCGCCGCTTGCCGATGCGGGTCAGGCCCAGCTGCAGGTCCCAGCCTTCCAGATGGGTGCGCTGATTCAGGTAGAGGGCGAAGGAGGTGGCCACGTACAGCGGCTCGGTGACGGTCAGCACCAGATACCAGAACAGGTTGCCCAGGGCCCAGTGCAGGCGGCTCTGCTCGCCGAACCAGACGCTGAACTCCAGGTTGAACTGCCACGGCGCCAGGGTGATCGCCAGCAGGATCAGCGCCACCGTCATCAGGTGTTCCAGGGTGAGCAGGGTGAACGTCAGCGTGGCCGGGCGCTGGCCGGGGGCGCGCAGCAACACGGCGATGCGTCCGGAAGCGGCGTCGCCGCGATTGCCTTCCAGCTGCCAGACGCCGGTAAGCATGCCCCGCGCCGGGCTCAGCCGCCGCCAGGTGAGCTGGCCGAACAGCCCGTTCAGGCCGTACTCCCGAAAGCCTTTGAGCAGGGCCCAGGGGCCGGGATAGTCATCGAACAGGGCGCGGCTGTAGAACGCCAGCAGCGGCCTTTCCCACAGCGGCTTGAGCCACCAGAACAGCAGCATCGGCCAGATGCTCTGCCAGGCGGCGGCGAGGCCAGCCAGCGCCAGGAAGGGCAACCCGGTGAACACCACCCACACCAGCGCCGCCGACCGCCACCAGTGCCGGTACAGGCGCGTGCCCATATCCATGGCCTGCCAGCACGAGCGCGGCGCCAGGCGGGCGTTGAGCTTATTCAGGTCCATGCCGCCCTCCCTGGCGCCGGCCGGCGAACAGCAGGTACAGCGCCAGCAATGCCCAGCAGGCGGCGCCCACGCCGTACTTGATCTGCGGCGCCAGCTCCCGGGACGACCAGAACGCCTCGATGAACGCGGCCAGCACCAGCAGCGCGAACACGCCGTACATCACCGGCAGGCATTCGCCGGCGGCGCGCCGCAGGGCGTCCACCCGGCGCCAGGAGCCGGGCGCCAGCACCGCCCAGCCCATGCGCAGGCCGGCGCCGCCGGCCAGGAAGATGGCGGTCAGCTCCGGCGCGCCGTGGGCGATCACGAAGGTGAAGAACGGCTGCGCGGCGCCGGCCAGGGTCAGGTGGCCGGCGGCGGCGCCGAAGAAGCTGCCGTTGAAGAGCATCGCCACCAGCGCGCCCACGCCCAGCAGCAGGCCGCCGGCGAAGGTGCGGAAAGCGATGCCGATGTTGTTGTAGATGTAGTAGCCGAACATCATCACATCGTCCTGGCGGTCGCGGCCGCTGACGTCGCGCAGCTCCGGGTGGTACATCTCTTCCAGTTCGGCCACCTGCTGCGGGCCCACCACGGTGTGCACCAGCTCCGGGTCGTGCAGGATCATCGCCCACACCAGGCCGGCGGACAGCACGAAGCAGAGCGTGCTGACCAGATGCCAGCGCCACTGATAACGCACCGCGCGTGGGAAGCCGCCGGTGAAAAACGCCACCAGCCCGGGCAGCAGCGGGGTGCGGTAGCGGTACAGCTGGCGGTGGGCGCGCAGCATCAGGTCGTTGAGGTATTCCTGCAGCGCCAGGCTGTAGCCGCGCTCGCGGGCCAGCGCCAGCTGGTGGCAGAGGCTCTGGTAGTCGGCGGTGAAATCGGTGAGCGCCGACGCCTGCGGGCGGCGGCGGGCTTCCAGCGCGGTGAGACTGGTTTCCAGCCGTTCCCACTGGGGCCGGTAACGCTGCTCGAACTGGCTCTGCCTCATGCGCCCCCCAACACGTGCCGGGCCACCCGCTGCAGTTTTTCCCGGGCGGCGGCGGGCGCCAGCTCCGGGTAGGCGAGGGCGGCGAGCTCCTCCTGACGCTCGGCGGAGAGCCGCGCGCCCCGGTCGGTGAAGGCCAGCAACACCAGTTGGTCGTCGCGGCTGAGCGGCCAGTCCGGCGCTTCGCTGTCGCCGTCCTGGTGGGGCCGCGCCGGGCGCGCCGGCGGCGTGTGGATCACCAGGGTGTCGGCGGCCAGGTCGCCGAGGCGCTGCGAGCGTCGGGTGATCAGCATCACCACGAAGCCGGTGAGATAGAACATCGGAAACAGGTCGGCGGTGCGCAGCAGGTTACGCACCAGGCTGCCGTTAAAGCCCAGCGGCGCGCCGTTGCCGTGCACCACCGCCAGGCCCATCATCCGTTTGCCCGGCGTACGCCCCTGCCAGAGTGCTTCGAACAACACCGGGTAAAACCATTCCATCAAGAACAGCATCACCAGGTAGAGGCCCATTCCGCCGCGCCCGAACAGCATCAGCGGAATCGCGACCAGCGCCAGCGCCAGGCCGCGAATCGCCAGATCGATCCCGTAGGCCAGGGCGCGCGGCAGCGGCCCGGCCAGGGACAGCGTCAGGCGCGCCCCCTCCGGTGTATCGATGTGCAGCTGGTCATCAATCCGCACGGCCGCCCCGGCGCATGAGCTGCATGGCGAGCAGGAACAGCACCACCGTCAGCGACACCTGAACGATGGCCAGGGTGCGCACCGGCGGCGGGTTCAGGCACTGCACCACATAGCCGCAAAAATAGAAAAGCAGCAGGAAACACAGCCAGGTGAGCGAACGCGGGTGCAGCGTGATCGGCGCCGCCGCCATTAACGCCAGCGGGCCGTAGAGCACCGCCGCCATGATCACGGCGGCGAAGGTGGGCGTGTCCGGCGGCGCGAACCAGAACAGACCGGCGATACCGAGAACCAGCAGCAGAATATAGGTGATGCGCAGAAGGGCGCTCAGCATGGTGTTCCCCCTCGGTTGGGTTTAGTGGGCGGGCGCCAACTGGCGCGCCAGGGTGGCGAGCCGCCGGCCCAACGCCTTGGCGATGGCGTTTTCGTCGTCGCTGGTGTCGCGGCCGCGCCCGTCGCTGCCGGACACATGGCTGGCCCCGTAGGGCGTGCCGCCGCCGGTGGTGCGTGTCAGCGCCGCCTCCGAATAGGGCACCCCGGCCAGCACCATGCCGTGGTGCAGCAGCGGCAGCATCATCGACAGCAGGGTGCTCTCCTGGCCGCCGTGGAGGCTGGCGGAGGCGGTGAACACACCGGCCGGGCGGCCGATCAGCGCGCCGGACATCCACAGGTCGCTGCTCTGGTCGAGAAAATACTTGAGCGGCGCCGCCATGTTGCCGAAGCGGGTCGGCGAGCCCAATGCCAGACCGGCACAGCCGGCCAGGTCGTCCAGGGTGGCGTAGGGCGCGCCGCTGTCCGGCACCGGCGGGGCACTGGCCTCGTGATCCGGAGACACCGGCGGCACGGTGCGCAGGCGCGCCTGCAGGCCGGCGCCTTCCACGCCGCGGGCCACTTGCTGCGCCAGCCGCGCCACGCCGCCGGTGCGGCTGTAATAAAGGATCAGCACATAGGGGTTGAGGGCCGCGTCGCTCACGGCGTCACCAGTTCCAGAACCGTTTCCGGCGGGCGTCCGATCACCGCCCGGTCACCTTTCACCAGCACCGGCCGTTCCAGCAGTTTGGGATAGCGGGCGATGGCGTTGATCACGGTGTCGTCGTCGGCGTCCCGGCTCAACCCGGCTTCCTTGTACTCCGCTTCTTTAGGGCGTACCAGATCGTGGGCGCGGTCCAGGCGCAACTGTTTTACCAGAGTGCGGACGGTTTCCGCGTCCGGCGGTGTATCAAGATACTTGACGATGGTCGGGGTGATGCCGTTTTCTTCCAGCAGCGCCAATGCCTGCCGGGATTTGGAACAGCGGGGATTATGGTAGAGCGTGTATTCGGCCATGGCGTCACGTTGTCGTCTGATAGGATGGGAGCATTGTAAGGCACCGACCCGCAGCTACAAGCGTGCCGCTACGCGATTAAAGGAAGCAGTGTGAATCAGGACCTGGAAAGCAGTGAAGAAGATCCGGTAATTCCGTTCCGGGCAAGGGCGCAATCGGTGTGGGCGTTTCTCAAACTGTTGCGCCGCCAGTTCGTGGAGGACGGTTGTCAGTCCAGCGCGGCGGCGCTCACCTACACCACGCTGTTCGCCATCGTGCCGATCATGACGGTGATGTTCGCGGTGATCGCCGCGATCCCGGCCTTGAACGAACGGGGCATGGTGATCCAGGAGTGGGCCTTTGAATATTTCGTGCCGTCCGCCGGCGCCGAGATTCTCGAATACCTGAGCAAGTTTTCCCGCCAGGCCACCAACCTGACCGGCGCCGGCGTACTGATTCTGATCGTCACCGCGATTTTGATGCTGCGCACCATCGAGCAGTCCCTGAACCGGATCTGGAAAATCCGCCAGCCGCGCAAGGGCCGGGTCAGCCTGATGATGTACTGGGCGGTGCTCTCCCTGGGCCCGCTGTTGCTGGGGGCGGGGCTCGGCATCTCGTCCTATCTGACCTCGCTGTCGCTGGTCAGCGACACCGTGGCCTACCTGGGCGGGGTGCGGTTCTGGCTGACGCTGTTGCCGTTTTTTCTGACCACCTCGGTGCTCGCCTTGCTCTACATCGTGGTGCCCAACACCTCGGTGCCGCTGCGCCAGGGGCTGATCGGCGCGGCGTTCGCGGCGTTGCTGTTCGAGCTGGCCAAGGCCGCGTTCGCCCAGTTCATCAAGCACGCGCCCAACTACCAGGTGGTGTACGGCGCCTTTGCCGCGGTGCCGCTGTTTCTGTTATGGATTTATATTTCCTGGATGCTGGTGCTGTTCGGCGCCGAGCTGGTGCGGGCCCTGGTGGTGTTTCAGGAGCATCAGCGGCGGGTGCCGCGCATGCAGGCGCTGATGCGGTTGCTGAACGTGCTCTGGGAACGCCAGCGTGACGGGCGGACCCTGCACGGCAACGAGGTGCGGCGGGTGATGCAGGACTCCGGCATCACCCACTGGGATGAATTCCGCAACCTGCTGCAGGACTGCCATCTGATCCGCCGCACCGAGGAGGGCGGCTATGTGCTGATCCGCGATCTGCGCGCGCTCACCATGGCCGAGCTGCTGACCCTGGTGCCCTGGCCGGCGGAGCAGCAGCTGCGTATTCACGCCAACGGCAAGGAGCCCTGGGAAGCGGCGCTCAAGCAACGCTGCGATCAGGCCCGGGAAGGCCTGCGCCGGCCGCTGGATTTCAACCTGGAGGCGCTGTTCGGCAACCGGTTGGAGGAAAGCGCGGATGTAAAAGAGGAGGAAAATCGTGACAACCGCTAGGATTGCCCGACAAGCCGTGGTGAGTGGCCGTGTCCAGGGTGTGTATTATCGGGCTTCCACCCAGCAACAGGCGCGCCGTCTGGCGGTCGCCGGCTGGGTGCGCAACCGCCCCGACGGCAGCGTCGAGGCGTGGCTGGAAGGCGCCCCCGACGCGGTCGAGGCGCTGCTCGCCTGGATGCGGCGCGGCCCCGCGGGCGCTCGGGTCACGGACATCACCGTCACCGAGACGCTGCCCCGGAACGACGCCGATTTCGTAGTAACCGATTAAAGAGGCTTCGCCCATGAAGCAGGTGGAAATGGTTAACGGGCACTTGCGCTTCCCGACGCTGCTCAGCGGTGACGGCGAGCCGGTGATTTTACTGCACGGTTTTCCCGATACCCATGAAAACTGGGCGGTGCAGATGAAGCTGATCGCCGACGCGGGCTACACCTGCCTCGCGCCGGCCCTGCGCGGCTACGCGCCGTCCTGTCAGCCCGGCAACGGCGACTATTCCCTGCACGCCGCGGTGGACGACCTGCTGGTGTTCGCCAATCAACTGGGCGGGCGCGTGCATCTGATCGGCCACGACTGGGGCGCCGCCGTGGGCTACCTGGCCTGCGCCCGCTACCCGGACACCTTCTGCACCTTCACCGCGCTGGCGATTCCGCCGCTCAAGCGCCTGCCCCAGGCGCTGCTGAAAGTGCCCGAGCAGATCAAACTGAGCGGCTACATGCAGTTCTTCCAGTTGCCCATGGCGCCGGAAGCCTGGCTGAAGAAAGACGACTTTTCCGGCATCGACAAACTCTGGCAACGCTGGTCGCCGGACTGGGAGCCGGGCCTCTACCTGGAGAACGCCAAGCACACCCTGCGCGAGCCGGGCGTGCTGCCCGCCGCGCTGGGCTGGTACCGGCATCTGATCCGCCTGTGGCGCAAGGAGCAGCGTGAGACCCAGGAGTGGCTGGGCATGAACATCACGGTGCCCACCCAGGTGCTGATCGGCGAACAGGACGGCTGCATGAGCCCGCGCCTGCTCGACCACACCGTCAACCACGGCGACTTCCCCGGCGGGCTGCGCGTGGAGCGGGTGTCCGGCGCCGGCCACTTCCTGCATCTGGAGCGTCCCGAGACCGTTGCCGATTTGCTTATCGCCCATCTTAAACGCGGTGAGTGCCTGGCGTAGGTCTCTGGGATCCTGCCGGCCGGCCTTGCCGGCCTTTCGCGGGCAGGGCCCGCTCCCACAAGCCCGCTCCCACAAGCCGGCCCGGGTAGTCTATAATGCGCGCCCCGAATCCCAGCAGTCAGGAGTGCCCCCATGACGGTGATCCGCCAGGACGATCTGATTCAAAGCGTTGCCGATGCCCTGCAGTACATCTCTTACTACCACCCGGTGGACTTTATCCGCGCGGTGAAGGAAGCCTACGAGCGGGAAGAGAGTAAAGCGGCCAAGGACGCCATGGCGCAGATTCTGGTGAATTCCCGCATGTCCGCCATGGGGCGCCGGCCGATCTGCCAGGACACCGGCATCGTCACCGTGTTCTGCAAGGTGGGCATGAACGTGACGTTCGAGAGCGACATGAGCCTGGACGACATGATCAACGAGGGCGTGCGCCGGGCCTACAACCACCCGGACAACGTGCTGCGCGCCTCGGTGCTGGCGGACCCGGACGGCAAGCGCGCCAACACCAAGGACAACACGCCGGCGGTGATCAACTACTCCATCGTGCCCGGCGACACCGTTGAGATCGACGTGGCGGCCAAGGGCGGCGGCTCCGAGGCGAAGTCCAAGTTCGCCATGCTCAACCCGTCCGATTCGGTGGTCGACTGGGTGCTCGAGCAGGTGCCGAAGATGGGCGCCGGCTGGTGCCCGCCGGGCATGCTCGGCATCGGCATCGGCGGCACCGCCGAGAAGGCCATGCTGATCGCCAAGGAGTCCCTGATGGACCCCATCGACATCCACGAGCTGCAGGCGCGGGGCGCGCAAACCCGTTCCGAGGAACTGCGCCTGGAGCTGTTCGAGAAGGTCAACGCCCTGGGCATCGGCGCCCAGGGCCTGGGCGGCCTGACCACGGTGCTGGACGTGAAGGTGGCGGATTACCCCACCCACGCGGCCAACAAGCCGGTGGCGATCATCCCCAACTGCGCCGCCACCCGCCACGCCCACTTTATCCTCGACGGCACCGGCCCGGCGGATCTCAAGGCTCCGGACCTGGAAGAGTGGCCGGAGATCGCCTGGGGCAACGACGAGGGCGCCAAGCGCGTCAATCTGGACACGGTGACCCCGGAAGAGGTGCAGACCTGGCAGCCCGGCGACACCATCCTGCTGTCCGGCAAGCTGCTCACCGGCCGTGACGCGGCCCACAAGCGCATGGTGGACATGATCGCCAAGGGCGAGGAACTGCCGGTGGACTTCACCAACCGCTTTATCTACTACGTGGGTCCGGTGGATCCGGTGGGCGACGAAGTGGTGGGCCCGGCCGGCCCGACCACCGCCACCCGCATGGACAAGTTCACCCGCACCATGCTGGAGAAGACCGGCCTGATCGGCATGGTCGGCAAGGCCGAACGCGGCGACACCGCCATCGAAGCGATCAAGGACAATAAGGCGGTCTACCTGATGGCCGTGGGCGGCGCCGCCTACCTGGTGTCCAAGGCGATTCGCAAATCCCGCGTGGCCGCCTTCGAGGATCTGGGCATGGAAGCGATCTACGAATTCGAAGTGGAAGACATGCCGGTGACCGTGGCGGTGGATTCCAACGGCGAATCCGTGCACAAGACCGGCCCGGTGATCTGGAAAGAGAAGATCGCCGCCAAATCCGCCTGAGAGGGGAACTTGTGGGGCTGCTTCGGCTCGGACCATTGAACCTTTGCTTGTGCGGGCCTTGTGGGAGCGGGCCCTGCCCGCGAAAGGGTGGCTTTTAGCCACCCGGCAGGATGCCAGAGACCTTGTTGGTGCTGCCGTTAGAGATGTCTCTGGCATCCTGCCGGCCGGCTTCGCCGGCCTTTCGCTTGCAAGCAAGCTCCTACAAGTGCTCGCTCCCAAGGGTTTCAACAAAAACGAATACAACGTTGTTTTTAATATGCGTTCCAACCTGACGATCCTGCTTCTCGGCCTGGTGGCCGTGGCACTCACCGGCTGCGCCTCGCTGCGTGATTCCACCGCCGGTCTGATGGGGCGGACGCAGGTGCCGGACGCGGTGGCCGGGCTGAGCTACGGCGCCATCGACGCCCTCGGCGCCATGGACGGCGCCTGCCGGCGGCTCGCCGAGGCGCACCGGGCGGAGCGCTACGTGGACCAGCGGCAACTGCGTGAGGACTGGCTGCCCGCCTGCCGGGAACGGATCGAATCGGTGCGCCAGTCCCAGCGTCTGGACCGGCTGGTGGACGACGCCTACCAGGCCCAGCAGGCCCACGAGGCGGAACTGGCCCGGCAACAGGCGGAACGTGAACGGGTCCGGCGGGACATGGAAGCGGCCCGCCGGGAAGCGGAAAAGCGTAGCGAAGCCGCCGCCGACGAGGCCCAGGGCCGGTTGCGCGAGCGGCTCGCCGACGCCCATATCCTCAGCATCCTCGAAGACGTGCCCGACCAGCCACTGGCGTTCGCCGTCGGCCAGGCGTCGGAGCGCACCATGAAGAATTTCCTCGCCTGCCTGGAAGTGGGCTACCCCAACCAGGGCTACGAAGTGGACCGCGGCGACGACAGCCTTACGGTCACCGCCCGCCAGGCGGACATGCTGCGCGGCGACGTGGACATCCGCGCCCGCTTCGTCAACGTCTGGGACACCTGGATGCTGGAATCCCTGAGCGTGGCGGAGCTCACCGCGCGCACCCCCCAGGACCGCTTCATGCTGGCCCAGAACCTGCTCGCCGGGCACTGCTACGGCATCGATAATCTGATGCAGCGCGACGCCCCCACTACTTCCGACCGCTCCTGATCGGTTTTTTCTCTCCAGAGAGCCCGCGCCGGGATCGGACGTTGTAGGAGCGGGCCCCGCCCGCGAAAGGCCGACTTGTCGGCCGGCAGGATTCCAGAGACCTCTGTGCTTCCTGTGTCCGGTGCTCCGTATCGGAGACGCGGTGCAATGGTGGTGCCTTCCGGGACCGCTCAAGCCATCCCTGGCCGCTGTTAGTTTGGCCCTCCCTGGCCAAACAGCTCCCTCCAGGCACCACCATTGCCCCGCTCACTTGGCAGCGGAACCGCCACGGGTCAGAAAGACCACCCGGACCATTCTACAAATCAAGCTTCGCAGAATGGTTCAGCGCCAGCGATGCCCCGGAGCACCGGAATCTCACCCCGGAGCGTGTCTGTGTTAGGCCCTTCCGGGACCCTGGAGAACAGGACGTTCGACAGGGAGCGTACAGGGACGTATTCACAGCGTTCCCGGAAGGGCCTAACACAGACACGCGCCCCCGGATGGAGAGAACCTCCGGCCGATTGTTAATCGCCGTTGAGGAAGGCCGCGATCTCCCGGTAGGTGGCGGCGCAGGCGTCGGGCGCCAGTGATTCCAGATTCAGATAGGCGTGGATCATGTCGTCGAAATGGCGGTGGCGGCAGGGCACGCCGGTGTCGTTCAGCCTTTGCACGTAGGCCAGCGCCTCGTCGCGCAGCGGGCAGTATTCGGCGCTGATTACCAGCGTTTCCGGCAGGCGATTGCTCACCGGCATGAACAGCGGCGAGGCGCCGCGGCGGTCCTCGCCGTGCTGGAAATAGTGCTCGAAATACCAGGCGATGCGCTCCGCTTCCAGTAAATAGCCCTGGCCGTTCTCGGTCACCGAGGGGTGGTTCAGGGTGTAGTCCAGGCTGGGGTAGATCAGCACCTGTTTTTCCACCGGCAGCCGCTGGTCGTTCTGCGCCAGGGCGCTGAGGGTGGCGGCGAAGGTGCCGCCGCCGGAGTCGCCGGCCAGGGCCAGGCGCCGCTGGTAGCGCCGCCCTTCGGCGTCGAGCACCGGCCACAGGTGGCGGGCCACGCTGTGGCAGTCTTCCAGGCCGAACGGGTAGGGGTATTCCGGCGCCAGCCGGTAGTCCACCGACACCACCAGCCAGCCGCTGGCGTCGGCGAGCCGCCGGCAAATCGGGTCGTACACCGCCACGCTGCCGGCCATGTGCCCGCCGCCGTGGAAGAACAGGCACACCGGGGTGTCCCGGTCCGGCGCCGGGTCGTAGAGGCGCACCGGCACCGGGGTTTCGCCGCATTCCACCCGGGCGTCGCCGACCCAGGGCAGCTCGGGCCCCGGGCGGACCTGATTGCGGGTCATCGCCGCCATGCTGTCGCGCACGGTGGCCGGGGTGGCTTCCACGCCGGCCGCTTTTTGTTCCGCCACCAGTTCATTGAGGCGGTCCAGCCAGGCCTTTAGCTGAGCGTTCAGCATTGAAACAGCACCAGGGCGTCGCCCGCGCAGATCATCCGGCCGTCCTCGCCGGTGCACAGGGTGTCCAGGTTCACCAGCGCCTTGTCGCCGCGCAGGTGGGTGATGGTGACGGTGGCGGTGAGCGTCTCGCCGATGCGGGCGTCCTCCTCGAAGCGCATGTGCTGCTTGAGGTAGTTGGTGCCGTGGCCGGGCAGCTCCTCGCCGAGCAGATAGGAAAACAGGCCGGCGATCAGCGGCTCGGGCACCTGGTCCGGGGTCTCATCCTCAAGGCCGGCCATGTCGCACCAGGCGCGCACATCCTCGGCGCTGAAGCGCCGTTCCACGGTGGCCTGGTCTTCCAGCCGCAGAGCGTTGAAGCGGGGCAGGGTCTCGCTCATGGCGCCATCTCCTGGTCGAGTTTGAGACGGCAGGTGCCCTGCAGGCAGCGGCTGTCGTCTTCCTTGAGCACGTCGGTGGTGAGGTGGACGATGCCGTCCACCGGGCGGCCGCGGGTTTCCAGCACCACGGTGAGCGGCTCGTCGGCGTAGGCCGGCGCCGGAAATTTCAGGTCCTGCACTTCCAGGCGGGCGCCGGGGAAGAATTCATGGATCAGCCCGCGCACCGCGCTGAACAGCAGCATGCCGTGGGAGACGGTGGCGCCGAAGCGGGTGCCGGCGGCGTAGTCCGGGTCCACATGGATGGGGTTGTGGTCGCCGCTGAGTCGGGCGAAACGCTGGAAGTCCTCCTGGCTGAAGGACAGATCCCGTTCCATGCGGGCGGTGTTATTGTTTTGCATGATCACGCAACTCCTGTTTGGTGACTTTGCCCAGGGCGTTGCGGGGCAGGGCATCGACCCGTTCGAACGCCTTGGGCACCTTGTAACCGGCGAGCCGCTCGCGGCAGAACGCGCGCAGCGCTTCCGGGTCCGGGGCGTCCCGGTCCGCGTGGACGCCGTAATAGGCCTTGCCGACTTCCCCCCATTTGTCGTCGGGCATGCCGACCACCGCCACTTCGGCGATGGCCGGGTGTTGTTCCAGTACTTTTTCCACCTCCGCCGGGTAGACGTTTTCGCCGCCGGAGATGTACATGTCCTTCCAGCGGTCGACGATGAAATACTGGCCGTCCTCGTCGCAGCGGGCCACGTCGCCGCTGTGCAGCCAGCCGTCGGCGCGGATCGCCTCGGCGGTGGCGTCCGGCCGGTTCCAGTACCCGGGCGTGATGTTGGGCCCGCGAATCAACAGCTCGCCGGCGTCACCCGGGGGCACGTCCCGGCCGTCGCGGTCGACGATGCGCACTTCCGTGAGCAGCTGCGGCCGGCCCACCGAGCCGATCTTGTCGATCACCTTGTCCTCGTCCAGCAGGAACACCGTGGGGCCGGTTTCCGTCATGCCCATGCCGGTGCGCACGCGGATACCGGCGTCCACATAGCGCTGCGCCACCGGCAGCGACAGCGGCGCACCGCCGCAGCCCCAGGAGCGCACGCCCTTGAGACGCTCGCCGCTGAACCCGGGGTGATCGAGCAGCGCCTGGTACACCGCCGGCACCCCGAAAAAGATGGTCGCTCTTTTTTCCAACACTTGCAGTGCCTGATCCGGGTCGAAGGCGCGCGCCACCAGAACGCTGCCGCCGACCATGAACACCGCCGAGGAATACAGGTTGATGCCGGCGGTGTGGAACAGGGGCAGCACGTTGAGCAGCACATCGTCGCCGCTCAGGTTCACCGCCAGACCGATATTGAGATAGTTGGCCAGCATCATGCGGAAGGTCTGGATCACGCCCTTGGGCCGGCCGGTGGTGCCGGAGGTGTAGAGCAGGTACCAGGGGGTGTCCGGGTCCTTGTCCGGGTGGGCGGTGAGGTCCGGCCGGGTGTCGGCCAGATCCCGGTGATAATCGCGCTGGCCGTCCGCGGCGCCGTCCAGCGCCACCAGGGTGAGCGGCCCGCAGCGCTGCTGGAGCTCGGCGGCGGCGTCGGCGAACTCGGCGCCGAAAATCAGCGCCCCCGGGTCGCAGTCTTCCACCAGCACTTCCAGTTCCGGCACCGCCAGGCGCCAGTTCAAAGGCACCAGGATCAGGCCGGCCTTGGCGCAGCCGAACAGCATGGCGAAGAACTCGGCGCGGCTGTGGCCCAGATAGGCGAGCCGGTCGCGTTCGTTCAGGCCCCAGTGGTCACGGGCGGCGGCCGCCAGCCGCGCGGCGCGCTCGTTGAACTGGGCGTAGTTGTAGCGCTCGCCGCTTTCCAGGTCTTCCAGCGCCGGGCGCTCCGGCGTTACCCGGGCCCGGTGGGCGAGCAGGTCGAACATGTCCATCGGGCTCTCCCTTAATTATTGATTTCCGACCAGCTGAACCGGGTGATGCGGTTGCTGATCAGCGAGAACACATAAACGTCGCCGTCGCCCACCGCCACTTGCTCGGCGTCGAACAGGCCGCCGGGGCGGGTGCCCAGCGCCGGGTCGAGCCAGTGGCCCTGGTAGGCCGGGTCGATAATGCCGGCGCCGTTGGGGCTGTACTGGTCCGGGTTGGCCCAGGCGCGCGCCACCATGTTGAAGCCGTCGGCCACCACCAGTGCGTCCTGCTGGGCGTCGTAGGCGAGGCCGGCGGGCAGGAACAGCCGGTCCGGGTCGAGGCCGTCCGGATGGTCGTAGGTGCCGCCGCCCAGGCCGAGCTGGCCGATCAGCGCGCCGTTGGCCGGGTTCAGGGCCTGGATGCGCTGGTTGCGGCGGTCGGTGACGTAGACGCGGTCGTCCAGGGCCAGCACGCTGCCGATCTGGTCGAAGGTGCCGGCGTCGCCCTGTTCGAAGAAGTCCGGGCCCAGGCTCCAGCCGTCGCCCAGGTCGTTGCCTTTGTCGCTGTCCGGACCACCGGCGTACCAGTTGCCGTCCAGCGAGCCGCTGCCGCTGTCGTAGTCGAAACGCCAGACGTAGTTGTCGAAGCTGGTGATGTAGATGGCGTGCTGGTCGGCGGCGCCGTCGTTGATGGCGCTCACCGCCACCGGGTAGTTGGTGTTGCTGGTGGACAGGCCGATCTCGGGCACCGGCAAACCGCCGGTGCGGTAGCTCAGGTTGAACAGCTCTTCCAGATTGCCGTTGGCGTCGTAGATGCGCAGGCTGGCGTCGCCGGTGTAGGGCCAGGGCAGGGTGACGTCGGCGCCTACCAGGACCGCCACCGCTTCGCCGATGTTGGGGTCGCTGAAGGTGGCGATGCCGGTGACGCCGTAGCTGATGTTGGTGCCCGGGAAACGGCCCTGATAATCGCCGTTGCTGTCGTAGATGTTGATGCGGGTGTTGGGCGTGTCGCTGACCAGCAACTGGTGTTTGCTGCCCAGCCAGGCCATGCCGCTGGCCGAATGCAGCTGGCCGGGCAGAGTGCGCGGGTGGCCCCAGTATTCGTTGTCGGCCACGGTGCCGACGCCGGCGGAGACCGAGCAGCGCAGCAGCGTGGAGCCCGAGGAATTGGTCCAGCATTTCTTGATGCGGTTGTTGCCGGAGTCGCTGACCAGATGCACGCGGGCGTTGGAATAGTAGTAGCCCCAGGCGTAGATGTTTTCACGATAAAAATCGCCGTTGGCGTCGATCATCGGCACCAGATCATTGGGCAGCTGGAAGGCTTCGTCCTCGGTACCGGCGCTGGTGGGCGCGCGCATCTCCACCTGGTGGATGCCGAGGCGGCCGTAGACCCAGTTGGCGCGGGCGTCGGCGCTCTGGCTGCTGCGGTAGCGCACCGGGTTGCTGTCGCTGGTGCTGGCCAGGTTCTCGAACTGGATGATGCGGCCGTTATAGGTGTCCGCCACGTAGAGGTTGCCGTCCAGGTCGGTGCGCACGCCGCGCGGGCGCTTGAGGTGATCGACGCTGCCGCCGTCGTCGCGGAAGCGGCCCAGCATGTCGTCCAGGGTGAGCTGGCCGGTGCTGGTGTTGACGCGGAAAATCTTGATGCGGTTGTTGCCGTTGTCCGCCACGTAGAGATAGGTGGCGCCGTTGTCCGGTGACTGGTAGTAGGTCATGCCCTGGGGAATGCGGAAGCCGTCGCGTTTGTCCGGCTGGCCGGCATAATCGTCGTAATGGGTGGAATCGCTGCCGTAGTTTTTGTCGACACCGCGGATGATCGGCCCGGCGTCCACATAGTCGCCGCTACCGTTCTGGTGGCCCAGGGTCTGAATCAGGCTGACCTGATAGCCGTTGTCCGGATCAATGCGGAACGCTTTGACGCGGTGGTTGAACTCGTCGGAGACATAGATGAACCCCTGCGGCGTAATGGTCATGTTGCGCGGCAGATAGATATCCTCGCCGCCGCCGTGGCCGGGCTGGCCGAACGAGGTGACGTACTCGAAATCGCCGGCGCCGCCGCTGACGGTGCGGAAGAAATGAATCTGATGACGGCCCACGTCGTTGACGTAGAGCCCGGCCAGCCGGTCGTCGTCGGCTTCGCTGGCGGACAGGAACGCGATCCCCAGCGGCGCGCGCACTTCGGGCACCGAGCTCGCCGGGCTGTCCGCGGCCAGGGTCTGGTCGTTGTCGTCCAGCCGGCCCACCAGGGCGCCGTTCAGGTTCAGCACCTTGATTTCATGGTTGCCCATGTCGGCCACATAGACCCGGGCGCCGGCGGCGCCGTTGCCCAGGCTGTCGCGGTCGTAGGTGACGGTGGTGGGGGTGTTGAACTGGTAGCGCTGCTGCACCGGTTCGCCGCTGAGTTCCGAGGAACGGTCCTCGTCGGCGAAGGTGTCGAACCCGCCAGCCAGCGGAGTCAGCGCACCGAGCAGCAGGGTGCCGGCGAGTACCGCCAGCGGGGTTGGCGTTATTGTTTTCATGGTGTCTCTCCCGATTTTTGTTTTTCGTCGTTTTGTTTTTTCCTATCTGTTCAAAAAATCGGCCATCCCCTGATCGGCTTCGTCGCTGACGATGTGCTCGAGAAAATGGCGGAACTCCGCGTCCAGCCCGGCGGCCACGGTGTCCAGGTCGGGCCGGGTGAGGGCCAGGGTGTGGTGCACGCTGCCCCGCTTGGCGGAGCACAGGGTGTCGGCCACGGCGCGGGCCTGCTCGGCCACCTTGTTGTCCTCGCTGAGGTACTGAACCAGGCCCACGCGATGGGCCTCCTCGGCGTCCAGGCGGCGGTTGGTCAGCTGAATGTCGAGCGTGCGGGCGCGGCCGATGCGCTCCGGCATCAGGGCGGTCCAGCCGCCGTCCGGGCTGTAGCCCACGCGGGTGTACCAGGGCGCGAAGCTGGCGCGCGGGCCGGCGACGACGATGTCGCAGGCCAGCACCAGGCCCACGGAGCCGCCGGTGACCATGCCGTGCACCGCCGCCACCGTGGGCAGCGGCAGGCTGAGCAGATCCAGAATCACCGCGTTGAGCGTGCCCACCACGCGGCTGGCGTAGTCGTGCCGTTCGGCGCGCGGGGTGTCGTAGAACCCGCCCACGTCGCCGCCGGTGGAAAACGAGCGGCCTTCCGCGTCCAGGATCAGCGCCGCCGGGCGGTCTTCCCGACAGCGCGCCAGAGCGGCGCGCAGGCCGTCGAGCAGCTCCGGCACCAGAGCATTGTGGCGCTGCGGACGGTTCAGGGTGATGCGCGCCAGCTCGCCGTCCAGTTGATAGTGCACCGCCGTGTTCATGGCTTCTCCTTGCCGTCCAGGGTCAGGCCGTTGCGGAACAGGTCGGAGAGGGTCTCGACAATCTCGTCGAAGGAGACGTCCTGCTCCCAGAGCGCGTAGCGCAGGCCGAGGAAGTTGGACATGCCCATCAGGGCCCACACGCGAACCTCGTTATTGCCGGGGCGGATTTCCCCCTTGCGGGTGGCGTTGGCGAGCATGCGCACATAGCCCTTGCCGAAAGCTTCGTAGTAATCCCGGTAGATCGCTTCGTCGACGAACTGGGCTTCCTGCAGCACCCGGTACAGCGAGGGGTTCTCGTAGAGGTACTGCAGAAAGGCGCGCAGGCCCCGTTCCTCGGCTTCCAGCCGGTTGTCGGTGTCGAGAATTTCCGCCGCCAGATGGGCACGCACCTGATGCCCCATATCGCGCACCAGTTCGCGGAGGATTTCTTCCTTGCCGGCGAAGTAGGTGTAGAAGGTGCCCTGGGCGACGCCGGCGGCGCGGGTGATGTCGGAAATGCCGGCGCGGTGGTAACCGAGCGTGCCGAAGGTGTGTTCGGCGGCTTTGAGAATACGCGCCCGGGTGCGGGCGCCGCGGGCGGTTTTCGGGGCGCCGGGCCCGCCGCTGGCGGCCGGTGCCTGGGCGGCGTTGGTCTGGGAGGCAGTGGTCATGGCGGGCTTCTTGGGTCCGTGATTTTGTTGTATGAAATATGAATCGGTATTCAACTAAATTAAGTTTGCGCACCCCCGGTGTCAACCAGGACAGGGCCCAATGCCTGCCATACGCGGCCTTCCCGAACCGTGGAGTACGTCTCAAAGGCCCGCTATTCCGGTATTTGCAGGTGGCGTGGCCGGTCCGGGCGGGTAATTCCACGTTTGTGGAATTTTTTTCGAAACCCTCTTGCGGAAAGGTGAATCGGGAGTCATATTGAAGGGGACCATAACCACAACAAGACGGCCATCAGGCCGAAAAATAAGGGAGAGATTCCTATGAAGCGTCTCATCACCGCGACGGCCTTCACGCTCACCGCCCTCACCGCCGCGCCTCTTGCGCAGGCGGCCGATTCCATCCGTATTGCCCATGTCACCGGTTTCACCGGCCCGTTGTCCGCTTACGCCGAGCAGCTCAGCGTGGGTATGAAGATGGGCTTCGAGTACGCCACCGACGGCAGCATGGAAATCGAGGGCCGCAAGGTCGAAATCATCGATAAAGACACCCAGCTGGATCCGGCGCGCGCCCGCTCGCTGGTGGAAGAAGCCTACGCCGAGGACGACGCCCACATCGTGGTGGGGCCGGTGTCTTCCGGGGTGGCGCTGGCGACCCTGCCGATCGCCCAGCAGTATGAGCGCATCATCATGCCCGAGGGCGTGGCCGACGCCATCACCGGCGCGGACTGGAACCGCTATGTGTTCCGGGTCGGCCGTAACTCTTCCCAGGACGCGGTTTCCAATGCCGTGGCACTCGGCGAGCCGGGCGTCTGTGTCGCCACCATCGCCCAGGATTACGCCTTCGGCCGTGACGGCGTGGCCGCCTATAAAGAGGCCATGGAAACCCAGGGCGGGGAAGTGGTCCACGAAGAATACCTGCCCACCGACGCCACCGACTTCACCGCCGCCGCCCAGCGTTTGTTCGGCGCCCTGAAGGATCGCGACGGCTGTGAGCAGGGCAAATACATCTTCGCCATCTGGGCCGGCAGCGCCAACCCGCTGAGCCGTATCCAGGACCTGAAGCCGGACCGCTTCGGCATCAAGCTGGCCACCGGCGGCAACATTCTGCCGGCACTGGTGAGCTACTCCGAGTTCCCCGGCATGGAAGGCGCCGGCTTCTATTACTTCGAATCCCCCAAGAACGAGATCAACGACTGGTTCGTGAAGCAGCACATGGAGCGTTACAACGCCGCCCCTGACTTCTTCACCGCCCAGGGCTTTTCCCAGGCCATGGCGATCACCGCGGCGATCCGTGAAGCGGACGGCTCCACCGACACCGAGGCTCTGATCGACGCCTTCGAGGGGCTGGTGTTCGAAACCCCGAAGGGCAAGATGGTGCTGCGTGACGAGGACCACCAGGCGATGCAGGAGATGTATCACTTCCGCATCGAAGTGGAAAAGCGTGACGACTGGTTCGCCGACCGCACCGTGGAAGCGGGCGTGCCCAAGCTGATTCGCAAGATCGGCATGGACGAAATGAACATTCCGATTCGCAACAAGCGCTAACGCCAAGGGCGTGGCCTTCGCGGGCCACGCCCTTCAGGTAGCCGCTTTCCATGTGCGACTCGTGGCTTCCGAAAAACTCTAGAAAATATTCCAATAAAAAGGGACCTCCCATGGCCTCCTTGCACCCCCAATCCGCCTCTGAACCGGTTCTGGAAACCCGCGGGCTGACCATTAACTTCGGTGGGCACGTGGCGGTGAATCAGGTGTCCTGCGCGTTCCACGCCGGCACCCTGACGTCCATCGTCGGCCCCAACGGTGCGGGCAAGACCACCTGGTTCAATCTTATTTCCGGACAGCTCGCCGCCAGTGCCGGCAGCGTGCATCTGTTCGATCAGGACATTACCGCGCTGGGCGCCGCCGCCCGGGCCGATAAGGGCCTGGGCCGCGCCTTCCAGCTGACTAACCTGTTTCCCAACCTGACCGCCCTGGAGAACGTGCGCCTGGCGGTGGCGTCGCGCTACCGCATCGGCCATGTGTTCTGGCAGATGGCCTCGCGCCGCCGCGACATCAGTGACCGCGCCGCCGCCTATCTGGAGCAGGTCAACCTGGGCAAGCGCGCCGACACGCCGGTGGCCAATCTGCCCCACGGTGATCAACGCAAACTGGAAGTGGCCCTGATGCTGGCGCTGGAGCCGGAGGTGTTCATGTTCGACGAACCCACCGCCGGCATGAGCGTGGACGAGGTGCCGGTGATTCTGGATCTGATCGCCGACATCAAGAACAAGCAGAGCAAAGTGATTCTGCTGGTGGAACACAAAATGGACGTGGTGCGCTCCCTGTCGGACCGCATCGTGGTACTGCACAACGGTGAACTGGTGGCCGACGGCGAACCTTCCGAGGTGATCGCCTCGCCGATTGTTCAGGAAGCCTATCTGGGCGCGCCCCAGGAAGACACCGCCGGCGAGGAGGGCTGAACGATGGCCGAATCGATTCTTTCCCTGTCCGGCGTACGCGCCGACATCGATCAATACCACATTCTTCACGGCGTGGACCTGGAAGTGCCCGCCGGCGAACTGACCGTGCTGCTGGGGCGCAACGGCGCCGGCAAGAGCACCACGCTGCGCACCATCATGGGCCTGACCACGATCACCGGCGGGAAGGTGCGCTTTCGCGGCGAGGACATCACCGGCCAGCCGACCCCGCGCATTGCCCGCAAGGGCATCGCCTTCGTGCCGGAAGACATGGGTATCTTCAGCCTGCTGACGGTGCGCGAAAACATGGTGCTGGCGGCGGTGAACGGCCCGTTGGACCCGGCCCGGCTGGACTGGGTGTTCGACCTGTTTCCGCCGCTGAAAAAATTCTGGAACCGGGCCGCGGGCAACCTCTCCGGCGGCCAGAAACAGATGCTGGCCATCGCCCGGGCGATCATCGAGCCGCGCGAGCTGTTGCTGGTGGACGAACCCACCAAGGGCCTGGCGCCGGCGATCATCAACGACCTGGCCGGCGCCTTCGAGCAGCTCAAGCAGCAACAGGTCACGGTGCTGCTGGTGGAGCAGAACTTTAATTTTTCCCGCCGTCTGGGTCAGTCCGCGGCGGTGATGAACGATGGCGGGGTGGTCTGGTCCGGCCAGATGACCGAACTCGCCGACAACGATGATCTCCAGCACGAGCTGCTGGGTCTGGGGCTCGGCGAGCACCAATAAGAATAGGAGTAAGACCATGTCGGCGCACGACGAAATGATTGGTCAAGCAACGCCGCCGCAAGGCGTGTTGGCGCGCTTTGCCGCGTTCCGCGAAAACAAGCCGCATATTTTTCTGCTGCTGCTGATGATGGCGGTGGCCCTGTTGATGATGGACCCGCGCACCTGGGTACTGCTGACCATCAGCGGCCTGGCGATGGGTGCCATGGTGTTTTTGATGGCCTCGGGCATGACGCTCACCTTTGGGTTGATGAATGTCCTCAACCTGGCTCACGGGGCCTTTATTTCTTTGGGCGCGTTTGCCGGCGCCAGTGTGCTGGTGTGGCTGAGCAGCCAGGCCAGCGAACCGTCTTTGTTGATTAATCTGGCGGCGATTCTTCCCGCTCTGGGGTTCGCGCTGGTGGTCGCGGGGTTGCTCGGGCTGGTGTTCGAGCGGCTGGTGATCAAACCGGTGTATGGCGATCACCTCAAGCAGATTCTGGTTACCGTGGGCGGCTCGATCATCATTATGGAGCTGATTCATGTGGTGTGGGGCCCTAACGAAATTCCGGTGCCGCGCCCCGAAGCGCTTACCGGTGCCTTTCTGTTGCCCGAATCGCTGCCGGTGATCGGTGGTGTGGCGCTGGAAAAATACCGGCTGATCGCGGTGGTGTTGGGTCTGGCTATTTACGGTCTGATGACCTGGATCATCGAACGTACGCGGGTGGGTATTTTGATCCGCGCCGGGGTGGAAAGCCGCGAGATGGTGGAGGTGCAGGGCTATCGCATCCGCTTGCTGTTTCTCGGCGTGTTCGTGGCCGGTTCCGCCCTGGCTGGCATGGGCGGTGCCATGTGGGCGATGTATCGGGAGATCATCACCGCGCATATGGGCGATGAATTGATGATCTCGGTGATCGTGGTGATCATTCTCGGCGGCCTGGGCTCCATCAAGGGCTGCTTTTACGGCGCTGTGTTGGTGGGCCTGATTAATCTTTATGTGGGTTATCTGGAACCCCGGCTGGCCGCCGTGGCCACAGTGGGGCTGATGGTGGGCGTGCTGATGTGGCGTCCGCAGGGTTTGATTCCAGTGATTAAAGTCTGAGGAGGCGCGCTATGTTGAATCGTATTCTTTCCGGCGATTATCCGCGTAGCCGGGCGCTCTCCGTGCTGCTGGTGGTGATCGGCGTTTGTCTCGCCCTGGGGCCTTTCCTGTTCCCCGGTGTGCGCGCTTTTTCCATGCTCGGCATGATCTGCGTATTTATTATCGTGGTGGCGTCCTATGACCTGATGCTCGGTTACACGCACATCGTGTCGTTCGCTCATACCATGTTTTTCGGTATCGGCGCCTATGGCGTGGCGATATCCACGGACGCTTTCGGTTCCGGTTTCGGCGCCGTGTTCATCGGTATCGGTGGTGCCGTGTTCGCCAGCGTATTGTTGTCGTTGTTGCTGGGTCTCTTGTCGTTGCGCGTTAAGGCGATCTTCTTTGCCTTGGTGACCCTGGCGGTGGCGTTCGCGTTTCTCAGTCTGGTGACCCAGCTTTATAACCTTACCGGCGGTGAAGACGGGCTGGCGGTGCGTGGCCCTCGCGAATTGGGCCCGGCGTTCCGGCCGTTCGATTCCAAGGTGCCCGGCTTCAGCGTGATCGACTTTGTCGTCGGTGTATTCACCCAGGGCAGTATCGGCCAGGCGTTCCAGGACGCGATGTTCGAGGTGCGAGTGAACGGTCGTCATTTGATGTACTACATCACCTTCGTGACGTCGGTGCTGGTGTTTCTGTTCCTGCTGCGCATGGTTAATTCACCGTTCGGTCGGGTGCTGCAGGCGATTCGCGAGAACGAATTCCGTGCCCAGGCATTGGGTTATCGCACCGTGTTTTACCGTACCGCGGCGGTGATTGTGTCGGCGGTACTGGCCACCGTGGCGGGGGTATTGTTCGCGTTGATCAACCGTTATGTGAATCCGGAGAACACCCTTAATTTCGAGTTGATGGTGTTTATTCTGCTGATGTGCGTGATCGGTGGCATGGGCACGCTGTACGGCGCCGTGGTCGGCACCGCCGTGTTTTTGCTGGCGCAGAACTATTTGCAGGATTTCCTCGGCTTACTGGTGCAAAACGCGGAGCCGGGCAGTCTGTTCGCCGAGTTGGCGGGCCCGGATCGCTGGTTGTTGTGGTTTGGCCTGCTGTTTGTTCTGAGCGTGTATTTCTTCCCTTCCGGTATCGTCGGCCAGTTGCGCCTGTGGGCGGCGCGGCGCCGCGAGCGGAAAGTGGAGCAGGCGTCGTCGGCGCCGGTAGAGAGTTAACACAGGAGTAGTAGTCATGCGTCTTGAACAACGCGTCGCGGTGATCACCGGCGCCGGCCGGGGTATCGGCCGCGCTATCGCCGAGCGTTATGCTCGGGAAGGCGCTCGAGTGGCGGTGGCGGACCTGGATGCGGATACCGCGGAGGATGCGGCCGCGGCAATCCGTGCCGCCGGCGGTGAAGCCCTGGCTCTGGCCATGGACGTCACCGACGAGCAGGCCGTGGAGGCCGGTGTACAGAAGGTGGTGGACACCTGGGGACGTGTGGATATCGCCTTCGCCAACGCCGGTATTCAGCACATCGAGTCCTTGGACAAGCTGGCTCTGGCGAACTGGCGCAAGGTGATGAACGTGCATCTGGATGGTGCTTTTCTGCTCACCCGGGCGGCATTGCGCCACATGTATGAGAGTGGCGGTGGCACCCTGCTGTATATGGGCTCGGTGCATTCGCTGGAGGCGTCACCGCTGAAGGCGCCCTATGTGGCGGCCAAGCATGGTTTGCTGGGGTTGTGCCGGGCGGTGGCCAAGGAGGGCGCGGAACACGGGGTACGCAGCAATATTATTTGCCCGGGGTTCGTGCGCACACCGTTGGTGGACAAGCAGATCCCAGAGCAGGCCCGTGAGTTGGGTATCTCGGAAGACGAGGTGATTCGCAATGTGATGTTGAAGAACACGGTGGACAGTGAGTTCACCACCGTGGAAGACATCAGTGAGTTGGCGGTGAGCCTGGCGGCGTTCCCCTCGGCGGCCCTCACCGGTCAGTCCATCGTGGTCAGCCATGGCTGGCACATGGGGTGAGCGGAATAAGTCCGGGAGCCCGGCTCCATCCCTGGAGCCTGGAGATCGATCAGGCCTTCAGAGGGGTCGCAGAAAAGAAAACCTGAAGGGGCTCACCGGACCTTGAATATACTGTACAAATGAACAGTAATCAAGAGTGGCCGTTGCACGATGTCGGGTTACGGCCTTTGGCCTAACCCGGCCTACTCATCGGGCAGGGTGATGTTCAGTTCCAGGATTTCGCAACCGGATTCCCGGTCCATCTGGATATTGATTGCGTCCTGGTCCACCTCCACGTACTTGCGTACCACCATCAGCAACTCTTCCTGCAACTGCGGCAGATAGTCCGGGCCGCCGCGGGTGGCGCGCTCCCGGGCAACGATGATTTGCAGACGTTCCTTGGCCGCCGAGGCGGACTTTTCTTTTTTGGCAGGGAGCAAATAGCTGAAAATACTCATCATTGTGCTCCGAACAGGCGGCCGAAGAGTCCTTTCTTGCTGGTGGTAAGAAAGCGATGCGGGCGCTGTTCGCCCAAAAAGCGTGCCACCGAGTCATCGTAGGCCTGCCCGGCGTCGGAATCGCTGTCCAGAATCACCGGCGCGCCGCTGTTACTGGCGTTAAGCACCGCCTGGGATTCCGGGATCACGCCCAGCAGGTCGATGGCCAGGATGTCCTTCACGTCCTCCACGGACAGCATCTCGCCGCGTTCCACCCGCTCAGGCGAGTAGCGGGTCAGCAGCAGACTGGCGGGAATATCGCCCTCGCCAAGTTCCGCTTTGCGGGTTTTGCTGGAGAGAATACCCAGGATACGGTCGGAATCGCGGACGCTGGAGACTTCCGGGTTGGTCACCACGATCGCTTCGTCGGCGAAATAGGCGGCGGTCAGCGCGCCTTTCTCGATGCCCGCCGGGCTGTCGCAGATGATGTATTCCATGCCCATGTCCTTGAGCCCGTTGAGGACTTTCTCGACGCCTTCCAAGGTCAGCGCGTCTTTGTCGCGGGTCTGGGAAGCGGGCAGGATGAACAGGTCTTCGACACGTTTATCCTTGATCAGACCCTGCTTAAGGTTGGCGTCGCCGCTGATCACATTGACCAGGTCGTAAACCACGCGCCGTTCGCAGCCCATGATCAGGTCCAGATTGCGCAGGCCCACGTCAAAATCGATCACCGTGGTTTTATGGCCGCGCTGGGCGAGGCCGGTTGCCAAGGCCGCGCTGGTGGTGGTTTTGCCCACGCCACCCTTGCCGGATGTTACGACCACGATTTTTGTCACGATCTCGTCTCCTAAGTGTTGCTGTCGGGTTTGGCTGTTATTTGAGGTCCGCGAAGCGCATGGCGTCGCCGTCCAGGGTGATATGCACCGCCTGTTTGCGGTGTTGGTCGGGCAGGTCCTCGGCGACCCGGTAGTGGCCGGCGATGGAGACCAGCTCCGCATCCAGTTTCTGACAGAAGATACGGGCGCTTTGGTCGCCGCGCACGCCGGCCAAAGCGCGGCCGCGCAGCGTGTTGTAGACATGGATGTGCCCTTCGGCGAGCAGTTCCGCGCCGGTGCTCACCGGCGCCAGCACGATCAGGTCGCCACGGCTGTAGATTTGCTGCCCGGAGCGCACCGGCTGATCGACCACCAGGGTGCCGGTCGCTTCACTGGTGCTTTCTTCCGCCACCGGGGCGGTTTCAGGGCTGCGCGGAATATCCCGGCCGCCGGCCAGGCTGATGCTGCCCAGGCCGAGCATGGTGGCGGTATCCGCGTCGAGATGATCATTACGTGCCAAAGCCACCAGGTTCACACCCAGGCCGCGCAGCGTGTCCACGGTGGCCATCAGGGCTACCTGGTCCACGTTTTCCGGGTCGGCCAGGTCCACGACCACCGGGGCGTCGCGCAGCCATTGAGAGGCTTCTTCGAGCCGCTGGCTGACTTGCCGATGCAGGGTATTGGGTTCCAGGTCCTTGAGCAGCAGAACCGTCATCATCATCATGCGGCCCTTGAATTCCAGAACCGCTTTTTCCTCGAATGCCACTGTCATTACGGGGGTCTTTATCAATATGGGTTGGCGCCGAAGGCGAAAGGCAGAAAGCCTAGTCTAAAGCGGTAGCCGGTGAAAGCGGCGCGGAGGCCCGCCATTGTTAAATTTCGCCGGAGTGAGATCGATTGAACAAAAAAGCTCCATCGCGGCTTAGCTGAGACAAGGTTTCTTTCTCTCCAGCAAGCCCGCTCCGGGATCGGGGCTCCATGGAAGATTCACCGCCAAGGGGACTACGAAATGAGGGTTGTGCGAGCGGGCCCTGCCCGCGAAAGGGAGCGAAGCTCCCGGCAGGATGCCAGAGTCTTTCCTAACTTCAGCACCACCAGCGTCTCTGGAATCCTGCGGGGCAACCTTTGCCGGCCGGCAGAGCCGGCCTTTCGCTTGCAAGGCAAGCTCCCACAAACAGAGCTTCGTAGAAAGGTTCGGCGCCAGCGATGTCCCGGAGCGTCGGAATCTCGCCCGGAAGGGCAGAACACAGAGCCGCTCCAGGGGGAGATTCTGATGCTCCGGCTACGGAGCCACACCACTGGTTTCCGCTTAACGTTGAATGAACAAAAAAGCCGCCCCGGAGGGCGGCTTTTTGGGGGACCAGGGCCTGATCAGGTCGGCCGCTGGGTGTTCATGTCGACGTTCTTCAATTCCATGTCGAAGGCGTCGGTGAGCAGGCAGTCGTAGCGCATCTCGTCGTAGTCGAGAATCGCCTGTACCTGATCGGTGGGGATGATGCCCTTGGCGGCGGCGTCTTCCAACTTCGCCTGGATGGTGTCGCCTTCCAGTTTGCCTTTGCCGTCCGCTTTCAGGAACGCCTCGTAATCGTGCTCCACCTCCAGCAGCTTGTTGTAGGTGACTTCCACCCGGCCGACGCCGTCCTCCGGATCTACGCTGATATAGGCATTGGCGGCGAGGGCGTCGCGCACGCTGCTGGGGTTCATGATCTGTTCGCCGAGGGTGCGGATCAGCTCATCGCTGGGCTTGTGCGCCCCGGTCGGCCGGCCGAACGGAAAGAACACGCCTTTGAGAATCCGCGCCACGCCCAGATAGCCGAAGTTGCGGGCGAAATCTTCCACCGCGTCGTGAATCTGGCTGAATGCGTACTGCAGCGCGTACTGCGCATGGGCGTCGTTGGCCTCGTCACGGGGCAGGGTGGCGTGGAATTTGAGCACCGCGCAGGCGATCAGCAACTGGCTGTGCACGTCGCCGAGGCGCGCGGATACCATCTCGCGGCGCTTGAGGTCGCCGCCGAGCAGGGCGAAGGCTACATCGGACAGGCTCGCCAGCACCGCGCTGTAGCGGGTGATCAGGCGGTACCAGGGGGCACTGAAGCTGTCCGCGTTGGCGGGAATCTCCGCCAGATGGGCACCGCTCAGGCCGTGTACCAGGCCCCGGCTCATGTTGCCGAGAGTGTGGCCGGCGTGGTTGAAGAACAGGCCCTCGAAGGTATCCAGACCGCGTTCCTGGTCTTCGTCCTGGATCGCCTGCAGTTCGTCGTAGAGGTAGGGGTGGCAGCGCATCGCGCCCTGACCGAAGATCATCAGAGAGCGGGTCAGAATGTTGGCGCCTTCCACGGTGATGGCCACGGGGATCGACTGGTAAGCCAGCGCCATGAAGTTACGCGGACCCATTTGCACGGCCCGGCCACTGGCGATGTCCATGCCGTTATTGATCAGCACGCGCATCATTTCCGTGGAGTGGTACTTGGCCATCGCCGTGACCACCGAAATGGTGCCTTCTTCCAGGCCGCGAGTGACCAGGTGACGGTAGGCTTCCAGGGTGTAGGCGAGCCCCGCCACTTCGGCGGAGGCTTCCTGCACGCCCTCGAAATGCCCGACCGCGGTGCCGAACTGGCGGCGAATCCGCGAGAAAGCGCCGGTCATGCGGTAGCCCATTTCGCCGCTGGCGGTGGCCAGCGAGGGCAGGGAGACACCCCGGCCCGCGCCCAGGCATTCGATCAGCATGCGCCAGCCTTTACCGGCCATTTCCGGACCGCCGATGATGGCGTCCAGAGGTACGAACACATCCTCACCGTTGATCGGGCCGTTCATGAACGGTGAGCCGCCTGGATTGTGACGGCGGCCGATTTCCACGCCTTCGGTGTCGGCCGGCAGCAGGGCACAGGTAATGCCCAGCTCGTCCTGGTCGCCGAGCAGATGATCCGGGTCGTACAGTTTGAAGGCCAGCCCCACCACGGTGGCGATGGGAGCCAGGGTGATCCAGCGCTTGGCGAAGTTCAGGCGCATGCCGAGCACTTCCTCGCCGTCCACGGTTTGCTTGCAGATCACGCCTTTATCGGGGATCGCGCCGGCGTCGGAGCCGGCTTCGGGGCCGGTCAGGCCGAAGCAGGGGATTTCATCACCGGAGGACAGCCCCGGCAGCCAGCGCTGTTTCTGCTCGTCGGTGCCGTATTTGGCCAGCAGCTCGCCGGGGCCCAGGGAGTTGGGCACCATGGCGGTGACCGCCGTGGTCAGCGAGCGGGTAGCGATCTTGCTCATGGTTCGGCTTTGCGCGTAGGCACTGAAGTCGCGGCCGCCGTATTCCTTGGGGATGATCAGGCTGAAAAAGCCCTTGGTCTTGAGATAATTCCAGACTTCCTCGGGCAGATCCTTGTGCTCATGGTAAATCTTCCACTCGTCGAGCATGGCGCACAGTTCCTGCACCTCGTTGTCCAGGAAAGACTGCTCTTCGTCGGTCAGACGGGTGAAATTCACTTTGGAAAAGTCGTCCCAGTCCGGCTTGCCGCTGAACAGCTCCGCTTCGAACCAGGTGGCGCCGGCTTCAATCGCCTCGCGCTCGGTATCGCCGATCGGCGGCATCATCTTGCCGAGGGCTTTGTAGACCGGTTTGCTGATCAGCTTACGGCGCAGGCCGGGATGGTTGAGCACCACCAGGGCGGCGGCCAGCAGGATCAACAGAATCGGGTTGTACAACCAGGACGCCAACAGACCGCACAGTAACCAAACCACGGCGAAAGTGACGCTGCCGACGGTGAGGGACAACTGCATGTAGAAAATGGTCACGAGTGTCGCAACCAGAATTACCAGGGCCAAAAGGCTCAGCATGGTCATCTCCTTTGCCAGGACTTTACTTGTTAATACAAGCATGTACCGGAATAACGCCTCCGGCGTGGGCGCGGGGGAATCTGGCTTCCAGGGTACCCAGCGGCGATGCAGAGTACGTGAACGCCTGTTCCTCACCCGTTATGAAATACTACGCTTCATGATGCTGCTTTCGTCGCGGTTTAACAGTATTTAATGCCTTGCGTTATATCCTGTATCTGGCGTCTCGTTTACGTACAATACAGCGCCACCATTGCCACTCGCTTACACATTTGCTTCAAGGAGCTGCCGTGCAGGACAACGCCGCGATCATCGACGTCACCGAACAAAATATTCAGCAACTGCTGGAACATTCCCGCCAGGTGCCCGTACTGTTCGATTTCTGGGCGTCCTGGTCTCAGCCGTCCCAACAGATGACGCCGCTGCTGGAAAAACTGGTTCAGGAATATCAGGGTAAGTTCGTGCTGGCCAGGGTCAATGCCGACGAGCAGGCCGGCCTGGCCGGTCAGTTCGGCGTAAGCAGCCTGCCGTCGCTGAAGATGGTTTACCAGGGGCAGTTGGTCAGCGAGCTGGATGGCGCGCAAACCGAAAGCGCCCTGCGTCAGTGGCTGGCCCCCGTGGTGGACCCGGAAGCGGCCCAGCAACAGCAGGAGGAAGGTTTCCTCGAGCAGATACGCATGGCCATTGATGCCGGCCAGGGCGCCCAGGCGGAGCAGGCGCTGCGCCAGATGCTTTCCGAGCAGCCCGATAAACACGCTTTCCGTGCCCTGTTGGTGGAGTTCCTGCTCGGCGAAGGTCGTACCGACGAAGCCCAGTCCACCCTGGCGGAAGTGACCGAGGATGTGGAAGAACTGCGCCCGTTCCGGGCCCGCTTCGCGCTGCTGGAAAAGCTGGATAACGACGGCGTCGGCCTCAAAGAGCTGCAAACGCGCATTGAGCGCGATGGCAAGCCGGAGGATCTGCACGCTTATGGCCTGCGGGCGGCCGCCGCGGGCCAGTTCCAGGCCGGCCTGGACGCGCTGCTGCGGCTACTGCGCGACCACCGTGATTACCAGGACGGGGTGGCTCGCTCGGCGCTGCTGGAGGTGTTTGAGTGCCTGCCCAAGGGTGACCCGTTGGCCAGCGAGTACCGGCGTAAGATGTTTACCTACCTCTACTGATAGTGGCCGGCCCCTCCATCGGGGGATGCCGGTGTGTGGCTGGGGCCCTCCATCTGGGTCGCGGGTCTGTGCTCTGCCCTTCCGGGAACGCCGTGAACCCGTCCCTGGGGGCTCCCTGTCGAACGTCCTGTTCTCCAGGGGTCCCGGAAGGGCAGAACACAGACTCGCTCCGGGGATAGCTTCCGGCGCCCCGGGTCATCGCTGGCGCCGGACCTTTCTAAGAACCTCGGGATTGTAGGAGCTTGCCTTGCAAGCGAAAGGCCGGCTTTGCCGGCCGGCAACGGTTGCCCGCAGGATCCCAGAGACGCTGTTTGTGCTGAAGTCAGAAGTCTCTCTGGTATCCGGCCGGTCGCTTCGCTCCCTTTCGCGGGCGGGGCCCGCTCCCACAATCCGGGCTTCGTAGAATGGTCCGGGTGGTATTTTTCTGACCCGTAGCGGTTCCGCTGCCCCGCGTCTCGGATACGGAGCCCCGCTCCTACAAGTCCTGTTGCCTTCAGATGGCGCAGGCCTGCACACCGGCCGTGCACAACATTGGTGACTCCGGCCCATTCTGTGCACACCAATAGTGCAAGGTGGGCGTCCTGGCGCGCCTTCACCCTCCCCATGCCCCGTTTTCTGGCGCTCTCTGTCCTGGCCCGATTCTTGTATGCCCTTAGCCGGTGCAATTCCGGTGGGCTGCTTCCCGCTGGTGCAATTCAGGCCGCCCGGCGGCTTCGAGGACTAGGGACTCATAACTATGAAAATGATCACGGCGGTTATCAAACCGTTCAAAGTGGATGACGTACGCGACGCCCTGGCGCAAATCGGCGTTCAGGGTATGACCGTCACCGAGGTAAAGGGCTTCGGCCGTCAGAAAGGCCACACGGAACTGTATCGTGGCGCCGAGTACGTCGTCGACTTCGTGCCCAAGGTAAAGCTGGAACTGGCGGTGGTCGACGAGCGCGTCGACCAGGCCGTGGAAGCCATCGCCCAGGCCGCCAGTAGCGGCAAGATCGGCGATGGCAAGATTTTCATCACCGCGCTGGAGCAGGCACTGCGTATCCGCACCGGTGAAACCGACGACGACGCCCTTTAGGAGGCCCCATGCGATATCTGATTGCGGGCCTGCTGGCCCTGACGCCATCCCTGGCGCTGGCGGATACCCTGGATAAGGGCGACAGTGCCTGGATTCTTACCGCCACCGCTTTGGTGCTGTTCATGACCCTGCCGGGCCTGAGCTTGTTCTACGGTGGCTTGGTACGTAATAAGAACGTGCTGTCGGTACTGATGCAGTGCTTCGCTATCGCCTGCGCGGTGTCGCTGGTGTGGCTGATCGTCGGTTATTCCCTGGCGTTTTCCCACGGCGGCGCCGCCAACGCCTGGATCGGCGGCTTGAGCCATGTGTTCTTTGACGGCATCGGGCGCGACACCTTGGAAGGCTCTATGCCGAAAAGCCTGCACGGCTTGTTTCAGATGACGTTCGCGATCATTACCCCGGCGCTGATCGTCGGTGCGTTCGCGGAGCGCATGCGTTTCGGGGCGATGCTGGCGTTCTCGGTGCTCTGGGTGCTGGGCGTGTACGTGCCGGTGTGCCACTGGGTGTGGGGCGGCGGCTGGCTCGCCGAGCTGGGCCTGTACGACTTCGCCGGCGGCACCGTGGTGCATATCACCGCCGGGGTGGCGGCGCTGGTGGCGGCGTTGGTGCTGGGGCGCCGCCAGGATTGGCCCGGCCAGGCCATGAAGCCGCATAACATGACCATGACGGTGATGGGCGCCGGCATGTTGTGGGTGGGCTGGTTCGGCTTCAACGGCGGCTCCGCGCTGTCCGCCGATGGCAATGCCGCCATGGCCATGCTGGTGACGCATATTTCCGCTGCGGCCGCTTCGTTGGCCTGGGTGGCGCTGGAATCGATTAAATTCGGCAAACCGTCCGCGCTGGGCATTGCCACCGGCATGGTGGCGGGCCTGGGTACCATCACCCCGGCATCCGGGTTTGTCGGCCCCGGCGGCGCCCTGTTGATTGGCCTGGCCGCCGGTGTCGTGTGTTTTTATATGGTGCTTGTGGTCAAGCAGAAGTGGCGCATCGACGATTCTCTGGACGTGTTCCCGGTGCACGGTGTCGGCGGTATTCTCGGCACGCTGTTGGCCGGGGTGTTTGCCTCCACCGAACTGGGCGTGTTTTCCGGCTACGGTTTCGCCAAGCCGGATTACGGCATGCTCCAGCAAGTTGGCGTTCAGGCGCTCGGCGTGGCGGCGACGTTCGTTTACACCGGCGTGGTCACTTTCCTGGTGCTCAAGCTGGTGGGCTTGTTCACGCCGCTGCGGGTGACCGCCGAGGAAGAGGCGCAGGGTCTGGATATCGCGCTACACGAAGAGCGCGGCTATGACATCTAACGCGCTCTGTGAGCGGGCCTTGTGGGAGTGGGCTGTGGGAGCTTGCTTGCAAGCGAAAGGCCGGCAAAGCCGGCCGGCAGGATTCCAGAAGCCTTTCTAACGGCAGCACAATCAGCGTCTCTGGAATCCCGCGGGGCAACCTTTGCCGGGTGGCTCAAGCCACCCTTTCGCGGGCGAGGCCCGCTCCCACAAGGCCCGCTCCCACAAGGTTCGCGCCGGCAAGAGAGCCGTCTGATCGTTTTGGCCTGGCTTGACCTCCGCGAGGCCATTGTCAGGGTAGGGGGCTTTGTATAAGGTACGGGAAAGTTTCGAACGCTCGTTTGAATGACGCTCATGCGGATCGAGCGGCCCGTTAACCGGGTGTCGAGACCATCGTAACCAAGGAGATAACAATGAGCCTGGAATTTTTGTCCGACGAGTGGTTTGCAAAGGTTAAGGAAATTCGTGATGCCGCTGGTGACGTGGAAGCGCCCGCGGCGTTGGCCGATCTGGTGATCAACATTTCCGTGAGCACCGACGATGGCGAGAAGCACATGGCGCTGGCCGGCGGTATGATCGAGCAAGGCCATCACGACGACGCGCCCACCACTCTGGTGCTGCCCGCCGACCTGGCCAAGCGTATCTTCATCGAAGGCGATCAGTCCGCCGGGATGCAGGGTTTCATGAGCGGCCAGATCAAGATTGAAGGCGACATGAGCAAGCTGATGGCGCTGCAGTCCGCTCAGCCCACTGATGAGCAAAAGCAACTGATGAAGCAGATTCAGGACGTGACAGCCTGATAGCGCTTTATTGTTCCCACTTTCGTGGAACAATATTTCAGCCGAACAACAATGCCCGCCTCGTGCGGGCATTGTTGTTTTTGCCCTTCCGGTTGGGCGCGGGCCGGGTAATCCGCTATCCTCTCAGCCCCGAAGGCGGGTGTTCCCCCCCGCATGGCGAGACCCGAGAGACAGTGAGTGAACAGCGTCCGCGATTATTCCAGTGCCCGCGATTATCTTAACGACAGCGCCCGCTTCGGTGGCCTGTTAGAGGGCTACCGTCCCCGCGACGCTCAGTTGCGGATGGCCGATGCGGTGGCCGAAACGATCGAGGCCCGTGGCACCCTGTTGGTGGAAGCGGAAACCGGCACCGGTAAGACGCTCGCTTACTTGTTGCCCGCGTTGCTTTCCGACGGCCCAACCCTGGTGTCCACCGGCACCAAGAGCCTGCAGGACCAGTTGTTCTTCAAAGATCTGCCGATGGTGCTCAAAGTGTTGGGCATGGCGCGCAAAGCGGCGCTGCTCAAGGGGCGCGCCAATTACCTGTGCCCCTACCGCTTGGAGCTGCACCAGGAAGAAGCCCGCTTTCTGACTCGGGAAACCGCCGAGCAGATGCAGGTGGTCGCCCATTGGGCCGGCCGTACCCGCACCGGTGATATCGCCGAACTCAAGCAACTGCCTGAGGACGCACCGGTTTGGCCGTGGGTAACCAGCACGGCGGACAACTGCCTGGGCACCGAATGCCCGAAGTACAGTGAGTGTCCGTTGATGAACGCGCGCAAGGAGGCTCAGGAGGCGGATCTGGTGGTGGTAAACCACCATCTGTTTTTCGCCGATGCGGCCTTGCGCGGCGAGGGCGTTTCCGAGTTGCTGCCCAGCGCCAATACCGTGATCTTCGACGAGGCCCATCAATTGCCGGAGATCGCCGCCAACTTTTTCGGCGACTCCCTGAGCACGCGGCAGGTACAAGAGTTGGGCCGTGACGCGCTCTCCGAGGCGGCGCATTCGGCGCTGGATCTGGCGGCGCTTAACCAGTCGGTGGCGGCGGCGGACAAGGCCTGCCAGGACCTGCGCCTGAGCCTCGGCGAGGCGGAACGCCGCGCGCCCTGGTCGGAGGTGGGCGACAGTCCGGCGGTGCGCAACGCCGGTGCTGCCTTGTTGGACGCCCTGGCGGACCTGGAGTCGTTCCTCGCACCGGAGGCCAAGACCAGCCGGGGACTGGACGCCTGTGCCCGGCGCGCCGCCGAGCAGGTGATTACCCTTAAGACCATTCTCGACGGGTCGGCGCCTAACCGGGTGTACTGGTTTGAAACCTTTCGCCGCACTCTGGTACTGCACAGCACGCCGTTGTCGGTGGCCGCCCAACTGCGCGCGCAGCGGGAGAAACACCCCTGCACCTGGATTCTCACCTCCGCCACTTTGTCCGTGGCGGGGCGCTTCGAACATCTGCAGAAGCGGCTGGGTCTGGAGGAGGCGGACACGCTGCGTCTGGAAAGTCCGTTCGATTTCAAACGCCAGGCGGTGTTCTATGTGCCCGAGGGCCTGCCGGCGCCCTCATCTCCGGACTACACCGCCACCCTCACCGCCGCCATGATCCCGGTGATCCGGGCCGCCGGTGGACGTACCTTCTTTTTGTTCACCAGTCATCGGGCGCTTCGCGAAGCCGCCGGCCTGCTGCGCCAGGCGCAACTGGAATACCCGTTGCTGGTACAGGGGGAAGCCGGTCGCCGGGAACTGCTGGATAACTTCCGCAGTCTCGGTAATGCAGTGCTGCTCGGAACCAGTAGTTTTTGGGAAGGTATTGACGTACGTGGTGAGACGCTAAGCTGTGTGATAATCGACAAACTGCCGTTCGGTTCCCCTGGCGACCCGGTCGCGGCGGCGCGGATAGAGCATATCAACAGTAGCGGCGGCAACGCCTTCCGTGATTATCAGTTGCCCCAGGCGGTGTTGGCGTTGCGCCAGGGCGCCGGCCGGCTGATTCGTGATCCCAGCGACACCGGTTTGCTGGTGGTCGGCGATCCGCGCCTGATCACCAAGGGGTATGGGCGTCTGTTCCTGGACAGCCTGCCTGGCATGACCCGCACTCGTAAGGCGGAGGTCGTGCAACGGTTCTTCACTTACATAGCCAACCGCGAGCACATCGAATGACCTGCATTCTGGCCTTGGAAACCGCCACCGACGCCTGTTCCGTGGCGCTGTATCGAAACGGTGAGATCCAGGAGCGTTTCGAGCCTGGCGCACGGCGCCAGACCGAGCGCATCCTGCCGTTGGTGGACGAACTGCTGGCGGACGCCGGCATCACCCTGGCGTCGGTGGATGCTTTGGCGTTTGGCCATGGGCCGGGTGCGTTCACCGGAGTGCGCGTGGCCACTTCGGTGGTGCAAGGTCTGGCGTTCGCACGCGATTTGCCGGTGGCCGGGGTGTCCACCCTGGCTGCCTGTGCTCTGGCGGCGTTTGATCGCCATCCCGGCCAGCCCCGTGTGCTGGCCGCCTTCGACGCGCGCATGGGCGAGCTGTATCTGGGGGCCTATGAATGTTGCCTCGATGGCGTGGAAATCCTGCTGGCCGACGGACTCTTCGATCCGGACCGGGTGCCGGAATTGGACGGTGACGGCTGGTTGTTGGCGGGCTCCGGCGTGGTATATCAGGAGCGTATCGGCGCGCGGGTGCGGCTGGCGGCGGTGGACGGCGACGTGGCGCCTCGCGCCAGTACCGTGGCACGTCTGGCTCTGCCGATGGTGGTGCAGGGCCGCACGGTGCCCGCCGAGCAAGCGCAGCCGGTGTATTTGCGCGATAAAGTGGTGAATTGAGCTGCGGTGTGCAGCGTCAAAACGGGAGAGTAAACCGGATGATCAATTGGGACCTGCCGGACGTTCATCAGATTGAAGTGGTGGTGGCGCCGGAATCCATCGATGTGCTGGGTCACGTGAATAACACCGAATACCTCCGCTATATGGAGAAAATCGCCTGGCAGCATACCCAGGTGCTGGGCCTGGGGTGGGACGAGTATCAGCGTCTCAACCGTTGCATGGTGGCGCGGCGCACCGAGGTGGATTACCTGGCACCGGCCTTTGAAGGCGAGAAGCTGCTGATCGGTACCTGGATCGTCGACAACGATCAGCGCATCACCATTACCCGTCGTTATCAAATCGTGCGCGAGAGCGACGGCGTCACTTTGCTGCGCGGGCGTACCAAGTGGGTGTGCGTGGCCCTGGATTCCGGCAAGCCCCGCCGCATGCCGCCGGAGTTTCTGACTGGCTACCAGCCCACCGCGCAGGAATAAGGTTTTTCAATGGACAATGTTCAGGCGCTGATTCTGGCCTTGATTCAAGGGCTCACCGAATTCCTGCCGATCTCCAGTTCCGCGCATCTGATTCTGCCCGCCCAGGTACTGGGCTGGCCGGACCAGGGTCTGGCATTCGATGTGGCCGTGCATCTGGGCACGTTGTTGGCGGTGGTGGCCTACTACCGCCACGATCTTTGTGCGATGACCCGTGGCGCCGGTGATGGCCTGGTGCATCGGCGCATGAACCCGGACCTGCGGCTTGGGCTGTTGGTGGTGTTGGCCACCATACCGGCGGTGGCCGCCGGTTTCCTGGCCAAGGATCTGATCGAGAACGAGTTGCGCTCGGCGGCGGTGATCGCCACCACCACGGTGGTGTTCGGCGTACTGCTATGGCTGGCGGACGTGTACGGCGCGCGCAAGCGGGCGGTGGCGGAGCTGGGCGTGGGCGGCGCGCTGCTGATCGGCCTGGCCCAGGCCGTGGCGTTGATCCCGGGCACTTCGCGCAGCGGCATCACCATCACCGCCGCGCTGGCACTGGGTTTTCGCCGTGAAGACGCAGCCCGGTTTTCCTTCTTATTGTCGATTCCGGTGATTCTCGGCGCCGGCTTGCTGAAAGCCAAGGATCTTTTGGAGAGCACGCGACCGGTGGACTGGGGCCACATGGCTCTGGGCGTGGTGGCCAGCGCGATCACCGCGTACCTGACGATTCTGTTATTCCTGCGGCTGTTGGATCGGGTGGGAATGTTGCCCTTCATGATCTACCGGTTGTTGCTGGGGGCGGTGCTCTTTTTGTGGTTTGTATAGGTTCTTCAGGTGTCCGGTGTCCGGTCGGCATCTTGCCCGGTGCGCCCCTCGTCACCGGCTGCCAGCCGGTCGGGTCGCCGCAAGCCGCTCGCGACGGTGCCTTCGAGCTGGTTTTGGGGCCCTCCGGTACGCCCCCGGCACTGTCGCTTTGGGACCCGGCGGACCGGGCGTCACCGCTTAGCGTGGATTTCCTCGGCGGTCGTCAGGGGTACCGTCTGGCCGCTGACCGGGCCCGCCACGAGCGGCTGGTGAAGGCGCTGGCGCGGCCCCATGACGGCGTGGAGCAGGTGTTGGATCTGACCGCCGGTCTGGCCCGGGACGCGGCGCTGATGGCTGCTGCGGGCTATCAGGTCAGCATGGTGGAGCGCCAGCCAGTGCTGCACGCGTTGATCGCTGACGGCCTGACGCGGGCGGACGGGCAGGGCGTCGCCGCCGATCTTGTTCTGTTGGATAACGGCGATGCCGTCACTTTGAATCTACCCGTTGGCCCCTGGCACGCGGTCTATCTGGACCCGATGTTTCCAGCGCGTGGCAAAAGCGCGGCGGTGAAGCAGGACCTGCAGTGGTTGCAACAGCTCTGTTCCTATCCGGATGACGACGAAGAACGTCGTCTGCTGGATGTGGCATTGTCCGTGCCGGCCCGTAAAGTGGTGGTCAAACGCCCCCGTCGCGCGCCGCCCCTCGCTGGTCGCGCGCCGCACCACGTCCTGGAAGGCAAGACCGTCCGCTTCGACGTCTACAACGGCGTTTTGTAGGAGCTTGCCTTGCAAGCGAAAGGCCCGGCAAAGCCGGCTGCAAGCAAAAGGCCGGCAAAGCCGGCTGGCGGGATACCAGAGAGGTCTAAAAGTGGGGTTCTAACGAGGCCTCTGGTATCCCGCCGGGTGGCTGGCGCCACCCTTTCGCGGGCGGGGCCCGCTCCTACGATAAAGTCTTATTTGTCGGCTTCGGTGCCTTTGGCGGGGTTGCCGTCTTCTTCTTGCTCACCGTGTTCGGCGGTTTCCGCCAGGGCTTGCTCCAACTCCGGCACGCGGGTGACGCGCTGAATCGCCTGGCTGATGTCGGGGCTGAGAATGCGGCGCGCCTCGTCGTCCAGCGCCCGCAGGTTATCGCCGAAGCAGAGCGCCTTGTCGTCGTCCTGCCAGACCAGATCGGTGTCGCGCAGTTGGTTGATGAAGTTGCGTAACACCACCTTGTCGAAAAACTCCGGGGAATTGAATTCGTACAACAGCGACAGTCGTTGCGCGGTGTGATGCGCCAGGTCGCTGAGAGTATCGGCATTCAGTTTGCCGCTGCCATACTGCACCAAAAGGCGGACTGTCAGATAAAAGCGCTCCAGCGACGGCATAACGGTCTGCCCCAAATGCGCCAGCATGTCCGACGCATAGGTGTGAATCGCGGCGCCGTGCAGACAGTCGTTTTCGCGGCTCACCAGACCGTGTTCTCCGAGCACCTCGGCAATGCGTTCCACCGCCGCGGGCAGCTCGCCTTCCTCACGCCAGTGCAGCAGGTACTCGTTGCGGAAGAAGGGATAGAGCAGGGCAATGATACTTTGCAGCGTATCCATGCGGATGCTGCGCGCGTTCAGGAATAGCGAGCAGATCAGGCCCGGCAAAACGAACAGGTGCAGGCTGTTATTGCGCACATAAGCCATTTGCAGGGCGGTTTTCGGGTCCGTGGTGACCACATCGCCGAGCGGGTGCGACACGCGGATCAGGAATTCATGCTCCAGGCCGTATTCAATGATCACGTCCGGGTCGCTTTCCGCGATCCGGGCGGTGTCGCTGTAAGGCGCCTGGTCGAGCAGGTTGATATACAGCTGTAGTTGTTGGCGCAGTTGCTGCAGGTCCATGGTGTGCTTGGGCGTGGCCAGCAACGCCAGGCTGATCAGATTCACCGGGTTGGCGACGGCGGCGGCATTGATACCGGTGACCACATCGCGGCCCAGGTTGTTGATCGTTTTTTTGAACCAATCCGGTGTCTCGTGTACCGACAGCTCTTCGTTGCGCCAGCCTTCCCGGTGGTTATCCAGGTAATCCACCAGTTTGATCGGTTCACCGAAGTTCACATGCACTTGACCGAAATGACTGCGCAGCACCTTGAGGGATTTCATCAAGCCGCCCACGGATTCCTTTTTCTTTTTGCCACCGTGCAGTTCGCCGATGTAAGAACCGCCTTCAATGACTTTTTCATAGCCGACGTAAACCGGCACGAACGCGATTGGCTTGCGCGCGTCGCGCAGAAAGCTGCGCACCGTCATCGCCAGCATCCCGGTACGCGGCTGAAGCATGCGGCCGCTGCGGCTGCGGCCGCCTTCCACGAAGTATTCGATTGAAAAGCCCTGGGTGGTGATGCTGTGCAGGTACTCGTAGAACACCGCCGCGTAGAGCGGGTTGTCGCGGAAACTGCGGCGCATGAAGAAGGCGCCGCCGCGGCGCAAAATGGTGCCCACCACTGGCAGATTCAGGTTGATGCCGGCGGCGATGTGCGGCGGCACCAGGCCGTTACGGTAGACCACGAACGAGAGCAGCAGGTAATCGATGTGGCTGCGGTGACAGGGCACATAGATGATCTCGTGATCGCGCGCCAACTGGGTCAGGTTGTCCAGGTTGTACAAGCGGATACCGTCGTAAAGGCGGTTCCATAGCCAGTTCAGGAACAGTTCCAGCGCGCGAATGGTGGTGTGCGAATAGTCCGCCGCGATTTCCATGGCGTAACCGCGCGCCCGTGCCAGGGTTTTGTCCTCGCTTTCCTTATTCTCTTCGGCGGTTTGTTGGATCGCTTCGCGCACCGAAGCCGCTTCCATGATCGAATTGGTCAGCGTGCGCCGGTGGGATAAATCCGGGCCGATGGCCGCTTCCTGCTGACGGCGGAAGTGAACGCGTAGAATCCGCGAGGTCTTGCGCACCACCTGGTCGTCGGAGCGACATTGGTCCACCAGTTGGCGCAGGGACATGGGCGAACTGAACTGCACATACAGATCCCGTCCCTGAGTGAGAATGATAAAAAACTTTTTAATAAAACCGGGCGGTGACCAGTTATCGGAAAAGATGATCCGCCACAGCGAGTTTTCCTTTTCAGGTTGCCGGCCCCAGAACACCGACACCGGTACCAACTGCACGTCCAGTTCGGGGTTTTGCTTGAGACCGGAGACCAGCCGTTGCAGGCGCGCCGGGGTGATGGCCCGGCGTTGGCGGCTGATAGTGCGTTCGCGTTTGTAAAGATGGAAGTAGCTGCGCGAAAGGTGTTGTTTGCCCAGGGTCAGTGAGGCTTTGGCCGCTGCCAGCCCGAGCCGCCGGGCGGCCTGGTCGGCCACCGCCGCGTCCGCCAGCGAGCGGTCGCGTAGCACGTACACCACCGGGATGTCAGGGTCCAACTGCAGCTCGGCGGGGTCGCCAGGCAAGGCCCGGATCCGCGTGCACAGGCGCATAAAAGCGCGAATCAGCAGGAAAAAGAGTCGATCAAGTCCTAACCAGGGCGTCATAGGGGCCGAAACTGTCGGAAAAGGTAGTTGAATTCTACCTAAAGGGCGGCCCGCCGGACATAACCGGATATTGCAAGATGTTACCGTCCGGCGAACGCCTGAACGGCGCTCAGACGGCACCTGCCCGGGCATCGGGATGTTGCTACAATCACGGTCTTTCCATTGCTTGTAGAGGAAGTTCACCGTGTCCGAGCACCAAGCCGGTATTTTCGACCGTAGTTTCACCGAGCATTTGTTCCTGGAATTCGCCCTGGGTGGTGGCCATTCGGTTGAAGCGGTGCGCGGCGCCCTGCGCGAAGCCCTGACGGTGGCGGAGGAACGCACCCCGGTACTGATGGCGTTCGGCCCGGGACTGTGGGACCGTCTCGGCGAGGGCTTCGACTTCCCGCCGTTTTCTCTGGAAGGCATGGTGCCAGCCACCCAGGGTGACCTGCTGATCTGGATTCAGGCGGACAACCGTAGTGCGCTGTTCGATGCCGGCCTCCAGGTGCACCGTATGCTGGCGCGGGAATTGGACCTGCAACTGGAAGTGCAGGCGTTCGTTTACCACGACCTGCGCGACCTGTCCGGCTTTGTCGACGGCATCGGCAACCCGGAGGGCGAGCGCGCCAAAGAGGCGGCCATTATCCGTGAGCCGCATCCGGCCGCCGGTGGCAGCTGGGTGCTGACCCAGAAATGGGTGCACGCCGGTCTCGAGGATTTTCATAAATTGCCGGAAGCGGAGCAAGAGAACGTGTTCGGTCGCACCAAGGCCGACGCGGTGGAATTCGACGACGAACGCATGCCCGCCAACGCCCATGTGGGGCGCACGGACGTGGACTATCACGGTGTGCCGCAAAAGATCTGGCGGCGCTCGGTGCCTTACGGCAACACCACCGAGTACGGCCTCTATTTTATTGCGTTCAGTTGTGAGTTGGACCGTTTCGACTATCTGCTGCGCCGCATGTACGGCCTGACCGAAGACGGCATCCGCGACCGGCTGCTGGACTTCACCCAGCCGGTGACCGGCGCCTGGTGGTACGCGCCCGCCCGGGAGTGGCTGGCGGCCCTGTGACCATCGACGGCACCGGCAAAGCCGCCGCCCGCCCGTTGCTGGGCGTCGCCCTGATGGCGCTGGGCGTGGGCATCCTGCCGGTAATGGACGGGCTGGCCAAGCACCTGAGCGCCGAATACCACGTGGTGCAAGTCACCTGGGCCCGCTACCTGTTCCACTTCGTGCTGCTGGCCGCCTTGTTGCTGTGGCGGCTGCCGCTGCGCGAACTGATTCCGCGACACCCGGGGCTGCAGATACTGCGCAGCGCCTTTTTGTTGTCCACCACCCTGTGCTATTTCGGCGCCATCGCCTTCCTGCCGCTGGCCAACGCCCTGGCGCTGGCGTTCATCGGCCCGCTGGTGAGCACCGCGCTGGCGCCCTGGCTGCTCGGCGAGCACGCCGGGCCGCGCCGCTGGGTAGCGGTGGTGGTGGGCTTCAGCGGCACCCTGGTGGTGATCCGGCCCGGCTGGGCGGCGTTCGAATGGGCGTCCCTGCTGGGCGTGGCCGCCGGCGTCTCCTACGGGCTCTATCAGCTTACCACCCGCCGCCTGTCCGGCAGCGGTCGCGCCTCGGTGACCCTGTTCTATACCTCGGTGTTCGGCTTCGCCGTGCTCAGCCTGGTGGTCGCCCCGTTCTGGACCCCTCCAGACCTGGCCGGCTGGGGCCTGATGCTGATCATGGGCAGCGTCGGCGCGCTAGCCCACTTCCTGATCATCAGCGCCTTCGAGCACGCCCCGGCGCCATTGCTGTCGCCGGTCAGCTACATGGAAATGATCTCCGCCGTGGCGGTGGGCTGGTTGGTGTTCGGTGATTTTCCCGACGCCTTCACCTGGACCGGAATTGCCCTGATCGTCGTGAGCGGATTATTGGTTGTGACAGGCCGCGCTACGAAATCTGTCTTGTAGGAGCGGGCCTTGCCCGCGAAAGGGAGCGGAGCTCCCGGCAGGATCCCAGAGAGCCCTGAAAACCAGATATTCTGGAGGCTTCTGGTATCGCGCTGGCCGGTTTTGCCGGCCTTTCGCGGGCAAGGCCCGCTCCCACAAGGCCCGATTCTTCAATGAGCTAGTCCGCCTTCCAGCCGGTGAACATGCCAGTACGGCACCGTGGGCAACCGCACCCAGCGCACCGAAGACGGCCAGACCACGCCCTATGGCTACGCCCCGGACAGCAACCGGCTCACCACAATCGACGGCCAGAGCGTGCCTTATGACGCCACGGGCAACATCCTGACCCTGGCCGGGGACACCTTCACCTACGGGGCCCGCAACCGCCGACAAACCACGGAGCGCAACGGCACCCTGATCGCGGAGTACGAATACAACGCCCTGGGGCAGCGAACTCATAAGAGCCATGCTGGCACAGAGACCCACTTCGTCCACGGTCGTAATGGCCAACTCATCGGCGAAGCGATCCGGGAGTACGTCTACCTGGAAAGCGAACCTCTGGCGATGATCCACCAGGGGGCGGTGTACTACTTCCACAATGACCAATTGGGCAGTCCGCTAAAGCTTACCGACAGCAACCAGAATGTGGCCTGGGGCGGCGTGCGGGCGCCCTTTGGGGAAATGACCGTTAGCACAAATGCGGTGGAGAACCCACTGCGTTTCCCCGGTCAATACTTCGATGAAGAGACCGGGCTGCATTACAATTATTTTCGAGACTACGATCCAGTTATTGGACGCTACGTGCAAAGTGATCCCTATGGACTAATCCTTCAAGGGAGCGATTCCCTAAAAAGCCATAGCGAAGTAGTGCCTTCGAACTTCGTTAGTAGGATTACAGGGTTGAACCACCTGTATGGATACGCTAGGCAGAACCCTGGTAAATTTACAGATCCTTATGGATTGCGCCCCACAAAGAACCCTAGGGGGTCGGACGGAAAACTCATCACTCATGGATGTAGGAAAACGTGTATCGTGAACTTTGCTGGCACCTCTATTTTAGCGGCTGGCGCGGGGTTTGGTTTTGGTGCCATAGCAGGAAAAGGCGCAGCTGGTGCCCTGGTTGGGCATTTCGGATCGAATGTAAATTCCGGCTATGGTTATTACAGTCTGGGAGCATGTTTGAGGCAGTGCAAGGAGGAGAAGGACAGTGAAATATGCAACTAGAACCAATTTAATTACTGTCTTGTTCGGGGTTTCACTTTTTCTATGTGTTGCTCTTTTCAGAGGGTATGCATTAGGTCAAAATATAAGCATTTTTTTTGTGCTGGGGTTGCTGCTATTGTCATTGGGGTTTGGGGTCTGGTTGTTTATAATAAAGAGAAATTGTTAGATTTAAAATTTTCCCTCGATGTGGGTCTAATTGGTTATAAATTTTGATGTTTTCAATAGTGCTGATGGCGAAACCAAATTATATTGATGGACTCGCTGGCTGCTCGAAATATGCTGAGAATGAATTTTTAGTCCCATAGGCTAAAGGCTTTTCTCGGCGGCAATCGATAACTATAAATCACACGAACGAAGGTTCGGGGGAAGCGTGCAGATTTCGGCAAGCATATCGGTGTTTCTTCTTATGGTAGCCGCGGCAGCTTTCTCCGTTGAGTCCTTTGCTGCAGGATGGTCTCCTGATCTTGAATTCAAGATTGAAGGCGGTGATCTGGAAGAGAGCCTGACTTGGATCTCCGGGTTTGCCTATGCTCGCGATTCACTTTATCGGAGAGAGGGTTGTTTGGGATCGGAGGGGCAGGTTGCCTCTAAGGATCTTGTCAAAGTCCTCAACGATAAATTTAAGGGCGAGGATATAACCGCAGAGAAAGCCACTGCGGCCTTGGACAGGTATTTATCCCGTCGTTATGAGGAAGATTGTTTCTAGGATCTTTCTAAAGAGGGCGCTGCGTCCGCCGCCGGTAGCCCGGGAGCTTTGAAACCATAGCGCCAGCAAGGTCTCTGGTATCCCGCCGGCCGGCTTTGCCGGCCTTTCGCGGGCGGGGCCCGCTCCCACAAGGCTTCCCAGAAGGCCTCCCACCAGGCCCGCTCGCACAAAGGATCAGTCCGCCTTCCAGCCGGTGAACATCTTGCGGATCAGGAAGGGGGTGAGCTTGAGGCTGGCGCCCAGCCACTGGCCGATGCCGGTGGGGAAGGCGAAGCGCAGGGCATTGACGAGGCCTTTGTAGGTGGCCTGGTCGAACGGGTACCACCAGAGGTTGCGCTTGGCGGGCAGCAGGTCCCAGTTGATCACCTTGGCGTTGGTCATTTCCAGCAGGCCTTCCGGGCCGTGGGTGCGGCCGATGCCGGATTCCTTCCAGCCGCCCCAGGGCGCTTCCGACAGACCGTGGGTGTAGAGGTGGTCGTTGATGGTGGTGACGCCGCTTTCCAGACGCGCCGCCAGTTCGCGGCCGCGTTTGTTGTCGCCGGTCCAGATCGAGGAGGTCAGGGCCAGGTTGGAGCGGTTGGCTTTTTCCAGGGCCTGCTCGGCGTTGGCGACTTTTTCCACGGCGAGAATCGGGCCGAAGGTTTCCTCGCACACGGTGAGCATGTCGTCGGACATGTCCGTGAGCAGGGTGGCGGGGAAGAAGAAGCCCTGGTCCACGTCGCCCACCGGACGGGACTGCGCCTGGATGCGCGCGCCCTTGGCGAGGGCGTCTTCCAGGTGCTGCTGGACGGTGCGCCGCTGGCCTTCGGTGGTCAGGCTGCCGATGTCCGCCGTGACCTCCTTGCCGTGACCGGGGCCGTGGCGCAGGGCGCGGGTTTTCTTGGCCAGCCGTTCCACGAAGTCGTCGTAGACGGCGGCTTCCACGTAGATGCGTTCCACGCCACCACAGCTCTGACCGGCGTTTTGGTAGCCGGCCCAGGCGGCGCCGTTGGTGGCCCGTTCCAGGTCGGCGTCGGCGAGCACGATCATGGCATCGTTGCCGCCCAGTTCCAGGGACACCGGCGTCAGGGTCTGCGCCGCCTGGGCCATCAGGGTCTTGCCCGCCGGCACACTGCCGGTGAAGAACAGTTTGTCGATGCCGTTTTCGAAAAAGGCGGTGGCCACTTTGGAGCCCGATCCGACGATGTGCTGGAACAGGCCTTCGGGCAGCTCGCCGGCGTCCAGGATGCGCTCGATGGCGCGGCCCACCGCCGGGGCGGCGGCGGCCACCTTGAGCAGCACCGCGTTGCCGGCCATCAGCGCCATGACGATCTCGCCGAACGGGATCGACAGCGGGTAGTTCCAGGGGCTGATGATGCCCACCACGCCCAGCGGCAGGTGGCTGACTTCGGTGCGTTTGTTGGCGAACAGCAGGTGGCCGGCGGCGCGTTTTTGCGGGCCGAGCACTTTGCCGGCGTTCTTGGCGTACCAATTGCAGGCCAGGGCACAGGGCAGGACTTCCGTGGCCAGGGCGTCGATGCGGGTCTTGCCGTTGCTGTCACTGACGGTGGCGGCCAGGTCCTCGGCGCGGTCGACGATATAGCGGCGCATCAGCGCGATATGACGGGCCCGTTCCTTGTACGACTTGGTCGCCCACTGGCGCTGCGCGGTACGGGCCCGTTGCATGCGCTCGGGCATGCCGGCGAGATCGGTTTCGTTGAGCTCGGCCACGGCGGCGCCGGTGGCGGGGTTGATATCGGTGACGGTCATCTCGCGGCTCCGGCCATGGAAGATAAAGCGGAATAGGACAAACGCAGAGCAAAGCATATGCGGGTGAGGCGGGAAATGGCGATGCCGCCGCCGGGCGCGGCCCCGGCGTCAAACTTTGCTATCCTGGCGAGGAGCCTCCGAACAACTCCCTAACAGGAAAACCCATGATCGAGGATTTAAACACTTGGCTGCCGTTGTACGGCGCTTGGATAGTGGTCTGCACCGTGCTCAGTTTCGTGATCGCGCGGCAAAAGGGCATCAAGCCGCTATTGCCGGCCGCGGCCGGTTTTCTGGCCGCGTTTATTCCCATTGTCGGTGTGATCTATCTGGTAGTGCTGGGAACCCGGCCTGCGAAATAGGGGCTTTTAACGACCTAGCAGGTTCTTGAGGATGCTTTGATAGATGCCGGTAAGCGTATCCAGCTCGGAAACGAAGGTGTGCTCGTCCACTTTGTGGATGGTGGCGTTAACCGGCCCCAATTCCACCACCTGGGCACCGGTGGGGGCGATAAAACGCCCGTCGCTGGTGCCGCCGGCGGTGGAGAGCCGTGCGTCGGCGCCGGTGCACGCCTTGATCGCCGCAACGGTAGCATCCACCAGGGCACCCCGGTCGGTGAGAAAGGGCTGGCCGGAAAGCTTCCATTCGATCTCGTAATCCAGACCGTGGCTTTGCAGGATGGTCTCGGTGCGCTGGCGCAGTTCGAAGTCGGTGACTTCGGTGGAAAAGCGAAAGTTGAACAACACTTCGCAGTTGCCGGGGATTACGTTGGTGGCGCCGGTGCCGGCGTTGAGATTGGAGATCTGAAAGCTGGTAGCCGGGAAGAAATCGTTACCGTGGTCCCACTCCGCCGCTGCCAGTTCCGCCAGGGCGGGAGCCACGTCGTGCACCGGGTTACGGGCCAGATGCGGGTAGGCGACGTGGCCTTGAACGCCTTTGACGGTAAGCAGTGCGCCCAGGGAGCCGCGGCGGCCGTTCTTGATCACGTCACCGACGGTGTCCGTGGAAGAGGGTTCGCCCACCAAACAGTAATCGATATTTTCGTCGCGGGCCTGAAGGGTTTCCACCACCTTAACAGTGCCGTTCACGGACGGGCCTTCCTCGTCGGCGGTGATCAGAAAACCAATGCTGCCGCCGTGGTCGGGATGGGCGGCGACGAAGTTTTCCACCGCCGCCAGCATGGCGGCGATGGAGCCTTTCATGTCCGCGGCACCACGGCCGTAGAGCAAATCGCCGTCAATGGTGGGCGTGAACGGGTCATGGGTCCAATCGGCTTGGTCGCCGGTGGGCACCACGTCGGTGTGGCCGGCAAACACGAACAGCGGGCCGCCGTTGCCGCGCCGGGCCCATAGATTGCGGACTTCCTCAAACCAAAGCGTTTCGCAGCGGAAGCCCAGGGCTTCCAGCTTCTCGATGATCCAGTCCTGACAACCTTCATCTTCCGGCGTCACTGACGGTCGGCGAATCAGTTCCTGGGCGTACTCAAGGGTTTTGCTCATGGATGCTCCGGCTTTGCCGGCACGCATCACGCATCACGCCGGCACGCGCGAAAGCGTGGTGCGTGTAGCATGCCGGCGTGCAGTCTTAATTGTGTTTATGCAGTTCTTCGTTGAGGGCCACGGCGGTTTTATTGGTTTGGCACTGTACCGCGCCGTTCATCGAGTTACGGCGGAACAACAGGTCCGACTGGCCGGCCAGATCACGGGCTTTGACGGTGTCGGCGACCTCGCCATTCTGGTCGAGGACGTCCACTTTGGTGCCGGAGGTGATGTAGAGGCCGGCTTCGATGGTGCAGCGGTCGCCGAGCGGAATGCCGGTGCCGGCGTTGGCGCCGAGCAGGCAGTTTTCGCCCAGGGAAATGACGATATTGCCGCCCCCGGACAGGGTGCCCATGGTGGAGGAGCTGCCGCCCAGGTCGGAGCCTTTGCCGACAAACACACCGGCGGAAATGCGGCCTTCGATCATGCCCGGGCCTTCGGTGCCGGCGTTGAAGTTGATAAAGCCTTCGTGCATAACGGTGGTGCCTTCGCCTACATGGGCGCCCAAACGCACTCGGGCGGTGTCGGCGATACGGACACCGGCGGGAACCACATAATCGGTCATTTTCGGGAATTTATCGACGCTGTTCACTTCCAGCACCTTGCCGTTAAGGCGGGCCAGTAGCTGGCGCTCGGGCAGTTCATTCAGGTCGACGGCGCCTTCGTTGGTCCAGGCCACGTTGGGCAACAGCGGGAAGATACCGGCGAGTACCACGCCATGGGGTTTGACCAGACGGTGCGAAAGCAAATGCAGCTTCAGGTAGGCTTCCGGGGTGGAGGCGGGCTCCGCGTCGCTTTCCAGAATGGTCAGCACCACCGGGCGCTCGGATTCCTGAAAGGCCACTGCGTAGCTGGCTTCATGTTCGAAACCCGCTTCGCGCCATTCCCGGGCGAGGTGTTGGATCTGTCGACCGGTCAGTTCCAGCGCTGCGTTGCCGCCCTGATAACCGACTTCTTCGCTGATCACTTCGATCAGCTTGCTGTCCGGGTTCAGGGTCGGGTCCGGGTAAAACACTTCCAGCCAGTCGTCGTCGCGGTTTTTGCTGCCGCAGCCCAGTGCCATTGCGAAAATATTGTTCATGTTTGCCTCTCTTTGTATTACTCGGGCGAGCGGTTCGGGTGGCTCAGCCCAGCAGCATTTTCCAGCGGCCTTCTTCGAAGCCCGCTTCAATGATGTTGTCGCTGTGCAGAATAGGGCGCTTGATCAACGATGGGTTGTCCCGGGCAGCGGCTACGGCGCTTTCCGCGTCCATATTGTCGCGGGTAGTCTGCTCCAGTTTCCGCCAGGTGGTGCCACGCCGGTTGATCACGGTGTCCCAGCCGAGGGCGTCGATCCAGCGACGCAATTCCTGTTCCGGGACGCCTTCCTTCTTGTAGTCATGAAAATGGTACTCCAGGCCTTGCTCGTCCAGCCATCTGAGCGCCTTTTTCATGGTGTCGCAATTTTTGATGCCGTAAATGGTGATCGCCATGGGTTCCTTCCTCCTGAATGAACGTTTACAAACGATCGATCAGCGCACGAATGCGCATGGCGCCTTCCACGCATTGATCCAGCTCCGCGACCAGCGCCATGCGCACCCGGTTCTTGCCGGGGTTGCGGCCCTGTACCGTGCGCGACAGATAGCGGCCGGGCAGCACGGTCACGTTCTCTTCGGACTTCAGGCGGCGGGCGAAGGTTTCATCGTCGACCGGGGTTTTGGGCCATAAATAAAAGCCCGCGTCCGGGGGGCTTACCTTAAGTGGCTCGCCGAGAATGTCCAGTACGGCGTCGAACTTACGCTTATACCGTTCGCGGTTGGCGCGTACGTGTTCCTCGTCATTCCAGGCGGCGATGCTCGCCACCTGGTGATGGTTGGGCATGGCGCAACCGTGATAGGTCCGGTAGCGCAGGAAACGGCGCAGGATTTCCGCGTCTCCGGCAGCGAATCCGGAGCGCAGCCCGGGTAGATTGGAGCGCTTGGATAATGAATGGAATACCACGCAACGGCGGTAGTCGTGGCGGCCCAGTTCGGCGCATGCTTGCAGCAGCCCGGCGGGGGGGCGCTGGCTGTAAATCTCCGAGTAACACTCATCGGAGGCGATGACGAAATCGTATTTGTCCGCCAATTCGATCAACGCTTTCAATTGGGCGCTGCTCAACGTCGCACCGGTGGGGTTGCCGGGGGTGCAGATAAACAGCACTTGAGTACGCAGCCAGGTGGTTTCTTCCACCGCATCGAAGTCCGGTTGCAGGCCGCTGCTGTCGGTGCACGGCAAGTACATGGGCTCGCCACCGCCGAGCAGGGCCGCGCCTTCGTAGATCTGATAAAAGGGGTTGGGCATCAATACCAGCGGGCTGCGCTGACGGTCGATCATCGCTTGGGTAAAAGCGAATAGCGCTTCGCGAGTACCGTTCACCGGCAATACCTGATTATCGCCGTTTACCGACTGCAGTTTGAAGCGGCGTGTCAGCCAGCCGGCGATCGCTTCGCGCAGTTCCGGCAGGCCCGCGGTGCCGGGATACTTGGCGAGCAGAGCGGTATTGTCCTTGATCGCCTGCTGTACGAAGTCCGGCGCCGGGTGCTGCGGTTCGCCGATGGAAAAGGCTATCGGGCTTTTGTCGCTGGGCGGCAAGTCGGCGAACAGCGCGCTCAGTTTCTCGAACGGATACGGGTGTAGGCGTTCCAGATCGGGATTCATGGTGTTCCTTACATCATTATCGTCTATATGTTGGCCGGCTATATCGTTATTGAAAGAGCGTCGGCTTTGCTGTGATCGTCCAGTTCCTGCTTGAGCGTGTCTTGCAGACGCTGGCACAGATCCGGGTCGGAGACCGGCTGGCCTTCCAGATCGGTGACGAAGAACACGTCTTCCACTTTCTCACCGAGGGTGGCGATGCGGGCGTTTTGCACCAGTAATTCGAACTGCACGAAGATCCGCCCGATATGTGCCAGCAGGCCCGGCCGGTCCAGGGTATGCACTTCCACCACCGAGCGATCGTTGACGATATCGTTGCTGATCATCACCTGAGTGGGGACGTCAAAGTGCTTGTGGCGGCGCGGCATGCGACGGCTCACGGTGGTTCCGAAGTTCTCTGGCTGTTTGAGGGTTTCGGTGAGCGTTTTGCGGATGTACTCAATGCGCGGCCAGTCGCTGCCGATGGGCGTACCGTTTTCATCCAGCACGATATAGGTATCCAGGCTGAAGCCGTCGGCGCTGGTGATAATGCGCGCGTCCATGATGGTCAGCCCCAGGCTGTCCAGGGCGTTCACGGTGGCGGCGAACAGGTTGCGCGTGTCCGGCGTGTAGATAAAGATCTGCGAGCCGCCTTCCAGATTGCCCGGATTGGTTTCCGACTCACGGATCAGCACCAACGGGTCTTCCTTGTTTGTGCGCTCCAGCAGCGCTTCGGTGTGCCAGGCGATGTCCCACGGTGTTTCGCGCAAGAAGTATTCATCGCCGATGTTGGCCCACAGAGCTTCGATGGCCTGCGCATCGTGGTCCCGCTCGGTGAGCAGTTTGAGGGCGTCGTCGCGGGTCTCGTCGATCCAGTCCTGCTTGTCCTGGGGATTATTCAGACCGCGTCGCAAGGCACGTTTGGTCTCCAGGTACAGTTGGCGCATCAGCGAGGCGCGCCAGGAATTCCACAGCGCCGGGTTGGTGGCGTTAATGTCGGCCACGGTGAGCACGTAGAGATAATCCAGGTGCACCAGATCGCCCACGGTGCGCGCGAATTCATGCACCACGTCCGGGTCGGAAATGTCCTTGCGCTGGGCGGTCACGCTCATGGTCAAATGATTGCGCACCAGCCAGGCCACCAGTTTGGCGTCCCAGTTGGTGAGGCCGTGGCGCTGACAGAAGGCGATGGCGTCGTCGGCACCCAGCTCGGAATGATCACCGCCACGGCCCTTGGCGATGTCATGGTAGAGCCCGGCCACGTACAGCAGCTCGGGCTTGGGCAGGCGGTAGAACACTTCACAGGCGACCGGGAAATCGTCGCGCTGGTCTTCGTAACGCAACCGCCGCATGTTTTTGATCACCAGCAGGGTGTGCGCGTCCACGGTGTAAATGTGGAACAGATCGTACTGCATCATGCCGATAATGCGCCCGAATTCGGGCAGGTACTTGCCGAGAATGCCGTAGCGTTTCATGCGTCTCAGTTGCGAAAACAGCGCATGGGGGCTGCGCAGCAGTTGCATGAACAGGGCGGTATGGGCCGGTTCCTGACGGAAGGCGTCGTCGATCAGGGGACGTGATTCGATCAGCGCGCGCACGGTGGCGGCGCGTACCCCTTTGAGGTCCGGGTTTTGCGCCAGCAACACGAACACTTCCAAAATCGCTGAGGGCTGCTTGCGGAACACGTCAGGAGCACTGATCTCCAGGTAGTCGTTGCGGACTTGAAAGCGCCGGTTGAGCAGGCGCATCTGTTCCGGTTCATCGGCGCGAAGAATCACCTCATCGAACAGTTGCAGCAACATTTCGTTGAGCACCGACAGCGCCAGGGCCACCCGGTAGAACCGCTTCATCAACAGTTCCACCGCCAGATTGGCGTCGGAGTCCTTGTGCCCCAGGCGATCGGCCAACTGGCGTTGGTGATCGAACAGCAGGCGGTTTTCATTGCGCCCGGTGAGGCCGTGCAGTTGCCAGCGAATCCGCCATAAGGAGTCCAGGCACTTGCTCAGCACACGGTGCTCGTCGGCGGTCAGGAAGCCGGCGTCGACCAACGCTTCCAGGCTGTCAGCGCCGAAATGGCGTTTCGCCACCCAGGTGATCATCTGCACATCGCGCAGGCCGCCCGGGGCGTTCTTGATATCCGGCTCAAGATTGTATTCGGTGTCGTTGAACTTGCGGTGGCGGGCCACCTGCTCTTCCCACTTGGCGGCGAAGAAGCGGTCGTTGGGCCACATGGCCGCCGGGCCGGTGAGGGTTTCCAGCTCGGCGCGGACCCGGTCGTCGCCGGCCAGGGTGCGGGCTTCCATAATATTGGTGGCCACGGTGATGTCCTGGCCGGCCAGGCTGACGCACTCGGCCAGGGTGCGCACGCTGTGTCCGATTTCCAGTCCGATATCCCACAGAAAGGCGACGAAACCTTCCAGGGCGGAGCAGGCGCTTTGATCCGGGGTATCCCGGAACAGCACCATCAGATCCACGTCGGAATGGGGGTGCAATTCACCGCGGCCATAGCCGCCCACCGCCACCAGGGCCGCTTGCTGAAAACGGTCCAGCCCGAACAGGGACCAGGCGGCGATCAGTACACGGTCCACCAATCTGGCGCGCCCATGCACCAGCTCGGTGATCGGCACATCGTTGAAGGCGCCATCCAAGCGCGCCTGGCCCGCTTCCAGAAACTCCCGGGCGGCGAGGCCCGGCTGGTCGCTGTCGCGCAGAGTGTCGAGCAGCGAATCTTGGCTCATCGGCGGATCGAGATTCATAGAAGGGCGGCCTCGGAAGCGGCGTTAATAGAGGTCGGATTCTTCCCGACGCGCGGTGAGTACCTCGTAACCGTTTGCGGTGACCACCAGGGTGTGCTCCCACTGGGCGGACATTTTGCGATCCTTGGTGACCACGGTCCAACCGTCGGGCAGCACCTTGTTGGCGGCTTTGCCGGCGTTGATCATCGGTTCGATGGTGAACACCATCCCTTCTTGTAATTCCAGGCCGGTGCCCGGCTTGCCGTAATGCAGCACCTGCGGGTCTTCGTGGAACACCTGGCCGATGCCGTGGCCGCAGTACTCGCGCACCACCGAGAAGCGCTCGGATTCCGCCAGCTTCTGAATAGAGTGGCCGATATCGCCCAGGCGGACGCCGGGCCGCACCATCTTGATGCCGGCGAGCATGCACTCGCGGGTGGTATCCACCAACCGTTGCGCGAGCACCGAGGGCTCGCCCACGTAGTACATTTTGCTGGTGTCGCCATGCCAGCCGTCCTTTATCACGGTGACATCGATATTGAGGATGTCGCCCTTCTTGAGCACCTTTTTCTCGTTGGGAATGCCGTGGCAGATGACATTATTCACCGATGTGCATACCGACTTCGGAAACCCTCGGTAGCCCAGACAAGCGGGGATCGCGTCCTGTTTATTGACGATGTGGTCATGACAGATGCGGTCCAGTTCCTCGGTGGTCACCCCGGGCTGGACGTGCTCACCGATCATTTCCAGGACTTCAGCGGCCAGGCGGCCCGCTTCGCGCATCTTGGCGATGTCTTCCGGGGTTTTTATGGTGACGTTCATGTTGATCAGGCAAACTCCAGCGTTTTCAGTGACTTGGGCGGCAAAAGCGGGAGCGGGGCGGTGACTTGTATACCGCTTTTCCGTTGCCCGGCAGGGGCGCTTATGGTATAAAGCGCGCGCCTTTGTCGCTCATGGGCGGTGCAACATTGTACCCGCTCGGTGTCGGCGAAGGGAAATCACACACACGTTCCGTCACATGGCCCTGGGTGCCTTCCTGCTTGTTCACTGTCTTCGCGACGAAAGCGCGGCGACACAGAGTAGAGGGGGTTGGGTCATGCGGGAATGTGGAGGCCTAACCCAAGTGGAGAAATATCATGTCTAGCGTAACGATGCGCGATATGCTCAAAGCCGGTGTCCATTTCGGTCACCAAACCCGTTACTGGAACCCCAAGATGAAGCCTTTCATCTTCGGTGCCCGTAACAAGATTCACATCATCAATCTGGAAACCACCCTGCCTCTGTTCAACGACGCCCTGTCGTTTCTGAACAAGCTGGCGGCCAGCAACAACAAGATTCTGTTCGTAGGCACTAAGCGCGCCGCCCAGAATGCGGTACGCGAAGAAGCGAAGCGCTGCGGTATGCCTTACGTGGATCATCGCTGGTTGGGCGGCATGCTCACCAACTGGAAGACCATCCGTCAGTCCATCAAGCGTCTGCGCGACCTGGAAGCTCAGGAAGAAGACGGCACGCTGGGCAAGCTCACCAAGAAAGAGCACCTGATGCGTCAGCGTGAGATGGACAAGCTGGAACGTTCCATCGGCGGCATCAAGGAAATGGGCGGCCTGCCGGACGCTCTGTTCGTGGTGGACGTGGATCACGAAGACATTGCCGTTCAGGAAGCCCGTAAGTTGGGTATTCCGGTGGTGGCCGTGGTCGACACCAACTCCAATCCGGACGAAGTGGACTACGTGATCCCGGGCAATGACGACGCCATCCGCGCCATTCAGCTGTACGTGAAAGCGGCCGCTGACGCGATCGTGGAAGGCCGTGAATACGCCCAGACCCAGGCCGGCGGCGACAGCGAGTTTGTCGAGGTCGAAGAAGCCGAAGGCGAGAAAGCCGAGGGTTGATGACGCCGGGGCGGGCCGCGCCCGCCCCGACACCGGGTAGCTCCCGTTTCAAAGATTTAAAGAGGTAAGCATGGCTGCTGTAACTGCTTCAATGGTGAAAGAGCTCCGCGAGCGCACCGGTCTCGGCATGATGGAGTGCAAAAAAGCACTGGTCGAAGCCGAAGGCGACATTGAGCGCGCGATCGACGATCTGCGTAAATCCGGCCAGGCGAAAGCCGCCAAGAAAGCCGGCCGCACCGCCGCCGAAGGCGTGGTAGTGGTGGCCACCACCGAAGACCGTAAGCGTGCGGTAATGGTGGAAATCAACTCCGAAACCGATTTCGTCGCCCGTGACGACAACTTCCTGGGCTTTGCCAACAAGGTCGCCAAGGCTGCCCTGGACGCGGACGAAGTGGACGCCGCCAAAATCGCGGCGCTGGACCTGGAAGACGGCTCCACCGTGGAAAAAGCGCGCGAGTCCCTGGTCCAGAAAATCGGCGAGAACATCCAAGTGCGTCGCGCTGTTCGTTTGAACGTCACCGATGGCGTGGTGGGTTCCTATGTGCACGGTGGCAAAATCGGTGTGTTGACGGCACTGTCCGGCGGCGAGCCGGAGCTGGGCAAGGACGTGTGCATGCACGTGGCCGCCGTGGCGCCGATGGTGGTTAATTCCGAGAACGTGCCCGAGGACGTGCTGGAGAAAGAGCGTGAGATCATTCGCGCCCAGCCGGACATGGAAGGCAAGCCTGCCGAGATCGTCGAGAAGATGGTCGGTGGCCGGATCAACAAGTTCCTCAAGGAAGTCAGCCTGACCGATCAGCCGTTCGTGAAAGACCCCAATACCACCGTGGGTCAACTGGTTAAAGACGCCGGCGCCGAGATCTTGGCGTTCGAGCGCCTGGTGGTGGGTGAAGGCATCGAGAAAGAAGAAGTCGACTTCGCCGCCGAGGTTATGGCACAGGCAAAGGGCTAACCACGACCGAAGCACAGCTTCGCAGCGTGGTTAGCGACCGGCCAGGGATGGCCGGGCCGGGGTTTCCAGGTGCGACGGCGTTGCGCCAGGGACGGCCGGTACGGCTCTCCCAAGCAAGTCGCTTCGCAGCGCGATCAGCGACCGGCCATGGATGGCCGGCACGGCCTGGCCGGGTAAGCCGCTTCGCAGCACGACCAGTGTGGCTCGTGGCGCCTGCTTCCAGCGCCGTCCCGGGAAAGCCGGTCGTGCGGGAGCCACAAAACGCCTTGCTGGCTTGACCAGCAAGGCGTTTTTTTCGACTTGCATCCTACCTCCGGCGGGGTAGTGTGCTGAATGGATTGAGATGAACGGCGGGTATTCATGAGTGGCGGAGATCAAGAGATGGCGAAGAACAAGGAGCGCTCGCCGCGCTACAACCGTATTCTGCTGAAACTGAGCGGTGAAGCGCTGGCGGGTGAAGAGGGGTTCGGCATAGACCCCCGGGTGCTGGACACCCTGTCATTGGAAATCGGCCAACTGGTGGGCATCGGCGTTCAGGTCGGCCTGGTGGTCGGTGGCGGCAACCTGTTTCGCGGCGCGGCACTGCAAACCGCCGGCCTGGACCGGGTCGCCGGCGACCACATGGGGATGCTGGCAACGGTGATGAACGGTCTGGCCATGCGCGACGCCCTGGAACGGTCGAATATTCGCACCCGTCTGATGTCGGCCATTCCCATGAGCGGCGTGGTGGAGCATTATGACCACCGCAACGCCAATCGGCACCTCAAGAATGGTGAGGTGGTGATTTTTTGCGCGGGCACCGGCAATCCGTTTTTCACCACCGATTCGGCGGCCTGTCTGCGCGGCATCGAGATCAGCGCCGACGTGGTGCTCAAAGCCACCAAGGTGGACGGCGTCTATAATGACGACCCGGTGACGAACCCCCAGGCTGAGAAGTACGATCATCTCACTTACGATGAAGTGATCGACCGTAAGCTCGGCGTGATGGATCTCACTGCCATCTGTTTGTGTCGTGATCACGGCATGCCGCTGCGAGTGTTTAACATGAACAAGCAGGGCGCGCTGCTCGGCCTGATGCTGGGCGGTAACGAAGGCACCCTGGTTGTGGCTGATAAAGAAGGCGAGGAATAAAGGTGATCGAGGACATTAGGAAAGACGCTCAATCGCGCATGAAGAAGAGCCTGGAAGCGCTCGACGTGGCGCTTAAGCGAGTCCGTACCGGCCGGGCACACCCGAGCCTGCTGGACGGTGTGACGGTGGCTTATTACGGCTCGCCGACACCGCTCAGCCAGTTGGCCAACATCTCCGTGGAAGAGGGCCGCACCCTGGTGGTGTCGCCGTTCGACCGCTCCCTGGTTCCGGATGTCGAGAAGGCGATCATGACGTCCGATCTGGGCCTCAACCCCTCCACCGCCGGCACCGTGATTCGCCTGCCGTTACCGCCGCTCACCGAAGAAACCCGCAAGGATTTGGTGAAAGTGGTGCGCGCGGAAGCCGAACATGCCCGGGTGGCGGTTCGTAACATCCGCCGAGACGCCAATGGCGATCTGAAGGATCTGCTTAAGGAGAAAGAGATCTCCGAAGACGAAGCCCGTCACGGCGAAGAGTTGATCCAGCAACTTACCGATAAAAGCGTGGCCGACGCCGACGCCATGCTCAAAACCAAGGAAGAGGAGTTGATGACGGTCTGAGGCGCGGCAAATACCGCTGGGAACACCGAGGTGTTCCTCCACCGTTGTCGAAACACACTGTACGGGTGATCGGGGTGCGGCATTGCCGCAGCCCGATGTTTTTTTATGGAAGATAGCAAAGCCGGCTCCTCCGCCCCTGATATTGATTCCCACCCGGGCGCCATACCTCGCCACGTGGCCATCATCATGGATGGCAATAACCGTTGGGCGCGGCATCGCGACCTGCCCGGCGCAGAAGGCCACCGCGCCGGCGAGCGCGCCGTGCAGACGGTGATTCGCCGGGCCGCGCAACGGGGCGTGGAAGTGGTTACCCTGTTCGCCTTCAGTTCCGAGAACTGGCGCCGCCCTCCCGAAGAGGTCAGTCATTTGATGGAGCTGTTCGTGCGGGCGCTGGGCGAGCGGGTCGATGAGCTCCATGAAAACGGTGTGCGGTTGCGTTTCATCGGCGCACGCGATGCCTTCGGCGATGACCTGCAACAAGGCATGGCCGACGCGGAGCGGCGTACCGCCGGTAACGGGCGTATGACCGTGGTCGTGGCGGTAAACTATGGCGGGCAGTGGGATCTCGCTCAGGCCGCTGCGGAGCTGGCGCGACAGGTTCGCGACGGCGAACTGCCCCTGGAGCAGCTTGACGCCGAGGCACTGGGCGCCCGGGTGAGCATGGCGGACCTGCCGCTCCCGGATTTGCTGGTCCGCACCGGCGGCGAACAACGGCTCAGCAACTTCCTGTTATGGCAAGCCGCGTACAGCGAATTTTATTTTACCCCGATACTGTGGCCGGATTTTGACGCCGACGCTTTGGATGCCGCCTTGGCGGATTACGCCGGCCGCCAGCGCCGCTTCGGTCGCTCCGGGGACGAGGTGGAGCGCCTCAAGGGAGAACAATAATGCTTAAATTACGGGTGATTACCGCCCTGGTCCTGTTGCCGGTCGTGCTCGGCGCGGTATTCGGGCTGGAGCGGGTCCCCTTCGCCTTGGTGGCGGGTGCCTTCTTCCTGGTCGGCGGCTGGGAATGGTCGGCGATGATGGCACGCTTTTCGGTGCCCGCACGGCTGCTCTGGTGCGCGTCTTTGGCATTGTTGATGCTGGCCGCTGAGCTGTTTCGTCCGCCCTGGGTGCTGAACACCCTGCCGCTGTGGTGGCTGTTGGCTCTGGTGGCGGTGCTCGGCTATCCGCGTACCGCCGGGCACTGGTTCCGTCCGGCGGTGCTGGTGCCGGTGGGCTGGTTGCTGCTGGTGCCGGCCTGGATGGCGGTGGTCGAGCTGCAGGATAACGGTGCTCTGGGGCTGGCCGGCCCCTGGGCGTTGCTATTCGTACTGGTGTGGGTGTGGGCGGCGGACACCGGCGCCTATTTCGCCGGGCGCGCCTTCGGGCGTCGCAAGCTGGCGCCGGCGGTGAGCCCGGGTAAAACCGTGGAAGGCTTGCTCGGTGGCGTGGCCCTGGCTTTGGTGGTGGTGGCCGCGGTGTTCTATACCGGCTGGCTGGACGCTTCGTTACCGGCGCTGATGGTGGTGGCGTTGCTCACTGTGTTGGCGTCGGTGCTCGGCGATCTGTTCGAGAGCATGGCCAAGCGCCAGCGCGGCATCAAGGACAGCGGCACGGTGCTGCCGGGCCACGGCGGCATGCTGGATCGGATCGACAGCGTCACCGCGGCATTGCCGGTGGCGTTGGCGGGGCTTAACTGGTTTGCTCTGCCGGGAGGCACGTTTTAATGACGGACCGGAGTTTGCAAACGGTCACGATTCTCGGCGCTACCGGCAGTATCGGCCGGCAGACGCTGGACGTGCTGGCGCGTCACCCGAACCGTTACCGGGTGCTGGCGCTGACCGCCGGCCACCGCTGGCGGGAACTGGCGGAGCACTGCCTGGCCTGGCGGCCGCGTTACGCGGCGCTCGCCGACGAGCAGGCCGCCGAGCTGCTTCGGAACCATCTCCGGGAGGCCGGGTCTGAAACCGAAGTCCTGGCCGGTCATGCCGGTGTGGCCGCGTTGGCGGCGCTGGACGAGGCGGATACGGTGGTCGCCGCGATTGTCGGCGCGGCCGGTGTGCGGCCGACGCTGGCGGCGGTGGAAGCGGGCAAGAAAATCCTGCTCGCCAACAAGGAAACCCTGGTAGTCACCGGTGCCTTGTTCATGGACGCGGTGAAGCGCCACGGTGCCACCCTGTTGCCGGTGGACTCGGAGCACAACGCGATCTTCCAGTGCCTGCCCGCCGAGGGCGTCGGCTCCGGCGTGCGGCGGTTGCTGTTGACCGCGTCCGGCGGGCCTTTTCTGGGCTGGACCCGGGAGCAACTGGTTGACGTGACGCCGGAGCAGGCGGTGCGTCATCCCAATTGGGATATGGGGCCGAAGATTTCCGTGGATTCCGCTACCTTGATGAATAAAGGGCTGGAATACATCGAGGCGTGCTGGTTGTTCGACGTGGCGCCGGAGCGCATCGAGGTGGTGGTCCACCCGCAAAGCGTGGTCCATTCCATGGTGGAATATCTGGACGGTTCGGTTTTGGCGCAAATGGGTACACCGGATATGCGTACCCCCATCGCTTGCGCCCTGTCCTGGCCGGAGCGTGTGGAGTCCGGCGCTCCACGGTTGGATTTCAGTACCTTGGCGGGGCTCGATTTCCGCGCCCCGGATAACGACGCGTTTCCTTGTCTGGGGCTGGCCAGGCAGGCGATGGAGGCGGGCGGTGCCGCCACCGCCGTGTTGAACGCCGCCAATGAAGAGGCGGTGGCCGCGTTCCTCGACCGGCGGCTGGGCTTCAATGGTATTGGCGCGGTGGTCGAGGAAACCTTGCAACGCACGCCGTCCTCGCAGTGCGTCGACGTGGACGCGGTGATGGACGTGGATGCCCGCGCCAGAGAGCTGGCCCGGGCGCTTATTAGGGAGTGGGCATGCTGACGTTGCTGGCCTTCGTTGTCACCATTGTGGTCATAGTGGCCTTCCACGAGTGGGGTCACTTTCTGGCGATGCGTGCGTTCGGCATTCGCGTGCTCACCTTTTCGGTGGGCTTTGGCCCGCGTATTGCCCGCTTCACCGATAAAAAAGGCACCGATTGGGTAATCAGTGCGATCCCATTGGGGGGCTTCGTCAAGCCGTTGGACCGCCGTGATTCGGAAATGCCGCCGGATGCCAATCCGGACGAAGAATTCTCCGCCAAGCCCGCTTGGCAAAGGGTGATCACTTACGCCGCCGGTCCGGTGTTCAATTTCATTCTCGCCTTTATTATCTACTGGTTGCTGATGATGAGCGTGGGCCAGCGTGACGCCCTTGCGATCGTTGGCGTATCGGTGCCGGATTCTCCGGCGGCGGAGGCCGGCTTCCAGCCCGGTGATCAGTGGTTGGCGGTGAACGGTGAGCCGGTTGAAGGCTGGCAGGACGCGGTCAGCGAGCTGGTGCTGTATCTGGGCGAGGACGAGCCGGTCGAGGTGCGTGTGCGTCAGTCCGGCGGCGCCACCGCCGAACGCGACCTGCCGTTGGCGGCCTGGTCGGCGGACCCGGAACAGTCGCCTTTGACAGTGCTGGGCCTGCGCCCGGCGGTGCTGATCGGCCGGGTCGCGGAAAACAGCGGCGCGGTGCGTTCGGGTGTTCAACCCGGCGACTTGATACTGTCCACCGCCGGCGAGCCGGTTACCGGTTGGGGCGGTTGGAGTGAGCAACTGCGTGCCAATCCCGGTGAAGCGTTGCCTGCCCGGGTGCTTCGTGACGGGCAAGTGGTCGAGCTCACGCTCTATCCGCAAGCGGTGGAACAGGACGGCGCCACCGTCGGTCAACTGGGGGTGGGCTCCGGCGGCATAGTGGAACACACTTACAACCCGCTGGCCGCGGTGGGCGCCGCCGGTGACCGGTTCGGCCAGCAGGTGAACGTGATTCTTACCAGCGTGGCCAAACTGGCCACCGGGCACCTGCCGCTGGACAGCCTCGGCGGTCCCGTGACCATTGCTCAGGTTGCGGGTGACAGCGCCGCCTTGGGATTCGCCAGTTTTCTTATGCTGTTGGCTTACCTGAGCATTACTCTGGGGGTCATCAACCTGCTGCCGATACCGATGCTGGACGGCGGCTGGATTCTCTTCGGCATCATTGAAATGATTCGCGGGCGCAGCCTGCCCGAGCGGTTTCTCGTCGCCGCTCAGGGTGTGGGGCTGACGCTGGTGGTCAGTTTCATGTTGTTGGCCATCTATAACGACCTGGTGCGACAGTTTTCATGAATTTCGGAAACACCACTAAAACCCTGCTCAGCGGGGTCATCACCCTGGTTCTTGTCCTTTCTCCGGTATCCGTCGGCGCGCAAAGCAGTGGCGGCGCTCTGCCTTTTCAGGTGCGCGATATCCGCGTCGAGGGGTTGCAGCGCATCCCGGTGGAACGGGTTTATGCGGAGCTGCCGATTCAGCCCGGCGACAGCGTTAGCCGTGAAGACGTGGTGCAGGCGGTCAAGCGCCTGTTCGCCACCGGCGATTATGAGGACGTGCAACTCGGTCGCGACGGCGACGAGTTGGTGGTGGTGGTGGCCGAGCGCCCCAGCATCGCGCGCATTGATCTGGACGGTAACAAACAGATCGAGGAAGAGGATCTGCGCAAGGGCCTCACCCAGGCCGGCCTGGCGGAGGGCGAAGTGTTTCAGCGCTCCACGCTGGAATCGATTTCCGGGGAGCTGGAGCGCCAGTACATCGCCCAGGGCCGTTATGGCGCGGACATCAGCACCGAAGTGGTGCCGCTGCCGCGTAACCGCGTGGCTCTGGATATCCAGATCTACGAAGGTCAGGCCGCGCGCATCAGCGATATCAACGTGGTCGGCAACAGTGTGTTCAGCGACGAAGAGTTGCTGGAGGATTTTGAACTCAGTTCTTCGCATTTCTGGTCGTTCATCAAAGGTGACGACAAATATTCCCGCCAACGTCTCGCCGGTGACCTGGAACGCCTGCGTTCTTATTACCTGGATCGCGGCTACATCAACCTGTCCATCGAATCCACTCAGGTATCGGTGACTCCGGACCGCGAGCGGGTACTGATCACCGTCAATGTGGCGGAAGGCGATCAGTTCCGCGTCAACGATGTGAAGCTTGCCGGTGACTTGGTGGTGGATGAGAAAGAGCTGCGCCCGCTGCTGGTGATGCAGGAAGGGCAGGTGTTCAGCCAACAACTGGTTACCTACACCAGCGACTTGATTAAACGGCGCCTCGGCAACGAGGGGTACACCTTCGCGGAAGTGCGCGGCGTGGAGCAGGAAACCGGCGACGGCAATACCGTCGACGTGACGTTCTACGTGGACCCGGGCCGTCGCGTCTACGTGCGCCGCCTGAGCTTCGCCGGTAACGCCAAGACCGAAGACGAAGTGCTGCGTCGTGAAATGCGCCAGTTCGAGGATGCCCCCGCCAATACCTCGTTGATTGATCTGTCCCGGGAGCGTTTGCAGCGTCTCGGTTACTTCAGCAATGTGCAGGCGGATACCGAGCGGGTACCCGGTTCCGAGGATCTGGTGGACGTGGAATACGAAGTGGAAGAGCAGCCTTCCGGCTCGATCGGCGCCAACGTGGGCTATTCCGACGCCTCCGGTGCGATCTTCGGCGCCAACGTAAGTCAGAACAATTTCCGTGGCACCGGTAACCGAGTGTCGTTTTCCTTGAGCCGCAGCGCGATCCGGGATTCCTACAGTTTCTCGCACTATAACCCTTATTACACCCTGGACGGGGTGAGCCGGGGCTTCAGCCTGTTCCATTCGGAAATCGATTTTGACGAGACCCGCATCTCGTCCTATGCCGCTGACCGTTCCGGTGGCTCGGTGACCTTTGGTTACCCGATTTCGGAATACTCGCGGCTAAGCTTCGGCGGTACCTTCGAGCGCACCGACGTGCAGAGTGGCGATTACATCGCCGTGGCCATTGACGATTTCCTGCAGCGGGAAGGGGAAGAGTTCGATGAGTTCAAGTTCAATGCGTCGTTGCGCACCAGCACCCTGAACCGCGGCATCCTCCCGGACCGCGGCTGGGCCAGCACCTTTAATCTGGAAGCGGCGGTGCCCGGTTCCGACTACCTGTTCTACAAAGCCAGTTGGGACGGCGAGAAGTACTTCCCGATAACCAATAGCTGGACTTTGCGCGCGCGTGGTGAGGTGGGCTACGGCGACGGTTACGGCGACAACAACGGCCTGCCGTTCTTTGAAAACTATTATTCCGGTGGTATCGGTTCGGTGCGTGGCTTTGAATCCCGCTCCCTGGGGCCGCGTTCGCCGGCGCTGTTCTACGCCAATTCCTCCACCAACGACCCCGATCCCGATCCGATTGGTGGTAACCTGCTCACCGAAGCCAGCCTGGAACTGATCTTCCCGACGCCGTTCGCGCCGGAGTCACGCAGTATCCGTACTTTCCTGTTCGTGGACGCGGGTAACGTGTTCGAAACCCAGCAACAGGATATCATGCAGGACTTCGATGCCGGAGAACTGCGCTCCTCCGTGGGCATCGGGTTGAGTTGGCTGACCGCGATCGGTCCGCTCAGTTTCAATCTGGCGACACCTATCAATGATGAATCCGGCGATGACACGGAAGTATTCCAGTTCTCCCTGGGGCAAACATTCTAGGAGCTAATTATGAAAAAATATTTGCTTGCTGTTTTATTGACGCTGCCTCTTCTTGCTCAGGCTGAAGGCCGTACCGGCGTGGTCGATCCGATCGGTGCATTGCAAGAAGCACAAGAATTCCAGAACCGTTTCGGCAAACTGGAAGCCTCCCTGAAAGACGAACAAAACCGTCTCGACCGCGTCGGCGGTGAAGTGGAGAAACTCCGTGGTCGTCTGGAAAAAGAAGGCATGACCATGAGCGAGGACGAACGCTCGGAGCTGCAGAGCCAGGGGCAGCAGAAAATGATTGAGCTGCAGAATCTGCGTCAGTCCGCCCAGCGCAAACTGAACAAGGGGCAGCAGGAAATTCTTCAGGTCATGGAGCCCAAGCTCAAGCAAGCGGTGGAAACCGTGGCCGAGCGGGAAAACCTGGACATGGTTCTGAATGCCCAGGCGGTGGTCTACGTGAAGTCCGACATGGACATCACCGAGGCCGTGACCAAGCAACTCAACTCAATGAAGTAACGGATGCCGGGAATCGCACCGAAGGCGGTCAGCCTCGAATTTCTCGCCCGCGAACTGGACGCCGAGCTGCACGGACCGGGAGACCAACAGGTTACCGGGCTGGGTACGCTGGGCGGTGCCGGGGCAGGGCAACTCACCTTCCTCGCCAACCCACGTTACCGTGCTCACCTGGAAACCAGTCAGGCGGCGGCGGTGCTGGTGCGTGCCGATCAGTTGGAATTTTGTCCGGTGCCGGCGCTGGTGGTGAAAGACCCCTACCTGGCGTACGCCAAGGCGAGCCACTTCTTCGATACCGCACCGGCGCCGGCTGCGGGTATTCACGCCGCCGCCAGTGTGGCGGATGACGCGGTGGTGCCTGCTTCCGCTTCGGTGGGCCCCAATGCGGTGATTGAAGCCGCGGTAGTGCTGGGTGAAGGCGTGGTGATTGGCGCCAACAGCGTGGTGGGCGCCGGCAGCCAGCTCGGTGACGGCTGCAGAATCTGGCCAAATGTTACAATTTATCATGGTGTCCACATCGGGCCACGCTCTATCATACACGCCAACTGCGTATTGGGCGCCGATGGCTTCGGCTTCGCGCCCACCGCGTCGGGCTGGACCAAGATCGCCCAGGTGGGCGGCGTGCGCATCGGCGCCGACGTTGAAATCGGCGCCGGCACCACCGTTGATCGGGGCGCCATCGAAGACACCGTGATCGGCGACGGCGTGATTCTGGACAACCAGATCCAGGTGGCGCACAACGTGGTCATCGGCAATCATACCGCTATCGCCGGCAAGGTCGGCATTGCCGGAAGCAGCCGCATTGGAGCCTACTGCATGATTGGTGGCGCGGCGGGCATTTCCGGGCATCTGGAAATCTGCGACAAGGTGCAGATTCTGGGTATGTCGCTGGTGTCGCGTTCAATCACCGAACCGGGCACCTACGGGTCGGCCCTGCCGGTGGACAAACAGGACCGTTATCGTCGGAACGTGGCTCGTTTCCGGCATCTGGATGAACTCTACCGCCGGGTCCGCAAGATGGAACGCGACGCCGGAGAGTAGATCCGCTGCCCACGACGGCGAGCGTCACTTTTGGAAAACACAATCATGATGGACATCCATGAGGTGCGGGAATACCTGCCTCACCGCTACCCTTTTCTGCTGGTGGACCGCGTGCTTTCGGTGGAACCGGGTAAGCGCATCGAAGCGTACAAGAACGTTTCTATCAATGAACCGTTCTTCAACGGCCATTTTCCTCACGAACCGATCATGCCCGGTGTCCTGATCATCGAGGCGCTGGCACAGGCGGCCGGCATTCTGGGTTTCGTTACCGCCAACAAAAAGCCCGCCGACGGTTTTATTTATTTGCTGGTGGGCACCGACAAAGCCCGTTTCAAACGACCGGTGGTTCCCGGTGACAGGCTCACTCTGCACGCCGAGTGGCTCACCCTGCGCCGCAACATCGCCAAGTTTTCTTGTCACGCGGAAGTGGACGGTAAGCTGGTGGCGGCATCCGACTTATTGGTGGCCGAACAGCGGAGCTAAACCGTTCTTGAGGCCGTCGCCGTGGGCGCCAGCCTCACGTATACTGCAGCACACCAAAACGCCAGGGCAAAAGCGCATAACAATGACTCACCCCGCAGCGATTCATCCCACAGCCATTATCGATCCGACGGCGGAGCTGGACCCTGACGTTCAGGTCGGGCCTTACTCCATCATCGGGCCACGGGTGCGCATCGGCGCGGGCACCGTGGTCGGGCCGCACGTGGTGATCAACGGGCCCACCGTGATCGGCAAGGGTAACCGTATTTTCCAATTCGCGTCGGTCGGCGAGGATTGCCAGGACAAGAAGTACAACGGTGAGCCCACCCGCCTGGAAATCGGTGACAACAACGTTATCCGTGAGCATTGCAGCATCCACCGTGGCACCGTGCAGGACCAGAGTCTGACCCGCATTGGCGACAATAATCTGCTGATGGCGACCGTCCATGTGGCGCACGATTGTATGATTGGCAACGACAACATCATAGCCAATACCACGGGAATCGCCGGCCACGTGCACATTGGCGACAATGTGATTCTCGGCGGCATGACCGGCGTGCATCAATTTTGTCACATCGGGTCCCACGCCATGACCGCCGGCTGCAGCCTGGTGCTCAAGGATATTCCCGCCTTTGTGATGGTTAGCGGCAACCCGGCATCGGCGCGCGGCATGAACTTCGAGGGCATGCGCCGGCGTGGTTGGAACGCGGACGTGGTCGCCATCCTGCGGCGCGCCTACAAGGCGGTTTATCGTCAGGGACTGACCCTGGAGCAGGCGCTGGCCGAGCTGCAGCCGCAGGTGGAAAGCTGCCCGCAATTGGGTATGTTCGTGGATTCGCTACGCGCTTCGGAGCGTGGCATCACTCGCTGATAGGACGCTTCTATGCATCCGTCTCCGGCGCCGGTTATTGCTGTGATCGCTGGCGAGGCGTCCGGGGATCTGCTCGGCGCCGGGCTGATCGACGCCTTGCGCCAGCGTTATCCAGACGCCCGCTTTATCGGCGTGGGCGGCGAGAACATGGCCGCCGCCGGCCAGCACTCCCTGTTCCCGATGGAAAAGTTGTCGGTGATGGGTATCACCGAGGTGATTGCCCATTTGCCGGAACTGTTCCGCCTGCGACGCCAATTGGTGGACGAGCTGCTGGCCCGCCGGCCGGATGTGGTCATCACCATCGATTCCCCCGATTTCACCCTGGGCGTGGCCAAAAGAGCCCACCGCGCGGGGCTGAAAACCGTCCATTATGTCAGCCCCTCGGTGTGGGCCTGGCGGCGTGGCCGGGTGAAAGGCATTCGCCGCGACATTGATCTGATGCTGACACTGTTTCCGTTCGAAGCCCGCTTCTATCAAGAGCACCAAGTACCGGTGGCCTTTGTTGGTCATCCACTGGCGGACATGATCGACTTATCAGTGGACGCCGGCGCCGCCCGAGCCGCCTTGGGCCTGGCGGCACAGGGGCCTTTGCTGGCCGTGCTGCCGGGCAGTCGGGGTGGGGAAGTGGCGCAATTGATGCCGGAATTCCTCGATGCCATGCAGCGCCTGCATCGCGCCCGGCCGACGTTGCGCTTCGTGATTCCCGCTGCCAATACTGCCCGTGGAGAGCAGATCCGGGCGGCTCTGGCGGCAGCGCCGGATTTACCGGTGACCGTCACCGAGGGCCAGGGACGCACCGCCATGGCGGCCGCCGACGTGGTGATGATGGCCTCCGGCACCGCCACCCTGGAAGGGTTGCTGCTGAAGAAGCCCATGGTGGTCGGTTATCGGCTGGGCGCGGTAACCTACGCGATTGTCTCGCGTCTGGTGAAGAGCGAACACGTGGCATTACCCAATTTGCTGTGTCGCAAGCGTCTGGTCCCGGAGTTGGTACAGGACGCCTTCACCGGCGCCGCTCTGGCCGAGGCGGTGGCGGTCTGGTTTGATAACCCGGAGCGCGTGGCCGCCTTGGAGGCGGACTTCACCGAGGTGCATCGGCAACTGCGCGGTGGTGCCAGCGAAAAAGCCGCCGACGCGATTAGCGCGCTATTGGCGACCCCCGGGGAATGACGATGATGGACCCCTTTGCCGAATACGCTTTGCACGAGCCGTTTATCCCCACGGTGTTTCCGTGTTTCGCTGGCATGCATCTGGCTGGTGTTGATGAAGTGGGGCGTGGACCCCTGGTGGGCGCGGTGGTAACCGCCGCGGTGGTGCTGGACCCGGCGCGGCCGGTGCCCGGTCTGGCGGATTCCAAGAAACTCAGCGCGCGGCGCCGGGAAACCCTGGCGGAGCAGATTCGCGCGCAGGCGCTGGGCTGGGCCCTGGGCCGTGCCGAACCGGAAGAAATCGACCGTCTCAATATTTATCATGCCACGCATCTCGCCATGGTGCGGGCCGTGGAAGCGCTCACCATCCCGCTCGACGCGGTATTGGTGGACGGCAACCGGGGGCCGCGTTTCGCCTGCCCCTCGGAGCCGGTGGTCAAAGGCGACGGGCGGGTGCCGGCGATCGGCGCCGCCTCGATTCTCGCCAAGGTGGCCCGCGACCAGGAAATGGTGGCGTTGCACCAGCGTCACCCGGAATATGGCTTCGACCGCCACAAAGGGTACCCCACCGCGGTGCACCTGGCGGCCCTGAGAACCCACGGTCCGCTGCCGTATCACCGCCGCTCCTTCGCGCCGGTGGCGGCATTGCTGACAGGAGCTGGAAGTGACTGATCCCCGCTTTGTACACCTGCGTGTGCACACCGACTATTCCCTCGCCGACGGCGTGGTGCGCGTTAAGGAACTGATTAAGGCCTGCGTCGAGCAACGTATGCCGGCGGTGGCGGTGACCGACGAGAACAATCTGTTCGCGCTGATCAAGTTTTATTCCGGCGCCATGGGTGCCGGGGTCAAACCCTTGATGGGCGCCGATCTCTGGGTGCAGGCGGATGATCCGGAGGACGCCCCTTATTACCTGTCCTGCCTGGTGCAGAACGAAGCCGGCTACCGCAACCTGACCCTGCTGATCAGCCGCGCCTGGCAGAGCAATCAGCACCGTGGCCGGGCGATGATCCGCCGCGAATGGCTGATGGAGCTCAGCGAAGGGCTGATTCTGTTGTCCGCCGCCCGCGCCGGCGATGTCGGCCGGCTGCTGGTATCGGAGGAAACCACCGAGGCCACCGAGCGGGCCCGGCAATACCAGCAGGTGTTCGGCGACCGTTTTTACCTGGAAGTGCAGCGCACCGAACGCCCGGGTGATGAACAGTGCCTGCACGCCACCGTGGCCCTGGCCACGGAGCTCGGCATCCCGGTGGTGGCCACCAACGACGTGCGCTTTATCGAGCGGGACGATTTCGAGGCCCACGAGGCGCGGGTCTGTATCCATGACGGTAACACTCTGGACGACCCGCGCCGCACCAGGAAGTATTCCGAGCAGCAGTATCTTAAAACCGCCGATGAAATGGCGGCATTGTTCTCGGACTTGCCGGAGGCGCTGGAAAACACTGTCGAGATTGCGCGGCGTTGCACCCTGGACATCCGGCTCGGCGAAAACTTTCTGCCGGAATTCCCGATTCCGAAAGGGCTCACTCTGGAGCAATACTTCGAAAAGGTTGCCCAGGACGGCCTGGAGAATCGTCTTAACGGCATTCTCGACCCCGCCGCGGCGGACTATGCGCAGCGACGCGAGGAATACGAGCAGCGCCTTCAGTTCGAATTGGGCATCATCAATCAGATGGGTTTCCCCGGCTACTTTTTGATCGTTGCCGACTTTATCCAGTGGGGCAAGCAGCATCAGGTGCCGGTGGGGCCGGGACGGGGTTCCGGCGCCGGCTCGCTGGTGGCCTACGCCATGGACATCACCGATCTGGACCCGATTCAGTATGACCTGCTGTTCGAACGCTTCCTCAACCCGGAACGGGTCTCCATGCCCGACTTCGACGTCGACTTCTGCATGGAGAAGCGTGACCGGGTGATTAACTACGTGGCCGACAAATACGGCCGCGACGCGGTGAGCCAGATCATCACCTTCGGTACCATGGCGGCTAAGGCGGTGGTGCGCGACGTGGCGCGCGTGCAGGGCAAACCCTATGGTTTGGCGGACCGTCTCTCGAAAATGATTCCGGGCACTCCGGGCATGACCCTGGCGGTGGCGCTGGAACAGGAAGAACCGCTACGCGATTTTCTCCAGGACGACGGCAACTCCGATAAAGACTCCGCCAACGAGATCATGGAAATGGCCTTCAAGCTTGAGGGCCTCACCCGTAACGTGGGCAAGCACGCCGGCGGCGTGGTGATCGCCCCCGGCAAACTCACCGATTTCGCGCCGCTTCACTGTGATGAGAACGGCGACAACCTGGTCACTCAGTACGACAAGGATGACGTGGAATCCGCCGGCCTGGTGAAGTTCGACTTTCTGGGCCTGAAAACGCTGACCATTATTGACTGGGCGGTGAAGGCCGCGAACGTGCGTCGCGAGCGGGACGGCGAAGAGCCGCTCAATATCGAGCGCATTCCGCTGGTCGACAAGCCCAGTTTCGATCTGCTTAAGAAAGGCGATACCACCGCCGTTTTCCAGCTTGAAAGTCAGGGCATGAAAGAGCTGATTAAAAAGCTCAAGCCCGATCAGTTCGAGGACATCATCGCGTTGGTGGCGTTGTACCGGCCCGGGCCGTTGGAATCCGGCATGGTCGACAACTTCATCAACCGTAAGCACGGTCGCGAGCCGGTTTCCTATCCGGACCCCAAGTATCAGCATGAATGGCTGGAACCGATCCTCAAGCCCACCTACGGGGTTATTCTTTACCAGGAACAGGTAATGCAAATCGCCCAGGTGCTGGCCGGCTATACGCTCGGCGGCGCCGACATGCTGCGGCGCGCCATGGGTAAGAAAAAGCCCGAGGAAATGGCCAAGCAGCGCGCCATCTTCGAAGCCGGCGCCAAGGAAAAGGGCATCGACCCGGATCTGGCGATGAAGATTTTTGACCTGGTGGAAAAATTCGCGGGCTATGGCTTCAACAAATCCCACTCCGCCGCCTACGCCCTGGTGGCGTACCAGACCGCCTGGCTGAAAGCGCATTACCCGGCCGAATTCATGGCGGCGGTGATCTCCGCGGATATGCAGAACACCGATAAGGTCGTGACCTTTATCGATGAAAGCAAAAACATGGGGCTCAAGGTGCTGCCGCCGGACGTCAATTCCTGCGGCTACCGCTTCACGGTCAATCCACAAGGGGACATTATTTACGGCCTGGGCGCCATCAAAGGCCTGGGCGAGGGCCCCATCGAAGCCATCGTTACCGCCCGTGGCGATAGCGGCGCCGGCGGCGAGGAACAAGGCTTCGAAGACCTGTTCGATTTCTGCCGCCGGATCGACCTGAAGAAAACCAACAAGCGCTCCCTGGAAGCGCTGGTACGCGCCGGCGCATTGGATAAGCTGGGCCCCAATCAACACTTCCATGATCGTGCCGTGTTGATGGCCACTTTGCCGGACGCCATCGCCGCGGCCGAGCAGGACGCCCGCAACCAGGAAGCGGGGATGATGGATCTGTTCGGTGGCGGCGGGGAAGAGCACACTCCGGCCACGGCGGTGGCCTGGAAACCGGGCCGCGACTGGAACGACGAGATCCGTCTCAACGGTGAAAAAGACACCCTGGGACTGTTTCTTACCGGGCACCCTATCGACCAATTCGAAGGCGAAGTACGCCAGTTCGTCAGTAGCCGGCTAAACAGCCTGCAGCCCACCGCCAAAGGCGAGGCGGCCACCGTCGCCGGGCTGGTGGTGGCGCTGCGTATCACGCGCAGCAAGCGCAGTGGCGAACGCATGGGCTTTGTCACGCTGGACGACAAAACCGGACGCGTGGAAGTGTCGGTATTCGGTCGCACCTTCGCTCAATACGGCGAACGCATCCAGAAGGACGCGCTGCTGGTGGTGCGTGGGGGCGTGCGCATGGACGATTACACCGGCGGCTTCAATCTGGTCGCCGACGAAGTGATGGACATGCGTCAGGCCCGCGAGATGTTCGCCCGCCGGCTGCGCGTCAAGGTGCCGGTGGACGACGCTTTGCCGGACACCCTGGGGCGGACCCTGGCGCCGTACCGGGCCAACGGTAGCGGCGGCGGCACCCCGGTGACGCTGCAACTGGCGCACCGGGAGGCGGACGCGGCCATGGCGCTGGGCGACGACTGGAAAGTAATCCCCCACGAGTCGCTGATGGACGATCTGCGCGGGCGCTATGGGGATAATTCGGTCAGCCTGGAGTACTGAGCGGCTTTGTAAGAGCGGTTTGTGGGAGCGGGTCTTGCCCGCGAAAGGGTGGCTAAAGCCACCCTTTCGCGGGCGGGGCCCGCTCCTACGAGTCCGGTAACAACTTGCAACCATCGTGCGTCGCAGGTGCCTCGACGCTGTCCCGGCCTTGGCGCTACACTTACCCCACCAAAGAAAGGGGTGCCCTATGAATCCGAATTTCCTCGAATTTGAACAACCCATCGCGGAATTGGAAGCGAAAATCGAGGAACTGCGTCTCGTTGGCAGCGGCAGCGACGTCAATATCTCGGACGAAATCAGTAAGCTCCAGGAAAAGAGCATCACGCTCACAGAAAATATCTTCGGTAACCTCAGCTCCTGGCAGATATCCCAACTGGCGCGCCACCCCAAGCGTCCCTATACCCTGGACTATATTCAGCGTCTGTTTGGCGATTTCGATGAAATGCACGGTGACCGGTCGTTTTCCGACGATCCTGCCATTGTCGGTGGCGTCACTCGCCTGGATGACCGGCCGGTGATGGTGATTGGCCATCAGAAAGGCCGCGAGGTGAAGGAAAAGGTGCGCCGCAACTTCGGCATGCCCAAACCCGAGGGCTACCGCAAGGCGCTGCGGCTGATGGAAATGGCCGAGCGTTTCAAGATGCCGGTGCTGACCTTTATCGATACCCCCGGCGCTTTTCCCGGAATCGACGCGGAAGAGCGCGGCCAATCCGAGGCCATTGCCCGCAATTTGCGCGTCATGTCGCAGTTGAAAGTGCCGATCATCGCCACGGTGATCGGGGAGGGCGGTTCCGGTGGTGCGCTCGCCATTGGCGTGTGCGATCACTTGCAGATGCTGGAATTCTCCACCTATTCGGTGATTTCCCCGGAAGGCTGCGCGTCGATTCTGTGGCGCAGCGCCGACAAGGCGCCGGAGGCCGCGGAGGCCATGGGGCTGACCGCGGGCCGCCTGCATGAGCTGGGCATCGTCGATCGGGTGATCAAAGAGCCCCTCGGCGCCGCTCACCGTGACTACGATCAGGCCGCCGACGCGGTACGCCGCAGTATCAGCGAGCAACTCGCCGAGCTGAGCGAGCTGTCCGTGCCGGATCTGGTGGAGCGCCGTTACCAGCGTCTGATGAGCTACGGCAACGTGCTCACCGATCCCGCCGACGAATAAGGACGCCGGCCCCGCGCCGGCGTCTACGCGCCATGGCCCCTGTCGACTCCGACTCACCCGATTCCGCCACCGCGATCCAGGATATCGCCCGCCGCGCCCCGGCCGGCCCGTTGTGGCTGGCATTCAGCGGTGGGTTGGATTCCACCGTTTTACTGCATCTACTGGTCAGCGCTGGTCTGGGGCCGCGGCTGTCCGTGGTCCATGTCGACCACGGCCTGCACCCGGAGAGCGCGGGCTGGGCGGAACATTGTGAACGCACCGTGCGGGCTCTGGGGCTGCCGTTCTTCCACGAAAGCGTACACGTCACCGGCCGTGCGGGCCTTGAAGCCAATGCCCGCACGGCGCGCTACGCGGCGCTTTGCCGGCTGGCCGGTGCGGGCGTCCTGATCACTGCCCACCACCGTAACGACCAGGCGGAAACCCTGCTGTTGCGCCTGCTGCGCGGTGCCGGCGCCCCCGGCCTGGCGGCCATCAGTGAGCACAGTCAGCGCGGCGCCACCCGGCTGTGGCGGCCGCTGCTCGCCGTACCCCGCGAGACCCTGCGCGGCCTGGCGGAGCAGGGCGGCTGGACCTGGATCGAAGACCCCAGCAACCAGGCCCTGCACCTGGACCGCAACTATCTGCGTGCCGAAATCCTGCCGCGCTTGCGGGTCCGCTGGCCGGCCGCCGACGCGGCGCTGGCGCGGGCCGCCGGCCACCAGGCCGACGCCGCCGCCTTGCTCGCCGAGCGCGCCGAAGAGGACGCTCGTGGTTTGCCGGCCACCGGGCGCCGGCTGCCGCTGGCCGCTTGGCAGCGGCTTGATCCGCCCCGGCTGCGCAATCTGCTGCGCTGGTGGCTGGCCCGCGCCGGCGCGGCGACGCCGTCGGCGGCGGTTCTTGCGGAGATTCTGGCGCTGCCGTCGTCGGCCGCCGACCGTGCGGTGCGGGTCGCCTGGGGGGGATGGCAATTGCGCCGCTTCCAGGACCACCTGCATCTGCTGGCCGACGCGGAGCTGGCGCCGCTGGACGCGGCCCGGGATTGGCCGCTGGACGCACCGCCACCGGAATTGGGCGCTTGGCGGCTGGTGGCCGGGCCTGGCGACGGCAGCGGCGACCAGCCGGAGCTGAGGCTGCCGGCGGGACTGACGCTGCGCCTGGCGCCCGCCGAAGGCGGCGAGCGCCTGGCCCTGAACGGCTGCCACCAGCGCGTCGCCGAGCTGTGGCGCGTGGCCGGTGTGCCGCCTTGGCGTCGGCGCCAGTGGCCGCTGGCCTACGCCGGCGATGAGCTGGTCGCCGTGCCCGGCGTCGGCGTCGCCGACCCCTGGCGCGACCGCTCCCTCACCACCTGGCACCTGGAGCCGGCTTCCTGACAAAGCCGGGTTTGTGGGAGCGGGCCCCGCCCGCGAAAGGGTGGCTTTAGCCACCCGGCAGAGGTTGCCCCGCAGGATCCCAGCGACTTTTCTCTCCAGAAAGCCCACCCGATCCCGGCGCTCCTTGGAAAATTCCAAGCTTCCCCTCCCTTGAGGGTCTGGCGGTGTTATGACTCGTGGCACCACCATTGCACCGTGTCTCCGATCCGGAGCGCCGAACACCTGAAGAACCAGGCCTCTGGCATCCTGCCGGGTGGCTGGCGCCACCCTTTCGCGGGCGGGGCCCGCTCCCACAAACCGGGCTACGAAGCACGAAGCCGAGACGATATTGGTTTCACGGCTATCGCCTCTCTGGTAACATTTCATGCCATCCTGACGTCGTCCAGGCGCCCGAAATTCGGCCATCCCGTATTAATCGAAGAGAACCTTTGCCCACCCAGGCGGGCAGGGGTATTTTTTTGGAAGGCGTTCGGGCGCCCGCAAGCGGGCGCGTTCAATTCAAGACTTACTGGTGGGTGCATGGCACGTTTTATTTTTGTCACCGGCGGGGTGGTGTCTTCCCTGGGCAAAGGGATCACCGCGGCGTCACTCGCTTCCCTGCTGGAAGCCCGTGGCCTGAAGGTCACCATGATCAAGATGGATCCATACATCAATGTGGATCCTGGAACCATGAGCCCCTATCAGCACGGCGAGGTGTTCGTCACCGAAGACGGTGCCGAGACCGACCTGGATCTGGGCCATTACGAACGCTTCATTCGCACGCGCCTTTCCCGCCGCAACAGCTTCACCACCGGCCGCGTTTATCAGGACGTGCTGGATAAGGAGCGCCGTGGTGAGTACCTGGGCGCCACGGTGCAGGTGATTCCGCATATCACCGATGAGATCAAGCTCAAGATTGAGCAGGGTGCCGGCGACGCCGACGTGGCGATTGTCGAGATCGGCGGTACCGCCGGCGACATCGAGTCGCTGCCGTTCCTGGAAGCGGTGCGTCAATTGCGCGTGGAGCTGGGTTCCAGCCGGTCGCTGCTGGTGCACCTGACGCTGGTGCCGTTCATCGCCTCCGCCGGCGAGATCAAGACCAAGCCCACCCAGCACTCGGTGAAGGAGCTGCGCTCGATCGGTCTGCAGCCCGATATTCTGGTATGCCGGGCGGATCATCCGGTGCCGCAGGGGGCGCGCGAGAAAATCTCCCTGTTCACCAACGTGGAAGCGCGTGCGGTGATCTCGGCACCGGATTGCAAAACCATCTACCAGGTACCGCGGGTACTCCACGAGCAAGGCATGGACGACATTATCGTCGAGAAATTCCACCTGGATCTGCCGGCGCCGGACCTGAGCGAATGGGACCGGGTCGTGGAAGCCCAGCTCAACCCGGATCGGCAGGTGACCATCGGTATGGTGGGCAAATACATTGATCTGGCGGACGCCTACAAGTCGCTTAACGAAGCGCTGATGCATGCCGGTATCGCCACCCGCGCCAAGATCAATATTCGCTACATCGATGCCGAGGAGATCGAGCGTGACGGCACCGCTGAGCTGGGCAAGGTGGACGCCATTCTGGTGCCCGGCGGTTTCGGCGATCGGGGCACGGAAGGCAAGATCGCCGCGATCCGTTATGCCCGCGAGAACAAAGTGCCCTACCTGGGCATCTGCCTGGGCATGCAACTGGCGGTGATCGAATACGCCCGCCACGTGGCCGGTTTGAGCCAGGCTCATTCCACCGAGCTGAAGAAGGATACGCCGGACCCGGTGGTGGCGCTGATCACCGAGTGGACCCGCGAGGATGGCAGCAAAGAGCAGCGGTCGGCAGCTTCCGACCTGGGTGGTACCATGCGCCTGGGCGGCCAGGAATGCGTGCTGGTGGACGGCAGTCTGTCGGCCCGTTGTTATGGTGCGACACATATTATCGAGCGTCACCGTCACCGCTACGAGGTGAACAACAACTACCTGGATAAACTGGAAGCCGCCGGCTTGAACATTGTGGGCCGTTCCCAGGACGGTGAATTGGTGGAAGTGATCGAGGTGGGCGACCATCCCTGGTTCGTGGCCTGTCAGTTCCACCCGGAATTCACCTCCACGCCCCGTGACGGCCACGGTTTGTTCAAGGGCTACGTGGAAGCGGCCCTGGCGGTCCGGCAAGAAGCGACCGCCGAGGTCTGAGGAGCAAAGGATGCGCAACATCACCATTCAGTTAGGTGATCTGGGCTTCGCCAACGACCGGCCGATGGCCTTGTTCGGTGGCATGAACGTGCTTGAATCCCGCGATACCGCGCTGCGAGTGGCGGAAGCCTACGCCGAGGTTACCACCCGGCTGGGCATGCCCTGGGTATTCAAGGCCAGCTTCGACAAGGCCAACCGGTCGTCGTTGCATTCCTACCGTGGTCCGGGCATGGAAGAAGGACTGAAGATCTTTCAGGAGATCAAGGAGACCTTTGGCTGCCCGGTGATCACCGACGTGCACGAACCCTATCAGGCGGCGCCGGTGGCCGAGGTGGCGGACATTATCCAGTTGCCTGCTTTCCTGGCCCGGCAAACCGATCTGGTGGTGGCGATGGCGGAGACCGGCGCCATCATCAACATCAAGAAGCCCCAATTCCTGGCGCCCCAGGAAATGAAGCATATTTTGCATAAATGCGAGGAAGCCGGTAACGAGCGGCTGATTCTGTGCGAGCGGGGCTCGTCGTTCGGCTACAACAACCTGGTGGTGGACATGCTCGGTTTCGGCATCATGAAGCAGTTCCAATACCCGGTATTCTTCGATGTGACCCATGCGCTGCAAATGCCGGGTGGTCGCGCCGATTCCGCGGGCGGACGCCGCGCCCAGGTGGCGGAGCTGGGCCGTGCCGGCATCAGCCAGGGTATCGCCGGGTTGTTCCTGGAGGCCCACCCGGACCCGGACAATGCCAAATGCGATGGCCCTTGCGCCCTGCGTCTGGACCGTCTGGAGCCATTCCTGGCGCAGATGCAAACCCTGGATAATACCGTCAAGGCGTTTGCCGCCTTCGACAATAATTGAACCCGATTCCGTATCTGGAGACCGTCTCCCATGTCCAAGATTGTTGACGTTAAAGCCCGCGAAGTACTCGATTCCCGCGGCAACCCCACTATTGAGGCGGATGTGATTCTGCAGGGCGGCGAGCGCGGCAGTGCCTGCGCGCCGAGCGGCGCCTCCACCGGCTCCCGGGAAGCGCTGGAGCTGCGTGACGGCGATAACAGCCGCTATCTCGGCAAGGGCGTGACCCGCGCCGTGGGGAACGTGAACGCCCAGATTCGCGAGCTGTTGGTGGGCCGCGACGCCGCCGACCAGCGTGCCCTGGATCAGGCCATGATCGACGCCGACGGTACCGAGAACAAAGGCAATCTGGGCGCCAACGCGATCCTGGCGGTGTCACTGGCCGCCGCCAAAGCGGAAGCCCAGGCGCAGAGCAAACCGCTCTACGAGTACATTTCCGACCTGCAGGACGACGACAACGAGTATTCCCTGCCGGTGCCGATGATGAACATCATCAACGGCGGTGAGCACGCCGATAACAATGTGGATATCCAGGAATTCATGATTCAGCCGGTGGGCGCGCCCACTGTCGCCGAGGCGATCCGTTACGGCGCCGAGGTATTCCACGCACTGAAAGGGGTGCTGAAAAAGCGCGGCTTGAACACGGCGGTGGGCGACGAGGGCGGTTTCGCGCCGAACCTGCCCAGCAACGAAGCCGCATTGGAAGCGATCATGGAAGCGATCGACATCGCCGGCTACAAAGCGGGTGATGACATCACGCTGGCTCTGGATTGCGCCTCCAGCGAGTTTTATAAGGACGGCCAATACGTGCTCGCCGGTGAAGACCGCAGCATGGACGCCGCCGGCTTCGCCGACTACCTGGCCGAACTGTGCGACCGCTACCCGATCATTTCCATCGAAGACGGCATGGACGAATCCGACTGGGCCGGCTGGAAAACCCTTACTGACAAGCTGGGCGACAAGATCCAACTGGTCGGCGACGACCTGTTCGTCACTAACACCAAGATTCTCCAGCGTGGTATTGATGAACACATCGCCAACTCCATTCTGATCAAGTTCAACCAGATCGGCTCGCTGTCGGAAACCCTGGACGCCATTAAGATGGCCAAGGACGCCGGCTACACAGCGGTGATTTCCCACCGTAGTGGTGAAACCGCCGACACCACCATCGCCGATCTGGCGGTGGCCACCGCCGCCGGTCAGATCAAGACCGGGTCCTTGTGCCGTTCCGATCGGGTGGCCAAGTACAACCGCTTGATCCGCATCGAGGAGGAGTTGGGCCGTGCCGCCTATAACGGCCGCAAAGAGTTCCGGTTCCTGGGCTAACGCCACCGTGGCTTGCCGTTGCGATCCGTCCCCCGGGCGCCGCCCGGCGCCGGAGGGCGCGCGATGAAAGTATCGCCCGCCCGTCAGGTGATACTGGCCGTGCTTGCCTTGCTGTTGCTGGGGCTGCAGATACGGCTGTGGTTCGGCGAAGGCAGCCTGCGTCATGTGACCAGCCTGGAGCAGCAGGTCGAAGTGCTTAATGAAAAGAACGCCGAGCTGGCTGAGCGTAATCGCCTGCTGGCCGCCGACGTGCGCGACCTGAAAGAAGGCAGCGAAGCAGTGGAGGAAATTGCCCGCAAGGACCTGGGTATGATTCGCGATGGCGAAACCTTCTTTTTGATCGTGGAACCTTCCCAGGAAGCCGCCCGTGACTGATCACCGCACCCGCCCTCTGTTCGCGGTGGTGCCGGCCGCCGGCATCGGCGCGCGTATGGCGGCGGGCCTGCCCAAACAGTATCTGACGCTGGAAGGCCGCACCCTCGCCGAACACACCGTGGCCCGCTTGTTAGCCTTCGCGCCGATCCGCAAACTGGTGGTGGCGGTGGCCGCCGGCGATCCGTGGTGGCCGGAACTGGCGGTGTCCCGCGATCCCCGCGTGGAGACCGTGAGCGGCGGTGCCAGCCGTGCCCACTCGGTGCTCGCCGGTGTGTCGGCGGTGCTTGATCAGGCCGCCAATGCCCGCGTGTTGGTCCATGACATGGCGCGCCCTCTGGTGCGTCTGTCCGATATCCAGGCCTTGGTCGATCACCGAGACGCCGGTGACGGGGTGATTCTGGCCCGACCGGTCACCGACACCATCAAGCAAGCGGACCCCCATCACCGTATTCGAGCCACCCTGGACCGTGACACCATCTGGCGCGCGCTCACTCCCCAACTGTTCGACGCACGACGGCTGTATGACGCTTTACAGGCCGCCCTGCGCGACCATCCCGAGTTGATCACCGACGAGGCCTCGGCGCTGGAAGCCGCCGGCGCTTGCCCGGCTCTGTTAGCCGGGCGTGCCGACAATATCAAAATCACGGTCCCCGAGGATCTGGCGCTGGCGCGCTTTTACCTCCGGGCCCAGGAAGAGGAAGGGCTGGCATGGCAATTCGTATAGGCCAGGGGTTCGACGTCCACGCCTTTTGCGACGGCGATCATGTGATGCTTGGCGGTGTGCGCATCCCCTTTGACCGGGGTCTCAAAGCGCATTCCGACGGCGATGTGGCGTTGCATGCCCTGGCCGATGCCCTGCTTGGCGCGTTAGCGCTGGGCGATATCGGGCACTATTTTCCCGACCACGACGAGCGCTGGCGGGGCGCCGATTCCGGCGACCTGTTGCAAGCGGTGATGGGCGGTGTCAGCACCGCCGGCTGGCGGATCGGCAACCTGGATCTGACGGTGATCTGCCAGGCGCCCAAACTGGCCGAACACATTGCCCCGATGCGCAGGCGGATCGCCGGTTTGCTGGACTGCGCCATTGAGCAGGTGTCGGTGAAGGCCACCACCACCGAGCGGCTCGGGTTCACCGGCCGGGGGGAGGGCATCGCGGTGCAGGCGGTGGTGTTGCTCACCCACGAGGGTTCATGAGCGGCCAGCGGCAGGACGACACCGAGGTGCCGGCTACGCCCGCCGCCCATGGCGGCCCCTACGGCAGGGCCTTACTACGCGCCAGTCCGGATGATTTTCGCGTCACCGAGATCATGAAGGTGGTACCCGAAGGAGAGGGCGAACACCTTTGGCTGGAGATCGATAAAACCGACTGGAACACTGAGGATGTGGCGCTTTGGCTGGCCAAACAAGCCGCTATTCACCGCCTTGCCGTGGGCTACAGCGGCCTCAAGGATCGCCGCGCGGTGACCCGCCAATGGTTCAGTCTGCATCTGCCCGGAAAACCGGACCCTGAATTTCCCTGGCCGCCGGGGCTGGTCGCTCACCAGGCCCGGCGGCATCGTCGTAAGCTCAACCGGGGGACCCACCGGGGCAACCGTTTCCAGTTAGTGTTGCGTGAGGTGGAAGGTGACCGGGATGTCCTGGAACGGACTTTGCACACCCTGGCCTCACAGGGCGTACCCAATTACTTCGGTGAGCAACGCTTTGGCCGGGGCGGCGGCAACTGGCAGCGCGGTCGGGATTGGCTGCGGGGCGGTGAAGCGCCGCGCAAACGACCGCTGCGCGGCATCTGGCTGTCGGCGATACGCAGTGGTCTGTTTAATCTGGTCCTGGCGGAACGGGTGCGAGAGGGCGTCTGGGATCGCCCCATGGAGGGCGATATTCTGCAGCCCCGTGACAGCCGTGGTCTGTTTGAAGCCGGCCAGGACCCCGCCGCCGCTGAGCGGGTTGCCGCTGGCGAGGTGCACCCCACCGCCCCTATGCCGGGAAAGGCGGGCATGGCATCATCGGCGGCTTGCCGGCAATTGGAAGCCCGGGCTTTGAGCGGCTGCGAGGATCTGATCGAGGCGCTCGCCGGGGAAGGGGTGGACGCGGCGCGCCGGGCCACCCGGCTGCCGGTGGATGATTTACAATGGACCTGGCACGGCGATGACGTGCTCTCGCTGCAATTCGAATTGCCCACCGGCGCGTTCGCCACCACGGTGCTGGCGGAATTGCTGGCCACCCGCACGCCGGCCAACGATAACTAGAAGCCGGTGGATCGGCAGCACCGTCGCCGGTACGAACATCATTGGGGATGCATTAACACACATGAACACAGAGCTGCGCGGTATTGGGATGACGTCGGCACGGACCCGGGAACGGCTGATCAGCCGATTACGGGAAGCGGGCATTGGCGACGAGCGCGTGCTGGAAGTAATCCGCAACACGCCCCGTCACTTGTTCATTGATGAGGCTCTGGCCCACCAGGCCTACGACGACACCGCCTTGCCGATTGGTTACGGCCAGACCATTTCCCAGCCCTGGGTAGTGGCGCGCATGACCGAGTTGCTGATTGCCGACCGTGTGCCCTCCAAGGTGTTGGAGATCGGCACCGGCTGCGGCTACCAGACTTCGGTGCTGGCGGCGCTCTGCGAACAGGTTTATTCGGTGGAGCGTATCCGGCCGCTGCAGGCCCAGGCCCGCCGCCGTCTGATTGATCTGGGCATGGCGCGGGTCCAGCTCAAACACGCCGACGGCGGTTTCGGCTGGAAGGCGGCGGCGCCTTTCGACGGTATCATGGTGGCCTGTGCGCGGCCGGATATTCCCGATGAACTGCTTGATCAACTGGCCGACGGTGGGCGCCTGGTGATGCCGGTGGGCGACCGGGTGCAGAAGCTCACCGTGGTGGAACGTCACGGCGACGAGATCACCAGCCGGGCACTGGATACGGTGCGCTTCGTCCCTTTTCAGCGGGGCGTGCAATGAGCGGGGCCTGGCGCCCGGGTGTGTTCCTGCGGGGTATGGCGATGGGCGCCGCGGACGTGGTGCCTGGAGTGTCCGGCGGCACCCTGGCGTTGATTACCGGCATTTATGAAGAGTTGATCAAGACGCTCAGTGGCGTCGGCCCCGGTCTGCTGGGCGTCTGGCGGCGTGACGGCTTCGCCGCGTTCTGGAAAGCCGGCAATTTTACCTTCCTTTGCACGCTTTTAGCGGGAATCCTCACTAGCATTGCGCTGTTGGCACGGCTGTTGGGCTGGCTGCTGGCGCATCACCCGGTACCGGTGTGGGCGTTTTTCTGTGGCTTGATCCTGGCCAGCATCGTGCTGGTGCTGAAGCCGTTGCGTGAACGCGGGCCCACCCAGGTGGTGGCGTTTATCCTTGGCACGGCGCTGGCCACGGTGATTGCGTTGGCACCCGGGCTGAGTGCCTACCCGGTGTCGCCGTTGATCTTTTTCCTGGGCGGCGCGCTGGCGATTTGCGCGATGATTCTGCCGGGCATATCCGGCAGCTTCATTTTGTTGCTGCTGGGCCTGTACCCCGCGGTACTGGCCGCGGTGGAGCAGGGCGACTGGCCGCTGTTGTTGGCATTCATGGCCGGCTGCGCCAGTGGGCTGCTGGCGTTTGTGCGGCTATTGAAGTGGCTGCTGGATCGTCACCACGATACCGTGATGGCGTTGCTGGGTGGTTTCATGGCCGGTTCGCTGGTGAAGCTCTGGCCCTGGCGGCTGAGCGTGGAAGGCAGTGTCGAGGACCGCTGGCTGTGGCCGGCGGAATACGCCCGCGCCGTGCAGGGCGCCAGTGACCTGGTTCCGGCATTGGTGATGATGGCGGTGGGTCTGGTGCTGGTGTGGTTACTTTCTTTCGCCGCGCCCGGGCATAATGAGGTCACGGAAACGGACGAGTAACCTTTTGCGTGTTTTGCTCTCCACATTGCTGTCGTTGTGTCTGTGCGGCTGCGCGGTAGGGAACCCGCCGCCGGTGGTGGATATCTATCAGCGCGACAACAAGAGCACCAAGGTGACCTCCGGAAGCCATAAGGTGGCGCGCGGCGAAACGCTCTATTCGATTGCCTGGCGCTACGGCTGGGACTATCGCGCGCTCGCCGAAGCCAACGACATCGGCGCGCCCTATACCATTTATCCGGGACAGACCCTTTCTTTCACCGGCGGGCCAAAGAAAACCACCCGGCCGTCGCGGCCGACGTCCACCGCCTCGTCGTCATCATCCACGTCCGCGAGCAAGCCGAAAGCCGCCAGTACGCCACCACCACCTGAACCCAGCCGCTCCAGCCCGGCGCAAACCGGCCCGGTGAATTGGCAGTGGCCGGCTTCCGGTGAGCTGTTGGAACGCTTTTCCAAAGCCGCCGGGGGGCGTCGCGGCATCACCATCGGTGACCGCGAAGGCAGCCCGGTGCGGGCCGCCGCGGATGGGCGGGTGGTGTATCGTGGCAGCGGCCTGACCGGTTACGGCAACCTGCTCATCATTAAGCACAATGACCGCTGGTTGAGCGCCTACGCCCACAACAATAGCCTGCTGGTGAAAGAGGGCGATCGGGTCAGTGCCGGCGACCGGATCGCCACCATGGGCGCAAGCGGCACCTTCCGAACCCAGCTTCATTTCGAGGTACGTAAGGACGGCCAGCCGGTGGACCCGCTCACCGTGCTCCCCCAACGCTCGTGATAGAAACGCCCACTGATATGGCTCTCGATTGATATGGTTCTCCACTGATATGAGAAGGGATTCGGAACAACAACAACGACGCCTGCTGACCCTGGCGGCCAGTGCTTCGGTGGTTACCGCCCTGGTGCTGATCGCGGTGAAAGCCGTGGCCTGGCTGATGACCGGTTCGGTGAGTCTGCTGGCGTCGCTGGTGGACTCGGTGATGGATTCACTGGCGTCGCTGATGAATTTCGCCGCGATCCGTTATTCGCTGGTGCCCGCCGACGCCGAGCACCGCTTCGGCCACGGCAAGGCAGAGGCGCTGGCCGGGCTTGGCCAGGCGGTGCTGATCGCCGGTTCGGCGCTGTATCTTCTCAAGGAAGCGGTGCTCAAATTGATCAATCCGGCGCCCCTGGAAGCCACCACCCTGGGGGTCGGGGTGATGGTGTTCTCGATCGTGCTCACCGCTTTGCTGCTGTTGCTGCAGCGCCATGTGGTACGTCGTACCGGGTCCACGGCCATCGACGCGGATGCGCTGCATTATCTCTCCGATCTGGCGGTGAACGCCGGCATCATTCTGACGCTGATTGTGGCCGGTTACGGCTTCGAGGAAGCCGACGGCATCGTCGGGCTGGTGATCGCCCTCTACATCCTGCGCTCGGCCTGGAAGATCGGCTGGGATTCCGCCCAGCTCCTGCTTGACCGGGAGCTGCCCGGCGAGGTTCGTGATGTGATCAGCACCGTGGTCGCCGAGCACGAGGACGCTTTGGGTTTCCACGACCTGCGCACGCGCCAGTCCGGCCGCACCCAGTTTATTCAGCTTCATGTGGACATGGACCAGAACCTGCCGCTGCGCGAGGCCCACGACCTCGGCGAGCGCATCCGCGCCGGTATCGTGGCGCACTATCCGGCAGCGGAAGTGATCATCCACCACGATCCCGTCGCTGAACGCCCCCACGTGCCCATCGACGAGCACGATTAGCGTCTATTTCGGGGTGGGCCCTCCAGCTGGGCCCCGGGTCATGGCACGGATTGTGCGAGCGGGCCTCGCCCGCGAAAGGGAGCGAAGCTCCCGGCAGGATGCCAGAGACTTTTCTCTCCAGAAAGCCCGCACCGGGATCGGGTGTGCCCGTCCAGGACACGCCACGGGTACATCCATGTAGGCTCGGCCGGGCGGCGGACCGCTTTGGCCATCCCTGGCCAAACACGGTCCTGGACGGGCACACCCGATCCCGGCGCTCCTTGGGAAATTCCAAGCTTCCCTCCCTGGAGGGTCCGAGGGTGTTGTGACCCGTGGCGGTTCCGCTGCCTAGTGAGCGGTCCCGGAAGGCACCACCATTGCACCGCGTCTCCGATACGGAGCAACGGAAACTGGAACAAAAAAGTCTCTGGGATCCTGCCGGCCGGCTTTGCCGGCCTTTCGCTTGCAAGGCAAGCTCCCACAGCCCGCTCCCACCAGGACCACAGGCCGGGGTATTACTCCGCCATATCCGTGGTCGGGCCGGCGCGCAGCTTGGGCTTGAGGCTGATCAGCAGGGCCGGCAGCAGGGTCAGGTTGCTGAGCAGCGCCACCAGCATGGCCAGACCGGTGAGTAAGCCGAAATAGACGGTCGGATTGAAGTTGGACAAGGCCAGGATCGAGAAGCCGGCAATGATCACCAGCGAGGTGTAATACATGGCCTTGCCGATGGAGCCGTGGCAACGCCGTATCGCCGCCCGGTAGTCGTCGTCGCGGGGCAGCTCCTCGTGGAAACGGTGTACGTAGTGGATGGTGTCGTCCACGGCGATACCGATGGTGATCGCGGTGATGGTAATGGTCATCAAATCCAGCGGCAGTCCGATCCAGCCCATCAGTCCCAGCACCGACGCGGCGCTTACCAGGCTCGGCACCATACTGATCAGCGCCACCGGCAGGGAGCGGAACAGGATCAGCAGCATGATCAGGATCGCCGCGAATACATAGCCGAGGGTTTTGATCTGCGAATCGAACAGGCTTTGCAGCATGTTGTTGTAGAGCACCATGGCACCGGTGAGATGCAGTTGCTCCGGTTGCAGGTCGAACCGTTCCAGCATGTCGGCGCGAATCTGTTCCAGCAGTTGGTTGCGATTGAGTCCCTTGTGGGAGTCCACCACGCGCACACTGATACGGATCTGCCGGCCGTCGTCGGAAAGGTAGGGGCTGACCAGTTGCGTGCGCAGGTCGTCGGGAATAAAGCTGGCCAGTAACATCAACTGCACGTAGCTGAGCGGGCCGTCGTTAATTTTTTTAGCCACGTCATAGGTGGTGGCGATGGACAGCACCTTGCCGGTTTCCGGTAAGGATTCCAGATAGCGTTCCATTTCAATGATGCGTTCCAGGCGCTGAGGGGTATACCAGTAGGCGCCCTGCAGGTTTGGCCCGTCGGCCTGTTTGTTTCCGCTGTCGGCGGCGAAGGGATCGTCCTCCACGGCGCCGAAGTCTTCGGCGTTGTTGGTGGACGCGCTGCTGGCGAACGGGTCGGCTTCCACCGGTGCGAAACCGTCATCGGCTTGTGCGTTTGATGGGTTCGCCGAGGCGCCCGGCCCGCCGTCGGAAGGCGTGCTTTGTTCTTCGCGGGGCGCGTCGATGACGATGTCCAGCGGTGTGGTGCCGCCCAGTTTACGGTCGATCTGCAGCATGCCCTGGTAGATCTCTGTGTCTTCCTGGAAATAATCAATGAAACGGTTTTCCACCGTCAGCCGGGTCATACCCCATACCGCGGCGACCAGAACCAGGGCGGTGAGTATCAGTAGCGGCAGCCGTCGGCGGTCGGCGAAACCGGCGAAGGACAAAGTGATGCGGCGTGTGAGGTCGCGGCCCCGGGCCGGCCGGCCGGGCTTGAGCGGCGCCAGCAGTGCCGGGAACACCAGGAAGCAGGTGAGCAGGGCGACCCCGATCCCGATGGTCATCATCCAGCCGAAATCAATCACCGGCCGAATGTCGCTGATCACCAGCGATGAAAAGCCGACCATGGTGGTAAGCACCATATAAATGCTCGGGCGCATCATATGGGCGGCGGTTTCCTTAAGCAGCCAGGCCTGGGTGGCGTCCGGATTCTCGTCGTGGAGTTCCCGGTAGCGCACGGTCAAATGGATGGTGATCGACATGGTGATAATCAGCAGCAAGGACAAATAGTTGCTGCTGATCACCGTCACCTTCCAGTCCATCCAGCCGAGCCAGCCGGTCATCACCAGGGCGGTGACCGCGCAACATGCCAGCGGTACCACCACCCAGCGCGGGCGGCGGAAGATCAAGAACAGGGTGAGGACCAGGAAAAGCACCACGCCGATGCCGAAGATTTCCAGGTCGGAGCTGATGAAACGGATCATGTCCGAGGCGATCATCGGCACCCCGCCCAGGAACAATTGCGCCTGATCCCGGTAGCCGTCCATGATCTGGCGGATTTCGTCGATCTCTTCGCGGGTACGTGCCTGTACCTGGCTGTTGTAGTCGCTGAATTCGGCGGCCACCTGGTCCAGTTCCTGCTGCTCGGCGTCGCTCAGCGCGCCTTCACGTTCCTGGTCGCGCAGGGCGTTGCGGCGATTCAGAAGTTGGTGGTAGCGCTGATCCCGTTCGAAGGTCAGCAGCATGGCGGTGGTGCGTCCGTCGTCGCTGACCAGCAGGTCTTCGTAGAGGGGGTTCGCCTGGGTGAATTCGCGCTTTGCCATTTGCAGGTCGACGCCGTCATCAAGCAGGGTGCGGTAACCGTCCGAGAGGTCGGTAAACGCCACCTTGGGGCTGAACAACAGCGGCACGTCCAGGAAGCTGTACACCGAGCCGACCCGGCCCACGCCTTTCAGTTCTTCCTGCAACGCTTTGACATGCTCAAGGGTGTCACGCTGGAACAGCGGGCGCTCTTGGGGCGTATAGGTGACCACCACGAAGTCACTGCCGCCGTACTGTTTGGCAATGCCGCGGTAATACTCCAGGGCCTGATCGTCTTCCAGCGTAAGCGATTCCGCGGAGGCGTCCAGCTTGAAATCAGTGGCCTGCCAGGCCGCCGCGGCGCAGATCAGGCCTACGGTGGCGAGCCAGAACAAAGGATGGCGGAGAACCAGGCGGCAGTAAGCGCGAAACAATCGAGACGTCATGGGCGGTCCGTGCGTTATTTAAACTTATTGAAAACCGGGCAGGGCGGACGACGCCCTAGAACATGCCGGCGAATTCCCGGGCGAAGCGCTGATCGAAACGATGAATCAGCCGTCCGGCGGGCAGCGTGAGCAAGGTCAGCAGCCCTTCGGACCACTCCTCCTGATGCACCCGACACCCTCCGTCACCATCGTCGATGAAGGTGAAACGATGCGTGAGGCTGGCCATTGGCAGTTCGACCCCCCAGGCGATGCATTCGTTCTCCCGGTATTCCTGAATGCGTACCACCACCGGCGCCGGTGGCAGACGCGGCAGATCGGCGACGAACAGCAAGGCGGCGCCTTCACGCCATTCACCGCCGAACAGGCGGGCGTGGCGGACCACGGAGCACCAATCGGACCAGCCATCCACCTGGCTGAACAACGAGAACGCCTGGCGGCGCGACGCGCGGGTCTCGGTGACTTCGTCGATGAAGTAACGTTTGAACATGCAATCCTCGTGATCGGCCGTCAGGGAATGGTTGCGAGACAGATTCGGGCACTAAGAGTACCCATCCTGACGCCGGCTCACCAGTTCCGGTGACGGTTGAATCGGGCCATTCCCAATCGTCCACTTGACCCTGGCCGGCGCGCTCCCTAGCTTCAATGGATAAAAAAAGAACAAAGGAATCGCCATGGTGGGTCAATTACTGCCCGCGTCCATCCTGCCGGGCCTGCTGGAAATCGCGCTGCGCAGCCGTTTGGATGTGCAGGCCCTGTTCGAGCGTGCCGGGGTGGACGCGGACATTGTCGGTCGCGCCGACCGCTACGTTACTCTCACGCAACTGGACACCTTGCTGAGCGCCGCGTTCGCCGAGGCCGGGGACCCGCTGTTCGGGTTGCGGGTGGGGCGCGATAACCATTATGGCAATCTCGACCTGCTGGGCAGCCTGATGGCCACCTCCGCCACGCTGGAGCAGGCACTGGCCCTGTTGCTGCGCTACAAGGATCTGGTGGTGCCGTATCTGACCTTTGAGCTGCGCCGCGAAGAGCACCACTGCGCGTTAACCGTGGGCGGTGGCGACGGTTTGAACTTCACCGGGACCCGGGTGCATAACGACCTGGTGGTCGCCAACATGGTGGCGATCGGGCGCTCCCTGCTGGGTGGTCGCATGCCGATTCAGCGTGTGGCGTTCCGTCATGCCCGCCCGGCGGACAATGAGCTGGCAGAGTACCAAACATTCTTCGGCTGCGAACTGGACTTCGACTGGCCCGTCAACGCCATGGTGTTTTCGCCGGCCTTGCTCGGACAAAGCCTGCCCGGCGCTTACCCGGATTACCGGCGGCGTCTGGAACGGGCGGCGGACCATGGGGTGATGGCGCTGCGGCGCGCCAGTGGCATTGCCGGCCAGGTGATGGAACAACTGCGCGTCGGCCTGGGCCAGGGCCCGCTGACCGTGGAGATCGTTTCCGCTCAACTCAATATGACCGCCCGTACCTTACAACGGCGTCTGCGCGAAGAAGGTGTTCAGTTCGCCCGCCTGCGCGACCAGGTGCGTATGGACTACGCCTGCCAGCGGCTGCGAGGCGGTGACTGCGACATAACGGAACTGGCCCGCTGGCTGGGATTTTCCGATACCGCCAATTTCTACCATGCGTTCAAGCGTTGGACCGGGTGCGCGCCGGGCGCCTACCGGCAACGGGCGGCGGCGATGCCGACCTGACTCCGGTTGTTTGCGCCGCCAAGCGGCTCTTTTATCATGGCGTCATGACTACCCGCGAACGGATATCCGTATCACTGGCGGCCCGCCATGGGTTGCCGGTGGAACGTTGCCACGTGCGCCCCCTGGGTGGGGGTGCTACCGGTGCCACCTTTGACGTCGATTTAGGGGGGCGCCGCGGTTTCCTGAAATGGCTGTCCCAAGGCGATGCTCTGGAGGCGGAAGCGGATGGGCTGGTGGCGTTGTCACCGGTGGTTCGTGTGCCGAAGGTGATCGACCAGGGGCCGCTGGCCGGTGGCTCCGGGCTGTTGTTGGAATGGCTGTCGCTGGCACCCGTGGATGAAGGCCAGGGCTGGCCGGCCCTGGGCCGTGCGCTGAGGGCCTTGCACGATGTGCGTGGCGACCAGTTCGGCTATCACCGTGATAACTGGATCGGCGCCAGCCCGCAGATCAACACGCCGGACCGGGACTGGGCGCGTTTCTTCGTGGCGCGGCGGTTGGCGCCGCAATTACGCCGGGCTCGTGATCATGGGCTGGATAGCGCGACCGTCGATCGGGTGGAGACGGTTATGGCCCGGGTGCCGGGTTGGCTGAGCGGCTTGAAGGTTGAACCGTCCCTGGTGCATGGAGACCTTTGGCAGGGCAACGTGGCGGGCCTGCCGGACGACACCACTGGCGTGGTCTTGTTCGATCCGGCGGTGTATTACGGTGATGCCGAAGTAGACCTGGCCATGTTGTCGCTGTTCGGCCGAGTGCCGGAGAACTTCTACCATGCCTACGGAATAAAACCCGGCGATGCGGATTTCCAGCACCGCGCGCGACTGTACAACCTGTATCATCTGCTCAACCACTTCAATCTGTTCGGCGGTGGCTACGCCGGCGCCGTATCGGCCACCGTTACCACCCTGCTGCGTTCTTGAGACTTTCCGCCATGCACATCGTCGCTGATGAAAATATGCCCGCCTTGGATGATTTTGAGCGCCTGGGGCCAGTGACGCGGGTGGACGGGCGCCGGCTGACCCGCGCCCAACTCCGTGACGCGGATGTTCTTCTGGTGCGTTCGGTAACGCCGGTCACCGGTGACTTGCTGGCCAGCACACCGGTGCGCTTCGTGGGTTCCGCCACCATCGGCACCGATCACGTGGACCGGGCGGCGCTTGATCGCCTGGGCATTGCGTTTGCCCACGCGCCCGGCTGTAACGCCCGGGCGGTGGCGGAATACGTGCTACAGGCGCTGTTGTTGGCCTGCCAGCATCAGGGGCGATCATTGCGAGACAGTTCCGTGGCGGTGATCGGTCTGGGTAACGTGGGGGGGCGGGTCGCCGCCTGGCTGCGTGCCCTCGGCGTTCAGGTGTTGGGATGCGATCCGCCGCTGGCCCGTGCCGGCGCGGTGCCGTCGGTGTCTCTGGATGAGGCGCTGTCGGCGGACCTTATCAGTCTTCATGTGCCACTGACGGAACACGGTGACGACGCCACCCGGCATCTGATCGATGAAGCGCGTCTGCGCGCGCTGGGCCCGCGCCGAACACTGATCAGTACCTGCCGGGGGGCGGTGATCGATAATGCCGCCTTGAGCCGTTGCCTGAGCCGTGGTGACGGTCCCTTGACCTTTCTGGATGTGTGGGAGGGGGAACCGCGCCTGGCCCCGGCTCTGCTGGACAGGGTCTATCTCGGTTCGCCCCATGTGGCCGGCTACAGCGTCGAGGGTAAGCGGCTCGGGTCGCTGATGTTGTATCAGGCCTGGTGCCAGTGGCGGGGAGCGGCGCCGACATCGGCGCCGGAACAGGGCACGCGGCGCCTGTTGAGTCAGGACGTCAACGACGAGAGCCAGTTGCTGGCGCTGTTACGGCACGCCTACCGGCTCCACGAAGACGATCAGCGCCTGCGCCGCAGTCTGCGTGAAAGCGATCCGGGTAGCGCCTTCGACCGACTGCGTAAGCAGTACCCGCCGCGCCATGAACTGCATCATTGGCGTCATCAAGGCCGGGTGGCGGCGCCCTTCGCCGGCTTGGTCAGCCTGCTTTTCGAGCCGAACGCTTCGGGTAGCTCCAGGCCTGTTCCAGCTCTTTACAGGCCCTCAGAATCATCGCCTCGGTAATGGGTATCTCGCGGCCCTGGTCGTCGAGCAGGGCGGCGCCGTGAAAATCCGCGCCGCGCGGGGTTTGTGAATAGGACAGGCAGCTCATGGTAAGGTCTCCGGCTTTCCGACCCCGCTATTGTTGTAAAAGGATATGATCGTTTTATGACAGACACCGAAAACCGTCTGCGACTGGGTGTGCTGGTCAATCCGTTTGCCGGCGTCGGCGGCGCCGTGGGCCTGAAAGGCAGCGACGGCGCCGAAACCCGCGAAGAAGCCCTGCGCCGTGGCGCCACGCCGATGGCGGTGGACCGTATGCGCCGTGCGCTGACGTTCCTGTCCGCGCGCTCGGCACGGTTGGAGGTGGTCACCTGGGGTGGCCGGATGGGCGAACAGAGCTGTCTGGAGGCGGACCTGTCCGCGCGCGTGCTGGGCCGGCCGCCGGCGTCCAGTGAAGCGGATGACACCCGCCGGGCGGCGCGCGCCATGGTGGAAGCGGGCGTGCAACTGCTGCTGTTCGCCGGTGGCGACGGCACCGCCCGTGATCTGGTCGATGCGGTGGGTGATACGGTGCCGGTGCTGGGTGTGCCCGCCGGCTGCAAAATGCACTCGGCGGTGTACGCGATCAACCCCGAAGCGGCCGGCGAGCTGCTGGCGGAACTGGTCGATGGCGGTCTGGTGGCGCTCCAAGAGGCGGAAGTCCGCGATATCGATGAACAGGCGTTCCGCGCCGGTCGGGTTCAGGCTCGCCATTACGGCGACTTGAAAGTGCCGGCGCAGGCCCGCTATCTGCAGCAGGTCAAATGCGGCGGCCGAGAGGTGGAAGAGCTGGTGGTCACCGAGATCGCCGCCTGGGTGATCGACACCCTGGAACCGGATACCTATTACCTGGCCGGCTCCGGCTCCACCGTGGCGGTGGTGATGGAACAATTGGGATTGCCGAATACGCTGCTGGGCGTGGACATCGTTTTCAATGACCAGGTGGTGGCCGCCGACGTGGGCGCCGAGCAAATCCTTGAAGTGATTGGCGACCAGCCGGCGCGCGCCCTGCTAACGGTGATCGGCGGCCAGGGCCACCTGTTCGGCCGGGGCAATCAGCAATTCAGCCCGGCGGTGATTCGCCGGTTGGGCAAAGACCGTATCGATATTCTTGCCAGCCGTACCAAGTTGGAGACCCTGTCGGGCCGGCCGCTGGTGGTCGACAGTGGCGACCCGGAGCTGGATCGCGCCCTGTGCGGGCTGTGGCCGGTGATCAGCGGCTACGAAGACACTCTCCTGTACCGCGTCGCCACCGACGCGGGTTGATGCCACGTATCGGCGGTCTCTTCTCCAGGGTCCCGGAAAGGCAGAACACAGACACGCTCATTGGGTGGCGTCACGGCCACGGGTTATAGCTGGCGCCGTACCCTTCTACGAAGCTCGGTTTGTGGGAGCTTGCCTTGCAAGCGAAAGGCCGGCAAAGGTTGCCCCGCAGGATCCCAGAGACGCTGATGGTGCTGCCGTCAGAAAGTTCTCTGGCATCCCGCCGAGAGCTTCGCTCCCTTTCGCGGGCGGGGCCCGCTCCTACCAGACTTAGCCGTAGCGTTTTTCGGTGAGCGCCTGAATCCGGTCGTCCAGCGGCGGGTGCGAGCGGAACAGGGCGGCCAGGCCATGGCGCACGCCGCTGTTGATGCCGAAGGCGACCAGCGAGTCCGGCATCTGGTTGGGCACCTCGTACTCCGCCTTCAGGCGCTGCAGGGCGCTGACCATGTCGCGACGGTCCGCCAGTTGCGCGCCAGCCACGTCGGCGCGGTATTCCCGGCGCCGCGAGAACCACATGACGATGGTGCTGGCGGCGATGCCGAAGATAATTTCGGCAATGAATACCACGATGTAGTAACCGAAGCCCAGACCGCCGCCGCCGTCGCGACGCAGGAAGCTGTCCACCACCGAGCCGACCACACGGGCAGCGAAGATCACGAAGGTGTTCACCACGCCCTGGACCAGGCTCAGAGTGACCATGTCGCCGTTGGCCACATGGCCGATTTCGTGGGCCAGTACGGCGCGCACTTCTTCCGGTCGAAAGCGTTGCAGCATGCCCTGGGACACCGCCACCAGGGCGTTGTTTTTGTTCCAGCCGGTGGCGAAAGCGTTGGACTGTCCGGCCGGGAACACGCCCACTTCAGGCATTTTGATGCCGGCTTTTTCCGACAGCTCGCGCACCGTATCCAGCAGCCATTTCTCATTGCTGTTGGAGGCTTGCTTGATGATCCGGGCCTTGGTTGACCACTTGGCCATGGGCTTGGAGATCAGCAATGAGATGAAGGAGCCGGCGAAGCCGAACACGGCGCTGAAAATCAGCAGGTTACCCAGGTCCAGCCCGCTGCCGCTTTGCGCCAGATAGGAATTCACGCCGAGCAGGCTGAGGGTAATGCTGGCCACCACGATGACCGCCAGGTTAGTAAGCAGAAACAGCGCGATGCGCATCATTGAGACTGATCTCCAGAACCGTGATAGGGGGTGGAACCGTTCGCTTAAATGGGGGCGGCGCGGTTGTGTTCAAGCGCGGCGGCGGCGATACTCGCCGGCTTTCATCAATCCATGATTCGCCATGTCCTCCCCCGAACGAATAGACCTGATCAAGCCGTTTCTGGTTCCCCCGAAAGATCACCGCCATCGCCTTTTTCACGGTCGAGGGAAAACCTTGCCCGGTTGGGAAGGGCTGACCCTTGATCGTTTTCCGCCGGTGCTGGTGGCCACTCTGTTCGATGAATTCGAGCCGGCCACCCTGATGGCGCTGGAGCACCGTCTCGGCGAGGCGTTGCCGGCGCTGGGGTGCGACACGCTGGTGTTCCAGCATCGACGCCGCCGTCCGGTAGTCACGGAGGTGCGGAGAGGGGCGTTGCCGGACACCGCCTGGGCCCACGAATCCGGGTTGCGCTACCGGCTCGATTTCGAGCGTGGCCAGAATCTGGGCTTTTTCGCTGATATGGCGCCCGGGCGGGCCTGGTTGCGTGAGCGGGCCGCCGGTAAACGGGTATTGAATCTGTTCAGTTTTACCTGTGCGTTTTCCGTGGCGGCTTTGGCCGGCGGCGCGCGCTCGGTGGTCAATCTTGATCTGTCCCGCCCGGCCCTGGCTCTGGGGCAGGAAAATCAGCACGCCAACGGCTATGGGGACGCGCAAGTGCACTATCTGCCCCACAATGTGTTCCGTAGCTGGAAAAAGCTCCATGCACTGGGGCGCTACGACCTAATCGTGGTGGACCCGCCCAGCGCACAAAAAGGCAGCTTTCTGGTGGAGCGTGATTACCCCAAGGTGCTGGGGCGATTGAGCAAGCTGTTGGCGCCCCAGGCGGAGCTGCTGCTGTGTTTGAACGCGCCCTGGTTGGAGGGCGAATGGTTACGGCAGCATGTCGCCGACCGTCTGCCAGGGGCTGATTTTGAGCGGACACTGCCCGGTGCGCCGGGCTTCGACGAGGCCGCCGAGCCGGCGCTCAAGGCCTTGGCCTATCGGTATCAGCGGCCGGACGACGTCAGCGGCGACAACGGGTTGCCGAACCGCTCCCGGTAAACCCGGCCGATCTCCTGGGCACCGATGTAATTCAGGTGGCTTTCGTCGCGGTAGAGCGGGATGCCGTCGATTACCGTCTGGCATTGTTGTGCGTCGCACAGTACCTCGCTGGGGTCGATCCAGATCACACTCGGCAACCGCGACGCCGCCTCGCGCCGGAAGCGATTGAATTCGTGTTGCTGTCCGGCGGCCTCCCGGGCACTGATGGTGCAGTTCACGGGCCCTTTGAGCAGACAGCGGGCGTGGTCATCGGACGGCAGTTCCGGCACCCCTTCAAGGACCACCACCCGGTGGCCCTGATCGACAAGCCACTCCAGGGTCTCCAGAAAATAGCCATGGAATTCCGGTGCGCTTAGATAGGAATGCCACCAGGCCGAGACGAATACGGTCATCGGCTGCTCGCTCAGGTACTCCGTCAGCGCCTGGTTACGGAGTACCTTCTGGTTATCGTTCGGGAAGGCTTGAGCGCTCAGTTCGCCGGTTAAAAAGGGAGTGGAGGCGCGGGTCACTAACAACAGGGACAGGTCGTTGTTTTCCAGAAACACTTGCATGAAGCCGATCAGCGCAATGGCGTGGGAATCGCCTATCAGCACACTGTCAGGGCGGTCGCCGTCAACGGGATCGCCGAACAGGCACGCCTGATCGCGCACGAAATCCCGGGCCGGGCCCTTAAAACAGGGTTCGTGCACGTCGGCGCTGTCGTTTTGCACAATGATTTTGTACAGGTCCCGTCGTTCCTCGGGGATACGAAAGCTGAGATCGTCGGCGATACGGATGGTGGATTGGATTGCCCAGATCACCAGCAGGGGGACGAACACCAGCAGCACGAAGGCGCGTTTAAACGACCAGGCTCTACGCCGAAGCGGGTTTTCCACCAGAACATTCCCCAGCCAGGCGATCAGTAATACGGCGGCCAGCAAACCCAACCGGATCGGCCAGGTGAGCTCAATCAGTTGGTAGTGCAGTAGCGCCACCGGCGGCCAGTGCCACAGGTACAAGGAATACGACAGGCCGCCCAGGAAAACCATTCCGCGCAGACTCAGAACACGAGCGATGAGGGTGTCTGCCCGTGCTCGGCCGGCGTGGATCACCATGGCGGTGCCCAGAGTGGGCCAGAGCGCGTTCAGCCCCGGGAACGGGTCGTCGCCGGTGAGCACAACGGCGGTGGCGATAATCAGGCTCAAGCCGGCCAGCGCCACGCTCTCGGCGGCGCCAGGGCCGAGCGCCGGCAGGCGATGGCCGTACAAGGCCACGCCGGCCCCCAGCATGAACTCGAACAGCCGGGCAGGGGGCAGGTAGAAGGCGGCGTCGGGATGGGTCTGGGCGAGGTATTCGGAAAGCAGCAGCGCACCCGCAAGCAGGGCCAGAAAGAGGCCAGGTGAGCGGATCGGGGGCCGTCGCCGCCAAGCCCAGTAAAGCACCGCCGGCCACAACAGATAAAATTGCTCTTCCACCCCCAGCGACCAGGTGTGCAGCAGGGACAGGCTGCGTGTCGCCGGTGCGAAGTATTGACTCAGTTCCGCGAAGTAGTAGAGGTTGCTCACGCCCATTAACGACGCCAGCCAGCTTTTTGCGAAGATGTAGTAGTCGTCACCGATATAAAACGGCGAAATAACCAGGAAGGTGACCGTGGACACCAGCAGGAAGGCGGGCACCAGGCGGAGCACGCGGCGCGCGTAAAACGCACTGAAACGGAAGCGATGTTGTGCGATCTGTCGATGGAGCAGGGCGGTGATCACAAAACCGGAGATCACGAAGAACACATCGACGCCGATGAAGCCGCCGCTGATACCTGGAAATTCGAAGTGGTAGAAAATAACCAGTAAAACGGCGAGCGCCCTGAGCCCTTGGATGTCGGCGCGATAGCGTGGTGCTGTCATTGGGTTCTCAAACCCGCGATAGCGTGAATGGATTGAAGATTGTCTCTGGGTGGCGTTCCTGGTTCAGGCGGGCCCGCTTGCCAGCAGATGCCGAACCAGCGCGAACATCCAACTGGAATCCCGGGCCTCGACGGCGCCGCGAATTTGCTCCGCGAGCGTGGCGCGTTCCCGTTGCACGCTGTCCGGTAAGGCCGGGTCAGGCGCCTGCTGGTATACCTCACCGGTGGCGGTGAGCAGCGTGAACGCCCGATTACTGAGCACCGCCTGCTCAATACCCTCTTGGTAGAGAGTACTTTGGTAGCGTAAATAACCTTCCTCGGCCAGCCAGAGCATGGCGCCCAGGCAGGCCATGTGCCGCTTGCCGTGCAGCCCGGCCTCGTCCAGTTGATCGGGCCCGCAGATGTCCTCCACGTAGACGGCCTGCGGGCGCGGAAAGTTCATGTACAACTGCACAAGAATCCGCGCCACATCCTGGCTGAAGTCGTCGATGTGTAAATGCATAGCGTTACTTTTTTCTGATCCGGTCCAGGTACTCGGCGATACGGCCGATGGAATCCTGCAAGTCGTCGAGACGGGGCAGAAACACCACCCGGAAGTGGTCCGGATCCGGCCAGTTGAAGGCGGTGCCCTGAACGATCAGGACTTTCTCCTGGCGCAGCAAATCCAACGCGAAGGCTTCATCGTCCTGGAACGGAAACACCTTCGGGTCCAGGCGTGGGAACAGATAGAGCGCGGATTTGGGTTTGACGCAACTGACGCCGGGAATCGAACTGAGCATGTCCCAGGCTTTGTCGCGCTGGCGCCCCAGACGGCCGGTGGGCAGCACCAGGTCGCCGATGCTCTGATAGCCGCCCAGCGCGGTCTGGATCGCGTGCTGGCTGGGTACATTGGCGCACAGCCTCATGCTGGCCAGCATATCCAGGCCTTCGATGTAGTTCTCGGCGCGGTACTTGGCGCCGGAGATTACCATCCAGCCGGCGCGGAAGCCGGCGGCGCGGTAGTTTTTGGACAAACCGTTGAAGGTAATGAACAGCAGGTCGTCCGCCATCGAGGCGATGGAATGGTGGACCTCGCCGTCATAGAGAATCTTGTCGTAAATTTCGTCGGCGAGCACGATCAGGTCGTGTTCGCGGGCAATCTCCAGCATCTCCTGCAACAGCGCCTTATCGTAATTGGCGCCGGTGGGGTTATTGGGATTGATGATCACCATGGCGCGGGTGCGGTCGGTGATTTTGGAGCGAAGATCATCCAGGGCCGGTTGCCAGTCCTGCTTTTCGTCACACAGGTAATGCACCGGATTGCCGCCGGACAAGCGCACGGCGGCGGTCCACAGCGGATAATCCGGCGCCGGCAGCAGTACTTCGTCACCGTAGTTGAGCATCGCCTGCATCGCCATCACGATCAGCTCGGAGACACCGTTGCCGATGATAATGTCATCCACGGTGACGTTCTCAATGCCCTTGGTCTGGGTATACTGCATGACCGCTTTGCGGGCCGGGAACAGCCCTTTGGAATGGCAGTAACCGGTGGAATCCGGCAAGTTATGGATCACGTCCTGCAATAACTCTTCCGGGGCCTCGAAGCCGAACGGCGCCGGGTTGCCGATATTGAGCTTGATCACCCGGTGGCCTTCGTCTTCCAGTCGATGCGCTTCGCGCAGCACCGGGCCGCGAATGTCGTAACAGACGCCTTTGAGTTTGTCGGATTTGTTGATCGTGGTTTTATGACCGCTCATGAATAACTGCCCGTCCTGATTCGAGGGAGCCGCTGGACAACTCGCTAGGCTAAGCCCCGAATTCTACAATGGCGCGAAAACACTGTATACGAAGCAGCCGGGAGCATTTGATGATCCAGTTCAAAGACTTGCTCGCTCTGGCGGTCAACCGCAAGGGCGGTCTCAAGCCGGTGGAGGCACAATTACCGGCGGTAAAGACCGCCGCGCAATTACGCCGGCCCGACGACGCCTTTTATTTTTCCGCGCTGACCCGCCGGGTGTTCCGTGCCGGCCTCAAACATTCCCTGGTGGATGCCAAATGGCCGGCGTTCGAGGAGGCGTTCTTCGGTTTCGATCCTGAGAAATTGGTGCTGATGCCCGACAACATGTTGGAAGAGCGCATGCAGGATACCCGTCTGATCCGTCACTGGGGCAAGATGAAGGCGATCCGCCATAACGCCCAATTGGTATTGGATCTACAGCGCGAGTACGGCAGTGTCGGCCGTTGGCTGGCCGACTGGCCGGCGGATGACACCGTGGGTTTGTGGATCCTGCTAAAAAAACGCGGCAAACAGTTGGGTGGCAATTCCGGCGCCGCCTTTCTGCGCATGGTGGGGCGTGACACCTGGTACCCCACCGACGATGTGCTCGCGGTGCTCAAAGCCCATCGCGTTGTCGACAAGTCGCTGGCCAGCCAGCGGGATCAACGTGCCGCCCAGGCGGCATTCAACCAATGGCAGAAGGAATCCGGGCGTCCCCAGGCGCATATCAGCAAGGTGCTGGCGCTTACGGTAGGTTGAATGGCGGCGGCCGGGCCGTTAAAAATTTTTGACAGCAAGCGCCCGGGGTAGGAACATTAATAAGAATTATTCACCTTTAGGCACTGGAATCCGCATCCATGACCCTCTCTAAGCGGCGCCCCTTGGGCGTTTTTTTGTTGCTTTCCTTTTTCGCACTGATCGCCACGGCCCGGGCGGCGGACCAGACCGCTCTGGTGCAATTGGTGGAATACGTCGGCGCGGATTACGTCAACGCGGTGCAGGACGGACGCATTGTCAGCGACGCTGAATACGCCGAAATGGACGAATTCACCCGCCTATTGAGCGAGGGCGTCGCCACGCTGGAGGAGGTCGACGGTAAGCAGCGGCTGGTCGAGCAGGCGCGGAGCCTGGAAACGGCGGTCGACGACAAGGCGCCGGAGGCCCGTATTCAAGCGCTGGCGCAGAAGATCCGGGGTACCTTGGTGTCGGTCTACGGCTTGCCGGTGATTCCCAAGACAGCGCCGGATATGGCGCAGGCCGAGCAGCTTTATCAAACCCATTGCGCCGCCTGTCACGGTCAGGAAGGGCGTGGTGACGGGCCCGCCGGTGCGGCACTGGAGCCCGCACCCACCGATTTTCACGGCCGCGACCGCTATATGGGCCGCTCCATGTTGGGGCTCTACACCACCATCACCGGTGGCGTGGACGGTACCGGCATGGCTGCCTATCAGGACCAGCTCAGTGACGCCGAGCGCTGGGCTCTGGCGTTTTATGTGGGTGGCAAGGCGGTATCCGATCAGGAAGCCTCCGCCGGCGAGCAAGCCTTGGCCGGCGCCCCGGGTTTGAAGAGCGAGATGACCCTCGACACGGTGATCGGCAAAGCGCCGGCGGATGTGCGCGATGAAATCGGCGCGCCGGCGGTGCAGGCGATGGGCTATTTGCGCCGCAATCCCCAGGCGTTGTTCAGCCAGAACCGGTTTATCGAAATCAGTGACGCCAAGCTCGGCGAGGCCGCCGAGGCCTACGCCGAAGGGGATCAGGCCGGCGCACGCGCCGCGGCGCTGTCCGCCTATCTGGACGGTTTCGAAATGATCGAACAGCAGTTAGCCGCCGTCGACAGTGAGCTAATGCGTGACGCCGAACGCCGTTTCATGGCGGTGCGCCAAGCGATTGAACAGGATCAGGGGCAAACGTCGGTGGATGGCAAGGTCGCTGAAGCACGCGACAGCCTGGGCCGCGCCGCGGAAGCCCTCGGTGGCGATGGCCTGAGCGCGGCGGCGACCTTCTCAGCGAGCTTTTTCATCCTGTTCCGAGAGGGTCTGGAAGCGCTGTTGATCGTGGCCGCCTTGCTGACCTTCACCCGTAAAGCCGGTGCTCGCTCCGCCACACGCCATATCCACTTCGGTTGGGTGGCGGCATTGATTGCCGGCGTCGCCACCTGGTTCGCCGCCTCCACGGTAATTACCTTCAGCGGGGCGTCCCGAGAGCTCCCCGAGGGGGTGGCCGGCCTGGTGGCGGCGGTGATCCTGTTCTACGTCGGCTTCTGGATGCACAGCAACAGCAACAGCCAGAAGTGGATGGGCTACATCAAGAGCAAGGTGGATAACGCACTTGGCGCCGGCACGGTCTGGACCCTGACATTGGTGGCGTTCATCTCCGTGTACCGGGAAATGTTCGAGACCATCCTGTTCTACCAGGCGCTGTGGACCCAGGTTACCGACGTCACCCAACCGTACCTGTTGTACGGTCTGCTGGCCGCTCTGGCGGCGCTGGCCGTGGTTTGCGTGCTGATCTTCCGGCTCGGTATGCGCCTGCCGCTGGGATTGTTCTTCAAGGTCACCAGCCTGGTTCTGCTGGTGCTGTCGGTGATCCTGCTGGGCAAAGGCCTCGCCGCCCTTCAGGAGGCGGGCCTGCTCAACGCCCACTACCTGGCCGGCCTGCCGACCGTGGAATGGCTGGGCTTCTTCCCCACCCTGCAGGGCGCCCTGGCCCAAGCCGCCGCCGTGCTCCTGGCGGTGGTGGCCTGGTGGCGCGGCAACCGCGCCACTTGAACTGACGGCGCGAGGTAACCGCGCCACTTGATGGACGGCGCGAGGCAACCGCGCCACGTGAATGACGGAGCGCGGTAACCGCGCTCCTCTCCCCATGCCCCTTTATTCGTCGAGGGTCTTACGGTGGGGTTTCCGGCTCCCAATGTGCGGGTGCGGTATGATCTGTATCATGCCTTACGAACCTTCACGACCCGACGGGGTCTTTCCCTACCACGAGCTGGCGATAGAGAGTTCTCATTGATGCGAAGTTGGGGTGGCAAACTTATTGTCGGCCTGTTGGGCATGCTGATCGGCGGCCCCATTGGCCTGGCTATCGGCGTACTGATCGGCCATTTCCTGGACCGTGGCGTGGAGCGGGTGCAGTCCTTTAACCCGTTTCGGCCCTATCGGCCCGGTGAACGGGAGGAGGTGCAGGAAGCCCTGTTTTCCGCCGTATTCTCTATCATGGGGCATCTGGCCAAGGCCGATGGCCGTGTCAGCCAGCAGGAGATCGGCCAGGCGGAAGCGGCGATGACCCGTATGCAGCTCGACGACGAGCAGCGCCGCCGGGCACAAGAGGCTTTCCGCCAGGGCAAGGAGGACGACTTCCCGCTTGACCGGACGGTGGCGGAATTCCGGCAGCGCATTCGCCGCCGCCGGCATCTGGTGGTGGTATTCCTGGAGTTGTTGCTGCAGACGGCGCTCGCCGACGGTGAATTGCACGCCGAGGAAGAGCGTATTCTGTTCCGTGTTGCCGCCGGACTGGGCGTGCCGGAAAGCCAATTCCGCCAAATTCTCGACATGGTACTCGCCCAGGCGCGGTTCGGCGGCGCCGGCGCCGCCGGCGGGGCCACCGGCACATCAAAACCGTCGCTTGGGCAGGCCTATCAGGTGCTGGGCGTGGGCGAGGACGCCTCCGATCAGGAGGTTAAGAAGGCCTACCGACGTCTTATGAGCGAGCACCACCCGGACAAACTGGCCGCCCGGGGTGTCCCCGAGGAAATGATTCGTGTGTCCACGGAGAAGACCGCCGAGATCAGTAAGGCCTACGACATGATCAAGGAAGCCCGGGGCATGCGTTGAGGCACCGGGTGATGACAAGCCCCCGGCGGCAGTAGTAGCTTGGAATGGATTGCACGCCTTGAATGCCATCCCGGCATTCCGGGCCCGATAGCGGAGGACCTGTCAGCTATGCTCGGTGAACCCCATAGCATCCATCATGAATTTCCCCAGCACCGTGACCGCATTGACGTGATGCTCAAGGAGCATCCGGAATTTCGCGCCAAAGTCGAAGAACACGACCGTCTGGACAAGACCATTCGTGGGCTGGAGATGCGTGAGAACCCGATTGCGGACCGGGATATGGAGACCATGAAAGTCGAGCGCATGCACCTTAAGGATGAAATTTTTCGCCGCCTGAATGGGGATTGATCGGCGCGCTGAACCTTTAAAAAGACCTTCGCAGCCCCAACCGTAACAAAACGCGCATTGGTTGCGTGTTTTGGCTCGGGAGGCCTGATGACCGCATATTCCATTCTTGATTTGAGCCCTATTCTGCGCGGCGGTGACGCCGCGCAGGCGTTAGGACATTCCCTGGATCTGGCTCGACACGCGGAACAGTGGGGCTATACCCGCTACTGGGTGGCGGAACACCACAATATGCCCGGTGTGGCCAGCGCCGCCACCAGTGTGGTGATTGGCCATCTGGCGGCCGGAACCCAGCGCATCCGAGTGGGTTCCGGCGGCGTGATGCTGCCGAATCACGCGCCCTTGGTGATCGCTGAGCAGTTCGGCACGCTTGCCGCCTTGCACCCCGGCCGGATTGATCTGGGGCTGGGGCGCGCGCCGGGTACCGATATGGAAACCGCGCGCGCCTTGCGCCGCGATCTCAACAGCAATGCCATGGAGTTTCCCCGCGATGTGGAGGAACTGCAGGCCTATCTGGGCGATCCGGCTCCGGACCAGCGGGTGCGGGCGGTGCCTGGCGCCGGCAGCAAGGTGCCGATCTGGCTACTGGGCTCCAGTTTGTTCAGTGCCCGGCTGGCGGCGCAGAAAGGGCTGCCGTTCGCGTTCGCCTCGCATTTCGCACCGGAGGCGCTGTTGGATGCGTTGCAGGTCTATCGCGACAACTTCCAGCCCTCCGAGCAGTTAGACCGCCCCCATGCGATGGCGGGTGTGGGCGTGTTCGCCGCGGACAGCGACGAGGAGGGCGCCTATCTGGCCACCTCCATGCAGCAGCAGTTCGTCAATCTGCGCCGCGGTCGTCCGGGGCCATTGCCGCCGCCGGTGGAAAGCATGGACGGTATCTGGTCGCCGCTGGAAGCAGAGGGCGTGAGACAGGCGATGAAATACGCCATGGTTGGTTCGCCGGAAACCGTGGCGGACCGTTTGCGCGCGTTCAAGGACCTTACCCAGGTGGATGAATTGATGATCACCGGGGGTATTTTCGACCACGCCAAGCGATTGCGGTCGTTCCAGATTGCCGCCGATATCTGTCGCGCACTGTAGATCGGCCGGCGGCCCGGCGTCAGGCCACGTTAGCGGTACGCGGGCGGGGTCGGCCGGTGCCTTTGTTCAGGCACCAGCTATCGCGATCACCGTCGATGGCGATGCCGCCCACCCAGCGTCGGGGCGGGTGGCTGTCCAGCCAGTTGTGGTGGCCGCTGAGGACCGCGTGGCCGTGGGACGTTACGTTCAATGCCCGGTCCGGCCAGGGCGTTTGGTCGTCCTGTTCGCTGACCAGCAGGGGTTTGTTGCCGCCTAACAGCGGCTGCAGCATCCACCAGAACATGGTGTCGCCCAAGTAGGGCAATGGCTCACGCTCTCTCATCATAGCCCGGAACACCTCCCCCACGGTTATCGGGCCGCGCTCGGCCACCAGTTGCATCGTCAGTTGCTCGCTCAGCCCCAGGCCGGTGGCATCGTCCGGCAATTCCAGCAAATGCCGGCGTAGTGCCCGGCCCAGCATCGGCAGGGCGGGTGTAAGGCTTTGTGACAGCTCGTCCAGGCGTTGCGGGGTGTCGGCGGTGACTGCCTGCCAGGCGCGTCGGGCCAGGTTGATCAGGCCGTCGTCCACAGGTTGCCGTTGCCGCCATAGCCAGCCCAGCACTTCCGGCGCCAACTGCCCCAGGCCGATGAACCGCTGGACGCCGGGGACGCTGTCGGTGGCGACCAGTTCCAGCCGCCCTGGGCGTTTTCGGCGGCGGAGTTGATTGAGCACGTAGGCGAGAATCAACTGGTCGTAGCTGTCGTGCTCGAACCACAGCACCACGCGCTCACTGTTCAGGGCCTGATCCAGGCGGTCGTACTCCTCGCGCTGATATTGCCGGATTTCCTGTTCGTCACGGTTGAATGCGCTGGCCAGGAACCGGCTGCGGTCATCGATGAACGTGTCCCTGTCAAAGCGGTGCACCGGGCCGATGCAAAAAGGATCGCTGAAGGTCACAAAGCGGCCACGCAGGCCGCTGGCGGGCAGGGTATCGCGCAGGTCCGAGCCGCAGCGAATATGCACCGTGTCCAGGTCGTTATCGAGGCAGCCCCCGGCCTGCTCGGCGGCTTCATCCAATGCACCAACGTGTCGTTGGAAGTGGTCCCAACCCTGAAATCCCATTTCTTGTGACACCGTGTGCAGGGCGTCGCGCAGCACCGGCCGCTCGCTCACTGGCGTCAGCCGGTGCACGGCGATGCGCGCCAGCGAACGGCGGTTCCCGGAAAGGGCCGCGTCCAGCAGATGCTCGGCGTCCTCACGGGGGTCGTCGAGCCGGAAGCGTCCGTGCTGGTTGGGAGTACTGCTACCGGCGGGCATGGATGTCATAAACCGGATATTCTCCTTGAGGCTGATCCGAGCACTCTCGCGAGTCCGTCGCGAAGGCGATGGAACGGATCAAGCATGAGTCTCTAGAGTTGGCGAAGGCACGGTCTGAGTCAATGCGTTGACGGTGCCGTGGCGGTCAAAAGGGCCAGCTTTATTAAGGTTTTACCGGGGCCGGGGGCGTGGCGGTAAATTGCCGCGGCCTTCACGTGGGCTTTCGGTTTTCCGCAAGGATCGGGGAAGAGGAAACAGAGGGAGGGAATGCCTCCGGAAGGGAAAATACCGGGAAGAAAAATGGTGCCGGAAAGAGGAATCGAACCTCCGACCTACTGATTACGAATCAGTTGCTCTACCGACTGAGCTATTCCGGCACGGCCCGCCGCTGTGGCGAGCGGGCGCTAGTTTAGCAGGAACCCCAACGCTGGCAAGCGATCAGGCCTGTTTGATGCCGGCGAGTTTGCGGGCGTGCCATTTCTTGGTTTCCACATCCATGCCGCGCAGTATCTGAATGCGCTGGGCCTGAGGGCTGCCGGCGCCGTGCATGGATTCGGTGAGATAGCCCACCGCGTTGCGGCCCAGGGTCATGTTCTCAATCAGGCGCAGAATGCGCATACGGTCCTCGGTGGGAATGTCGTCGCGGCCCTTCAGGAAGCGACGGATAATGGCGCCGGCTTCTTCATTTTCCAGATCTTTTTCGCTGGGCATGGTGGCGACGATGCCGCCGGCGAGATCCTGGGCGAGACGGGCGATCTCATAGGGGAAGCGGGTGACGTTGTGCTTGCAGACATTGGAGAGCATGGCGTCGTTCATATAGATGCCGCTCGCCAGCGGTTTCGCTTCGTGGGAGCTGGCGATGCCGGAAGAAAAAATGGTCTCGTTCAGGTGCACCATTTCCACCAGCTTGTCCTTGATATGGCTGACTTTATCCACGCCGTTGTAGTCGGCGATGGTGGCGGCGGCGCCGGTCATCACGTCGCCGAGGCCGGTTTTGCACACATAGCTGGCGCGGTGGTAGGCGGTGAAGCGCGCCACCATGTCCTGAGCGAACTCGTATTCGCCGTCCATCAGCACGTGCTGGTGGGGAATGAAGACGTCGTCAAAATAGACCCACACTTCCTGGCCGCCGTACTCGGCGTTGCCCTGGTCGATGCTGCCGCCTTCCATGGAGCGGGTGTCGCTGCTCTGCCTTCCGTAGATGTAAGTGATCCCTTCGGCGTCGCCGGGGATCATCCCGACTACAGCGTAATCCTTGTCATGCTCGCTCAGGTTCATGGTCGGCATCACGCAGATCCAGTGCTGGTTCCAGCCACCGGTCATATGGGCTTTTACCCCGCGCACGAAAATACCATCGTCGTTGCGCCCGGAAACGTGCAGGAACATGTCCTGGTCGCTTTGCTCGAAGGGGCGTTTGCTGCGGTCGCCCTTGGGGTCGGTCATGCCGGCGGCGATCAGCACATTGTGGCGCTGCGCCTCCTTGAGGAAATCCAGGTAGCGCTGGTGATAGCCGGTGCCGTGTTTCTCATCAATGTCCCAGGTGATCGAATGCAGCACGCTGAGTGTGTCCAGGCCGGTGCAGCGCTGGAAGCAGGTGCCGGTGAGCTGGCCCAGGCGCCGCTGCATGCGGTTCTTCATTACCAGGTCCTGGGGTGACTCGGGCATATGCAGGAAGCGGTTCACGGTGGCGTCGATCAGCGGCGAGTGGGCGGTAGCCAGTTCCGGGTCGTCGATGGCCAGGTCGTAGGTGGCGCGCAGGGCGTTGATGCTGGGCCGGATCATCGGGTGGTCGGCGGGTTCGTCGATCAGTTCGCCGAACAGGAACAAACGGGTGCCGCGACCTTTAAGACTGTCGATGTAGTCCTCGCCGGTGCGGATCTCCGGCATTCTGGCCCAGCGTTCGCGGGCACTGTCATGGCGGCGTGATGCCAGGGGCGAAACGGCGTTCATAGAGCACTCCTTGCGGGCTGGGCCGGCTGGCGCGGTAGCGCGTTTTTTTTATGCGTGTCTGGTTATCGTAGACACTGTGTTCCGGCTGGCAATGGGGGAGTGCGGCTTTGTTACCGCCGGTCAATCTAATCACTACTGCGGGGTCAGGGCCGGGCGCCCGGGTCAGGCGTCCGGCTGGAAGGTCAGCGAGGCGGAATTGAGGCAGTAACGCAGGCCGGTGGGGGCCGGCCCGTCCGGAAACACGTGGCCGAGATGGCCGTCACAGCGGGCGCAGCGGACTTCCACGCGTACCATACCATGGCTGCTGTCTTTCAGTTCGCGCACATGCTCGGCGTCCACCGGTTCGACAAAACTCGGCCAGCCGGTGCCGGATTCAAACTTGCTGTCGGCATGGAACAAGGGGAGTTGGCACAGCTTGCAGCCGTAGGTGCCGGTTTCCTTATTGTCCAGCAGCCCGCCGCAGAACGGCGGTTCGGTGCCCTGATTGAGCAGGATTCGTTTTTCCTCGGCGGTCAGGCCGGCGGCCCGCTGCTGCTTTTCGGCGTCGGTGAGCGGCGTCAGATCAAAGCCGCTGGCGGAGACAGTCATGACAACCTCTCAGGGTTTGAGCAATTCCGGGAAGGCGGCGTGGAGCTTTTCCAGCTTCGGCTTCGCCACATGGGTGATATAAGGCTGATTAGGATTGCGCTGGGCGAAATCCTGATGGTAATCCTCCGCCGGGTGGAAGGGATGGCCCGGTTCCAGGGTGGTGACGATGGGGGCGGTGAAAGCGCCGGCGTTTTCCAATTGCTGAATGTATTTCGCCGCTACGGTTTGTTGCGGTTCGTCCACCGGGAAGATCGCCGAGCGGTACTGTGGGCCCCGATCGTTACCCTGACGGTCTTTTTGGGTGGGGTCGTGGGCCACCGAAAAGAACAGTTTCAGCAAAGCGCCGAAGCGGATGCGTTGTGGATCGTAACGGATTTCGACGACTTCGGCATGGCCGCTGCGGCCACCGCACACGGCTTCGTAATGAGCCTTGTCCGGGTCGCCGCCGGCGTAGCCGGAAATCACTTCCTGAACACCGTCCAGGGACTGATAGACCGCTTCCACGCACCAGAAACAACCACCGGCCAAAACGGCGCGGCCCACGTCCTGGTCGGCGGGAACATCCTCCGCCGGGTCGGGAAAGCGATCGGGATGCAACGCCAGGGACGTGCCGGGAATCACTGCTTTCATACAACCTCCGTTACCGAATAGCGACGATGACAGCCGCCGGGAAATCGTGCCGTGAACAAAGGTGGGGGCGCCGAGCGCCGCTATCAACCGGTGCGGTTCACGGCAACAGCGCCGCCTGACGCAAGGTATCGCGCAGGGCCAGGCATTGGCTCTTGGCGATAGCGGTCTGGTCGTTGGCTTCATGAGTAAGTGCCACGCCGTGCCACAGGCTGGTGCCGTCGCCGGTGAGCAAATCGGCCGGGAAGTGTTGCTCCACGTCCGCCGGCGGCGCTTCCTTGATGCGCTCGCCGTCCAGGCCCACCCGCCAGGTGGGGCGTACTTCGTTGTCCTGGTTGATGGGGTTGAGTTCCTGGCGCTCGCGCATGTGCGGAGCCGACATCAACAAGCGGGTCAGGTCGACCATCAGAACCCGGTCCACCTGATGCCCGGCGGCCCAACGGGTGAGGGCTTTGCGGCCCTGTTCATACCAGAGCGGCACTTCCTGGTGGCTGAGCAGCACGGTCAGGCCGGCGCGCTCGAAGATTGGCCGGCAGGTGAGTTCCCAGGTTTCCCGGGTGTCGCTTTCCGGGCTGCGTGCCACCAGCAGCAGTGTTTCCGCCGCCGGAGGCGGCGTATCGGTGACGGTTCGCGTGGTGACTTCCGTGGTGCTGGCACACCCGGTCAACAACAACAACGCCGGTAACAAGGCTCTCATGGTGCTGTTAATGCCGCTTTTCATGGTACTGCCTCCCGTGATCGTGCACACAGTGTAGCAGGGCGCGAAGGCGGAACGCCCGCTACCGGCGCGGTTTTCGATCACGCTGTGACGACGGTCAGGGAAACGCCGGTGAAATCAGCGCCGGCGCGTTGGGCCCAGCCTGTAACTCCAGTTGGAAGCGGCCTCGCTGGGCTACGGGGGGGTGGTACCAGCGCACTTCATAGAGCCCCCGGCCGTCCACATCGTCGTCGATCAGGCGAATCTGCAAATCGCCGCTGTCGTCGTCGATATGTGTGCCACGGTCGCTGCTGCGAAGAATGCGCAGCAGCGGTTGATGCAGGTGCAGGTCGCCGGGCGGCTCGCCGAGGAATCGCCATGACCAGTACGGGCCGGCTTGCCGGCCACCGCGATGGAAACGAGCCGGCTGCCGCCAGCTTCGTGACCAGGTCCGCTCCGGGTCGCCGTCGGGCCAGTATTGGTGCCGCAGCAGCTCGAAGCGGCTTTCTTTGGGGTAATCGTCCACGCCGCCGCTGCGCAGCAGATCTTCACTCAAGCGGGCGCTTTGAGCGGCGAGGAAGTCCAGAGTATGAGGCCCGTAGAGCGTATGGCCACCCTCGTAATACTGGGCGCCGTATTCGGCTTCGGTGACCGCGTAGCCGAAGAAGCCGTTAGCGAGGCTGGAAATCTCCACCCGCCAGTCGCTGCCGGCCGGCAAGGTATCCAGCACCGCGCCACGGATACGGTTGCCGCTTTCCAGGGTGATTTCCCAGGGCAGTGGAACCAGCACCAGGTCGTTGATGCGCATTATCTGTATCAGAGCCCGGTGCGGGAAAGTATCGGCGGACATCAGGAGCTGTAGTTTGGACAGCGCCCACTGTTTCTCTGCCTGGCAGCCATCGGCGAACAGCGTCCGTGGCCAGCCTTCCTGAAGAAACGGCAAATAAGACACCGGAAATACTTCGTCACCGTTGGCCGCGCCCAGAGTGGCGGCGCCGACCACCGCTCGTTCGCACAGTCCGTGACGTTGCTCATCGGCCATCTCCAGCACGTTGAGCACGCGGCTGGCGGCCGCGGTGCGCAGCCGTGGCGCCAACTCCGGTTGTAAACGGGTGAACAAGCGACCGGCCTGTTCACCCAGGGCCTGGCCGATACGACGTGCTTCCAGATCGCCGCGCTGATCGGGGCGCCAGGCCGGGTTGTTGTCCGCGTGGGTGGCCTGGAACGCGCCGTGCACGAAAGGCCAGGGCAGATCGTCGCCGAAGCGGTCGCTGAGTCCGTGTTGCAGCCAGTGCCAGACGTCCGCGTGATAGGGCCGGGTGAAGGCGGGAATCGCGGTGCCGTGAATGGAAAACAGCGTCAGCGCGCCGGCCGGGTAATAACGACCGTCGTCGGCACGCAAATCGATGCGCAACATGGTCATGCGCGGATTCACCGCGCGCCGGGCCATATCTTCACCCGCCTGTTCCGGGTCCAGATTGTGATTACGCGCCCAGGCTTGCACCGAACGGTTGCGGGTGAGCCCCCATATATCGGTTTGCCCGCTGGCGATACGTGCCGGGCGCCGGTTCTGGTAGGCCCGGGTGACCGCTTCGGCGATGCGGTCGCTGAGAAAGCCAAACAGAACCGGATCAAACCCGGCGGCGTTGGCGCCAAAACTGTTGTAAAAGTCGCTGCCCAGGTATTGGCCGGGCCCGGAATGGGTGTGCGTGACCAACAGGCTCAAGGCTCTTGCCGGTACATCGGTGGTGGTGGCGATACGTTCCGCCACCGCGTATTGCAAGGGCAGAGAGCCGGCGCCGAGATCCAGTTGCACCAGTGCCAGCGGGGTCTGGCCGGGGCCATGTAAATAAAAGGCGCGGGCTTTCAGGCGCGTGCGGAAGCCATCGGCGTTCTTGGCCCAGGAGGAGTAACCGAATTTCGGCAATCCGATGGCCGGCGTGATGTCCACCTCGGCGACCCCCGCCAGTGGCTGACCGGTGCTCTCCGGCGGAAGCGGTTCGGGAACCTGGAAAGAGAGATTTTCCCGTGGATAGGCGAGGAAGGGCCAGGCGGTGTGCAACAACACCGCGGCCAGCGCGGTGATCACCAGAAGGACCGTGATCAGCAACCATCGACGAGCGTGGCCGTGGCGCTTGGGCTTGGATAACTGCATGAAAAGGATCTCTTTATTGTTTTTGCACGAACGTATTGACGAAGGTTCGCGTCCGCAAGGATGAATGGGCCAAACCGTGTCCTGGATACAGGTCGGATACAAAACGATACGGCTTGTACAAGTTGTGCAAAAGCATGGATAAGTTCACAACACTAATCCAACCGGACGTCACCGGAATTCTGTTTTTTTTTAACCCTGGGGATATTCCAATGATTGCACTGTAATCCGTTGATACCCGAGGGGGGTAAAACATGAAAACAATCTTGAGAGTGTCCTCTCTAGCGCTTGCCGCGGGGCTGGCTTGTCAGCCGGCCCTGGCGGAAGACCGCTACCAAGAGACGCTGAATACCCGACAGTACGTAGGGGGGTTCGCTTCCTACCTGGATTTGGATGAGGATCGTCAGTTCGACGACGACGGACTGGGCTACAGCGCCTTCTACGGCCGCCAGCTCTCCGATCGTGTCTGGTGGGAAACCGAAGGTGGTTTCTACAAGATGGATCCGAACCAGTCCGATTTTCAGGATTTCTATCAGTACCACCTGACCACCGGGCTGGCCTATGCCTTTGGTGACCGCACCGGTTTTACACCTTATGTGATTGCCGCGGTGGGCGCCATCGATCAGGAAGTGCTGCCCGATGAGGATCAGGACACTAACTTCACCGCTAACGCCGGCCTCGGCGCGGTAACCGGGCCGATTTTCGATAACGGCCTGAAGCTGCGCGGTGATGCCCGTTACGTTTTCGACGATTTCGACGGCTCCGGCCCGGCTCGTGGCGACGGTGCTTTCGGCGACGTTCGTTTGTCCCTGGGCGTGGAAATCCCGCTCGGCTACACCAAGGTTGTGACCAAAGAAAAAACCGTTATCAAGACCCGCGAGGTGGTCGCGCAACCCAAGCCGGTGATTGATTCAGACGGCGACGGCATTCCCGATAACCGAGACCAATGCCCCAACACTCTGGAAGGTGGGCGCGTGGATTCCAATGGTTGCTTGATCGTCAATCAGACCGTGACCCTGACCAACATCAACTTTGAATTCGATTCGGCCAAGCTGACCCGGTCTTCGGAATCTTCCCTCGATCGCATCGCCGCTTCGCTGAAATCTCAGACCGACTTCCGTGTGGAAGTGGGCGGCCATACCGACAGCGTCGGCGCCGCGGAATATAACGAGCAGCTCTCTCAGCAACGTTCTGAGTCCGTTCGCCAGTACCTGGTGAACCGGGGCGTTGATCCGTCGCGTGTCACCGCACGCGGTTACGGCGAGTTGAACCCCGTTGCCAGCAACGAAAGCGAATCCGGCCGTGCCATGAACCGCCGGGTTGAATTCCGCGTAACCGAGAAGTGAGGAGCACGACCATGTTGCGTATTAAAAGTGTAATGATGCTGGTCCTGCTCGCCGTGCTCGGCGCCGGGATCTACGGCTGCGAAGCCAACGACAGTGATGACAGTGTTGTCACCACGCCCAATAACCCTAACCCCAACAATCCCGACGATCAGGATAACGACGGTATTCCGGACGACGACGACAACTGTCCCGCCTTCGCCAACAATGATCAGCGGGACCAGGACAACGACGGCATCGGCGACGCCTGTGACGACGACATCGACGGCGACGGCGTTCCCAATGATCCGGATAACTGCCCCTGGGTCGGCAACACCGATCAGACCGATACCGATATGGACGGCATCGGTGACGCCTGCGATGACAACACCGACACCGACGGCGATGGCATCGACGACGGCGATGACAACTGCCCGCTGGTGGTCAACCACAGCCAGGCCGATTCCGACATGGACGGCATCGGCGACGCCTGCGACGACGATCGTGACGGCGACGGCATCCCCAACGACGACGACAACTGCCCGTTCGTGGCCAACAACGACCAGCTTGACACCGATATGGACGGCACCGGTGACGTGTGCGAAGACGACACCGACGGCGACGGCGTGCTGGATCAAGACGACAACTGTGTGTTCGTGCCCAACCCGGATCAAGCCGACCTGGACGGTGACAATGTGGGTGACGTGTGCGATGACGACGATGACGGCGACGGCACCAACGACGGCAACGACGACTGCCCGGTCGATCCCGGCCCGCCGGAAAACGACGGCTGCCCGGTGGATGAAGACACCGACACCGACGGCGACGGCGTACCCGACGACCTGGACAACTGCCCGATGACCGCCAACGCGGACCAGCTCGACAGCGATGGCGACGGCATCGGTGATGTGTGTGATGACGATGGCTTTACCTGTAACGCCACCAGCACCTACCAGCCTTTGACTAGCCCGGACTATGAAGCCAGTGGTAACTCGCTGGGTATCTGCCTGGGTTGTGGTGTCGATGACGCGGCAAGTCTGGTGGACGGTAACGATGCTTCCTTCGCCACCATCAACGTCGGCGTGGCAGCTATTTACGGTGGCACCGAACTGCGCGCCACCGCGGTAGACACCGCCAACGACTTCAACAACATCAACCGCATCGGCATGGTGATCTCCGACCCTGCTTCCGCGCTGCTCAACCTGAGCCTGCTCGGTGACTTCCTGACCCTGCGTTTCTATGACGATGGCACGGAAGTGGATAGCGCCACCGTTGGTGGGGGCTTGCTGGGCCTGGAACTGCTGGGTCTGAGCCTGGATAGTGAGCAGCGTTTCCTGTCCGCGGAAATAGCCGACGACGCCCCGGCCTTTGACGAGATTCAGCTCGACTACGCCGGCCTGCTTAACGCTAACGCGTCCCTGCGTGTACACCGTGTATGTGCCGGTAACGATCCGGTAGCGGTACCCTGAGTCTCCTCTGATATCAGGCAACTCCGGGGGCGCTTTGCGCCCCCTTTTTTTTTGTAGTGCGGGGTCAGGTCTTGCCTTTTGCCCCGACGGGGCAAAAGGCAAGACCTGACCCCGAGCTCGTTCGCTGTGCGGACTCTCAGAGGAGCGAGTTTGTGCGAGCGGGCCCAGCCCGCGAATTTGTTTCTCTCCCTCCCGGCCAGGCCTCTCAGCCCCTGGAAGCCTTCACGCGATTCGGTTCGCAGTCTGTCAGCCTTTTGGGTTAGATTGGAGGCGCTGGAGGGAACGAATCTATGACATCCTTATTTCGCTGGCCGCTGTTTGCCGCGGGGGCGGCGCTACTGATTTCGCTGCTTGGATTGCTCACTGCTTGCGGGCCGGGCGGCGGCAACTACACCGAGACTGGTGATCTGGAAGCTCTGCGTGAGCGCGGGCAATTGCGCTTGCTAGCGCCACGATTCGATGAAGAGCAGGCACTGGTCCGTGAAGGCGTGCCATTGCAGGAGTTCCGCGAGCAGGCGGAGGTGATGGCGGAATCACTGGGCCTGACGCCGCGCTGGGTGTACGCCGACAGCATCGATGCGCTGGACGACATGCTCAACGAGGGCCGTGCGGATGTGATCGTCACCAACTATACGATCACCGATTCCCGTCAGGAGAACGTGGCGTTTTGCGCGCCGGTGGCGGTGATTCGCGAATACCTGGTGTTACCCGAAGACCGCCAAGGCGATAGTTTCGACGACCTTGGCGAGATCCGCGTGGCGGCGCCGCAAGGCACCGCCTACCAGGAAACCGCCAACCGCTTGGCGGAGCAGTACCCAGGTGTGAGCGTGGAAACCGTGGAAGCGCCGCTTTCCGACGTGGAGCTCTTGGAAGGGGTCGATTCCGGCCTTTATCAGGCGGCGATTATCGACAGTAATAATCTTGACGCCCTGCTGCGCAGTTTCGACCGGGTACGCAAGGGGCCGGTGGCCAACCCGCGACGGCGTATTGCCTGGGCGGTACGCAGCGATAACGAGGCACTGCGCGCGGCGGTCAACCAGTTCCTGGTCAGCCACCGGGTGCGCACCTCTGTGAGCCGCGAGGAGCGGCGCGATTGGGCGGCGATCAAGAAAGGCGGGGTGCTCCGGGTGATCACCTCCAATAATCCGGCCAGCTACTTTTTGTGGCGCGGTGAATTGATGGGGTTCGACTACGACTTGATTCGTCACTTCGCGAAACAGCATGATCTGCGCGTGCGCATGGTGGTGCGTGACAGCGCCTCTCAGATGTTCGAGGCCCTGCAGGCCGGCGCCGGTGATGTTATCGCCGCCGCCATGACCGTGACGGATCGGCGCAAGGAAAAAGGCTGGCATTTCTCCAAGCGCTACCTGGAAGTCCACGAGCAGGTGATTGGCGACGCCGACGACGAACCGTTCGAGACAGTGGATCAGTTAGCCGGGCGCGCCGTGGCGGTGGCGCCGGACAGCGCGTTCATGGACAGTCTGGAAGCATTGCGTGACGAGGGCATTCAGGTCGAGATCGTCCCCCGCGACGGCGCCACAACGGAGATGCTGATTCAGAGTGTCCTCGATGATGAGGTCGATTTGACCGTCGCCGACAGCCATATGGCGGCGCTGGAAAGCACGTATCAGGAAGACTTGCGACCGCTCTGGACACTGGAAGGCAGCCGCGATATCGCTTGGGCGTTGCGCGGCGATCAGCCGGAATTAATGAATAAGTTGAACGGCTACATTAACCGTAATTACCGTGGCCTGTTCTACAACGTCACCTTCAATCGTTACTTCAAGGAATCGAAAACGATCCGCATTCACGAGGAATACCGGGTTGAAGCGGGAAAGGAAATTTCCCCTTACGATGACCTGGCCAAGGAGTACGCGCTCGAATACGGCTTTGATTGGCGTTTGCTGGTGTCGCAGATGTATCAGGAGAGTAAGTTCAATCCAGATGCGGTGTCTTTCGCCGGCGCCCAGGGTTTGATGCAAGTGATGCCGCGCACGGCCCGCCAGTTTGGTTTCAGTAATCCCCATGATCCGGAGCAGGGCATGGCGGCGGGTACCGCCTATCTGGAATGGCTGGAAGAACGTTTCCCGCAACGTTTGGCGATGGCGGAAAAAATCTACTTCGGCCTGGCGGCTTATAACGCCGGCCACGGCCATGTGGAAGACGCGCGCCGGCTGGCGCAACGGTTGGGCAAGAATCCGGATCTGTGGTTCGGCCATGTGGAGCAGGCCATGTTGCTGTTGTCGCAGCCGCGTTATGCCCGTCAGGCCCGGTTCGGCTATGTGCGCGGCCGCGAACCGGTGAAATACGTGCGCGAAATCCGTAATCGCTATCTCGGTTATGTGCAATTCACGGACGAGAACGATATCTCCTCCGAACCGTGATGGTTGCCCCGGTTATACCCGGCGGTTGAGCCACTCCAACAGAGTCTGACGCACTTCCGGGGCGCAGAAGTCGTTGAGGATTTCGTGGCGCCCGCGCGGGCAGTCCATCCTTTCCATGGGCAAACGGCGCCGGGCTAACGCCTGCTGCAGTTTATCCATACCTTTGCCCCGGTTGCTCATCGGGTCCTGGCGGCCGCCCAGCAACAGGATGGGAAGCCGGCCGGGCAGACGTCCCAGGCCCTTGGCGGACTGCACCTCGGCCATTGCCGACACCAGCGCCAACCAAGTGGCGGTGGTGCATTCAAAGCCGCACTTGGGGTCGTCGATGTAGGCGTTCACCTGAGCCGGATCGGCGCTCAGCCAATCGAAGTCGGTGCGGGCGTCGGGCACGCTGCGCGCCCAGGTCTCAAAAGTCAGCTTGTGCACCAACGGGCTTTGCCCCCGTGCCCCGTGGCGGCGGCGCTGCCATTTGAGCAGCCCGGCCATCAGCCGGTAGTAAAGGGGGGGCTGGTAGCTACTGCCGCACAGCACCAGGCCGTCGAGTTTCTCGCCGTGCGCCTGGCCGCCGGCCAGGGCGATCAACGAACCCATGCTGTGTCCGCCCAGCACCAGCGCGCCGCTGTCTTTTTCTCGTACCGTATCGATGACTCGCTCGAGGTCGTCCATGACTCGCGCCCAGCCGTCCTGGTCGGCGAAATGGCCGGGCGGGTCGGCGGCGTCCATACTGGCGCCATGGCCGCGATGGTCCGGGCAGTAAAGGTTCCAGCCGTGTTCGGTGAGGGTTTCGCCCAGGGCTTGATAGCGGGCGCCGTGTTCGGCCATACCATGCAGCCAGATCAGCGATCCTACCGGGTCGGTGGCGCGCCATTCATGGACGGCGATGGTGTGCCCGTCCGCGGCGCCGATTACGAAACAGTCCGAAGTCATTAATGCGGTCCCCTAAAACAGGTCATGAACATGCGTCATGCGTGTGCGAGCGTCAAGGCCCGCCCGATAGTGGCCGCCCCGATGGCGACTTTTTCGTTGCCGGCGCGGGCCGTGTATCATCATTGGCCGCGTATTCAGGCCCACAGGAGAGCGTGTGATTCATTATCAGGTCCGTCCGTTGCGCCCGCAGGCGCATCTGTTTCAAGTCACCCTCACCATCGACAGGCCCACCCCCGAAGGCCAGGCGCTTACTTTGCCCGCCTGGATACCCGGCAGCTATATGATCCGGGATTTCGCCCGCCATATCGTGGCGCTGGATGCCCGGGACGGGGATCAGCCGGTGGATGTGGCCAAGATCGATAAACAGACCTGGCAACTGGCGCCGTGTTCCGGCCCGGTGACGGTGTGCTATCAGGTCTACGCCTGGGACTTGTCGGTGCGCGGTGCCCATCTGGACACCACCCATGGGTATTTTAACGGTAGTTGTCTGTTTCTCGCCGCCATGGGTTTCGAAGACCAGCCTTGCGAGGTGACCTTGGAAGCCCCGGAGGGGTCGGACTACGCCACCTGGAGGCTGGCCACCGGCCTCGACAGGTTGAGTGGTCCGGAATTGGGCTTCGGCCGTTTCCGGGCTGAAAACTACGATGCTCTGATTGACTATCCGGCGGAAATGGGGCACTTCGAACACGCCCGTTTCGAGGCCTGCGGCGTGCCCCATGACGTGGTGCTCAGCGGTCGTCACCGGGCGGATATGGCGCGCCTGTGTCGGGATCTGAAGCCGATCTGCGAGCATCATATCAAGCTGTTTGGGGAGCCGGCGCCCATGGACCGCTATCTGTTCATGACGTTGGTCACCGACGGCTATGGCGGCCTGGAGCATCGTAATTCCACCAGCCTGATGAGCCCGCGCACGGATTTGCCACTGCGCACCGACGCCGCTGATCAGGTCCGCGACGGTTACCGGGGATATTTGGGGCTTTGCAGCCACGAGTATTTCCACACCTGGAATATCAAGCGCATTAAGCCGGAGGCTTTCACGCCGTTTGACCTCAGCCGCGAGGTTCACACCGAGCTGCTTTGGGCGTTCGAAGGCATCACCAGCTATTACGATGACCTGTCCCTGGCCCGCACCGGCCTGATCCGGCCGGAAAGTTATCTCCAGTTGCTCGGCCAAACATTGACCCGGGTTGCCCGTGGTCAGGGCCGTTTTAAGCAGACCGTGACCGAGTCCAGCTTTGATGCCTGGACGCGTTTCTATAAGCAGGACGAGAACGCGCCCAATGCCATCGTCAGCTATTACGCCAAGGGCTCGCTGGTGGCGCTGGCGCTGGACTTGACGCTGCGGGAGCGCACCAATGACACGCGCAGCCTGGACGATCTTATGCGTTTGCTGTGGCAACGCTATGGTGAGACCGGCGTCGGCGTGCCGGAGCAGGGCATACAGGCGCTCGCCGAGGAAGTGGCCGGCCAAGACCTGAGCGACTTCTTCAATCTGGCCCTGTACCGCACCGACGATCTGCCGCTGGAGACCTTGCTCGCCGATCGCGGTGTGACCTTGCACTGGCGGTCCGCCGAGGGTCACGGCGATAACGGCGGCACGCCGGGCAAGGGCGCGGTGCCGGTGCATCTGGGCGCGCGCTTTGCCGCCGATGCCCTGGGGGCGCGCTTGCAGGTGGCCTATGAGCAGGGCGCGGCGATGGCGGCGGGGCTATCCGCCGGCGACGTGGTGGTGGCCGTGGACGGCCTGAAAGCCAACGCTAGTAACCTGGACACGTTGCTCGCCGCCTACCAGGAAGGCGAACGGGTTGAGGTGCATGCTTTCCGCCGTGATGAATTGATGCGTTTCACCGTGACTCTGGCGCCTTCGGAGGCCAGTACCGCTTATCTCACCATTGATGGCGACGACCTGACCGGCAAAGGGCGGGCCTGGTTGTTGGGCGCTGATATCCAGGCCGGCGGCTAAAGCGTGGTGCCGTGGCCTGTTATGGGCCTCTGGTATCCGGCCGGCAAGCGTTGCTTGCCTTTCGCGGGCAAGGCCCGCTCCCACGGTGTTGTTGGTTATGGTGAATTCGGAACTCGATGAATTGTATCGGCGGCTAGAGGGCGCCCGCGCCGGCGACCGGCCGCGCCTGAAAAGGCGGCTCGATGGTCTTGCGCGTAAGTTCAACGGCAAGGCGCTGCCCAAGGTGGCCGCCGCTATCGACGCCTCCGTGGCCGCGCGCGCCCGGCGCGCCGCTTTGCTGGAGCAAACGTTGCGCTGGCCGGACTTGCCGGTGGTGCGTCATCGCGAGGAACTGGCCCGCGCTATCCAGGACCATCAGGTGGTGGTGGTGGCCGGCGAAACCGGTTCCGGCAAGACCACCCAGTTGCCGAAAATCTGCCTGTCTTTGGGGCGCGGGGTGGACGGTTATATTGGCCATACCCAGCCGCGCCGGCTGGCGGCTCGCTCGGTGACCGCGCGCATCGCCGAGGAACTGGGCAGCCGGGTGGGCGGCCTGGTGGGCTACAAGGTCCGTTTCAGCGAACAGGTCGGCGAAGACAGTCTCATCAAGTTGATGACCGACGGCATGCTGCTCAGCGAAATACAGCACGACCGCTACCTCAGTCAGTACGATACGCTGATCATCGACGAAGCCCATGAACGCAGCCTCAATATTGATTTTCTGCTCGGTTACCTCAAGCAGTTACTGCCGCGAAGGCCTGACCTGAAAGTCATCATTACCTCGGCGACCATTGATCATGAGCGTTTCGCCGCCCACTTCAATGAGGCGCCGGTGTTTGAGGTATCCGGGCGCACCTTCCCGGTGGACGTCCACTATCGGCCGCCGGCGGAAGATCGTGAGTTGGCGCTGCAGATCGAAGAGGTGCTACGGGAAATTGATCAACAGGAACGGCGTGAGGGCCCGCCGACGGCACGGGACGTGCTGGTGTTTTTGAGCGGCGAGCGGGATATCCGCGATGTGCATCATCACCTCAAACGCTGTGATTTCCGCGATACCGAGCTGTTACCGTTGTACGCGCGCCTGAGCGGGGCGGAACAACAGCGGGTTTTTTCCAGCCACCGGGGGCGGCGCGTGGTGCTGAGCACCAATGTGGCGGAGACATCTCTGACGGTGCCAGGCATCCGCTATGTGATCGACGCCGGCACCGCGCGCATCAGCCGTTACAGCGTGCATTCCAAGGTTCAGCGGCTGCCGGTGGAACCGATCGCCCGCGCTAGCGCCGATCAACGCGCCGGGCGCAGCGGCCGGATTATGCCCGGCATCGCTTATCGGCTTTATGAAGAGGACGATTTCAACAATCGTCCGGCGTTTATCGACCCGGAAATTCAGCGCACCAATCTGGGCGCGGTGATTTTGCGTATGGCCGGTTTGGGCTTGGGCACGGTTGAAGATTTTCCCTTTATCGAGCCGCCGGACGGGCGCTTGATACGGGATGGTTATCGGCTTCTGGAGGAGCTGGGAGCGCTCGACAAGCAACGCCGGATAACACCGTTGGGCCAGCAGTTGGCGCGCTTTCCCCTGGACCCGACGCTGGCGCGAATGGTGGTGGGCGGCGCCGAAAAACAAGTACTGAGCGAAATGCTGGTGATTGTTTCCGCCTTGGCGGTGCAAGATCCCCGTGAGCGGCCGAGGGACAAACAGCAGCAGGCGGATCAGGCCCATCAGCCGTTTGAAAATAAGGAATCGGATTTCCTGTGGTTCTGGAACCTGTGGCAATGGGCGGAGCAGCAGCGCGGCGAGTTGGGCCGCAACCCCTATGAAAAGCAACTCAAGAAGCATTTCCTGGCGCCATCGAGAATGCGCGAGTGGCGCGACACCCACCGGCAATTATTGTTGCTGTCGCGGGAAGAGGGCTGGACGCTCAATCAAGAACCGGCGGATTACGAGCACTTGCACCGTGCGCTGCTCACCGGCTTGCTGGGCAATGTAATGACGCGCAATGAAGACGGTGAGTGGTTGTCCACCCGTAACCGAAAACCGCTGCTTTGGCCCGGCTCTTCACTGAGCAAGGGCGCCGGCAAGAAAGCTAAGCTGCGTTGGCTGGTGGCCGCCGAGCAGGTGGAAACCAGCCGGCTGTTTGCCCGTTGCGTGGCCCGTGTCGAGCCACAATGGATAGAAGCGGAAGCCGCGCATCTTCTCAAACGTCAGTATTTCGAGCCGCACTGGTCGAAAAAGCGAGGCTGCGTGATGGCCCGGGAACAGATCAACCTGTTCGGGCTGATTCTCGCCTCCGGCCGTCGTATGCACTACGGCCCAATGGAACCAGAGCTGGCCCGCGAACTGATGATTCGCGAAGGTCTGGTGGCCGGCGAATTGACCCGTGAACCGGAGTTCGTGATTGCCAACCGGGAACGTCTTCAGCGCCTCGAGGAAATGGAACACAAGCTGCGTCGGCGCGATATCCTGGTGGACGAAGAAACCCGCTTCGCGTTTTACCATCAGCGTTTGCCCGCCGGACTTTATACCCTGGCGCACCTGGAGACCTGGTACAAGAAGCAAGCCAGTGACGCCGAACGCCGGGCGCTGTTGATGGATGACGCCTTCCTGCTTTCCCAGAGCCCGGATCTGCAGGGAGACGCCTTCCCGGATGAGTTGGAGTGGGACGGCATGCGGCTGCCGCTGGCGTACAGTTTTGACCCCACCGGTGATCGCGACGGGGTGACGGTGATCGTGCCGGCCGGGGCGCTGCAACAACTGCATGCGCAGCGATTGGCCTGGCTGGTGCCTGGGTTGCTACGCGAAAAACTGGAAGCGCTGATCCGTGGCTTGCCCAAAGCCCGGCGTCGGCATTTTGTACCGGTGCCGGATTATGTGGCGGCGCTGCTGGAATCGCTGCGACCGGATCAACCGTTGCTGCCGGCTATAACCCGCGAATTACAACGCATCACCGGCGTGCGCGTGGAACAGGAAGAATGGCGCGAGGATCAACTTCCCGATCATTTGCGTATCAACGTGCGTGTCACCGACGGCGGTGGAACAGTACTCGCCGAGGATCGCGATCTCGACCTGTTGCAGCGACGGTTCCAGAATCTCGCCGAGGACGCCGACGCGGCGCGTCCACAGGATCCGGTGGTCAGCGGGCGAACCTGGGTATTTGGCGATTTGCCCGAATGTCGTGAGAGCGAACAGGGCGGGGTAGTACTGCGCCGGTACCCGGCGTTGCGCGATCTTGGCGATGAGGTGGTGCTGGAGCATTACGCCGACAGCGACGACGCTCATTGGTGGCACGGCATTGGCTGTGCCCGCCTGGTCCTGTTGGCGCTCAATGAACAAGTGCGCGGGCTGAAACGCTTCGCGGGCCAGCAGCCCGGCTTCCAGAAGTTGAAAGCGGAAAAGTCGACCATGGCGCGGACCGCGTTGGACCAGGCGTTGCTGCGGGCGGCGGTGTTGCATTTTCACCTGCATGAGCAGCCGGTGCGTGACCAAGCGTCGTTTCGTGCGCGTCTTGATGAGCGTCGCGGTGATTTCGTGCCGGCGGCGGAAGCGGCGCTGCGCACCTGGGGCGAAATGTTCGCGGCCTACCGGCGAGTGATGCAGCGTCTGGAGAAAAACTTTCCTCTTGCCTGGGCGCACGCCCACCGTGATTTCAAACAACAGTTCGCGGATTTGTTCAGTGACGATTTTCTGGTCACCGTGCCGGCGCGCTGGCTCGGCGAGTACCCCCGTTACCTGGCGGCGGCGGAACAACGTCTGGACAAACTGAGCGGCTCGACCGGCAGTGACCGGGCGCTGGTGGCGGAACTGGAAGAATTCCGTGAGCGCTATCATCGCCGCGCCAAGGACACCCCGCCGTGGCGGCAGTCCGAGGATCTGCGACTGTATCGGTGGATGTTGGAAGAATACCGCGTCAGCCTGTTCGCTCAGCCCCTGGGCACGCGGGTACCGGTTTCCGCCAAGCGGCTCAACCGGCAATGGGAGGCCTGCTAGCGGCCGCTCAGGGCCGTCAAGGGCTCGCTTGCCCGGCGAAATAGTATTCCGGCTTTGCGCCGGCCCGGTCATATCCGGATAATTGACCTATTTATGGAACCCGCCCCGAGGTTCCCGACTGTCGCGGCACTCCGTGGAGTGCCCTTTTTGCGCGAGGACAGGCTTGTGACCCAATCCGTCGTTATCAGCGGTACCGGACTCTGGACCCCCGAACAATCCATCACCAACGAAGAACTGGTGGCGTCTTTCAATGAGTATGTGGCCCGTTATAACGAGCGCCATGCAACGGCCATCGAAGCCGGCGAGATGGAAGCCCTGACCGGTTCCAATTCCGCCTTCATCGAGAAGGCGTCCGGCATCAAACAGCGTTACGTGCTTGATAAAGAAGGCATTCTTGACCCGGAACGACTGGCGCCCAACATCGCCGAGCGGGGTGACGACGAACTGTCCGTTCAGGCGGAAATCGCCGTGCACGCCGCCCGCCAGGCGCTCGATAACGCCGGTTTGCAGGCCGATGACCTGGACGCGGTGCTGGTGGCCTGCTCCAACATGCAGCGTGCCTACCCGGCAATGGCGGTGGAGGTGCAGCAAGCGCTCGGCATGCAGCACGGCTGGGGCTACGACATGAATGTGGCCTGTTCCAGTGCCACTTTCGGTATTCAGACCGGTGTCGATGCCATCCGCAACGGTTCCGCCCGCCGGGTATTGATGGTCAATCCGGAAATCTGCTCCGCGCACCTGGCGTGGGAAGATCGCGACTGCCACTTTATTTTCGGTGACGTAAGCACCGCGGTGATCCTGGAACGGGGCGAAGACGCCACCAGTGACAATCAATGGGAAGTGCTGGGCACCCGATTACAGACCCGTTTCTCCAACAATATTCGCAACAACTTCGGGTTTCTTAACCGCGCCGATCCATCCGGCGTGGGTAGCCGCGATAAACTGTTCCGCCAGGAAGGGCGCAAAGTGTTCAAGGAAGTGTGTCCGATGGTGGCGGAGCAGATTACCAGCCACCTGGGTGATGTGTCCGTGCCGGTGGACGACGTACGCCGGCTGTGGCTGCACCAGGCGAATCTGAATATGAATGAATTCATTGCTCGTCGCGTTCTGGGCCGCGATCCCAGCCGCGAGGAGGCGCCGGTGATTCTGGACGACTACGCTAATACCAGTTCCGCGGGCTCGATCATCGCGTTTCACAAACACAACAGCGACCTGCCGGCGGGCACCAAGGGGGTGATCTGTTCGTTCGGCGCGGGTTATTCGATTGGCAGCGTGATTGTGAACCGGATTCGTTAAAACGCCCGGTTTCACGTTTTCTTCACGACGGTCGCCGGGGATAACCCGGCGGCCGTTTTGTATTTTTTGCGGGTCTACACGTAACGTTTACTTGGTTCGTGCGTCCATATAGTGTCGAAGCCACGGAACAACCGCACTCTGTTTCCGTTGTGTGCCCATGGTTTCGTAAGGATACGGGCTCTCGCCCACAGAATTATATGTTCCATATTGGAGAACGATCATGGCTAAACTGAGCAAAATGAACCCCCTGGCCGCCACTTTCGGCGCTGCTGTCGTGGCCTCCGCAATGTCCATTCCGGCTCATGCGGCCGAGAACCCGTTCGGTGCCACCGATCTGCAAAGCGGTTATCAACTCGCCAGTGACAAGAGCGCTGAAGGCAAATGTGGCGAAGCCAAATGCGGCGCCGATAAAGGCGATAAGAAGGCTGAAGGCAGCTGTGGCGCCGATAAGAAGGCGGAAGGTAGCTGCGGCGCCGATAAGAAAGGCGAAGGCAGCTGTGGTGGCGATAAAAAAGGTGAAGGTAGCTGCGGTGGCGCGGCCTGAACCAAGGAGTCGTAATTGATGACGACTTTCCCCGTGACCGGTACCGGTCTGGGGTTGCGGCGGGCCCTTATGGGCCCGTTGTCCCAACCGGCCCAGATACCGGTGGATTTTCTTGAGGTGGCGCCGGAGAACTGGATCCCCATGGGCGGCTCGCTGGCCCGGGAATTCAGACGCTTCACCGAGCGCTATCCCTTTGTGACTCACGGTCTCAGCCTGTCCTTGGGCGGACCGGAACCCCTCGATTTCGAATTGCTGGGGAACATCAAACAGTTCCTCGGCGAACATGGTGTCCGCTGTTATACCGAACACCTGAGTTATTGCAGCGATCACGGTCATCTCTACGATTTAATGCCAATCCCGTTCACGGAAGAGGCGGTGCATTACGTGGCGGACCGCATTCGTCGTGTCCAGGATTTTCTTGGTCAGCGTATCGGCATTGAGCACGTTAGTTATTACGCCGCGCCGAAGGTGACCGAGAGCCGGCCGCTCAGTGAGCTGGAGTTCGTCAACGCGGTGCTTGAGGAGGCCGATTGTGGCCTGCTGCTGGACGTCAATAACGCCTATGTGAACGGCGTTAATCACGGCTACGACGCCGCCGAATTCGTCCGTGGCTTGCCGGGTGAGCGTATATTTTACGTGCACATCGCCGGGCATTTCGACGAAGCGGACGACCTCAAAGTCGATACTCACGGTAGTGAAGTGATTGATCCGGTCTGGCGATTGCTTGATGTCGCCTACGACCAGTTCGGCGTGCTGCCCACGTTGCTCGAGCGGGACTTTAACTTTCCGCCGGTGGACGAGCTGAATCGGGAATTGGGGCGTATCGGCGACGCTCAGCAGCGCCGCCTGGCCGTGGGCCGGAGGGCCTGATGAGCGAGCCGGAGTTCCAGCGGCTGCAGCGCTCGTTCGCCGCGCATTTGCGTAACCCCGAACGGCATCCGGCCCCCTCGGGGCTTGAAGATCGCCGGTTGACGATTTACCGGCAGTTGTTTTTCAACAACATTAACGGGTTCCTGGAGAAGGGCTTCCCGGTGCTGCGCAGCCTTTATGACGAGTCCGGCTGGCGGCGCTTGGTGCGCATTTTCTTTGATCAGCACGCCTGTGCTTCTCCCTATTTTCTCGATATTCCCGAGGAATTCGTTTCGTTTATCGCCGAGACCTATCAGGCTAACGACGACGACCCGCCGTTTCTTGCCGAGCTGGCCCATTACGAATGGATGGAGCTGGTGCTGGATACCGCCACGGAAACGGTGCCGGAGCAGGGGGTGCAGCCCGGCGGCGATCTGCTTCGGGGCGTACCCTATCTGAACCCGTTGCACTGCGTGCTCAATTACCGCTGGCCGGTTCATTTGATCGGCCCGGATCATCGCCCGGACACGCCGCCGGAGCAGCCGGTGTGGTTGTTGGTGTACCGCAACGCCGAGGAGCAGGTGGCGTTCATGGAGATCAACGCCGTTACCGCGCGTCTGCTGGCGTTGATGCAAGAGCGGCCGCTGAGTAATGGCGAACAGCTTCTCGATCAACTCGGTGACGAGATGGGCTTTCAGGATAAGGATGCTTTGCGAGGCTTCGGCGCTGATTTGCTTGAGCAACTGCGTCAACGCCAGTTAATCCTTGGCGCGCGGCTGCAGCAGACCCCTTAGTGAGACGGTGGTTGCTCTGGACACCATAAGCACCGCTATAATGCGCGGGCTATCACTGATTTAGGGAGCTATTGTGCGCATATGGATTGCGGCGCTTGTGTGGGCGCCACTGATTGCCTTCGCCCAGCCGGCGCCGGGTACCGCCGGACAGACCACGGAAGCCGCGATTCAGTCCGGCGACGACTGGGGCAGCGCTTCTACTCCGTTCGATCAGGCCGGGGGTGCGGGGCGTTTCGAGGAACAGGACCCCTGGCAGGGTTTCAACCGCAAGATATTCGGCTTCAATGAGTTCGTCGACCGCTATGCGCTCAAGCCCGCCGCCAAGGGTTACCGCTGGGTGACGCCGGGGTGGCTGGACAACACCGTGACCCGCTTTTTCAGTAACCTCGGTGATATTGGCGACGGCCTCAACTACGTCTTCCAGTGGCGCTGGGGGGAAGCCGGTAACAGCCTCGGTCGATTCACGGTCAACACCACCCTGGGTATCGCCGGTCTGTTTGACGTCGCCAGTGATGTCAATTTGCGCAACACCGACACCAGCCTGGATGTGACCCTGGGCCGCTGGGGCGTGGCCCGTGGGCCCTACCTGGTGCTGCCGATTCTTGGACCGTCCTCGGTACGTGATGCCACGACGCTGTATCCGAGCAGCTACTTGTGGCCGGTAAGCTATGTGGAGGATGATCTGGCGCGTTATTCCCTGGCCGCCTTGTACGGGGTCGATCTGCGTGCCGATTTGCTGGATCTGGAGCGCAATATCATCGGCGACCGCTATACGTTCATTCGTAACGCCTATCTACAGCGCCGGCTGATGCAGGAAGGTAACAGCAGCGAGCCGGAACTGCCCGATGAAGACCCGGAGCTGGAAAGCGACGACGGCTGGTAAGGCGCGGTGATCGCGGGCGCCGGAGGCGGGGTCACTCGCCCACGGCGGCCAGTTTGGCGCGGATAAAATCGCCGTGGGAAACGTATAACAGTTCGGAAACCCGTCGTATCAACTGCTCTTCGTGGCGGTCGGCCTGACCGTCCACGGCGGCCACGGCCCACATGTCATAGATCAGTCGCACCCGGGTTTCCGGGTCCCAGCGGTGCCGCAATGGAATGGTGAATTCGAACAGATCGGTGGCGCTTTCCACCCGCTCGTGCAATTCGGCGACAATCTCATCCATTTCATCCGCTTGCAGGTGCCAACGCTGGCGTACCGCTTCGCTCAACAGTCGTTGTTCGCGCTCGTCCACCTCGCCATCGGTGCGTGCCACTTCCATCAGCAAGGCGGCGGCGGCCCGGTGCAGGTCCTGGTCGTCGACGGTATCCGGGGTGGCGGCGTCGGATTCAAAAAGACGGGCAAGCCATTTCACGCTGCGATGTCCTCCGCGGTCAGTAATGATTCCAGAGCCCGTTGATCGGCGGCGAAGCGACGAATACCGTCGCTGAGCAGATCACAGGCCATGGGATTGTCATTCAGTGACCAGCGAAAGCGCGCTTCGTTCAGTACTTGCCGGTGGGCAGCGTGGTCCGGCTCCGCCGGGGCCACCATGGCCGCGTCCAACCGGCATTCCAAGGCGCCGCTGTCTTCCGCGAGCTCGGCCAGCAGGGCGGGGCTGATGGTGAGCCGGTCACAGCCGGCCAGCGCTTCGATCTGCGCCGCGTTTCGAAAGCTGGCGCCCATCACAATGGTTTCCAGCCCCCGGCCCTTGAGCAGATGGAAAATCTCCCGCACGGACTGAACGCCAGGATCCTGGTCGATATCGGTAATCTCCAGTCCGCGTTTGGTGTGCCAATCCTGGATGCGTCCCACGAAAGGAGATATCAGGGTGGCACCGGCTTCGGCGGCGGCGAGCGCCTGCTCGGCGCTGAATACCAGGGTGAGATTGCAGTGCACGCCTTCTTCTTCAAGGATGCGCGCCGCCTGAATGCCTTCCCAGGTGGCGGCGGTCTTGATCAAGATGCGCTCGGCCGGGACCTCGAGTTCACGGTACAAGGCCATCAGACGGCGTGCTTTGGCCACGGTGCCGGCGGTGTCGAACGACAACCGGGCATCCACCTCGGTGGAGACCAGACCGGGAATATGTTCCAGCACCGCCTGGCCGGCCACGCAGGCGTAAGCGTCTGTGCACCAGGCCAGTTCGCCCTCATGGCCCAGCTCGCGGGCCAGCTCGCGAGCCTGGTCGAGCAAATGCCGGTAGCGCTCGTCGCGGGCGGCCGCCAGCAGCAGTGACGGATTAGTGGTGGCATCGTGAGGCTTTAAAGCGGCGATGCGTTCCAGGTCGCCGGTGTCGGCGACCACGGTGGTCCATTGTTCGAGTTGCTGGCGTTTGCTGATCATGGCTGACCTCCCTGTGTGATGGCCCCAGCATAGCCAACCGGTTGCCGGGTCAAAAGGGCCAAAGCCTGTTGGTAGACTTCCGGCGTGGCTTCGTCTTTGTGCGCGTGCTGGCTGAGATGGCGTCGATAGGCGCGGGCGCCGGGTACCGCCTGAAACAGATTGAGCGCGTGGCGCAGCACATGCTTGGGATGCACGCCGTCGGCGTAGCGTTGCTCCAGGTAAGGTATGAAGGCTTCCGCCACGGCCAGCCGGTCCGGTGGCGGGCTGCTCTCGCCGAATACCCGCTGGTCGACATCGGCGAGAAACCAGGGATTCATGTATGCCTCTCGCCCGATCATCAAGCCGTCTACCTGATCGAGATGCGCAAGCATTCCGGACAGGTCCCGCAATCCGCCGTTGAGGATGATTTCCAAGTGGGGAAACGCCTGTTTGATGGCATAGGCGCGATCATAGATCAGCGGTGGGATATCCCGGTTTTCCTTCGGCGATAAACCGTCGAGAACCGCTTTGCGCGCGTGGATGGTGAGGCTGCGACAGCCGGCTTCATCCATGTGGCGCACAAAACGCCGCAGGAACGGGTAGTCGTCCTGGTCGTCAATGCCGATGCGGGTTTTCACCGTGACCGGCACCTTCGTCGCCCGCGCCATGGCATCCACGCAGCGGGCGACCAGATCCGGTTCGGCCATCAGTACCGCGCCGATCTTGCCTTGTTGGACCCGATCGGAAGGGCAGCCCACATTGAGGTTGATCTCGTCGTAGCCGTAATCAGCGCAGATTCGAGCCGCCTCGGCCAGTTGCGTCGGGTCGCTGCCGCCAAGCTGTACCGCCAGAGGGTGTTCGGCGGCGTTGAAACCGAGCAGCCGGTCGCGGTCGCCGTGGATCACCGCTGGCGCCACCACCATCTCGGTATAGAGCAGCGTGCGACGGGTAATCAGGCGCGCCAGATAGCGAAAGTCGCGAGTGGTATAGGCCATCATTGGCGCGATGGACAGACGCCGGCTGAGGGGCGCGGGGCCGCTTGGGCCGGGATTCTGGGCGGAGGTCAAAAGCATGGCGGTATTATCGCACGGTCGCCGCCGGGACGGAAAACAAGCGCGCTGATCAGAAGGTATCCCGACTTAGGCAAATTCGCGCAAAGGTATATTCCTGTAAAAGCGCCTTGTGGACGTGCCGTGTTTTGGCTTTGATGACGGTTCAATAATGCAAAAACAGGGAGAAAATTATGCTGAGCTGGAGCCTGCTCTTTCTCGTCATCGCTATCATCGCCGCGGTACTGGGGTTTAGTGGTATTGCCGGTACCGCCGCGGGTATTGCCAAGATTCTGTTCGTTGTATTTCTGGTCATCTGGATCATCAGTCTGATCGCTGGACGGCGCTGACTCCGGTAAGCCCGCCGCCGCGGCGGCGTTGCTGATAATAGGGGCGCATTGGCCTATAATGCGCCCCTTTATTCCGGCCACGGAGTCAGCATGACCGTTCGTACCCGAGTGGCACCTTCGCCTACCGGCGACCCCCATGTGGGGACTGCTTACATCGCGCTTTTCAATCGTTGTTTCGCCCGACAGCACGGCGGGCAATTCATCCTCCGCATCGAAGATACCGACCAGACCCGCTCCAGTGAGGCTTCGGAGCAGGCGATTCTGGACTCGCTTAAATGGTTGGGTCTGGATTGGGATGAGGGCCCTGATGTGGGCGGCCCCCATGGGCCTTACCGGCAAAGCGAACGGGCCGGCGATTATCGCCGCTACGCCGAGCAGTTGATTGCCGATGGCCACGCCTTCAAGTGTTTTCGCAGCGCCGAGGAACTGGACCGGCTACGCGCCGATCTCAAGGAACGCGGTGAAAACCGGGCGCTGAAGCCCTCGGACCTGGAGCTGGACGTCGACCAGCAACGCCGCCGGGAAGACGCCGGCGACGCCTACGTGATTCGTATGCGCGTGCCGGAATCCGGTCGTTGTGAGATCGACGATATGCTGCGTGGCACGGTGGAACTCGATTGGGCCCTGGTGGATGCGCAGATACTGCTGAAATCCGACGGCATGCCGACCTACCATCTCGCCAATGTGGTGGATGACCATCTGATGGCGATCACCCATGTGATCCGCGGTGAGGAATGGCTCAATTCTGCCCCTAAGCACAAGCTCTTGTACCAGTATTTCGGTTGGGATATGCCGGTGCTGTGCCATATGCCGTTGCTGCGCAACCCGGACAAATCCAAACTCAGCAAGCGCAAGAACCCGACCAGCATTAACTTTTACCGACGCATGGGCTATCTGCCTGAAGCGGTGGTCAATTACCTGGGACGGATGGGCTGGTCGATGCCCGATGAGCAGGAACGTTTCACCCTGGATGACATGCAGGCCGCGTTCGACATTCAACGCGTTTCCCTGGGCGGCCCGGTGTTCGATGTGGAGAAGCTAAGCTGGCTCAATGGCCAATGGCTGCGTGATCTCTCCGATCAGCAGTTTCTGGATCAGTTGCGGGATTGGGCGTTCAACCGTGATTACGCGATGCGCGTCTTGCCCCATGTGAAGCAACGGGTGGAAACCTTCGGCGAGGTGGTCGACAAGGCCGGCTTCTGTTTTTCCGGCATGGTGTCGGTGCGGGATGTGGACTTCGAGCATTCCAAATACGATCTCGACACCATGAAAATCTGGCTGCAGTTCTATCTCTGGACTTGTGAAGCACGCCGCGATTGGCAACGGGACGGCTTGTTCGCTGATGCCAAGCAACTTGCCGATGCGCTGGACGTGAAGATCAAGGATTTCCTGTTTCCGGTGTTCGTGGCTATTGCCGGGACCAGTGCCAGTTTTTCGGTGGTGGACAGCATGGAAGTGTTAGGGCCGGATATCAGCAGAGCCCGTTTGCGTCATGCCATTGAGGTGCTTGGCGGCGTCTCCAAGAAGCAAACCAAGAAGCTGGAAAAAGAATTGGCGTCAATTCTTGCCTCGAATTGAACAAGGCTTGTACAAACAAACCGGCAACGGTGAAAAACCACCGGGAGGTGCTTGACAGGGTAGGGCCGCTGCGTAAAATACGCGGCTCCACACAGGGCGCAGCCCGGTGGGACAGCTTTTGGGGCCATAGCTCAGCTGGGAGAGCGCTACAATGGCATTGTAGAGGTCGGCGGTTCGATCCCGCCTGGCT
>Ga0206123_10000016_pt1 | contig 154915 bp, 139 predicted proteins | sample Helgoland_Spring_2_FD_160086 | JGI IMG/M metagenome (GOLD analysis project Ga0206123, IMG submission 160086) | Pelagic subsurface seawater microbial communities from Kabeltonne, Helgoland, North Sea - Helgoland_Spring_Bloom_20160316_1 | ecosystem: Environmental > Aquatic > Marine > Epipelagic...
CGGTGTAGCCGTCGAACGGGGTCTTGTCGGTGATCTCGCCGAGCATCAGACCGGACTCGCCCTTGCCGACCTTGGACATGAAGCCTTTGCTGTCGCGCACCGGCTCGTCGGCTTCCTTGTCGTATTTGATGATCGCGTAGCTGACCGGCGAGAAGCCCACGGTGTTGTCGAAGTTGAACACATTGGTGAAGGCCACGTTGCTTTCCGACGCGGTATAAAATTCCGCGACTCGCTGGATACCGAAGCGATTTTTGAATTCCTTCCAGATGCTGGGACGCAGGCCGTTGCCGACGATGGTGTGCACCGGGTTGTCGCCGTCGTCCGGCTTCTCGGGCTGTTCGTGCAGGTAGCGGCACAGCTCGCCGACGTAACCGAAGGCGGTGCAGTTGTGCTTACGGATGTCGTCCCAGAAACGGCTGGCGGAAAAGCGCCGGGCAATAACGAGACTGCCCTGGCCGGCGATCACCGAGGCCCAGCAAACCACCAGCCCGGTGGCGTGATAAAACGGCAACGTGCAATAGAGCCGGTCGGTTTGGCTCAGACGTACCGAGGAAAACCCGAAACCTCCGTGCGCTTTTTCCCAGCGGCCGTGATTGAATACCACCGCCTTGGGCAGCCCGGTAGTGCCGGAGGTGTAGATGTAGAACAGCGGATCGCGCAAGAACGTCTGATAGGTGCTGGCTGGATTTTCGCTGGAACAGTCCTGGATCTCGGTGGCCAGGTTGGCGAAGCCTTCCGGCGCGGTGCCCGGGTCTGTCAGGGTGTCCTGGTCCGCGAAGTAGAAGAAGTTTTTCTTCAGATCCAGGTCGTCACGAACTTCCTGGATCACTTCCACCAGCTCGGCGCCGATAATGGCGGCCTTGGGTTCCACCAGGTTAAAACTGTGGGTGAGCACCTTGCCTTTTTGGGAGGTGTTGATCAGCGCCGCACAGACGCCGACCTTGGCGCAGCCTATCAGCGTGGCGGGCAGTTCCGGGCGGTTTTCCATGTCCACCGCCACGGTGTCGCCTTTCTTCAGGCCGATGGCGGTCAGATAGTGGGCAATACGGTTGGCCCAGCCGTTGAACTGCCGATAGCTGAAATGCTGGTCCCGGTACAGGATCGCGGCGCCGTCGGGGTTGCTCGCCGCGACTTTTTCAAAGGCCACGCCCAGGCCCAGCGGCGTAGCGGTGTCGGTGATCTTGCTCATCCTCGACCCTTTGAGCAGGCCAGGCAGATTAATGATCACTTCGGGCACCTTACCCAGCAGTTTGGGTAAGGTAATGACATCGGTCTGCTTCATATTATTCCTCCCCTCAAGCCGCGGTCTGGATTCTCTGGAACAGCCAGTCGTGCAAACCGTCCGACAGCAGCGGCATGAACGCCACGATCAACAGGGCGGTGAGCATCACCGCAATGGGCAGCAGGAATTTCTCGTAGCGCCGGAAGAACGTGCCGGTGCTTAGTTTGGCGCTTTCCACCTCGTCGTCGCCGACCACCTGGCGCGCCAAAAGGTGGTTCAGAGCCACCGGTGGCGTCAGATAGCCGAGTTCGAACGCGACCAGGGCGATCATCCAGAAATGCAACGGGGCGATACCATTGCTCGCGGCCAGTGGCGCGAAGGTGGCGTTGACCAAAATCACCGCGCCCAACGGGTCGATGAACATGCCCACCAAGACCAGAGCGACCACCAGGAACACGCCGGCGATCCAGATGGAACTGAAGGCGTCAGGGAGCATTTCCAGCATGCCGGAGCGCTCGATAATGCCGGCGGTGCCCACCGACAACGCGATCAACATCAGCATCGCACCGATATGTCCGGCGGTCTCGCCGGTGGCGAAACGGAGGCTGCCCTCCAGCTTTTCCGAAACGCCCTCTTCGGGTGGGTAGTCGGCTACCGGGTCACTGCGCTCCCGGGAGGACAGTGCGGTCCAATAGTGAGCGACCAGGAATACCACCAGAAGAAGGTTCCGCCAGCCCTCACTCCACAGCGCCGCCTCCAGTTCCGGTCCCGACGTGCCGCCGGGGATCTCGCCGCTGACGAGAATCTGATAACCGTCGGCGATATTGAGGCTGGAGAGTACTAGCATCGGCACCAGAAACAGCGTGAACAGGTGCAGGGTATGGCGGCTGAGTTTTTCATAGACCAGTATCGCCAATAGCATTACTGGCAAGATGATGGGCGCGGAGAATTCGTCTAGCTGTCGGTCCAGCACATCGCTGAAGAACACCGCCACAGCGCCCACCACGATGCCGTAGGGCATCAGCGGGAGCATGCGCTTCAGGCTGGCGGGCAGCGCTTGGGAGAACGGCGCGATGCGCGCCGGCGTGGTGCGTACGAACTGGCTGTAGATGAAGAACACCAGCAGGCTCAGCGCGAATACTTTGGAACCGGACGCAAACAGCTCGCTGGTGGTCACGCTTTTGTTGAGCGCGGCGATAATCACCACCAGCAAACAGGGGCGCAACACCACCCCCATGGAGCCGGACATGGCGGTGGCCGCCAGTGCCAGTTGCTTTCGGGCGCCGACCCGGCGCAGTTCCGTATAAATGGTAGCGCCGGCGGCGATCACGAAGATGCCCGAGGCGCCGGTGTAGGCGGTCAGGACCGCGGCGATAGCCAACACCACCACGCACATTAACTCGGGGGACATGTGCCATGGACGCAGCGCGTCGAAGAAAATATGGGTCAGCCGGGTCTGTTTCAGCATCATGCCGATCCAGATGTACAGCGCCAGATTCAGGAACACACTGGACAGTTCCATCATCATATTCAGATAGACACTGGTGCCGTGGAAGTAGCCTTGCGAGAAAAACTGACCGGAGGCGGAAAAGCACATGTAGCTGAACAGAGGAATGGTCAGAAAGGCTTTGGCCCAGGAGCCGCCGGGTTCCCTGTTCCGGGGTGGGCGGACCAGCTTGTAAAGCGCGGCCAGCGTGAGGACAGCGAAGCCTGTGATCCAAACATTATGCAGATAGAAGTTGTCGACGGTCACGCCCGCCGCCATGGATTCGACGTCCTGCATCCGATACGCGATCGCTGAAATCAGAAGCAAGCTGTTGGCCACGAACTGGCCGCCCATGGAGACCAGGTGGTCCTTGCTGGTACGCGCCGGTCGAAGCGCGATGTGGTGGCGCTGAAACGTGGTGGTGGTGGCGCAGATCAATAGCAGCAGGCACAGCAACAGACGTTTGTAGTCGCCGAGGGTGGACACCACCAGGGCCACGCCGCCCTCCACATTGCGGAAAGCGATCACCGCCGGGGTGACCTTTTCCTGAACGGTGTGGTAGCGCTCCACCTTGGCGCGGCAGTTTGCCCGGGTGGCTTCCAGGGAGCCGCGAATCGCGCTCTCATCCACTGAGGCGCCGCCAAGAATGCCGGCAAGCGGATCGTCGGCGGCTTCCGCTTTGCGTTGCTTGACGATCTCGTTAACCCGTTGATCGATGTCCGGATCCGGGTTGCAGGTCGGCGCGGGCATAATACCGGCGCTGCGAAGCATGAAGTATTCCTGCCAGTTTGCTTCACCAATCTTCAGTAGCTGGGAGTGGATAATCTGTCCGGAGGAGAGAAATACGACGATCAGAAGCAGCAGTAGCGTCGGCAGGGTGGATAGCCATTCAGTGGGCGTGCGCCGGCCCAGGCTCAGGGTCCGTTCCGTCATGGGGCATTCCTTTTTTATTATTGGGTCTGGTCTGTTGTTATTTTCATCACTTTAGCTCTCTTTTTTACATTTTTCCAACGTTGTGAGCGCGGGTATGGTTCTCTCCATCCGAGGCGAGCCACTGTGCCGGGGCCTTCCGGGAACGCCGTTGCGCGATGGACCAAAAAAAGGGCCGCTTTCGCGGCCCTTTAGATTGCGGTTTGTAGAGCGTGTCAGCCCCCGGACTGAATTTTCTGGAACAGCCACTCGTGCAGGCCATCCGAAATCAGCGGCAAGAAAGACACGATTAGCAGCGCTGTTAGCATCACCGCGATGGGAAGCAGGAACTTCTCATAGCGCCGGAAGAAGCTACCAGTAGTGAGTTTGGCGCTTTCGACCTCATCGTCGCCGACCACTTGTCGTGTCAGAAGGTGGTTCAATGCAACCGGTGGCGTTAAGTAACCCAGCTCAAAGGCCACCAGCGTAATCATCCAGAAGTGGAGCGGATCAATGCCGTTATTGAATGCCACCTGCGCAATGGTCGCGTTGACCAGAATTACCGCGCCGTAGGGGTCCATGATCATGCCGATGATTACCATGGTCACCACCAGAATGCCCATGGCCACCCAGATCGACGGGAACACCTCAGGCAGCATTTCCAGCAGACCCGAGCGCTCGATAATACCGCCGGTGCTCACCGACAGCGCCATCAACATCAGCAGGGCGCCGATATGCCCGGTGGTCTCGTTGGTGGCCAGCCGCAGCGAGCCTTCCAGTTTCTCGGACACACCGGCCTCCGGCTGATAATGCGGATCCTGGTCGCCGGTTTTCACCAGGTAGTGGATTATCAGAAAAGCGCCGAGCACGACGTTACGCCAGAACTCCGACCACAAGACGTCTTCCAGTTCGGCCGGTGAGATACCCACCGGAACCTGGCCCGAGGTCAGCGCTTGATAGCCTTCCCAGATGCCTATGGAGGACAGCACGATCATCGGTACCAGGAACAGACTGAACAGATGCAGCAAGTGGCGGCTGAGTTTCTCGTAGAAGAGAATGCCGATCATGATCACCGGCAGGATGATGGGTGCGGAGAACTCATCCAACTGGCGACCCAGCACGTCGCTGAACAGCACCAGGATGGCGCCCACTACGATGCCGTAGGGCATCAGCGGCACCATGCGTTTCAGACTTTGCGGCAATGCCTCGGAGAACGGTGCGATCCGTGCCGGTGAGGTACGTGCGAACTGGCTGTATATAAAGAACAGGAACAGGCTCAGGAAAAAGATCTTGTAGCCTGACGAGAACAGCTCCGCGGTGGTCACACTCTTGTTGAGCGCGGCGATGATAACCACCAGCAGACAGGGTCGCAGCACCACGCCCATGGAACCGGACATGGCCGTGGCGGCCAGGGCAAGCTGCTTACGCGCACCGACCCGGATCAATTCTTGATAAATGGTGGCACCGGCGGCAATCACGAAGATCCCGGAGGCACCGGTGTAGGCGGTGGGAATGGCAGCGACCGCCAGTACCACAAAGCACATCAGTTCCGGCGACATCTTCCAGGGTCGAAGAATGTCGAACACCAGGTGGGCCAGCTTGGTCTGCTTAAGCAGCATGCCGATCCAGATATACAGCGCCAGATTCAGGAACAGTGTGGACAGTTCCATCATCATGTTCAGATAGACACTGATACCGTGATAGTAGCCCTGGCTGGCGAACTGCGCGGCGGCGGTGAGCGTCATGAAGGTGTACAGCGGTACGGTCAGGAACGCCTTGGGCCAGGAGCCGCCGGTCTCGAGATTCTTGGGTGGCCGAATCAATTGATAGATCGAGGCGGCGGTCAGCAACGCAAAGCCGGCAATCCAGAACTGGTGAAGGTAGAAGTTGCTCACCGTGACACCGGAACTCATCGCATTCACTTCTTCCGCGCGGTATACCGACGCCGACATCAACAGCGCCGCGTTGGCGACCAACTGCGCCGTGGTGGTGACGATGTGGTCTTTGCGGGTTCGTGAGGGCCTTAGCGAGATATGGTGTCGCGCGAGGGTGGCGGTGATCGCGCAGATCATCACCAGCAGGCACAGTAACAGACGTTTGTAGTCGCCCAGTGTGGAGACCACCTTGGCGACGCCGCCTTCGACGTTGCGGAACATGATCACCGCGGGGGTGACTTTTTCCTCCACGGTTTCAAAGCGGTCCCACTTATTGCGGCAGTTTTCCCGTGACGCTTCCAGTGAACCGCGTATCTGGTCCTCGTCCACGGAAGAGCCGCCAAGAATATCGGCGAGCGGGTCGTTGGCGGCGTCCGCCGTGCGTTGCTCGACGATTTCCCTGACCCGTTGGTTGATATCCGGGTCCGGGTTGCAGGTGGGCTCGGACACCATGCCGGCGCCGCGTAAAAGAAAGTATTCGTCCCAGGTGTTCTCACCGATCTTGAGAAGTTGGGAATGAATGATCTGACCAGAAGAGAGAAAAATGACGGTCAGCAAAATGAAAAGGGTGGGCAGCGAAGACAGCCACTCCGACACCGAACGCCTGGCCACGGTCAACTGAGGTTTTTCCATTATTCACCCGGTTATTGTTATGCCGTCGTGATCACGGGATAGCGCTCTGGAAGAGAGCGCCGGCCCGGCGATCCGACAAGACACGATCACCTTACCGGCACCGAAGGCTTCCTCCGGTACCGGCGTACTTGCTTTATCTAAAAGAGAAAACGGGGCCGGTGAGGCCCCGTTTGGTTCGCGTCCGGCGAGGTGATTACTCCATGGCCAGGGTGCACTCGGCCCGGGACGGGTCGGTCTTGCAACGCACCTTGCGCAGGAGGTTCATCAGGTCCTTGTTGTACATACCGCTCTCGGTCATGTTGACGCGGGCTTCGCGCAGCATTTCGTTGTAGCGGCGTTTGTCTTCATCGGGGATATCAATCCACCATTTGTCATCGACTTCGTTCTCGGCATTGCGGATCACCTGCATGGCGCGGTCGAACTGGCCCAGCATCCAGGTGCGTGACTCCGCCGCGAACTTGTCGGAGAACTTATCGCTGCGCAATACGATCTGGTTGGTCAACTGACCCAGGGTATAGCGAATGATACCGCCGTCCGGCTGCATGCCTTTGTAAAGCTCCAGCGCGGAGTAGGCGACCACCGGGGCAAAGCAGATATCCACGGAGTCGTTGTTGAAACGGCCGGCGAAATTAGTGATGTCCGACGGTACCGGTGACATGCCCACCTGGGACGCCATGTTGGCTTGATCCGGGGCGTATTCCATCACGGAGATGGATTTGCCGGACAGTTCGCCCACGGTGTCGATCCCCTTGTCCTTAACGAACAAGTAGGCGCCGCCCATGGGGGCGAAACCGGCGATGGTGTAGCCGTTGGCTTTCAGTTGCTTGTTGATGGACGCATTGCCGCTGGCCATCACGCGGAACACGGTTTGCAGTTCCTTGTAGGAGGGGATCGCCCCCACGGCTTCCATGCTGCCAGCGTAGCTGTTGAACTGACGCACCCGCAGACCGGTGAGAACGGCGCCGTCACACTGGCCCGCTTTCAGGTCCTCGGCAGCGATTTTCTCGTCGGTGTAGGGCTTGAGCTTGACGTTCACGCCCCAACCGGCTGCCTGGGTTTTGTAGTCCTTCATGATGTTATATACATCGCCGCTGGCGCCGATAATGTCGAATACGCAGAGCGTACGCTCGGTGTTGGCGGCCTGGGCGGACATGGAGGCCAGACCCACCGTCGTTACCGCTGCCATCGCTAAGGCTTTGAAAACGCGCATCGGTTTCTCTCCTTGCTTACTTCTTGTCTGATGGAGGCGGGCCCGTTCGGGCCCGCTTGTATAGAGGACTACAGCAGATCGTCGATATTCGTTTGCGGTTCGCTGGAGGTGTCATCCCAGAAAGTGCCGAGCCCGTTGAACGGGGTGCGCTTGCCGGTGTTTTCAGTCCAGAGACGATCGGAGAGGCCGAGCACCAGAACTTCAGCGATGGCATCGATCATTGCGTATTCCTGACTGATGTTCTCATCGTTGGCGGCGAAATCACGGATCGCGGTGCGCAGGCGCTCGTTGTCGCCCTTGCCGTAGGCGCTGATCGCATAGAAGGCACTGCCCAGGCGAACGCCGCTTTCGAAGCCCATCTCCGCCGACTGCTCAAGGGTCTGCCAGGGTTGGGCGCCTTCCGGTGCCAACTGCGGAAGGATAGTCCAGACCGCGGCGCGCAGGCCCTGGGGTGCGCCCCACCATTTTTCGTTATCGAGGCACTTGGCGTTACGTTCCACCTGGCCGACGATGTCTCTCGGAACCCCAACACTCCCTTCGGCGGCACCGTCGGTTACCAGCGCCTGAACACCGGCAATGTTACCGATCATCCACACGATCTGATCCAGCTCATGATTCAGTTTCGGACACTCATTGGGTTCCAGCGGCCCGTATACTTCGTTCATCAGATCATAGGATTTCAACAGCCGTTTTGACGCGACCGCTGACCAGCGCTTGTACTCGATGCGGGCATCCTGTGCCTCGCTCACCTGGCCGGCTTCAAGGGCGCGCATGTAGCGAAGGTCGGCTTCAACCGCCAATTGCTCGGCGCACACGGCGGAGGTGGTGTAGGTCATGACGCCGAGTTTTTCCGGGTGGGAGCCCACTTCGCCGAAGGCCATCAGCAGCGGCGTCTGCGCTTCGCCCATGACGCACCCCATGCGGACGTCCTCGTAGGCGAGCAGATGGGGGGCGAGTTCCGCCTGGCCGAAGCTGACCAGAACGTCACCCGTGGTTTTGTAGATCATGCCACAACCGGAAAGAGCAGCGATCACACCACCGGCGATGAGAGTACGCGCGGGGCGCGCCATTTTACTGAGTAGAGAACGCATTCCTTGAGCTCCTTGTTATTGTTCTCACGGCGTTGATGACAGTACCCAACGTTGTTGAGTTGGCACAAGCGCCGATTACAAAAATGCATGTAAGCCATTACAAACCTAATGCTAGGCTTGCGATCATGGTTCGCTCGCCAGCCGCTGATAATGACCCTGGGTCTCGGCTCTTCTGTCGGAACAGCCAATGCCTTCGGGGAACTTCGAGCGCTACGTGCTTTATGCTTTATTTTTCAATCTGTTAGCGTCAGTGTCGTGGCATTGGCGGTAACAGGCCGTGATGCCCGGTGGGGCTTTTTTTAAAATCGCTGTCCAAAATAGCGCAAAAATAAACGTGGCGGTGTTGACTCTTTTAATTGCGATCTAGGTAAAAGTGATGAGCAAAGACACCATCGTTAATGAAATGCGCGCAAGTCTGGCCCGCGAACGCGAAGGACTCGCCCTGGTGCGCAACACCGCTCGCGGCGCTTTCCGTGTGATCGAGACGGTGGGTGTGGTGGGCCGCCAGGGCCTGGGCTGGCTGCTCGGCGAGCGGCAAGCGTTGCCGAGTCATATGCGCCGCACGTTCGAATCGCTGGGCGCCACCTACATTAAGCTGGGCCAGTTTATCGCCAGTTCCCCGTCCCTGTTTCCGGAAGAGTACGTCAGTGAGTTCCAGAAATGCCTGGATCGCACGCCGCCGCTGCCGTTTCACTATATTCGCGAAACCGTGGAGGCGGAGCTGGGCGATTCCCTGGAAAGCCTGTACCAATGGGTCGATCCGCAGCCCCTGGCGAGCGCCTCGATTGCCCAAGTGCACGCGGCGCGACTTAATAACGGCGCCGATGTGGTGATCAAGGTTCAGCGGCCCGGCGTCCGCCATGTGCTACTCACCGATTTCAATTTCCTCTACGTCTCCGCCCGGGTGGTGGAGTCGTTGGCGCCGGGTCTGTCGCGTTCGGCGTTATCCGGTGTGATCGAGGAGTTACAAGCGGGCATGCTGGAGGAGTGCGATTTCCTGCAGGAAGCGCGCAACCTGGACGCCTTTAATCGGTTTCTTGCCGAAACCGGCAATACCGGCGTGGTGGCGCCGCGCCCGGTGGCGTCGCACACCACCACGCGAGTGCTCACCATGGAGCGGTTCCACGGCGTGCCGCTCACCGATCTGCAAGTGCTGCGACGCTACACCGACGATCCGGCGGGCACCCTGATCACCGCCTTGAACACCTGGTTTTCCAGCCTGATGGTGTGTGACTTTTTCCACGCCGACGTACACGCGGGCAATCTGATGTTGCTTGAAGACGGTCGGGTGGGGTTTATTGATTTCGGCATGGTAGGGCGCATCCGCCCGGAAGCCTGGCAGGGAATGATGGCGTTTTTCGAGGCGATCGGCAGTGGCGACGTGCCTGCCATGGCCCGTGCCATGGCGATGGTCGGTATGACCCGTGAAGAGGTGGATGTGGACGCGCTGGCGCGAGATATTTCCGCTCTCCAGGACCGCCTCACCGATGTGGATGCGAGTGCTCTGGTGCAGGCGGACCGTAACGACCGGGAGGTCAACAAGCTGCTCACCGATCTGGTGCGTATCGGCGAGGGCCACGGCATTCGCTTTCCTCGTGAATTCGCACTGTTGTTAAAGCAGTTCTTGTATTTCGATCGTTACGTCCAGGCCCTGGCGCCGGAGTTGGATATGTTCAGCGATCAGCGCGTCGATCTGTTCGGCACCCTTGATCAATTACCCGGCGACGAGCCGCTCCACTGATCGGCCCGCTGTCTACTCCTCGGGGGCCGCGCATTCGGCCCGCGAGGCGTCCAGCTTGCAGCGGATGCGGCGTTGCAACGTGAGCATCTCGGCGCTGTAGTAACCGCGCTCGCGCAACTGCAGGCGGACATCGCGCATCATCACTTCATATTCCCGTTTGTCATCGTCCGGAATGGTGATCCACCAATGGTCGGGAATGTTTTTGGTTTCTGCGTGCACCCGGTCCATGATCTGTTCGAAGCTTTGGTAGAACACCTCCCGCACTAGCTGCGCGGCCTCGTTGGGAATGCGGTCGCGGCGTGCCACCAACTGCATGCTGATTTGCGCGATCGGGTAATCGACGATGCCGCCGTCCGGCGTCATTCCTTTATACAGTTCGACAATTTCGTAGGCGGCCAGTGGCGCGGCCAGCACATCCACCACGCCGTTGTTGAACATATTGGGCGCGTTGACGATGTCCGTGGGCACTGGTGACGCACCTACCTGTGCCACCATCTCCGCTTGCACCGGGTCATAGTCGAGTACCGCCACGTTCTTGCCCGCCGCCGCCGCCAGCGTGTTGATACGTTTGTCGTTGACGAACAAATAGGCGCCACCGCCGGGTGCGATGCCGGCAATCACATAGTCCCCTTGAACCATTTCAGGTGCCGATCGGGGGTTGGCGAGCACCTGCATGAGGATATGCATGTGCTGCTGGCTGGGCAGGCCGCCGATGGAATCAATAGTGCCTGTATAGGTGTTAAACAGCCGCGCGCGCAGGCCGCTCATTAGGGCCGCATCGCACAGTCCAGCCTTGAATTCATCCACCATCACCCGTTCGTCCGTATAAGGAACCAGCTCCAATTGGATACCGTATTCAAGCAACTTGGTACGTTGATCCTGGGCGGCGGAGTAAATCGGTCCGTTGCGCCCGACGATGTCCCAGATACAAATTTTGCGGGTTTCGTTTCCGGGTTCGCCGAGACCGGTCAGTTCGCGCATGGCGGCAACCCGTTTTTCCATGGGTTGGTCGCTGTCGTAGACGGTGTTTTTCTTCAGGGACGCGTCCGAACCGGCCGCTATTGGCGCGGTGATCATGCCCGCCGTGGCGCTCAGCGCGAGCAGGGCATGACGCAATAAACGGAGTATAGGCACACAGCCTCCTGGGTCGGCTTATTGTTTGTTGGAGCATTCGCCCCGGGACGGGTCGAACTTGCAACGGATACGGCTTTGCAGGTCCAGCATGCGGCCGTCGTAATATTCCTGGCGCCGCAGGGTGTCGCGGGCTTCCTGCATCATTGCTTCGTACTCACGCTTTTCATCGGCGGGGATGTTTATCCACCAGTGATCGGGCACCCGGTCTTCTTCGACTTTCACCCGTGCGCGCACCCGATCATAAGCTTCGAAAGACGCTTCACGAATCAGTTGTGCAATCTCGTTGGGGAACTTATCGAGCCGGCCCACCAGTTGCATGCTGATTTGCGCGATCGGGTAATTAACGATGCCGCCGTCCGGTTCCATGCCTTTATATAATTCCAGCAGTTCGTACGCGATCAGCGGCGCGGCGAGGATATCCACGACGCCGTTATTGAACTTGTTGGGAGCACTGACGATGTCCGACGGCACCGGAGTGGCTCCGATGCCCGCGACCATTTCCGATTGCGTTTTATCGTAGTCAAGCACCGCCACTTTCTTACCCGCCGCCTTGGCCAGGGAGCTGATGCGCTTGTCATTGACGAATACATGGGCGGCGCCGCCGGAGAAAATCCCCATGATCACGTACTCACCCTGCACCATGTGACCGGCCTGACTGGGATGCGCCAATACCTGAAGCAGGGTGCGCATGTGCTTGTTGTCGGGGATCGCACCGATGGCGTCGATGGTGCCGGTGTAGCTGTTGAACAGACGGGCGCGCATACCACTCATCAGGCCGGCGTCACAGCGGCCGGCTTTAAGCTCTTCGACCAGAATGGTTTCGTTGGTGAACGGAATCATTTCCAGATCGATGCCGTATTCCAGCGCCATGGCGCGCTGTTCCAGTGCCGCCTGGAAAACCGGACCGTTGCGACCGGCGATATCCCAGATGCAGATTTTTCGGCTCAGCGCGGTGCCCGGCGGCATTTGGTCGATGCCCACCAGCTTGCTGATCGCGCCCAGTCGCACACGCACTGGCATGTCCCGCGAGTAGAAAATATCGGCGAGCGCTTTGACCAGGTTTTGATCGACGTCCACACCGGGAAGCAACTGTTCCATTTTTTGCTGTTGCTCTGGAGACAGACGCAATTCTTGCGCGCCGAGACACAGCGATGACAGCACCAGAATCAATGAAGCGAATACGAAGCGAAACATGGCTATCCCTATTTGTTATTCGAGAGAATCGCCGCAGTAATAGCATGGACGTGAAGACCGCCGGGTGCTGCCTAGCCGTAACGGATTGTCGCTGGGGTCAACATCGTGGGGAATCGGGGGCGGCGTCCGCCGCCCCCTGACTTAGCGGGGCTGGGCATCCAGAGAGCAACCGTTGATGGCGCGGCCTTCCGGGCCGAGCAAGAACAGGTAGCTGGCTGCGATTTGTTCTGGCGTTTTCAGTTTTTCGGCGTTTTCACCGGGATAAGCAAGAGCGCGCATATCGGTGCGGGTGGCGCCCGGGTTGATGGTGTTGACGCGGATCTTCGAGGTGTTTTCCAGTTCCTCGGCCAGGGTTTGGGCGAGGTTTTCGGTGGCTGCCTTGGAGGCCGCGTAAGCACCCCAAAACGCGCGGCCTTTGCGGCCCACGCTGGAGGAGGTGAACAGGATGCGCCCGTCCTCGCTGTTGCGCAGCAGCGGCAGCAACGCCTGGGTCAGATAAAAAGCACTGTTGACGTTAACCCGCATCACCGAATCCCAGGTGTCCGCGCCGTAGCGTTCCAGCGGCGTGATATCGCCGAGCACCGAAGCGTTGTGCAGAACGCCGTCCAGGCGGCCGAACTCGCGCCCGAACAAGGTCGCCAGCTCTTGGTAATCCTCCGGTCGCGCCACTTCCATGTTAACCGGTGCCAGGGCCGGTTCCGGACCGCCGGCGGCTTTGATTTTGTCGTACACGGCTTCCAGTTTGCTTTGCGTGCGCCCGAGCAAAACCACGGTGGCGCCGTGGGCGGCCAGCGCCAGGGCCACCGCCCGGCCGATGCCGGCGCCGGCGCCGGTAACAACAATAATGCGGTCCTTGAATGCATCCGGCGGGCAGGTGTAGTTCGCGGCCAGGTCATTGAGTTGGTTGCTGTCCATTTCGACGGTACCTACTTCTTCACAGTGTTTTCAGCAGCGGCAGCAGTTGCTCGCCACGTTCCAGAAAATAATCCGCCGCCCAGGCGTGCGGGTTGTCGTCCGCGTCGATATAGCCGAACCCGGCGGTGACGGTGATCATTTTCGCATTCAATCCGGCCTGGATGTCACGCAGATGATCGCCTACATAGACGCAGTGCGTGGGGTTGGCGCCAACGGCATTGGCGGCCATCAGCAGACCTTCGGGGTCGGGTTTGCGTTCCTTCACCTGGTCCGGGCAAATTACCGTGGCGCAGCGCTCCAGCAGGCCCAGACCGGCGAGAACCGGCCGGCTGAAACGTTCCGGTTTGTTGGTGATCACGCCCCAGGGCAACCCCTGTTGTTCCAGCCAGGCAAGGCTTTCCGCCATGCCGTCGAACAAACGGGTGTCGACCGCCAGATGGTCGCCGTAGGCTCGCAGAACCTGATCCAACAAGGCGTCGAAGCCGTCGTCGCCGGGGGCCATGCCGAAGCCCAGCTCGGTGAGCGCCCGGGCACCGTTGGATACCGTTGCTCTGACCGCCTGATAACTGACCTCCGGGCGACCGTGTTCACGGAGCAACCGGTTAAGCACCACGTAAAAATCCGGCGCCGTGTCCACCAGGGTGCCGTCCAGATCGAAAAAAACCGCTTCAAGCATGGCGCACCGCATGCATCAGATAGTTCACCGATACGTCGCGGTTGAGCTTGTAGACCTGGGTCACCGGGTTATAGGTCATGCCGGTGGTGTCGCGTACCTCGAGGCCGGCATCCCGGCTCCAGCCGGCCAGCTCCGAGGGGCGGATCAGCTTGGCGTATTCATGGGTGCCGCGCGGCAGCAACCGAAGCACGTACTCGGCGCCGACGATGGCGAACAGGAACGCCTTCGGGTTGCGATTAATGGTGCTGAAAAATACCTGGCCACCGGGCTTCACCAGCTTGGCGCAGGCGCGGATTACCGAGGCGGGGTCGGGCACGTGTTCGAGCATTTCCAGACAGGTAACAGCGTCGTATTGGCCGGCCCGTTGCTCGGCGATCTCTTCCGCGAGAATCTGCTGGTAGTCCACTTCCACGCCGCTTTGCTCGGCGTGCAGGCGGGCCACGGCCAGCGGCGCCTCGCCCAGGTCGATGCCGGTCACGGTCGCGCCGCGGCGGGCCATGCCTTCGGAAAGAAGGCCGCCGCCGCAGCCGATGTCGATCACCGTTTTGCCGGGCAGGCTCAGACGCTCGTCGATGTAATTCAGCCGCAGCGGATTAATGTCGTGTAGCGGGCGGAACTCGGAATTCGGGTCCCACCAGCGCTCCGCCAGGGCATTGAATTTGGCGATTTCGCCGCTGTCCACATTGGGTTGATTCATGGCTGGCCCCTCTTGGCTCTGGTCGGCGTTCATTGGCTGTGGTCGGTTTCCTGGTGTTGGGCGATTCTTCGCTGCCATTCGCCGGCGTTTTTGGCGATCAAAGCGGCGTTCAGGGTGGTCAATTGCCGTTCTTTCATCAGACAGCGCCCCGCCACCCAGCTATGCGTGACCTGATCGCGGGTGGCGGCGTAGATCAGTTGCGCCACCGGGTCATAGACCGGTTGGGTCTCCAGGGCGCTCAGGTCGACGGCGATCATATCCGCTTGCTTGCCGATTTCCAGTGAACCGGTGCGGCTTTCCAGGCCCAGAGCGCGGGCGCCGTTGAGAGTCGCCATGCGCAGGGCGGTGGCCGCCGACACCGCGTCCGCACGCAGGCTTACGCCTTTGGCGAGCAGGGCGGCGGTGCGCGTCTCGCCGATCATGTCCAGATCATTGTTGCTGGCCGACCCGTCGGTGCCCAGCGCCACATTGATACCGGCGTCCAGCAGTTTCTGCACCGGGCAGAAACCGCTGGCCAGCTTCAAGTTCGACTCTGGGCAGTGCACCACCTGGCTGCCGGTTTCCGCCAGCCATTGGATTTCTTCATCCAGCAGTTGCGTCATATGCACGGCCAGAAGACGCGGATTGAGCAGGCCCAATTGTTTGAGTCGCGTGAGCGGGCGCTCTCCGCCGGTCTCCACAGCCTGGTGAATTTCGCCGGCGGTTTCGTGAACATGCATCATCACTGGCGCGTCCAGCTCTTCCGCCAGCGTGAGCACCTTTTCCAGCGGCCCGTCGGATACCGTATAGGGGGCGTGGGGCCCGAAACCGATGGTCACGCGGGGCTCGTGGCGCCAGTTATCGGCGGCCTCGGTAGCCAGGCGCAGATAATCGTCCGGCCCGTCGCCCATGGGGGTGGGGAAATCCAGCACCGGTGAAAACAGCACCGCGCGCAGCCCGGCCTCCATGGCCACGCGGGCGGTGGTTTCAGGGAAAAAGTACATGTCCGCGAAACAGGTGGTGCCGGAGCGGATCATTTCCGCGGCGGCCAGGCGAGTGCCGTCGCGCACGAAACCTTCGCTCATCCATTGGCCTTCGGCGGGCCAGATGTGCTGCTCCAGCCAGGTCATCAGCGGCAGGTCGTCGGCCAGACCCCGGAACAGGTTCATGGCGGCGGGGGTGTGAGCGTTGATCAGGCCCGGAATCAGCAGGTGTTGGTCCAATGAGACGGTTTCATCGGCCCGCCATTTCTGATCCGCCAGCGGCGTGGGCAGTAGATCGACGATGGTGTCATCACGGACCACCAGCGCGTGGTCGGCGAGCGTGCCGGTCTCCGGTGCTACCGGGGCGACCCAGCGGGCCTTGATGATCAGGTCGGCGTGTTGGTATCCGGTGGACGGCTCATTTTGCATCACTGAAGGCTCCTTAGCGGCCACCGCGGACGGCGCCTTGCTCCGTGCGGTATGGGCGTGAGGCCGGGGCGGGCCCGGTTGGTCCGGCGGCGAGTATAACCTGTCTGGCGTGCCTCGTCCGATGCCTCCGACGGCGCGGGAAGCGGTTGTTCAGAGGTTTCCTAAAGCTGTGCTATCATCGGTGGCTTTTAGGAGCCCCCGAGTCGGGGCTTCCGCGGGTCGCTATCCACGCCACCGAGGGATATAAGGAACGCCATGACGGACCTCGCCAAAGAAGTCACTCCCGTCAACATCGAGGACGAACTTAGACAGTCATACCTGGATTACGCCATGAGCGTGATCGTCGGCCGTGCCTTGCCGGACGTGCGTGACGGCCTCAAGCCGGTGCATCGGCGCGTGCTGTTCGCGATGCACGAGCTCAGCAATGACTGGAATAAACCCTACAAGAAATCCGCCCGTGTGGTCGGCGATGTAATTGGTAAGTATCACCCCCACGGCGACTCCGCCGTCTATGACACCATCGTGCGCATGGCCCAGCCTTTCTCGCTGCGCTACATGCTGGTGGACGGGCAGGGTAACTTCGGTTCCATCGACGGCGACTCCGCCGCCGCCATGCGTTACACCGAAGTGCGCATGGCCAAGATCGCCCATGAACTGCTGGCCGATCTGGACAAAGAAACCGTCGACTACGTGGACAACTACGACGGTACCGAGCGGATTCCCGACGTCATGCCGACGCGGGTCCCCAACTTGCTGGTCAACGGCTCCTCCGGCATCGCCGTGGGCATGGCCACCAATATCCCGCCGCATAACATGGGCGAAGTGGTGGACGGCTGCCTGGCACTGATCGACGACGACAGCCTGACCCCGGACGACCTGATGGAATACATCAAGGGTCCGGACTTCCCCACCGCCGGCATTATCAACGGCCGGGCTGGCATCGTTCAGGCCTATCGTACCGGCCGGGGCCGCATCTATGTGCGTGCCCGGGCCGACATCGAGCAGACCGACAAGAACGGCAAGGAAGCGATCATCATTCACGAGCTGCCGTACCAGGTGAACAAGGCGCGGCTGATCGAGAAAATCGCTGAATTGGTCAAGGAAAAGCGCATCGAAGGCATCACCGAACTGCGTGATGAGTCCGATAAGCAGGGGATGCGGGTCTACATCGAGCTGCGTCGCGGCGAAAACGCGGAAGTGGTGCTCAACAATCTCTATCAGCAGACGCAGATGGAGACCGTGTTCGGCATTAATACCGTGGCCCTGGTGGATGGCCAGCCGCGCACGCTGAACCTGCGCCAACTGCTCGACGCCTTCCTGCGTCACCGTCGCGAGGTGGTGACCCGGCGTACCGTGTATGAGCTGCGCAAGGCCCGTGAAAAAGCTCACCTGCTGGAAGGTCTGGCGGTGGCGCTCGCCAATATCGATCCGGTTATTGAATTGATCAAGGCGTCGCCCAGTGCCGCCGAGGCAAAAGAAAAGCTGCTCGCCAAAGGCTGGGCGCCGGGCGATGTGCTGGACATGCTGGAACGTGCCGGCGGCGAAGACGCGGCCCGTCCGGATGGACTTGATGAGCACTTCGGGCTGCACGATGATTTCTACCACCTGAGCCCTGAACAGGCCCAGGCGATTCTCGATCTGCGTCTGCAAAAGCTGACCGGTCTGGAACGGGAAAAACTGATCACCGACTACCAGGTGCTGCTCGATCAGATCCGCGAAATGATGTTGATTCTGGCCGACCCCGAGCGGTTGATGCAGGTGATCCGGGATGAGCTCAACGCGATCCGCTCTGAATACACCGATGAACGGCGTACCGAGATCCAGACCTCGCGGTTGGATCTGAGCATGGAAGACCTGATCGCCGAAGAAACCGTGGTGGTGACGCTCAGTCATTCCGGTTACGCCAAGACCCAGCCGATTGACACCTACCGCGCGCAGAAGCGTGGTGGGCGTGGCAAGTCCGCCGGGCAACTGAAAGATGAGGATTACGTCGAACACCTGTTGGTGGCGGGCACCCACGACACCCTGTTGTGCTTTACCAACGAAGGCAAGGTGTACTGGCTGCGGGTATTCGAGCTGCCCCAGGGTGGTCGGGCGTCCCGGGGTAAGCCGATCGTCAATTTGATCCCGGCCCTTAAGCCGGAGGAGCGGATTACCGCCATCCTGCGTCTGGATGCCGAAATGGTGCGTCAGAAAAACGCCGCCGAAGACGACGAAGAGGTCGATGCCGACAGCGAAGTGGAAACCGCCGAACTGGTGGAAGAAGACGACGGCGCGGACAGCGAGCCCCAGGCCGCTGAAGGGCCGTTTATCTTCATGGCGATTTCCAACGGCGTGGTCAAACGTACCGAGCTGGCCAAATTCGCCAAGCCGCGCAGCAGCGGCTTGATTGCCGTGCGTCTGCAGGAAGGCGAACATCTGGTCAACGTGGCCATTACCCAGGGCGACGAAGACGTGGTGCTGGTGGCCGGCAACGGCAAAGTGGTCCGTTTCAAGGAATCCAAGGTTCGCGTGATGGGCCGTACCGCCCGGGGCGTGCGCGGCATGAAAGTGGCCGACGGCGAGGAAGTGATCGCCTTGATGGTGCCCCAAGAGGGCGGCCAGATGCTGGCGGCATCCCAGAACGGCTACGGCAAACGTACCGATCTGAGCGAATTCCCCACTAAGGGGCGCGGCACGCAGGGCGTGATCGGCATGGTGGTCAACGAACGTAACGGCGGGCTGATCGGCGCCGCCCAGGTGTTCGGTAACGAAGACATCATGTTGATTTCCAACCAGGGCACGCTGGTGCGCACCCGCGTGGATGAGGTCAGCCATCTGGGCCGTAATACCCAGGGTGTTCGGCTGATTCGTCTCGCTGACGGCGAAGCCTTGTCCGGTCTGGCACCGATCCCGGAGCTGGATGTGGACGAGGACGAGCTGGATCAGTCCGAGCAGCAAACCTCGGACTCCGCCGCTGAACAGGGCGACGGCGAAGAAAGAAGCGGCGCCGACGACGCACCGGCGGAAGATGGCGACGCCTGACCGCCTCTGAAAACGACCGCCGCCGGTCCGCCGGCGTCACACAGCAACGGCAGTGAGTGGCCCGGTGTATGCCGGGCCTCTCTGTTTGACAAAGATACCTTTGACGGAGATACCCATGTCCCGCGCTTATAACTTTTGCGCCGGCCCGGCGGCCTTGCCGGAAGCGGTCCTCAAGCAGGCCCGCGAGGAGATGCTGGATTACCACGGCACCGGCATGTCGGTGATGGAGATGAGTCACCGCGACGATGTGGTGGTGGCGATGGCCGAACAAGCGGAGCGGGATCTGCGTGAGTTGATGGGTATCTCCGACGACTACGCAGTGTTGTTCTTGCAGGGCGGCGCCAGTGCTCAGTTTTCCATGGTGCCGATGAACCTGCTCGGCGACGCCGGCGGTGCGGATTATGTAAACACCGGCCAGTGGTCGACCAAGGCGATCAAGGAAGCGCGGCGTTTCGGCGATATTAACGTGGTGGCGTCCAGCGAGGACCGCAACTTTTCCTATGTGCCTCCGCAAAGTGAGTGGCGGCTCTCCGACCACGCCGCCTACCTGCATTACTGCCCCAACGAAACCATTGGCGGCCTGGAATTCGATTTCGTGCCGCAGGTGGACAAACCGCTGGTGGCGGATATGAGTTCCACCATCCTGTCGCGCCCGGTGGATGTGAACCGTTTTGGGCTGATCTATGCCGGCGCCCAGAAAAACATCGGTCCCGCCGGCATTACGGTGGTCATCGTGCGCAAGGACCTGCTCGGCCGGGCTTCGTCGTCCGTACCGGCGATGATGAACTATCAAATCCACGCCGATAACGGCTCCATGTACAACACCCCGCCCACCTTCGCCTGGTATCTGGCCGGTCTGGTGTTCCAATGGCTCAAGGAGCAAGGTGGCGTCGAGGCGATGGGCCGGATCAACCGTCGCAAGGCGGATAAACTATACGGCGCCATCGATGCCAGTGGGTTCTATACGAACCCGGTGGCGCCGGCTCAGCGGAGCTGGATGAACGTGCCGTTCATTCTTGCCGACAGCACTTTGGACAAGGCGTTTCTGGCCGAGGCGGAAGCCGCCGGCCTGCGCAACCTCAAAGGGCACCGTAGTGTCGGCGGCATGCGTGCCAGCATCTATAATGCGGTGCCGGAGCAGGCGGTGGATGCGTTGATCGAATTCATGGCGGATTTTGAGAAGCGCAAAGGATAACCAGGCACTGACCGCAGCGTGCAAGCGTGATGCGTGCCCGCGTGTAAGCGAGAACACAACATGACCGATTCATTGGACAAGCTGCGAGATCAGATCGATAACCTGGATCAACAACTCCAGGATCTTCTGAATCATCGCGCCGAACTGGCCCACCAGGTGGCCGAAGTGAAACGCAGCGAGGACAGCGCCCCGGTGTTTTACCGCCCCGAGCGCGAAGCCCAGGTACTGCATCGGATCAAGGAACGCAATCAAGGCCCCATCGACGGTGAAGCCATGGCGCGCCTGTTCCGTGAGGTGATGAGCGTATGCCTGGCGCTCGAGCAGCCCATGCGGGTGGCCTTCCTGGGTCCCGAAGGAACGTTTACCCAGCAGGCGGCGATCAAACATTTCGGCCATGCGGTGGAAAGCGTGCCGCTGGGCGCCATCGACGAGGTGTTTCGCGAAGTGGAAGCGGGCGCCGTTCACTTTGGCGTGGTGCCGGTGGAAAATTCCACCGAGGGGATGGTGAACCATACCCTGGATTCGTTTATGAATTCCGACCTGAAGATCTGTGGGGAGGTGGAACTGCGCATCCATCATCACTTACTCGCCGGGCCCCACACGCGTCATGACAAAGTCACGCGCATTTATTCCCATCAGCAGACGCTGGCCCAATGCCGCCAGTGGCTCGACGGCCACATGCCGGCGGTGGAACGGGTGGCGGTAAGCTCCAACGCGGAAGCCGCCCGCCGGCTCAAGGACGAATGGAACGCCATGGCGATCGCCGGCGACATGGCCCGCGAGCTTTATGATCTGGAACCGGTGCAACGCAATATCGAGGACCGCCCGGATAACACCACCCGTTTTCTGATTATCGGACGCCAGGACACGCCGGCGTCGGGCCGTGACAAGACCAGCCTGCTGGTATCCGGCAAGAACCGGCCGGGGCTGTTGTCCGATCTGCTGCACCCGTTCCGGGACAAGGGCATCAACCTGACACGTCTGGAGAGCCGCCCCTCGCGCATCGCCAACTGGCGCTATGTGTTCTTCGTGGACTGCGAAGGTCACAAGGAAGATGACGCTTTGAAAGCGGTACTCCAGCAGCTCGAAGACGAAGGAAATACGATCAAGCTGCTTGGTTCGTACCCGAAGGCAGTGCTTTGAATGGGCTTGGCGCCAGGCGTCCAGCACTAACCGTTTAGGATAGGTTTTATGACCTGCGATTACATTCAAATAGCCAACGAAGGCGTTCAGCAGCTTAAGCCGTATCAGCCCGGCAAGCCGGTGGAAGAATTGCAGCGTGAACTCGGGCTGCATGACGTGGTGAAACTGGCCAGCAACGAGAACCCGTTAGGCCCCAGTCATCGGGCTCTGGAAGCGGCGCGCCGATCGCTGGACCAGATTCATCTTTACCCGGACGGCGCCGGCTTCGAGCTGAAAGGCGCCCTGGCGGACAGTCTGGGTGTGAACGCCGACCGGATTACCCTCGGTAACGGTTCCAACGATGTGCTGGAGCTGGTGGCGCGGGCCTATCTGCAGCCCGGCGACGAGGCGGTGTTTTCCGAGTACGCCTTCGCGGTGTATCCGCTGGTGACCTTGGCCTGTTCGGCCAAGCCGGTGGCGGTGACCTCACACCTGTACGGCCACGATCTGGCGGCGATGGCCGACGCCATTACCGATCGTACCCGGGTGGTGTTTCTGGCCAACCCCAATAACCCCACCGGCACCTGGTTCAACGAGCACGCGCTGGACGCCTTCCTGGCACGGGTCCCGCAAACGGTGATCGTGGTGCTGGACGAGGCCTATTTCGAGTACGTGGAAGAAAGCCATTACCCGGACGGTCTGCAACGGTTGGAGCGTTACCCGAATCTGGTGGTTACCCGCACCTTCTCGAAGATTCACGGTCTGGCCGGCTTGCGCGTGGGCTACGGCGTTTCCAACCCTCAGATCGCGGATGTGCTGAACCGCGTGCGCCAGCCCTTTAACGTCAATATACCGGCGCTGGCCGCGGCCCGCGCCGCCCTGTACGACATTGATCATCTGGAGAATTCCAAGGGCGAGAACACCGCCGGGCTGGTGCAACTGGCCGAAGGGCTCGAGCAATTGGGCTTTACTCAGATTCCCTCGGTGGCCAACTTTATCGCGTTCGATTGCGGTGGCGATGCGGAACCGGTCTACCAGGCGCTGCTGCGTGAAGGGGTGATCGTCCGCCCGTTGGGAGGCTACGGCATGCCAAATCATCTGCGTGTGACCGCCGGCACCGCGCGGGATAACGAGCGTTTCCTGCTCGCGCTGAAAAAAGTGACCGGGCACTGATGAGCGAGCCCGGTTCCCCTCTGTTTCAACGTATCGCGATTATCGGCCTGGGGCTGATCGGCGGTTCACTGGCCGCCGCGGTCCGCGAGCAGGGTCTGGCACGTACCGTGGTAGCCGGCTCCCGCTCGGTGCGTACCCTGGAGCAAGGACTGGCCATGGGGCTGATTGACGAAGCCAGCCAGGACCTGGCCGTGGCGGTGCGCGGCGCCGACCTGGTGTTTCTGGCGACGCCGGTGTCCTCGATGAGTACCGTCTTGGCGGCCCTGCGACCCGGGCTGGCCGAACGCGCCATTGTCACTGATGGCGGCAGTGTAAAAGGGGCGGTGATTGAGGCGGCGCGCCAGGCGCTCGGCGATCACTTTTCACGCTTCGTGCCCGGCCACCCCATCGCCGGTAAGGAAAAAAGCGGGGTGGAGGCCGCGGACGCCGGCCTCTATCGCCAGCATCGCGTGATCTTGACGCCCACCGGCGCCACCGACCCGGCCGCCACCGCCAGAGTGCGGGCGCTGTGGACCGCCGTGGGCGCGGAAGTACTGGAAATGGCACCGGATCATCACGACCGGGTTCTCGCCGAAACCAGCCATTTGCCGCATCTGCTGGCGTTCTCCTTGGTCGATACCCTGGCCCGTCAGGGCGATTCCACGGAGATTTTCCGTTACGCCGCCGGCGGCTTTCGCGATTTCACCCGGATCGCCAGTTCCGACCCGGTGATGTGGCGCGATATTTTTCGTGAAAACCGGGGCGCGCTGCTGGAGGCGCTGACGCTGTTCCGTGACGGTATCGACCGCTTTCAGAGCGCGATTGAAGACAATGACGACGACGCCCTGATGGGCATTATGACCCGTGCCAACGCGGCTCGGGCCCACTTTCTAGCCATGAACGGGCGCACTTCCTACACTCGCGCCCGGCATTCCGACGACGAGACAGGCATGACACAGCAACATAACCCCACCTTCCAGGTCAGCCCCGGTGGCCGGCTTCACGGCCAACTGCGGGTGCCCGGAGACAAGTCCATGTCCCACCGCGCCATCATGCTGGCGTCTCTGGCGGAGGGCACGACCACCGTGGAAGGCTTTCTGGAAGGGGAGGACGCTTTGGCCACATTGCAGGCGTTCCGGGATATGGGCGTGTTGATCGAGGGCCCCCATAATGGGCAGGTGGTGGTGCACGGGGTTGGTCTGCACGGCCTCAAAGCGCCGGGCAAGCCCCTTTATATGGGCAACTCCGGAACCTCCATGCGGCTGCTCACCGGCCTGCTGGCGGGCCAGGCGTTCGATACCGAATTGACCGGTGACGAATCCCTGTCCAAGCGGCCCATGGAGCGAGTGGCCCGGCCGCTGCGCGACATGGGCGCGCACATCACCACCGGCGCCGAAGGCCGGCCGCCAGTTCGTATTCGCGGTGCCCAGGGCCTCAAAGGTATCCATTACGCGCTGCCGATGGCGTCCGCCCAGGTCAAATCGGCGGTGCTGCTGGCGGGGCTGTACGCGCAAGGCGACACTTCGGTGACCGAGCCGGCGCCGACCCGCGATCACACCGAACGAATGCTTGGCGGTTTTGGTGTGCCGGTGCGGCGTGACGGGCCCACCAGCACGGTAACCGGTGGGGCATCGTTGGCGGCGGGGCCCTTGGACGTGCCGGCGGACATCTCCTCGGCGGCGTTCTTCTTGGTGGGGGCCTCCATCGCCGAGGGCAGCGAACTGACGTTGCCTCACGTGGGCGTCAATCCCACGCGCACCGGCGTCATCGATATTCTTAAATTGATGGGCGCCGACATCCGCTTGGAGAACCCCCGTGACGCCGGCGGTGAGCCGGTGGCGGATCTGGTGGTGAAGAGCGCGCCGCTCAAGGGCATTGAGATTCCCCGCGAGCTGGTGCCGCTGGCCATCGATGAATTTCCGGCGATCTTTATCGCCGCCGCCTGCGCCCAGGGCGAGACCGTTCTGCGCGGCGCCGAGGAACTGCGCGTCAAGGAATCCGACCGTATTCAGGTTATGGCCGACGGTCTCGCGGCCCTGGGCGTGGAGCATCAAGTCCATGAAGACGGCATTCGTATCGTCGGTGGCCCGTTCGGCGGTGGCGAAGTGGATTCCCATGGCGACCACCGCATTGCCATGAGTTTCGCCATGGCCGCGCTGCGCGCCTCGGCGCCGATCACCATTCGCCGTTGCGCCAACGTGGCCACCAGCTTCCCCGGCTTCGCTGAACTGGGCCGTGGCGCCGGTCTTAACCTGGAGGTGCACTCATTCGAGGAGAACGCATGATCCCCGTAATCACCATTGATGGACCGGTTTCGTCCGGCAAAGGCACCGTGGCGCGCTTGGTGGCGGCCCGGCTGGCCTGGCACTTGCTGGACTCCGGCGCCCTCTATCGGGTCCTGGGGCTCCATGCGCGGCGCCAAGGCGTGGCGCTGGACGACGAAGCGGCGCTGATCCGGCTCGCCGAGCACCTGCCGGTGGTGTTCCGGGAGCAGGCCGGTGACACCGCCGTGATCCTGGAGGGCGAGGACGTGGGTGGTGAAATCCGCCGCGAGGAAGTGGGCGAAATGGCCAGCCAGGTGGCGGTGTTGCAGCCGGTGCGTGACGCCTTGCTGGCCCGCCAGCGGGCGTTCGCCCTGAGCCCGGGCCTGGTGGCCGATGGGCGCGATATGGGCACGGTGGTGTTCCGCGATGCCTCGCTCAAGATCTACCTCAACGCCAGCGCCGAGGAGCGCGCCCGCCGGCGCTACGCCCAGTTGAAGGAAAAGGGCTTTGATGCTACCCTCGCGACCCTTATCGAGGACATCCAGACCCGGGATGACCGGGACATGAACCGCGATGTGGCGCCGCTCAAGCCGGCCGACGACGCGGTGGAGATCGACTCCACCTCTCTTTCCATTGAGCAGGTGGTGCACGCGATTCTCGATGAGGCCGCCCGCCGATCTCTGGTCTGAAGGCGGTAAAACCGTATTCATCCGTAGGAGCGGCCCTGGCCGCGGGTTTGCCAGGCATCCGCCGCAACCCGTGACCAGGGCCGCTCCCGCAATGAGTGTTAAGTGACAGACCTCCCGCGCCTGACAGTAAACCAGCTTGGCGTGGCGGTCTTTTAGTAATAACCCATGCCTGCTGGTTGGTATGTGTATCCGTGAGACTTCTCCATGACTGAATCTTTTGCCGAACTTTTTGAAGAAAGCCTGAAGGACCTCGACGTTGCTCGTGGTTCCATCATCAAAGGCACCGTGGTCGCCATCGACAGCGACTGGGTGACGGTTAACGCCGGCCTCAAGTCCGAGGGCATCATCGCCCGCGGCGAGTTCATCAGTGAAACCGGTGAACTGGAAATCGCCGAAGGCGACGAAGTGGAAGTGGCTGTTGACGCTATTGATGACGGCATGGGCTTCACCCGTCTGTCCCGCGAGAAGGCCAAGCGCGCCGAAGTGTGGGGCGAACTGGAAGTGGCTTTCGACAAAGACGAGATCGTCAAAGGTCAGATTTCCGGCAAGGTGAAGGGTGGCTTCACCGTCGATATCGGCCCGATCCGTGCGTTCCTGCCCGGTTCGCTGGTGGACATCCGCCCGGTGCGTGATGTGACCCACCTGGAAGGCAAGGACCTGGACTTCAAGGTCATCAAACTGGATCCCAAGCGTAATAACGTGGTGGTATCCCGCCGCGCGGTCATGGAAGCCGAGCACTCCGCCGAGCGCGAAGCGCTGCTCGAGTCTCTGCAGGAAGGCATGGTGGTCAAGGGTATCGTCAAGAACCTGACCGACTACGGTGCGTTCGTCGATCTGGGTGGCATCGACGGCCTGCTGCACATTACCGACATGGCCTGGAAGCGCATCAAGCATCCCAGCGAAATCGTCGAAGTGGGCCAGGAAATCGAAATCAAGGTCCTCAAGTTCGACCGCGAGAAGATGCGCGTTTCCCTGGGTCTCAAGCAGCTCGGTGAAGATCCCTGGCACGATATCGTGCAGAAGTACCCGGAAGGCGCCCGCGTCAAGGCCCGCGTCACCAACCTTACCGATTACGGCTGCTTCGCCGAAATCGAAGAAGGCGTGGAAGGTCTGGTACACGTGTCCGAGATGGATTGGACCAACAAGAACATCCACCCGTCCAAGGTTGTAGAGATCGGCGACGAAGTGGAAGTGATGATCCTCGACATCGATCAGGACCGTCGCCGTATTTCCCTGGGCATCAAGCAGTGCCAGTCCAATCCGTGGGAGTCCTTCGCTGAGAACTATCAGAAAGGCGACCGCATCACCGGTAAGATCAAGTCGATCACCGACTTCGGTATCTTCATCGGCCTGGAAGGCGGCATCGACGGCCTGGTGCACCTGTCCGACATCTCCTGGGAAGAGCTGGGCGAAGAGGCGGTGCGCAACTTCAACAAGGGCGACGAACTGGAAACCGTGGTACTGTCCATTGATGCCGAGCGGGAAAGAATTTCCCTTGGAATCAAGCAGTTGACAGATGATCCGTTTGCTCAGTATGTTGCTGCCAATGAGAAGGGCACCATCGTTAAAGGCAAGGTAACGGAAGTGGACGCCAAAGGCGCCACCGTGGAACTGGCCGAAAACGTGGAAGCCACCCTGCGTGCCAGCGAGCTCAGCCGTGACAAGGTCAACGATGCCTCGGAAGTGCTGAGCATCGGTGACGAAGTGGAAGCCCGCATCACCAACGTGGATCGCAAGAACCGTGTGATCACCCTGTCCGTACGCGCCAAAGATCAGGCGCCGGAGAAGGAAGCGTTGGACACCCAGGGTCCGGACGCTAACGCGCCCAAGACCATTGGCGATCTGATCAAGAAGCAGATGGAAAACAGCAACGAGTCATAACGGCTCCTCCCGGGGCCGGCCACAGGGCCGGCCCACTGGGCAGGGAGCCCAGGGGAGTAGGTTGCAATGGCGTCAGCGTTAACCAAATCAAAACTGATTGCCCGTATCTCCAAGGAAAACCAGGAAATGTCTCCCAGGGATGTGGAGCTCGCTGTTAAAACCCTGATTGACTATATGGCCGACACCCTCTCCGAAGGGGGCCGCATTGAAATACGCGGTTTCGGTAGCTTTTCCCTCCATTTTCGTGCACCCCGCGTGGGCCGTAATCCCAAAACCGGCGCCAGCGTGACACTGCACGGCAAGTACGTTCCCCATTTTAAATCCGGTAAAGAACTGCGTGAGCGGGTCAACGACTCCATGCTCGACGCGTCGCCCGGAAACCATGGCGACGATGACAGCAACGCCGATGACGCCCCCGGCGAAGCCGTTAACGGCTGATCGCCCAAGCAGGACGATGTGATGCGAAACCTTTACCGTATTTGTCTGATTCTGGTGCTGCTGCTGATCTTCGCGGTGGCCTTTTTGTTTGTTACCGCCAATACCCAGCCGGTGACGCTGGCCGTGCCCGTGGCAGGCTGGCAATACCAGGTGACCCTGGGCGCTCTGGTGGTGGTACTGTTGGCGCTGGGCCTGCTGGCGGGTCTGGTGACCGGTCTTGGCCTGAAAGGCCTGCGTGGTCTGTTCGGAACCCGTTCATGAGCGAACCGCTTTGGCTGATTCCACTGTTCTTTTTCGCCATTGCCACCGGGTTTTTCCTTGGCCGTCGCGAGGGCAAACGGCGTCAGCGTCGGCGCATGGACTCTCTTTCCCAGGAGTACGTGGCGGGTCTCAACTTCCTTCTCAACGAAGAGCCGGACAAAGCCGTGGAGGCGTTGCTCAATAGCCTGGAAGTCAACGATCAGACCCTGGAAACTCATCTCAGCATGGCGCGGCTATTTCGCAAGCGCGGTGAATTCGACCGTGCCACTCTGATTCATTCTCACCTGCTGGAGCAGGGCGAGCTGCCCCGCGCCACCCAAGAGCAAATCCAGTTGGAGCTGGCGGAGGATTATCTCGCCGGCGGTCTGTTTGATCGGGCCGAGGAAGTGCTGCTGGAGATGCTTGATCAGGACTGTGAGAAACGTGAGCAGGTAATCCGTCAGCTCACCCATCTTTATGAGCAGGAGCGCGACTGGACCAATGCCATTTCCATGGGCGAGCACCTGGTCAAGTCGCAGCCCAAGATCGCGCCGGTGTTGGCGCATTACTGCTGCGAGGAAGCGGAAGCCCAAGTAGCCCGTAATGAGCTCAGTCCCGCGCGCCGTATGCTGCGCCGCGCGCTCGGCTTCGACAAAAATTGCGTGCGTGCCAGCGTGCTCCAGGGTCGTCTGGAAATGCGTGAGGAAGACTGGGACGCGGCGATCCAGGCGTTTCGGCGCATCTGGAAACAGGACCCGGAATTCTTCGACGAAGTGCTGACCGAATTACGTCAGTGCTTCCAGGCGTTGGAAAAGGAAGAAGAATTCATCCGTATGCTCGCTGACTACAGCGCCGAAACGCCCAGCACCGCCCGGGTGTTGTTGCTTTCCGAGCAGTTGCGAGAGCGCTATGGCGACCGGGAAGCCAGCCAGTTCATCGCCGATTACATGCAAGCCAACCCCACGGTGCGCGGTCTGCATCGCCTTATCGACATGAATCTTCAGGGGTCCGCGGAAGGCGAGGCCCGCGAGCACCTGGGGCTGCTCAAGGCGCTCACCGAGCGGCTCACCAGCGGAAAAACCGTCTACCAGTGCCGCCGGTGTGGGTTTCAAACGCCGCTACTACAGTGGCGCTGTCCCAGTTGCCGCCGCTGGGGCACCATCAAACCGCGATCCGAAGGAGACCTTAAGCCGTGACCATTGCCAGCCCTGTTATCGTTGCCCTGGATTACCCGCAACCGGACCAGGCGCTGGCGATGGCCGGCCGTCTCGACCCGGCCAAGGTGCGGGTAAAGGTCGGTAAAGAGCTGTTCACCCGGGGTGGCCCGGAGGTGGTCCGGGCGCTGCACGGTAAGGGCTTCCAGGTCTTTCTGGACCTTAAATTCCACGATATTCCCAACACCGTGGCCGGTGCCGTGGGCGCCGCCGCCGACCTGGGTGTGTGGATGGTCAACGTGCACGCCAGCGGCGGTAGTCGCATGATGACGGCGGCCCGCGACGCCCTGCGGGGCTTTGAGCGCCCGCCGTTGCTGATCGCCGTAACCGTACTCACCAGCCAGGACAACGCTGATCTTCAGGAAGTGGGGGTCGACCATGAACCAGCGGAACAGGTTGAGCGCCTGGCCCGGTTGAGTCAGGACAGTGGCCTTGATGGCGTGGTCTGTTCCGCCCGGGAGGCCGCCAGGCTGCGTGCCGCCTGCGGGCCCGACTTCGCACTGGTGACGCCAGGCATTCGGCCGGCCGGCAGCGCCGGCGATGATCAGCGCCGGGTGGTGACTCCCACCCAGGCACGGGAGTGGGGCGTGGACTATATGGTCATCGGCCGTCCCATTACGCGTGCGGAAAATCCTACGTCCGCCGTGGACAACATCTTACAAAATCTTTCCTAATCAGAGCGCGCCAGATCACCGGATTCACTTACAGCCGCCCCCGTTCACTCCACTTAGAGTGGAAGCTCCTTAACCCAAACCAATAAGGAGAAAGGACGATGACGCTCTATGGAAAGGAAAGCGTAAACGGAGAAAGGAAATCCCCCAGGGTGATGCTGATCCCGGACAATCCCCGGGGCATCGGCGATGCCCACTCAATTTCCGGTCCCGGAAGAAAGCTGTGCCAGGCCCTGCTGCTGAGTCTGATGGTGGTATGCGGTCTGCCATCGGCCCAGGCGGCCAACCAGGAAACGGCCGCGCCGGTGGCGGTGGATACCACTGTCAGCCTCAACAACGCCGGCGCCGAGGAACTGCAGACGCTGGACGGGGTGGGCCCGAAAACCGCGGCCTCGATCGTAGCCTGGCGGGAACGGGAGGGGCCGTTTAAGTCGGTGGATCAGTTGATGGCGGTGAAGGGCATCGGCGAGAAGACCCTGTCGCGGATCCGTGATCGCCTGAGTCTTTGAAGCAAGCCTTGCCTGGCTTTTGATGCGGAACACCGCTGCTCTTCCCGTGGTTCCGCGTACCGGCCGTCCTCTCCCCGGGGCGGCCGGCTTTTTGTGCTTCAGTGGGGCGCGGACCCTCCAGCCGGGGCGGTGACTCGCCGGTGCTAACTGTAGCGCCAGCGATGCCCCGTGTCGGTGACGTTTCCCTCGGCACAGCCGCGCGCCCCCCGATGGAGAGAGCCTGATGTGGTCTGGAGTTCCGGGTCAGCCCGGTCGTTTGGTGATCGGGAACTCGCAGAGATCGGCGATCAGACACTCGCCGCATTTCGGCTTGCGCGCCACGCAGGTGTAGCGCCCGTGCAGAATCAGCCAGTGATGGCAGTCCCGCCTGAACTCTTCCGGTACGGTCCGCATCAGGCGCTGCTCCACTTCCACCACGTTTTTGCCTGGCGCGATGCGCGTGCGGTTGGACACCCGGAAGATATGCGTGTCCACGGCAATGGTGGGCTCGCCGAAGGCAGTGTTCAGCACCACATTGGCGGTCTTCCGGCCAACCCCGGGCAAGGCTTCCAGCGCCGCGCGCGAACGCGGCACTTCGCCCTCGTGCTGTTCGATCAATTGATCGCAAAGTTTAATGATGTTGGCGGCCTTGGAATTAAACAGACCGATGGTTTTGATGTAGGTCTTCAGCCCGTCGAGCCCTAAATCGCGGATGGCCCGCGGCGTGTTGGCCACCGGAAACAGTTTGGCGGTGGCTTTATTCACCCCCACGTCGGTGGCCTGCGCGGACAGCACCACGGCCACCAGCAGCTCGAACGGGTCGGCAAAATTCAGCTCGGTGGTCGGGTGCGGGCGTTGTTCGCGCAGACGCCGAAAAATTTCCGTCCGTTTTTCGCGATTCATCAGGGCAGGGTCCGGCCAGCAAAAAACGGCAGTATAACCAAGGCCGGTTATATCAAGAAGGGGCCTGGCGTCTGGAAAGACGCCAGGAGGGCACGGAACGGTGATGCTGTTACGGCTCGATGATCGCCGGGCGCATTATGGTCGCCGGAATCAGTCGGTGACCACCTGGCCGTTTTCCACTGGCAGGCGGTCGCCGGGTTCGTCGTCCATGCGAACCGTGTTGGTCTGGCCGTCAAGCCGATAGGTGACGTTATAGCCTACCTGCTCGCTGCGGCTTTCCATGATCGTCTGACAGCGCTCTTCGGTGGTGGTATAGGTGTTGCCTTCCTGGATGCGCTCCTGGGCTTTATTGCCCGCGTAGCCGCCGGCCACGGCGCCCGCGGCGGTGGCCACGTCCTTGCCGCTGCCGCCGCCGAATTGATGACCGATGACCCCACCGACCACGGCGCCGATGGCGCTCCCTGCGATCTGATGTTGGTCCTTGACCGGCTTCTGGCGCTGTACGGTGACTTGTTCACAACGCTGGTTGGGTTCCTGCCAGGTTTTCGTGGCGGGTTCGACGTTGACCACCTCGGCGTAACGATTACCGTCGGTGACGGCTTGGTAGCCGCCGTATCCGACCCCGGCGACGGCCACTGTGCCCACGACGGCCAGCGCCACGGTTGCTGCTGTTTTCATAATGGCCTCCTTTGTGATTCTCGGCGTTCACCGGCCAGCGGCGAATACCTCGCGTTATTGGACGCCATTGTTACCGCGCAAGCGCGGTGAATGTTGTATAAGGCTGTTAAAAGCCGGCAACTCTTGAACTCGATCACTGTTGATATGCAAAGGTTTTTCAGCTTACTTTGCCGGTGGTTCGTACTCGCCGGCTGGCGGTCGGCTGATCCACTTGCCGCGCTTTGCGTTTTTCCTTGAGTTTCCGGTCGATCACGTTCTTGCCGGCGATAATCAACCCCAGCCCGATAAAGGCGCCGGGCGGCAGTACCGCGAACAAAAACCCGGGGTAATCGGGGAACACCTGCAAACGCCAGCCGGCCGCCGCCGGGCCGAGCAACAGTTGCATGTTGTCGAACAGGGTGCCCTGACCGATCAGTTCACGCATGGCGCCGAGAATCACCAGAATCACCAGGAAACCGGCGCCCATCATGAAACCGTCCAGTAGCGACGGCAGTATCGGGTTTTTGCTGGCGAAGGCGTCGGCGCGGCCCAGCACGGTGCAATTGGTAACAATCAAAGGAATGAAGATGCCGAGGATTTCATACAACTCGAAGGTGAAGGCCCGCATCAACATCTCAATCACCGTGACCAGCGCGGCGATGATCATTACGAAGGCCGGTAGACGTACCGCGTCGGTGACGTAGGAACGGATTAGCGACACCGCGCCGTTGGAACCCATTAAAACCACCAGGGTGGCGAGCCCCAGCCCGAGCGCATTAACCACGGTGCCGGTCACCGCTAACAGTGGGCACAGGCCGAGAATTTGAACGGTGGCGGGATTGTTGGTCCAGAGGCCGTCCAGGGTGATTTTTCGGTAGTCGGCGTCAGCCACGGCAGGTTCCTTCTACGCTGTTGGGGGCGCTATCGGCGGCCGGCGCCTGGAACAATTGGTGCCGATGAGCGCGGAAGTACAGCAGCGCCCGGTGCACGGCCGCCACCACCGCACGCGGCGTAATAGTGGCCCCGGTGAAGCTGTCAAAGGTGCCGCCGTCTTTCTTTACCGCCCAGCCAGCGGCCTCGGGATTCTCCAGGGAGCGGCCATTGAACGTGGTCACCCAGTCTGATTTGCGTCGCTCGATCTTGTCACCGAGGCCGGGGGTTTCGTTGTGTGGCGGTACCGCCCGCACACCCAGTATGCGGCCGTCGGCGTCGACGCCGACGATCAGATCAATGGCGCCGCCGTAGCCGTCCGGCGCGGTCACTTCCAACACCGCGCCGGACGGTTCGCCATCAAGGCGTGCGCGGTAGATATGCCGCACGCCGGGCCCCAGCCTGGCGTCACGCACTTCCCGGCGGTCGGTGATCAATACGTTGTCATGGTGCTCCCCCGGCATCACCTGTGCCAGCGAGTCGATCAGCGCGCGCTGGCGGTTGCACTCCACCCGCTGCAGGGTGGCCTGGTTGGTCAACGCCAGAGCGGCGGCGGTACCGATGGCGAACAGACCCAGAATCAGCGCGTTTCGGGTAATCGCCTGGCGGATCATGGGTTCGCTCCTTTGTTCGCCTTGCGGTGCCCGTAAGTGCGTGGCTGGGTGTAGTAGTCAATAAAGGGCGCAGCCAGATTGAGCAGCAGCACGGCGAACGCCACCGAATCCGGATAGCCGCCGAAAGTCCGAATCACCCAGATCAGAACGCCGATCAGCAAGGCATAAATGAAACGGCCCAGACGGCTGGTGGCGGCGCTGACCGGATCGGTGGCGATAAAAAAAGCGCCCAGCATGGCGCCGCCGGAAAACAGGTGAAACAGCGGGGAAGCGAAACGGGCGGCGTCCAGTTGGTGGGCGATCAACGCCGGCAGAGCCAGGCCGGCGAGAAAGGCCACCGGTATGTGCCAGGTAATAATCCGCCGCGCCAGCAGGTAGAGGCCGCCGATCAGAAACGCCAGATTCACGGTCTCCCAGCCGGGCCCGGCCACCAAGCCGTCAAGGATATCCCGTCCTGCCAGGGCCGCGGCGTCACCGGCCCAGGTCCGGAACGTATCCAGTGGCGTGGCACCGGTAAAGGCATCCGCCGGGGCCTGACCAAGGAACAGCGCGAGGCTGTCCGCCGGAGCCGGGGCCTGGCCCGGGGCGATCCACTGGGTCATCGCCACCGGGAACGAAATCAGCAGCAGCACGTAACCGATCATGGCGGGATTGAACGGGTTCATGCCCAGGCCGCCGTAAAGCTGCTTGGCGACCACGATGGCAAAACCAACGCCGATCAGTGTCAGCCACCAGGGTGCGGTGGGGGGCAGCGCCAGACCCAACAACACGGCGGTGACCACCGCGCTCCAGTCTTTCAGGTAAAAGCCCACCGGTTTGCCTCGGGCACGTAACAACAGTGCTTCGCAAACCAGTGCCACCAGTACCGCCCAGACCACGTTGAACAGGCTGCCCAGCCCGAACTGCCAGACCAGCACCGCGAGACCGGGCAGGGTGGCGTAGACCACTTGACGCATTACCGAGCCGGTATCGGTATGTCGGCTGGTGTGCGGGGAGGGCGCGTTGATCAGACTCATTCTTCCACCAGTCCCTGTTCTTGTACCGCGGTCTTCAGCGCCAGGCGCGCCACCTGGGCACTTTCTTCCAGTGCTTTCAGCTCCGAGTTCAGGGTTTCCAGCGTATCCGCGTCCACGGTGTCGCGTCGGCGATTCAGCTCATCCGCCTTGTCACGCAGGGCGCTTTCCACCCGCGCGGCGTCCAGTTTCAGGGTTTTCAGATCCTTGCCAGTATGGGCCAGGATATCCGCCTTGGCCTGTTCCACAAGAGCGTCCAGGGCGTCACGGCAGTGATCCGCTTTGCCCTTGAGTTTCTCCACCTTGGCGTTCATCGCGGCGAGCGCTTCATCGCTCTCCTGGCCGCCGCGTTCAGCCCTCTCCAATGCGGCGTGCGCCTCTTTGTACTGCTTGTGCGCGGTGTTATAGGCGGTTTTCAGCGCTTTAAGACGCTTTTGACGCTTGGCAGCGGCCTCCTGGTCCACGGCCGCTGTCTCGATGCCGGATGTCTTGGCGGGCGGCGACGAGGCGGGGTCTCCGTGCGTTGCCGGCGCTGCAGCCTGCCCGGTTTTGGCGTCGCGCAGCTCGGCCTTGAGGCGGTCCGCCTCCGCTTTCAGTTGGTCGGCCCGGCCGCGTAACCCGGCGGCGTTGTCGGCCTGGTCCGCTTCCGCGGTTTTGGCGGCTTTTACCGCCGCTTTATAAGCACCGGACGCTTCGCCTACGGCTTTTTTCAGGTCCATCAAGGCCGACTCGGAGGATTCCGTGGCCGCCGGGGGAGCCACCGGTGCCGCCGACTTGGCGTCGCGCAGGGCCGCTTTGGCGCGGTCCGCTTCCGCCTTAAGGTGATCGGCGCGGGCGCGCAGTTCGACGGCATTATCCGCCTTCTGGGCTTCAGCGGTTTTCGCTGCCTTTACCGCCGCTTTGTAGGCACTGGACGCCTGGCCGACCTCCTTTTTCAGCGCGGCTAATCGCTCATCGCCGGCACCCGGCGTTGTCGTCGCCGCCGCTTCCTGCTTTTTACGGTTGGCTTCCAGTCGGGCGCGGCGGCGGGTTTCTTTTTCCGCTTGTTCCCGTTCCAGCCGGGCCTGGCGCGCCTCGAAGCGCTCGCGGGCACGGTCCGCCTTAATTTGTTCGGCGGTCTGGGTGCGGATTTCGCCTTTCGCGTAACGGTAATACTGCACCAGGGGGATATGGCTGGGGCACACATAGGCGCAGGCACCACACTCGATACAGTCCATCAGATTGTGGTGTTGGGCACGGTCCAGGTCGTCGGTCTTGGCGTACCAGTACAACTGTTGGGGCAGCAGGTTGGCCGGGCACACTTCGGCGCAGGCGCCGCAGCGGATACAGGCTTGCTCCGGCGGCGGCTCCGGCAATTCCGTGGCACTGGCGGCAATCAGGCAGTTACTGGTTTTGACCACCGGCACCGCCGGATCGCGTAGCGTGAAACCCATCATCGGGCCGCCCATCACCAGGCGGCCCAGGCTGGCCGCATCGACGCCGGCATGGCGCAGCAGGTCGGCCACCGGCGTGCCCAGCCAGACTTCATAGTTGCCGGGCCGGGCCACCGCGTCGCCGGTCACCGTGGTGATTCGCGAGAGCAGCGGCTCGCCGTCGTAGACTGCCCGTTTGACCGCATAGGCGGTGCCCACGTTCTGGCACACCACGCCGCGCTGAGCCGGGATGCTGCCGCTGGGCACTTCCTTGCCGGTAAGCAATTGGATGAGCTGCTTTTCACCGCCGGAAGGGTACTTGGTGGGCACCACACGCACTTCCAGGTCGGTGTTGGTGCAGGCGTCACGCAAAGCGGTAATGGCTTCGGGTTTGTTGTCCTCGATACCAATCAGGGTATCGCGGGGGTTCAACAGGTACTGCAGCACCTGGATGCCGGTCACGATCTCTGCGGCCCGTTCGCGCATCAGCCGGTCGTCGGCGGTAATGTAGGGCTCGCATTCCACCGCGTTGATCACCAGTTGCTCGACGCGCTGGTGGTCGCCCAGATTCACTTTTATCGCGGTGGGAAAGCCCGCACCGCCCAGCCCGGCGACACCGGAGTCGCGTAACAGACGGATTAATTCTCCCGGGCCCAGGCGAGTGTGATCGGTCACCGGTCGGCGCGGCGCCCACGTATCGTGGCCATCCGGTTCCAGCACGATGCAAAGCGCATCCATGCCGGAAGGGTGCTGAATCGGGCGTGGCCCCACGGCGATTACCGTGCCGGAGGTCGGAGCGTGCAGGGCGGCGCTGACCGTGCCGGCGGGCTCGGCGATCATTTGCCCCTTCAAAACCGGGTCGCCGGCCGTGACCAGGGGCCGTGCCGGTGCGCCCAGGTGCATATTCAGGGGCAGCACTAATTGCGCTGGCCGGGGGCCGGCGGCGATCGGCGTCTGGTTGGACACCGTTTTATGCTCGGCGGGGTGCACGCCGCCGGGGAAATCGAAAACCGCATCGTCGCCCCTTAGCGGTCTTTTCATGGCCGAGCGAGCAGCGCGGGAACGAAACAGGGCCGCGAGCATTACAGATTCACCAGGTCGATGCGCTGTTCCGGGCGCCGGCCAATGCCGGCGGGCCGGTCCCAGGTCCAGGTCGCGAGGGTGGTCGGGCGTTCGATCATATCAATGCAGTCCACCGGGCAGGGGTCCACGCACAGGTCGCAGCCGGTGCATTCATCGGCGATCACCGTATGCATTTGCTTGGCGGCGCCGAGAATAGCGTCCACCGGACAGGCCTGAATGCACTTGGTACAGCCGATGCACTCATCCTCGCGGATATAGGCGACGCGCTCGACGCTGGCGTCCTCGGCGCCTTCGTTATCCAGTGGCAGTACCTCGCGGCCGAGCAACTCGGAAAGGGCTTCCACGGTGGTTTCGCCGCCGGGCGGGCAGAGGTTGTGTTCCTCGCCGTTGGCGATCGATTCCGCGTAGGGGCGGCAGCCAGGGTGCCCGCATTGGCCGCATTGCGTTTGCGGCAGCAGCGCGTCGATCTGTTCGACAATGGGGTCCCCTTCCACTTTGAACTTTTCCGAGGCGTAACCGAGCACGGCCCCGAACAGGGCAGCCAGGCCGAGCAGGGCGGCGATAGCGATCAGTACCGTGCTCATAACTTGATCAGCCCGGAAAAGCCCATGAACGCCAGCGACATCAGACCGGCGGTGATCAGCCCGATGCTGGGACCACGGAACGCCTCCGGCACATCCGCCACGGCAATCCGTTCGCGCATGGCGGCGAACAGGATCAGCACCAGCGAGAAGCCCAGGGCGGCGCCCAGACCGTAGGTCAGGGAACTCATGAAGGTGGCGTCGCTTTGCCGCACATTAAGCAGCGCCACCCCGAGCACCGCGCAATTGGACGTGATCAACGGCAGGAATACTCCCAGTACCCGGTACAGCAACGGGCTGGCCTTCTTCACGAACATTTCCGTGAACTGCACCGCCACCGCGATCACCAGAATAAAGCTGATGGTGCGCAGGTACTGGAGCTCGAACGGCACCAGGATGTAGGCCCAGGTGAGATAGGCGAGCACCGATGACAGCGTCAGCACGAAAGTAGTGGCCAGGGACATGCCCATGGCGGTTTCCACTTTATTGGAGACGCCCATGAACGGGCACAGTCCCAGGAACTGCACCAGTACAAAATTGTTCACCAGCACCGCGCTGATCAGGATCAGAAGGTATTCGGTCATCAATTACGGTCGGCCTTCGATTGGGAACGGCGAGTTTAGCAAAATTTTCCGTTTCCGAGAGGCCCGGCTGAACCCCGCGCCATGACTCGGCTGTACAGCCCTGACCCGGTAGTCAGGGGGGAACGGCCTCACGGACCTGGGGAACCGGGGGTGACGTCCCGTTGCCTGATCCGGTAGCGTGACCCGTTCACGAATTGACATATTGTCCATGAAACGTCTGGGAGATCTCTATGACGACCTTAAAGCAAGTGAGCCTGATGGTCCTGTTGGCCCTCGGCCTCGGCGCCACCGCAACCGCTCAGCAAGCGGCCCCCGGCCAGCAACAGGGCGATCAGGTGGACCAGCTGGATCGGATGGTCGACTTGAGCGACGATCAGAAGCAGGAACTGCGTGACCTGATCCAGGATTCCGAAGGCAAGATCACGGAAATGCGCAAAGAAGCCCAGGAGCTGCAACAGGCTCTGAGCGATCAGATCGGTCCGGACTACGACGAAGGCGATATTCGTGATAACGCCGAAGAGCTGGGTGAGCTCACCGGCGACGTGACCGCCGAAAGTGTGCTACTGCAGGCTCGTATTCAGGACACGCTGACCGAAGAACAGCGTGCCACCCTGGAAAAGCGCGCTCAGCAACAGCGTGAGCAGATGCGCCAGATGCAGGAAAAGATGCGTCAGCAGCAACCGCAGCAGGGTCAGTAAACCCGCTGCCCGTGTCAGCGCCCGGTCGGGCGCCACGGAACCCGAAAGCCGCGGCCATCAGGTCGCGGTTTTTTTTGTGGGAGCGCTTGTGGGAGCGGGCCCTGCCCGCGAAAGGGGCGAAGCCCCGGCAAGGCTCACTCGAAGGATGCCAGAGCCCATTATAACGGTAGCAAAACAGCGTCTCTGGAATCCTGCCGGCCGGCTTTGCCGGCCTTTCGCTTGCAAGGCAAGCTCCCACAAACCCGGCTTCATAGAGCCGCACCCTACCAGGGGGGAGTTGCTAGGTCTCGACGTTGTCGTTGAGCAGGAATTCGATATCGGTACCGGTGCTGTCGAGGTGCCGGATGCTCGCCGGGCTGCCATCGTTGTTGAGAGTGACCAGTCCGATGCCCGCGCCGTTCCAAAGCCGCTCGCCGGCGTCACTGTGGTCCGGGATGTAGGGCGTCACGCTGAGACGGCGCCGTTTGGTGAACCAGTTAAGCGGCGAACGCGGCGAATAGAGCCAGCGATTGAGTCGGTCGAACAGTGTCAGCAGTTTATCGGGGAAGCTGTTCTTCAAACCGCTGTCGGTGAGCTGCCAGACGTTCGGGCCCTGGTCACGCTTGCGAATCCGTACCTTGTAGGCGAACGAATAATGCACATCGCCGGACAGGATCACGTAGTTGGCCGGGGTTCTTGAATGCCGGAAAATATTCAAAATCACCCGGGCGGCGCCGCGATGGGCCATCCAGTTTTCCGCGTCCACGGTGAGCGGTTTCCCGAATAGCGTGAACATTTTCTGTACCGTCTCGATCAACTTGACGCCGAAAATCGGTGCCGCCGAAACCACCACCACTGACGATTCGCCGAGCAACGCCTGCTGTAATTCGGTAAGCGCTTCCCAATCCATTAACCCGGATGGTCGCCCGGCGCGGCGCTCACTGCGCCAGCGGCGCGTGCGCGTGTCCAGCACCACCAGCTTGGGGTCGCCGGGCAGATTGTAGTGCCATTGTTCGAACGTCAGCAGCGTATCGATAACGTCGCTTTGCGTGGCCCGGGACAGGGCGCCGTCCAGGGTCCGTTCGGTCAGCAGGCCATGCACTTTCGGCAGCAGTTCCTGGAAAGCGTCCGGATGATTGCCCCATCCCTGGAACAGCAGATAGCCGATCAGAGCATTGCCGATGATTTGCCGGGAGAACGGATGGCCGTAGGCGGAAGCTTCCCAGGCGGCGGTGAGATTCCAATCATCGGTGATGTCGTGGTCGTCAAAAATCATCAGCGTCGGTAGCTGGGCCATGATGCGGGCAGCGCCGGGCAGATCCTCCACGAACGTATCAATGGCCTGTTTGTGCCCCGGGTAATATTCGCGATCGCGATTCTCCAGCGCCGGCTCCGGCGGGTCGATCAGGCGCCAGGGCAAGGGCGACCAGACCAGCAGATACATGGCACTGATTTCCGCCAGAGTGATCAGGTGGCGGTGGGCGTTGTCGGCGGTGAACACCGGTTTGCGTACCCCGCCGAAAAAACGCTCGCGCAGATCCCGGTTGGACTTCAGGGCGGGTAGCAAGCGCTCGCGGCGATGGTTATCCGGGTGGCGGTAGAGCTGCTCGCCGCTATCGACACAGGCGCCGCGCAGACGTTCGTCGTGGAGGCCGAGTTCCGCGATCAGGGCCTGAATGGCGGCCAGCATGGGCGAGCTGACGTCGTCCACATACACCTGGTCGCCGGTGAGTAACAGCAAAGCGGGGCGTGCGCTGACGGAGTGCGGGTCCGTGGCGATCAGCCGGTCCGCCCGGGCCATGCCGTCGCGGTCCTGGTGGTGCGGTTTGCGGCAGGAGCCGTGAAGCAGTTGCCGACGGCGGCTGTGCAGCACGAAGGCCGGGCGTTGCTGGCCCGGGTAAAGGAGATGTGGCGCCCAATCGGCGATGCCGGTCTGCCCGTCGATCCGCAGGTCGTAACCGATCAGCGCATCTTCGGGGAGCGGCTCGCTCAACGTCACGTCGATAAGGTGCACCTGGGCATGAGTACCCAGCGGCAGTACCTGGACCTGCCGGTCCGTTAGCGACAGCGTGCGGCTTGGCTGCTCAGCGCCGTTTTCGTAGAGTGTCACCCCCAGGTCCAGGGGCCGGCGGCCAACCAACCATATCACCAGGCGCCCGGTTTCCAGCCGGCGCAGCACGGGGCCGGCCAGTACGGGCATCCGATCGGCTCCGGAAACGGTCATGGTCAGCGCTGTTAGCGCACCTCCATGCCTGGCTGCGCGCCGTCATCGGGCCCCAGCAGGAAGATATCGTCGCCACCCGGCCCGGCGGCCAGCACCATGCCCTCCGATACGCCGAACTTCATTTTGCGTGGCGCCAGGTTGGCGACCAGCACGACCATGCGGCCCTCCAGGTCCTCGGGGTGATACTTGCTCTTGATCCCGGCGAACACATTGCGCTCGCCGAGCTCACCCACGTCCAGGGTCAGTTGCAGCAATTTGTCGGCGCCTTCCACTGGTGCCGCCTTGACGATGCGGGCGGCGCGCAGCTTGACCTTGAGGAAGTCGTCGATGGTGATGGTGTCGTCTTCCTCCACGGGGGCGTCCTTGGCCGGCGTTGCCTGGGTGGCCGCCGCCGGGTTGGTGTCGCGGGAATCGGCCAGCATCGCTTCGATGTGCGCCATGTCCACCCGCGACAGCAGCGGCTTGAACTTGTTGATCGGGTGGTCGATCAGCAGGGTTTCCGCGTCCGCCCAGGTTAGTGGCGGGATGTCCAGGAACGCCTCGGCGCGTTCCGCCAGACCCGGCAGTACCGGCTTCAGGTACAGCACCAGCAGGCGGAACACATTCAGCGCGGTGGTGCAGATCGCCAGCACCTCCTGCTCCTTGCCGTCTTCCTTGGCCAGGCTCCAGGGCGCCTTGTCGGCGATATAGCCGTTGGCGTGGTCGGCCAGGCTCATAATTTCGCGCATCGCCTTGCTGAATTCGCGCTGTTCGTAGAACCCGGCGATGCGGCTGGCCGCTTCCTGTGCCTCGCGGGCCAGCAGCGGATTGTCCAGATCGTCACCCAGGCGACCGCCGAATTTTTTCACGAAATTGCCGGTGCGGCTGGCGATGTTGACCACCTTGCCGACCAGATCGGTGTTCACGCGCTGGGCGAAGTCTTCCAGGTTGAGATCGAAATCGTCCACCCGGCTGTTCAGTTTGGCGGCGAAATAATAGCGCAGGTATTCTGGATCCAGGTGGTCCAGGTAGGTGCGCGCCATGATGAAGGTGCCCCGTGACTTGGACATCTTGGCGCCGTTCACGGTAACGAAACCGTGGCTGAAGATGGCGGTGGGTTTGCGCAGGCCGGCGCCGTCGAGCATGGCCGGCCAGAACAGGCCGTGGAAATTGATGATGTCCTTGCCGATAAAGTGATACAGCTCGGCGTCGGAATCCGCTTTCCAGTAGTCGTCGAAGTCGATGCCTTCACGCTCGCACAAGTTCTGGAAGCTGGCCATGTAGCCCACCGGCGCGTCCATCCACACGTAGAAATACTTGCCCGGATAGCCGGGAATTTCGAAGCCGAAGTAGGGCGCCTCGCGGGAGATATCCCAGGGCTGCAGGTCTTCCATCCATTCCTGCAATTTGTTGGCGACGCCTTCCTGCAGCGAGCCGGAGCGAGTCCACTTGCGCAGCAAGGGCTCGAACTTGGGCAGGTCGAAGAACAACTGGGTGGTTTCTTTCTCCACCGGCGTGGCGCCGCTCACCGCTGAGTAGGGCTCGATCAGCTCCGACGGAGAGTAGGTGGCACCGCAGGCCTCGCAATTGTCACCGTATTGGTCGGCGGTCTTGCACTTGGGGCAGGTGCCGCGCACGAACCGGTCGGCGAGGAACATGCCTTTTTCCGGGTCGTAGAGCTGGGTGATGGTTTTCTCGAGGATGTAGCCGGCGTCTTTGTTGCGCTGGAAGATCATTTCCGAGAGCGCTTTGTTCTCCGGGCTGTGGGTGCTGTAGTAATTGTCGAAGCGGATCTGGAAAGCGGCGAAATCCTGTTCGTGCTCGGCCTTCACCTGGTCGATCTGCTGCTCCGGCGTGATGCCTTTCTCTTCCGCCTTGAGCATGATGGCGGTGCCGTGGGCGTCATCGGCACAAACGTACAGACATTGCTCGCCGCGCAGTTTCTGGAAGCGTACCCAGATGTCGGTCTGGATGTATTCCAGGAGGTGGCCCAGATGGATCGGGCCGTTGGCGTAGGGCAGGGCGCTGGTGACCAGTATCTTGCGGGGTGCTTCGCTCATGGAGAACTTCAACGTCGGCAGAAAAACGAACCGCCATGATACTGGCCCGCGCCGGCCATTTCATCCGTCGCGATCAGTCACCGCCGGCGGACAGGGCGCGGTTGCGCTGCAGCGCCTCCAGCACCTGGGAGCGGGACACCGGTTTGCTCAGATAATCGTCGACACCGGCGTCGCGGGCCTTCTGGACATAGTCGCCGGCGGCGTGGGCGGAGAGCGCGATAATCCAGCATGGGTCCACGTCACGTTGTTGCTCGAACAGGCGGATTTCGCGGGTTGACTGGTAGCCGTCCATCACCGGCATCTCGCAATCCATGAAAATTACATCCCAGTTGCCCGGCCGTTCGTACACCCGGCGCAGCGCCTGGGCGCCGTCGTTGAGCAGGGTGGCGTGAATGCCGATGGAGCGCAGGATGCTGTCGATCACCAACTGATTGACGGCGTTGTCTTCCACCACCATAACGTTGAGCCGTCTTAAATCCGGGTGGTCGCTGGCGGCGCTGGGTTCGGCGACGGCGTTTTCTGCTTGATCAAGACGCTCCCTAAGCTGGGTCGAGAGGGTGTGTTTCAAAGCCCGGGAGGACACCGGGGTTTCCACCAGCAACATATCACCGGGCAGTTCGCCGGTGATCTCCGCGCCGGTGGCCTGCAAAATCAGCAGCGGCGGATCGCCGAGCCGGGCGCGGATATCCATCAGTTCCCGCCGTCGGGCCAGATTGCTCTCTGAAGAGAGTAAAATGTCGGCCGGCGGCGCGTCGGCGCTGAGCCCCGCCATGGCCTGGTCGCAGTCGGCGTACTCAATCACGCTCAGGCCCCAACGCGCCATCAGTTGGGAAAGGCTCAGCGACAAGGAGGCATCCGGGTTGATCATCATCACCTGGTGACCGGCTAACGGGTGCTTCTCGCGGCCGGGCGTTCCCACCTGGGTGGGCAAAGTGACCCAGAAAGTGGCGCCCCGGCCCAGTGAGCTGGATACGCCGATCTCGCCACCCAGCAGCTCGGTGAGCCGCTTACAGATGGTCAGTCCCAGGCCGGCGCCTTGTGACTTATGGCGGCTGCCGCGATTGCCCTGGCTGAACACCTGGAACAGGTTTTGTTGCTGGGCCTCGTCCAAACCGATACCGGTATCCACCACTTCCAGCATCATCACGCAATGACCCCGGCCGTCGGGGGGCTGGCGCACGCTCAAATGCAGCGCGACCTGGCCCCGGTCGGTGAATTTGTAGGCATTGCTGAGCAGGTTGGTGAGCACCTGTTTAACGCGGATCGGGTCGGTGTGGATGCGCTGGGGGACGCGGGAGTCAATAAAGGTGTACAGCGGCACCCCTGTCTCCGTGGCGCGCAGTGAGAACAGCCGCACGCAGTCATCGACCAGATTCTCCACATCCACTTCCTGGTATTCCAGCTCCAGCTTGCCGGATTCGATGCGCGAGTAGTCGAGGATGTCGTTGATCACGGTCACCAGCGACTGGGTGGACTGGTAAATGGTGTCCACGTACTGAGCCTGCTGACCGCTGAGGGTGGTCCGGCGCAGTAGATCGGTCATGCCGATAATGCCGTTCATGGGGGTGCGGATCTCATGGCTCATGGTGGCCAGAAACTCACTTTTCGCCTGGTTACGTGCCCCGGCTTTGAAGGCGTCCATTTCCGCCACCGCCTTGTCACGCACCGAAAGCGCATGGGCTTCCTTGAGGCGGTTGATCCGCCGTGCCAAAGCCAGCGACAACAGGATCACCTCAAGGAAGACGCCGATCTGCAGCAGGTTCTCGGTGACGCTGTTACGCGGCACCAAGCCGTATTTGTTCAGCGACATGGCCGCCGCGCCGACAATGAAACACAGCCAGGCGAGAGTGAACACGCGGGCGTCGGGGTCGCCGGCGCTGGTGCGCAGTACCCCGACCAGCAAGATGCCGAAATCCATCGCCAGAATCGCCAGCACCGCGACCGGGATCAGCAACTCGCGGCTGACGAATGGCGCCACTAACAGCAGCCCTACGCCCACCGTCACCAGCCCTTTGAGAAGCCTGGCCAGGGGCGGGGAGCGTTCCGGCAGATCCAGAAAGTGCAGGGTGAACAGTGATGGCAGGATCACCAGCAGTGGCAGCAGGTAATGCAGAATATACTGACCGATTAACGCGGAGCCGGGCCACAGGTATTTCTGTGCGTAGCCGTGTAGCACCGCCATGAACAGCGTGATCGCCAGCGACCAGCAGACATACAGGAAGTAGGCTTTTTCCCGGATCGAGAAAAACAATGACAGGTTGTAGAGGATCATCACCAACATGCCGCCGAAGAACAGCCCCTGCACCAGCGTATGGGCCAGGGTGGCGGACTGGAACTCGGGGTTGCTCATCAATGCCAGAGGCAGTTGAATGCTGTGTGGGGAAACCACCTTGAGATACAGGTCCCGTTGTTCGCCGGCGGGCAAATGCAGCGGGAAAGAAGGGGTCGCCTCGGCGTTGGAGCGGTCTTCGAAGGCGCGGTCCATGCCGGCGCTGAAATGATTCAGCCGTTCGCCATCCGCTGACAACACATAGGTGTCTAATTCTCCCAGCAGGGCATAGTTCACCACCAGGCGCCATTCGTGGTTGGGGTTGTCTTGGTTGCGGACCGTGAAATGAAACCAGCAATGGTCGGACGTGAAACCCAGGTTGGCCATGCGGTCGCCGGTGGCGCGCCAGGGCCAGGCATCCGGAGCTCGCAGCAAATCGTCCAGAGACGGTGTTTGCGCGGCCGGCACACAAAAATAATTGACCGCCGGATACGGTCGTAAAGAATCGGTTTGCGAGGTCAGCACCGCGGCGTCATCGCCTCGGGCCAGGCCGGCAACCAAGCCCAACAGCAAGGCCAGCGCGGCGAACCGCAAGGTGTGAGATACCGCATCCTGCAACAAAATAACCGCCACCCCGCTAAGTAATCTTTCTGGATGCTAGCAGTGCTTAGGAAGGGGCTCAATCAGTGACGTATCCGCGCTCATCCAAGGGGAAGGAAAATGCAGAGCAGGGTAGAGCCGTTTGCCGTGGGTCCGATCGTGGGGACCGCCCAGCAAACCAGCATTCGTATTCTGGGAGTAATGCCCACCGGCACGCTGGGTGCGGGTCAGAAAGCCCCGCACGGACGGATACGCTGGCGCCCGGAAGGAGACAACCGCTGGCGCGGGCCGCGTCATTTTCGAATCAATGGTAATTTCGACAGCAGTGGCGTGGTCGTGCTGCGGGATCTGGAACCGGGTCGCTGCTATCAATTCCAGGCCGGCGCCGTCGGCGCGCCCGACACCGAGGACCAGGATCTGGACTGGGGGCATCTGCCGTTGGGCCATTTTCGCACCGCTCCGGCATCGCCCCGCGAACCGGTGAGCTTCCTGTTCGGCTCCTGCTGCTACCGTTTCGTGGGGCTCGATCATGAAGTGGAGGACGACCGCGCGGACCGCATCTTCTCGAGAATGGCGGATAACGCCGGCAAGCGGCCCACGGATTTCGTCCTCTACGCCGGTGATCAAGTCTACGCCGACGCCACCTGGAAAGTAGGCGCGGCGTCTTCCCAGCGAGAGTACTTCGACCTCTACCGGCAGAGCTTCGGCCAGCCCAACATTCGCCGCCTGATGGCTAACTACAACCATCATATGATTCTTGACGACCATGAGATCGAGAACAATTGGCCGGCGCGGGCCAACCCTGACCTCTGGACCAGCAAGTATCCGGCGGCCATGAAGGCCTATCAGATTTATCAGGCCTCCCATTCTCCGGCGGTCCCCCTGAACGCGGAAGGTTCACGACTGGACCGCGACCCGGATGCACTGTGGTACCGATTCCGTTGGGGGTGCGCGGATTTCTTCCTGATGGATTTGCGCACCGAACGCGTGCTCAGCCGCTGGCCCTGGCAACGCAAGATCATGTCCCAGGCCCAGGAAGAGGCCCTGGTGAACTGGCTGCAGGACGAGCCGGACAGAGTTAAATGTCTGGTCTCCTCGGTGCCGTTGTTCCCGGAGCAGCGCTGGCCGTTTCGAGGGGAGGACAGTTGGGAAGGGTTTATCGCCCAGCGCCAACGGCTGGTGGACGCCATGCACGGCAGTGGTTGCCGGCGCTTGTTAATGCTCAGCGGTGACGTGCACGCCTCCCTGTACGCGCGGCTGGACCGGCGCGGCCGGGTGCCGATCCACAGTTGGATCTGTTCCGGTCTGTTCTGGCCGACCGCTTTGATGGCGTTCCGCTGGTACCGACCGATGATTCGTGACCGGCACAGCTTGCGCGGCCTCTGGAAACCGTCCTTGGGGCGGGTCACGGTGCCGGGGGAGGTGTATAGCAGGGACGCGTTTTCCCGCGTGAGCCTGGACGAAAACGGCGCCACCCTGGCTCTCTTCGACCGTGACGGCGAGCCGGTGCCGGATGTTGGCGCCGGGATACAGTGGTGATCACCTAAGCAAAAAAGAGCAAATGTCTTACACGAAGTGAAGCCGATGGCTTATAGGGAAGAGCGTGACGGGCTCTTATAGTGGATCGGGCAAGGACGCAAAAGAACACGGACGTTCCTTTCGGTACAGACGCCCGTCCTCCCCAGGCGGGCGCTCTTTTTTCCTCCCCTTCAATCCCTCACTCGTCGCTGTTGTTGATTTCTCTCCAGAAGGTCCGCACCCGATACCTGTGCTCCTTGGGAACTTCACCGCGCCGAGGGCGGCTACGAAGCGAGGTTTGTGGGAGCTTGCTTGCAAGCGAAAGGCCGGCAAAGCCGGCCGGCGGGATGCCAGAGACGCTGTTTTGTGCTGCCATTAGAAGAACCTCTGGCATCCTGCCGGGAGCTTCGCTCCCTTTCGCGGGCGGGGCCCGCTCCTACAAACCGAGCTTCGTAGAATGGTCCTGGCGGCTATCTGGACCCGTGGCGGTTGCGTTCGGATACGGAGCACCTGGCTTGCGTTGAGAGCTTCGTCGGCGATAATGGCGCCGCCGACGGCTGCCAGCCGCGCCGGACCAACAGCAGGAGGAGCCGTGGCCGACCCCGACGACAGCGATATTCTCAGAGCCAAACTCAACCAGGAAACCGCCAAGGCGGGCTGGAAAGAACTGCAGCCGTTCTTTGCCCGCGGGCAGACGGTGGCTGTTTCCGGCGATCTCGATTTGATCGAGGTGGCCGTGGCCTTCGCCGAGGACCGCGCCGATCAGCTTAAGCAATGGCGCGACCAGGGCCGGGTGGGCGGCGTTTCCGACGATCAGGCCCGCACCTGGTTCGAAGCGGATCAGGCGTTGTGGACCGTAGTGGTGATGCCCTGGGTGTTAGTGCAACCGGCGCGCCCGCACTGAGCGATGCCGCCGCGCTATTGCCGGTTGCGGCGAGGTGAGCGGCGCCCCATAATGCTGTCCATATGATCAGTATTATGGAGGCAGCATGGCCACCAGCGCATCCAACCGCGGCACTCTGAGCCGGCATCCTGGCCGCTTTGAGGTCACCACCGTGGTCAGCGACGAGGCGGATACCGCCCGGCCCACCCGTTACCATCGGGAACAGGCCAAATCGATCATTACCCATAATCAAAGCCCGGACCTGCATTTCGACAGCAGCATCAACCCCTACAGAGGGTGTGAGCACGGCTGCATTTATTGTTTTGCCCGCCCCAATCACGCCTATGTGGATCTGTCCCCGGGGCAGGACTTCGAAGCGGAAATCTTTTGCAAGGACAACGCCGCGGAGGTGCTGCGCGACACCCTGCGCAAACCCGGCTACCAGTGTCGTCCGCTGGTGATCGGCACCGCCACCGACCCTTACCAGCCGGTGGAAAGAGAGCGGCTTCTGACCCGCGAGATACTGCAGGTGCTGGTGGAGTGCCGCCACCCCTTCAGCCTGATTACCAAGAGCGCGCTGGTACTGCGCGACCTGGACTTGATCGCGCCGATGGCGCTGGAGGGACGGGCCTCGGTGGCGGTTTCGGTGACCACCCTGGATAACCGCCTTAAAAACCAACTGGAACCACGGGCCAGTGGTGGCCGGGAAAGGCTGAAAACCGTCCGTGAGTTGGCTCGGGCCGGGGTGCCGGTGACGGTGCTGGTGGCGCCGTTGATTCCCTTCATCAATGACCAGGAATTGGAGGACATTGTCGAGCAGGTGGCCGCGGCGGGGGCCCGCAGTGCCGGTTATGTGATGCTGCGCTTACCCCATGAGGTGGGGCCGCTTTGGGAGGAATGGCTGCGGCTTCACTATCCCGAACGGGCGGAGCGGGTAATGTCGGCGCTCAAGGGGATGCACGGTGGCGCCAGTTATGACAGCCGCTGGCACCACCGCCAGCGGGGACGCGGGCCGATGGCGGATTTGCTGGGGCGGCGGTTTCAGGTGGCTTGCCAGCGCCATGGATTGGCGCCCCGTGAAAGTTTCACCCTGGACACCGGTGCCTTCCGGCCGCCGGGCCTGGCCGGCCAGATGCACCTTTGGGAAACCTGACAACGCCCGCGTTTACAGTGTCGCCGGGATCGGCCACATTGTTGCCCGGCTTACCCGCGAACGGAGTGAATACCATGGAAGCGCTGATCTGGAACCGGGCGGCCGCGCCCCGGGCCACCCTGGTGCTGGCCCACGGCGCCGGTGCGCCCATGGACAGCCCGTTTATGGAGACGATGGCGGCACGGCTGGCGGCGCAAGGGGTCAGCGTGGCCCGCTTCGAGTTTACCTACATGGCGAGGCGCCGCGACGAGGGCGTCAAAGCACCGCCGGACCGCGCCGCCAAACTGTTGGACCGATTTCAGGCGGTGTTGCGCCGGGTGAGGGCGGAGACGTCCCCCGGCCCGGTATGGGCCGGAGGCAAATCCATGGGCGGGCGCATGGCGACGATGTTGGCCACCCACGACGGCGAAAGACCCGATGGCTGCGTGGTGTTCGGCTATCCCTTCCACCCGCCGGGCAAGCCGGAGAAAACCCGGCTCGACCATTTTCCGGCGATTACCGTGCCGGTTCTGATCTGCCAGGGCGAGCGTGATCCTTTCGGCAAACCGCCGGAGGTGGCGACGTACACGCTGCCGAGCGCTGTAACGGTGGCATGGATCCCTGACGGCGACCATGACCTGACGCCGAGAAAACGCAGTGGTATCGACGCGGCCGACAATCTCGCCCAGGCCGCCTGCCGCGCCGCCGACTTTATTCTCGGGTCGGTTTCTCCGTGACCCAGAGGTGGATGGTGCCTTCGACCACGACAGTGCCGTCGTCGCGGCGCGCGGTGACCGTCACCGGGACTTCCGGGCCGTTCTCCCAGGCACCGGGCGCCACCTCGGCGGTGGCGACGATGTCGGAGCTGGCTTTGGCGGTGTAACGCACATCCATGCCTTTGGGAATCCAGCGCAGATGCTTGGGAATTGACGCTTCCGCCATGGCGCCCATGGCGGCTTCCAAAGCGTTGCAGATGGCGATTACATGCACGGTGCCGATGTGGTTCTCCACCGCCCGGCGTTTTTTGAACGTGACCTTGCAGTAATCGGGACGAAGTTCCGCGATCAACGGTTTCACCGTACCGAAGTACGGGGCCTTGCGGCTGAACATCATGGAAAACAACTGGCGGCCTCGCGGCAGCCTGGTGGCTTTACGGTAAGTCTTGAGTAGATAGTTGTCGCTCATGGCGGCGTCCTTGGAAAAGGCGGCTGAAAAGACCTGTCAGTTTGAACCTTGCCGTGGGCGGCGCAATGGCTCCCGGGGCGACCCGGTCACGGCGTTAGTGCTAGACTTTCCGCTTGCGCAAGCGGGAAAAAGGAACGACGACATGGACACACCAACACAATGGTGGCGCTCGCGGGGGTGGGGCAGCCGCGTTCTGGCGATTCTCGCTTTGCTGTATGTGCTCTACGCGCTGGTGGTGTTTTTGGTTCTGCCCGGCTGGCTGCGGGGTAACGTTGAAGAACGTCTTTCCGGGTTGCTGGGCCGGGAGGTCACCCTGCAGGAGCTGCGGCTCAACCCCCTGACATTATCGGTGAGCGCTGAGCAATTCAGCGTCGCCGATCCCGGCACCGAATACCTCGCCCGTTTCGACCGTCTTTATGTGAACACCTCTTTTTGGGGCTCGCTGTTCCATTGGCGGCCCTGGGTCAGCGACGTGGACCTGAGCGGGCTGGAAATCCGCCTGCGCCGGGGCGAGGACGGCGGCCTTAATCTGGATGACATCATCACCCGCTTGCAAGAGAGCGGCGAGGGCGAGGCCAACAACGACGGTTCGGATAACGAAGACAGTGGTCCGCCTGCCTTTACCATCAGTCATCTGAGTTTATCCGAAGGGCGTATCACGCTTAATGACGCCTCCGGCAGCGAGCCCTCCTCACTGACCCTGCCGGTGGCTTTCACCATCGACGACCTCACCACGCGCGGCGTGGGGGAAGAAGACAACCTCTATCAAATGCATGTGGAGGGCCCCGATGGCGGCACTCTGGACTGGCAAGGTCGCTTTGTCTTCCAACCTCTGACGGTCAACGGTCGGCTGCAAATGGAAAAGGTGGACGTGACGGCCTTCACCCGGCTGCTGGAGCCGCATTTCCCGTTTCAAGTGCCCTCCGGCGAGTTGGGCCTGGCGGCGGACTACCGTTATGCCACCGCGCCCGGCGAAGGCTTGACGGTGGATAACGGCCGCTTTGAACTGAAGCAACTGCGCATTCTCCGTGACGGTAACGAAACCCCTAGTTTCGAGGTGCCGGCGTTGACGGTGAGCGGAGTGAGCCTGGACCTGGCGGCGCGGCGCGTTACGGTACCGAACGTGACGCTTGGTGGGCCGTCGATGCGCGCCGTACTGACCGATCAGGGCCTGGATCTGGCCACGTTATTCTTGCCCTCCGACCCGCAAGAGGCGGAGGAAACCCGGGAAACGGTGCAGGAGGAAGCCAGCGAATCCGCGCAGCGAATCCGCGAAGGCGACGCCTGGGCGGTGAGTCTGGATCAGTTCAAGGTGGACAACGGCACCGTGGTGTTCCGCGATCAGACCCTGGCCGAACCCACCGAGGTGACCCTCAGCGAGGGCGCCCTCGACCTGACCGATTTACGTGTTGAGGACAGCGTTCGCTGGCAATGGGAAGGCAGTGCCGTGTTGGCGGAAAGTGGCCGGTTGTCCCATTCGGGCAAGGGGCAACTGGCGCCGCTGAGAATCTCCGCGGATCTGAACCTTACCGACCTGCCGCTGGCGATTCTGACACCATGGGTGGCCGACGCCATGCCGCTGGATATCGAGCAAGGCCGTGCCAGCGGTGACTTGACGCTGACGGTCGCCGGCGACGCCCCGGACATCACTTTGAGCGGTCGTGCCAGTGTGGCGGACGCCAAAGTCCGCGAGAGTGGCCGGGACGTGCTCACCGTGGGCAGTCTGGGCGCCGACGGGTTGCGGGTGAACAGCGCCGACCGCCGGGTGATCATTGACGGCCTGGCCGGGCGTGGCATCGACTTCCGCCATTTGCTGGACGAGCAAGGTCGTGGCCTGGCGGCGCGCCTCGCCGGCGACGACGATGACCAGCAGGACGGCGGCGCCTGGCGCGTGACTCTGGGTCGGGTATCGGTGGAAAAATCCCGGCTCGCCCATCGGGACGATAGTATGTCGCCGGACTTCGAGGTCACGCTGGAGCAATGGAGCGGTGTCATGGAAGGCTTTGATACCGCTTCCGGCCGCGCCCGTCTGGAGACCTCGGGGCGGGTCAACGGGCAGGCCCGGCTGCGCGCCCAGGGGGCATTGGATACCGATCCGTTATACCTGGATATGACCGGACAACTGGACGGCTATGGCATGGAGGCGCTGACGCCGTTTACCACGCGCTATCTGGGCTTTGGCGTTAAACGCGGTCGGTTGGATCTGGACACCGACGTGTCGATCAAGGACGGCCAGCTTGACAGCACCACCCGAATCGCCGCCGACAAGTTCTATCTCGGTGACCGGCGGGACAGCGAAGAGGCTCTCGACGCGCCGGTGAAACTGGGACTTTCGGTGCTGCGTGACAGCTCCGGTATGATCCGCTTGCCGGTGACCATCGCCGGCGACCTGAATGATCCCGGTTTCAGCGCCGGCGGTGTGGTCCTGCGCGTGATCCGCAACGTGTTGGTGAAAGCCGCCACCGCGCCTTTCTCAATGCTCGCCAGTCTGGCCGGGGTGGGCGGTGATGATCTGCAATACGTGCCGTTCGCCGCTGGTGAGGCGGCACCTGGCGCGGCAACCCGGGACACGGTCGGCAAGCTGGCGGGGATTCTCGGCGATCGGGACAACCTCACCGTGCTGCTCACCGGCCAGGCCAGCAACGAAGACCGGCGCGCCCTTGGCGAAGCGCGGGTGATCGACGATCTGGGTGGCGACTGGCCGGGCCTGGATAGCGCCCTTACCGGCGAGCGCTGGCGTGAGCGTATCCTCGATACCTACGAGGACCGCCTTGATCGTGATCGCGATACCCTCGAGGGCGACAATGATACCGACCGTGCCCGCGACGCCTGGCGCCGGATGCTGGAACAGGCGGCCGACGCGGTGGGTAACGAGACCCTGCTGGAACTGGCCCGGGAACGTGCCGAGCAAACCCGCCGCCAGTTGATTGAGCGCCATGAGTTGCCCGAGGCCCGGGTGCGGCTCGATGAGCCGCGCGCCGACGGTGATATTAGCGGGGTCGGTCTGGGCGTTGGCGACTCCTGATGCCGGTGGTTTGGGAGCGACGAGAAGACGGCGTGGTCTATCAGGTGCACCGGCGCGGTGATCGGATGCGCCTGTTCGCCAACGGTGTGCAGCATTCGGAATTCCACCCCAAGCGACTGGCCACCGGCAGTGTCTGGGACCTGCTTTGGTTGCCAGCGCTGCTCAGCGAACCGGAGCGTTTTCGCCGGGTGCTGATCCTGGGGCTGGGCGGTGGCACCTTGCTGCCGCCGATCCGGGCGCTGTTGGCGCCGGAGAAACTGATCGCGGTGGAGATGGACCCGCACCACCTGGCGGTGGCCCGAGAGGTCTTTTCAGTGGTGGGTGAGGGCGAGCAAACGGTACTTGGCGACGCGGTCGCCTGGTTGAACGCGTACGATGGCGAGCCTTTCGATCTGATCATCGAGGACTTGTTCGCCCCGGACAACGACGTGGTAAGTCGGGCGGTGCCCGCCGACCGCGATTGGGTGCGGACGCTGGCCCGTCATGTCAGCGCGCGCGGCACCCTGGTAATGAACTTCGGCGACTTTACCGAATACCGTGGTAGCCACGCCGCCGATCGGCAAACAATGGCGGGTTGGAGCAGCCGCTTTCGGCTCTCCTGCGGTGATTGCCACAACGCGGTGATCGCAATGACCCGCGAGCCCGCCCGCAGTGTTCACCTGCGCCGTCGTGTGCAGCAGCATCCGAAACTGTCGCCCTTGCTGCGCAAGGGCCGTCTTGATTACCACATCCGGCAGCTTGACTGAACCTGACGCTATTCCATCATCGCCAGAGAGTACGGCGTGCGGCGCTCATCCGGCCGTAACAGCACCAGGGCGTCCCGGTCACCGTGCAGCCCCTGGAACAGCACCCGATAGGTGAGCACCGCCTGCACGTATTCACGGGTCTCGTAGAAGGGGATCGATTCGATCCACACATCCGCCGGCACCGCTTCCTCTTCGTCCGCCAGCCAGTCGTCCACCCGGTGTGGCCCGGCGTTGTAGGCCGCCAATGCCAACACCCGGTTACCGTTGAACTGTTGCATCAATTCCGCCAGATAGCGGGTGCCCAACAGCACGTTGGTTTCCGGGTCCATGACTCGCTCGCCGGGCGGAGCCTGCCCGGCGTCGCGGGCCACCTTGCGGGCGGTGCCCGGCATCAATTGCATCAGACCCTGGGCACCTACCGGCGAGCGGGCATGGGGATAGAACGCGCTTTCGCGGCGTGCTACCGCCATGGTCAGCCAGGGATCCAGATCGTGGCGTCGGGCGGCGCTGAAGAACAGATCCCGATGCGCCGCGGGAAAGCGCCAAGCGAGCACATTCCAGGCGCGCGCCTGAATGGAAGCCTGCACCACCAGATCGTACCAGCCGTGATCGAGCGCATGTTGGGCGAGCTTGCGTCGCTGGCCTTCACTGCTGTGCCAGAGCATCCAGTTCCACTCATCCCAGGCGAGCTGCGGCTCATTAATGTCACGCAGCAAAGCGACCCTGGCCAGCCCCGGCTTGGTGAGGGCGCTGTCGTCGGTGGCCGGCGCGACGTTGCTGAAATTGGGTGTCTGATCAAGGCGCTCGGCGGCTAGAAACCCGTAGAAGTTGCGGTGGGTGGCGGCCTGCGCCCAAAGCGCGCGCGCTTCTTCCTGGTCGCCGTTTTCCTCGGCGGCGCGGCCCAGCCAGTAGCGCCAGCGGCTGTCCTCGCGGCTGTCCGCGGGCAAACGCGCCACCCAGCGGGGCAGTTCGTCCCAACGCTGTTCGATGACGCTGCGCCGGGCTCGCTGGTCGAGAATCTTGGCGGACCCGTTATCGGCCAGCCAGTGGTCCAGCCACTGGCGGTTCTCCTCAATGCCCCGGATGGTGGAATACCAGGCAATGCGATCCGCCGCCCGTTCGCGCAGGGCCGGGTCATTGAGACCGAGATTGGTGCTTTCCTGTTGATACAGTTCCCGGGCACGCACGGTGTCCGTGTAGGCGAGGCGGCGCAGGGCGGCGCTGAGCAGGGCCTGGCGTCGTTCGTCGCTGAGCCCCTCGGGTAACTCGCGGAGCCGCTCTGGATCCTGGTACAAGCGGGTGAGCCATTCACCGGCGGCGGCCCCGCGGCCTTCCTGCATTCCGGCCAGATAACGCATTAAACCGGTAGCGCGCTGGTCGAAGGCGAGCAGCAGCCGCTGCCAGATTTCCTGGTCACCGATCACGCCCTGTTTTCGAGCGGCGTCGAACAGTGGATCACAACTGGATGGCCTCGAACTGCCCGTCAGCCACAGATCGCGGACCTGTGTCAGCACGCCCTTGGCGCCGGTTTCCCATTGCGCACGCAAGTAGTGGCAGCGCAACTCCGCGCCACGGGGGGCGGTGTCGTAAACCTTGAGGGCGTCCCGCCAGCGTTCCTGTTTAGCGTACGCCACCAGGGCGTGCTGGCGGATATCGTTGGGTAAAGGCGAATCCGGATAGCGTTCCACGTAGTCCACCACCCGCTGCGGTGACAGCTCGGGCAGGGCGCTGCGCAGCCGGTGAAATTCCAGGTAAGCCTGCAGGGGATGATCGTCGGGCAGGCGCTGTTGGGATTGCGCCAAACCGTTCCAATCATCATTTCGGGCGGCGTGCAGCGCCTTTTCGAACGCGCTGTCGCCGGTGTCGGCGCCGGCCAGGGGCGCCATCAAAATACCAATAGCCAGAACTGCGGAACGGACCATCCATTGCCTCCACAACATCGTCTGTTTCGCGCATTCTATCGGCACCAGGGCATGTCGGGCGTGGTGTTTATGTAAAACTTCGATGGCGGCGTGAAGGGCCGGTTTATCGCAAGCGCCCGCCTTTGTTTATACTGCCCGCTTTTGCCGAGGCGCCAAGCAATGGAAAACAGCACACGGTTACTGTGGCGGCAGGAAGAGACCCTGGCCGGGCGCCGCGTTCTGGTGGTCGACGCCAACGACCCGGAACTGGGAGCACTGCCCGCGGAGCGGGTCTATCTGCACGCCGATGATTACACCATTGGCGCTCATCAGTGGGCTCCGTTGCCGACCCTGTCCGAAGGCACCGATCTGGCGATTCTGCCGTTGCCGAAATCCGCTGAACGTTTGGAACTGCTGCTGCGCGGGTTGGCCGGCGCGGTGGCAACACCTCTGGAAATCTGGCTGGTAGGTCCGGCAAAAGGCGGCATTCGCGGCGGCGTTACACGTCTCTCCCGGCATGCCGACGACGTCACGCTGGTGGACAGCGCACGCCACTGCAAGCTCTATCGCGGCGCGCTGCGGCCGGGCCCGGAGCAGACCCTGGATCAGGTGGAAAGCGTGGTCCGGGTGGAGGCGCTGGACGTGATCAGCTACCCCGGCGTGTTCAGCCACGGTCGTCTTGATGAAGGCACCGCGCTGCTGTTACAAGCACTGGCCGAGGGCGCGCCGCGCGGTAAAGTATTGGATATCGGCTGTGGCTGCGGCGTACTGACCGCCAGCCTCGCCCAGGCCGGCTGTAACGTCACCGGCAGCGACGTCAGCGCCACGGCAGTGGCGGCGGCCTGCAGCACCCTGAGCCGAAACCATCTGCAGGGCAAAGTGGTGGGCGGCGACCTCTACAGCGGAGTGGAAGGGCGCTACCAGACGCTGGTCACCAACCCACCGTTTCATGATGGCCGTGACCGCACCATGTCGATCACCCGTCGCCTGATCGAACAAGCACCGCATTACCTGGAGGAGAACGGTGAATTCTGGATGGTGGCGAACCGGGAGCTGCCCTATGTGAAATGGCTCGACGCCGCGTTCCGTCATGTGCAGGTGGTCAGCGAGACGAACCGGTTCCGGGTTTACCGGGCGCTGCGTTAGAGGCGCCCGGTTTTCCGCATCCAGTCGATGCAACGGTGCAGCATGGTCTCCAGTGGCACCGTGGCGTCGAACCCCAGGTCCTGGATCGCTTTCGCGCCGTCGGCGTGAACCCGGCTGGTCACCAAAGCGACCTTTTCGGGGGTCAGGCGCGGTTCTTTCTGCGTGAACATGCCCCCGACAGCGTAAACCTGCCCGGCCAGACGCAGCAGCCACACCGGCATGGGTTTGCCGGGCGTGGGCCGGTCCAGTAGCCGTCCGATGGTATTGGCCAGCTCCAGGAAGCTGGCCTCCACGCCGGCAAGGATATAGTTCTCGCCGCGCGCGCCTTTCTCCACCGCCGTCAGGTGGGCCCGCGCCACTTCCTCCACCGCGCAAAAATTCCCCCCGCCAGGCGGCACCCCCGGTAATCTGCGCTGATCGATCAGCGTGATCATCTGCGACCAGTTGTGAGTGTCGCCGGCGCCGATGATTCCGCAAGGGTTGAGAATCACCGCGTCGAGGCCGTGCTGCATGCCCTCGCGGATCTCTTCTTCCGCCAGATATTTAGTGCGGTTGTAGCCGATCCAGTCCTGGGCGGCATTGGAGGGCGATGTTTCGTCGATCGCTTCTTCCTGGATGCCCCAGGCGGAAATCGAGGAGGTATGGATAAACCTTCCGGCCTGGTTACGCAGTGCGGCGGTGATCAACGCCCGGGTACCCATCACGTTGTCCTGATACTGACGTTGATTCAGGTGCCGCCAAAGGCTGGTGTTGCCGGCCACATGGAAGACGGCGTCCACCGCCGGCGGCATCACCAGGGTGACGTCGGTGGCGTTGTCCATCGGCGCTTCCACCACCTTCACGCCCAGGGCGGACAGGGCCGTGCCGTCGCTGCCCGGGCGCAGCAGGGCGGTGACCTCCCAGCCTGCGTCGAGCAATTGTTTGGTAATGTGGCCCCCCAGAAAGCCTCGGGCACCGGTAATAAAAGCGCTGGGCATAGCGCGCACTCCTTGTTTCGGTGTGCTACTTATCGCCCAGCCGGCGCCGTCCTGCAACCCTCAGCGAATAAAGCCCGGGCCTTCCCGCCGCACCCGTAGAAAACTCGGGAACCGCGGTAAGCCGTGCCGGGTGCGTCCGTAAAACTTATAGGTGACCAGGCTGCCAATCGGCGGCGGATCGGCCCGCTGTGCGTCGCTGAAACCGGTACCCAGACGAAAATGCTGGCCGCCAGTGCTCTCCATCAACAACGCGCCCATCATTCCCTTCAGGCGTCCTTCGCCGGGCAGATGTGCCACCACTCTTGCTTCCGCGTCCCGATAGGGCTTCACCTTGAGAAGATCGGTGGAGCGGAACCCACGATAGCGGGCGTCACCCCGGTGTAGCATCAAACCCTCGCCGCCGGCCTCGATCACCCGCTCCAGCCGTCGCTGAAGAGCCGCCCGACTGGCCACCTTGGCCTGACGAACCAGACGCAGATGCGGGTTGTCCGGGTCTTTGAGCAGGGATCGCAGGGTGTTCAGACGCTGATCAAACGATCCCGTCGCTCGCGGCAGGTCAAACACCATGTAGTAGACGTCCCGCCAGTGCTCGGGGCCGGTATCATGGCGATTGATCAGGCCTACCATCCGGCTGAAGGTGCCGCGTCCCATCCACAGTTCGCCGTCCAGGGGACGCTCCGGAAAACCACGGGTGAAGGCGGGCGGCACATCGAACCGGTTGCCGTGACGGGAAATCAGATCATTACCGTCCCAGTAGGCGCGCACACCATCGAACTTCTCACTGACCCAGTAGCGGGAAAGATCCGCTTCCCCCTGATATACCCGCGCCTGCATCAAGGCCGGCACGGTATTGCCGCGGCCCACGCTGGCGACCACCACGCCGAACGCCAGCACGGTGCTCAACACAAAAAGAAATATTGCTCGGGACATCCCTGTTCCCTCCCATCAGTCAACGGAAGTGGTTAGTCTCGAACATTTGCCGGCGTGGCATTGTCGGCCAGAGAGGAAAGCCTCGTAAGCCAAAACGGCAATCGCTGAAAGACGTGGACCCAGTACGGAGTAAGTGATTCCCGTCACCGTGGCTGGACAGGGCGTCCAAATCCCGGTGTAATGGCCGCCGTTCGCGGGTGTAGTTCAATGGTAGAACGGCAGCTTCCCAAGCTGCATACGAGGGTTCGATTCCCTTCACCCGCTCCAGACACAAAAGGGTCGCCTAGCGCGGCCCTTTTTTGTGCCTGGAGCGGGTGAATGACATGAGCAGAACCCTCCTGTTCGACGCCTTGCCGCAAAGCGCGGGTTGACCACGTGGATTGACTGGTTGTAGCTTTTAAGCTACTTTTTTGCTATGTTCGATATTACCCATTACCTGACGGTCGACGGCCATGATCCGTTCCAGCATTGGTTGGATGCGCTCAAGCATAAGGATCGGCGGGTTGCCATGCGGATCCTGACCCGGCTTAACCGACTGTCCCTTGGTAATGCCGGGGACAGTAAGTCCGTAGCGGTGGGTTAATGGAGCTGAGGATAGACTACGGCCCAGGCTATCGGGTCTATTACGCCAAAGTGGGCAATGCGTTGGTACTGTTGCTCACGGGTGGTAGCAAGAAACGGCAGCAGTCGGATATTGAGCAAGCCAAGGCGTGGCTGGCGGACTACCGGGAGAGATACCGATGAAACGACATGATGACGCGGTTGTGGCCATGCTTCGTGATGATCCTGCCATGGCCCTGGATTACCTGCGGACCGCCTTCGATGAGCTTGATGAACAGAACGGGGAAGTCGCCTTTTTGATGGCGCTGCGCCATGTGGTGGAAGCCCAGGGCGGCATGGCCGTGGTAGCGGAGCGGGCTCAAGTGTCTCGCGAGAGCCTGTACCGGGCACTGTCTCCCAAAGGCAATCCCACCTTGAAAACCATGACCGCGGTTATCAAGGCTGCCGGGATTCAGTTCCACGACCTAACTCGCGCTGTTTAGCGTCTTCGCTGGACTGTTTTCCGGTGTTTACCGCAAGGTGGAAAGAGGCGATTTCAATGGTCTGGCAGCCCGGATTTCGTATGTCGGTACTAATCGAATATATAAGGAGCTGAAATAACATACCGGGGCGGGTGGGGGCACAAAAAAGGGTCGCGTTGGCGACCCTTTCCGTTGGCGTCAAACCCGTCCTGGAGACTCAGCTTTTCTTGGGCTGCTTCACCATCCGCAGGTAAGGCTTCTTCTCGTCCCAGCCTTCCGGGAACAGCTTGGCGGCGGCGTCATTGTCCAGCGAGGGGACGATGATCACGTCGTCGCCGTCGTTCCAGTTCACCGGGGTGGCGACTTTGTAGCCGTCGGTGAGCTGCAGGCTGTCGATTACCCGCAGGATTTCGTCGAAGTTGCGGCCAGTGCTGGCCGGATAGGTAATGGTCAGACGAATCTTTTTGTTCGGGTCGATCACGAACACGCTGCGCACCGTGAGGGTGCTGTCGGCATTGGGGTGAATCATGCCGTAGGCCTGGCTTACGGAGCGGTCGGCGTCGGCGAGCAGCGGAAAGTTCAAGGCCGAACCCTGGGTTTCCTCGATGTCGCCGGACCAGGCGTGGTGATCCTCGACAGGGTCCACGGAAAGGCCGATAACTTTGGCGTTGCGCTTATCGAACTCAGATTTCAGACGCGCTACTTCGCCCAGCTCGGTGGTGCACACGGGGGTGAAGTTTTTCGGATGGGAGAACAGCACCACCCAGTTGTCGCCGGCCCAGTCGTGGAAGGAGATCGGGCCCTCGGTGGAATCCTGTTTGAAATCCGGGGCGGTATCGCCGAGTTGCAGTGCCATGGTGTGTCTCCTGGTCTTTGTACCAATGGGATGTGGTTGTCTGCTTGGTGTTAAGAACATAGAGGCTTCCGGCCCCCCTTTAAAGGGGGCGGGCCATAATCAATGGCACTAACCAAATAGCGGCGGACCGCCTTAGACGGTGGCGGCCAGTTGCAGACGGTTGAGGGTGCGTTCTTCCAACTGGTCGAGCCGTTCGCGGCAGGCACGGAACGTGCGGCTGATGCGGGTGGTGTTGTCGATCATCGCCAGCTTCGGCCAAGTGGTTTGCTCGCCGGCGCGAATGAAGGCGCGCACGTCTTCCAGCGACGGGTTACTGAGCACGCGCAGGGCATTGCGCGGCTGGCGCGGCGGGATCAGGTTGATATCGCCAATATAGCGTTGTTTGACCACGGTCTGTGCCTTGTCGACGATCAGGCCCAGGTCGTTTGAGTGTACCCGGCGGCGCACCAATTCAAGACCGTAATGCAGGTTCATGGAGACGTTGCGGATGGCCCAGTCGCTCAGGGTGCTGAGGCTGGAGCTGGTGCTTTCGCTGCGTGGCAGGAAAGGCACCACGTGGGGGTTGGTCTGGCTGACGATGGAGTGGTTGACGCCGAACAACCGCGACAGGCGGCGGATCGGCAGATCGTCCTGGATTGAGCCGTCGACGAATTTACGCCCTGGGATGTACGGCACCCGTTCGCCGTCCAGATTTTTCGCCCACAGGTTCACCGGCGGATAGATGCCGGGGATCGCGCAACTGGCCAGAGCCGCTTTGCGAATCAGGACGTTGGGCGACGTGCGCCAGTTAAGCAGGCGGCTCTGCTGGTTACGGTCGTAGGGGCTGACAGTGATATTGATCTCGCGCCCGGTCTTGCGGTACGCCTCTTCGAACGTCAGATCCTTGATGTTTTCTTCCAGGCAGGCTTCCAGGTGGTCGCCGTCGAGCACCGGGGTGCCGCGCAGCAGGCCTTTCCAGCCGATCGCCTTGAACGCCTCCAGATAAATGTTTTCCGGTTCCAGCTTGGCGGCCAGCTCGTCGTTGTCGTGGGTGCCGACCACGGCGGCGACAATGCTACCGGCGCTGGAGCCGGAAATCACCGAGGGCAGCAGGCCTTGTTCCCACAGGGTTTTCGCCACACCGATGTGAAACAGGCCCAGGGCGGCACCGCCGGAGAACATCAGGCAGCTCTGCCCGAACGCCTGGCCGGTGGTCTCGAAAAAATCCAGTTTCTGTTTCAGGCCGAACTCTTCGAAGTCTTCTTCGCAGAGGTACTCCAGAGCGGTACACACTTCGTGCATGTAGCGCTCTATCAGGTGCTTGGTGCCCACATGGCTGTGCCCGTACAACGCCGGGTTGGAAATATTACCGAGATTGCCGTGCAGGCCTTCATGGAGGTGGAAGACCAGCTTGTTGACGTCCTTACGCTCGCGGGCCTGGCGGATCTGCCACAGCCGGTTACGAATCAGCTCGTAGTCGTAATGGGGGGACCGGTCGATGTCCTTCCATTCATCGGCACCGCTGAGCCGGTCATATTCACGGCTGGCGTGGCGCCATTCTTCGTAGGTGCTGGCTTGCGCGATAGCGCGCTCAAGCTGCTTGAGCGTGCGTTTCATGCGGTTCTCCCTGGCAGGCACTGTTTTTGTCGTTAGCTCGAGTCTAGACCGGCCTGGCCGGCGCCCGGTGTCTGAATTGTCCGACAAAACCCCGATTATGCCATCGAATAATGTAAATATAGCGTGTCAGTCTTCGCCGGTGTCCCGGCCGCGTCGGTATTCGCCCGGGGTGACGCCGGTATGGCGCTTGAAACTACGCTGAAAACAACGAATGTCCGCGTAACCCAGGTCCGCGGCGATCTCGGCTTGCGGGCAGCGGCTTTCCAGTAGCCGGGTTTTGGCGCGTTCCAGGCGCACGCTGTCGAGAATCTGGCGCCAGCCGGTGCCCTCGGCGGTCAAGTGCCGGTGCAGCGTGCGGGTATTGAGCCGCAGTGCGCGGGCCACCTGGTCGCGGTCCGGTAACGGGCCGCCCAGAGCCTCCTGCAGATAATGACGCACGCGCAGTGACAGACTGGTGGCGATGCCCAGTGTCTCCAACTGCCGGGCGGCGTGGTCTTCGAGTGGATAGAGCTGTTGCGGGTCCGGTCGGCGCGGCGGCCGGGCGAGCATGTCGCGGTTGCCGATCAAGGCGGAGCAGGGCTGGTTGAAATGGACCGGGCAGCCGAACAGACGCTGGTATTCCCGCTCCTCGCGAGGAGCGCGGGGACCGGGGTGCTCGAACCAGACCTGGTCCGGGGTGAGGGCCAGGTCGTCGGCCAGCCAGCGGGTGTAGCGCAGCCAACTGGCGAACACGTTTTCAATCAGATGGCGTCTTACCGGTTGGCGGGGAAAGCGGCAATGCCAGATGACCCGCGATTCATTGCCGCGTAATTGGGTTTCCACGCTGCCCAGATCACCGACCCGTCTTTCGTAGCGCGCCACTTTGGCCAGGGCTTCGAGCAGCGTGCTGGCACTCAACGCGATATAGCCGATTACGTTGAAAGCGGCGGGCGGCAGGTATTCGCTGGCGTGCAAGCCGAACAGCGGGTCGCCGCTGCGGCGCGCCAGCTCCATCACCAGGGGTTCGAAACGCTCGCCGGACAGGCGTGTGTCCGGCTCACTCAACTGGCCCGGCTCAATGCCCGCCGCCGTCAGGGCGGCGGCGGTATCCACCCCGGCGGCTTGGGCGCTGGCCAGATACTGGCGCAGGCCGCCCGCGGAAATGAAACCGAGTGGCTCCATCAGGCGATCAGTTAAGCTGGAAGGTGATCTGCACGCTGGCGGTCACATCCTGCTCGCCCGGGCGATAGCTCTGCGAGCCGTCTTCCTTGGCCATGGCGGCGCGCATCGGTATCGGGCCGGGGATGTTATGGCCCTGGGCGTTGATCTGCATCGCTTCGCCCAGTTCGCGGTCGGCGGCGCGAGCCAGGATTTCAGCTTTTTCGCGGGCGGCACGCACCGCCTTTTCCAGCGCCTGATTAGCCAGTTCGTCGGCGTTGCTGATTTCGCTGCCGCCGGGGCGTACTTCTTTAAGACCGAGCCCGGCGAGGCCGTCCGCCAGTTGCGCGTAGCGCTCCACCCCGGAGGTGCGGAAGCTCACCTGGCGGCTTACCTGGTGGCCGATCAGCCGGCGCTCGGGCTGGTATTCCCATTCCGGGGCGATCTGGATGTCGCTGGCGGTGATGTGCTTGTCGTCGATTTGCAGATCCGCCGCCAGATCGAGCATTGATTGAACCTGACGGTCCACTTCGTCTTTCATGGCCGCCACGTCATCGCCTCGCTCGCGGGCCACGGCTACCAGGGTGAAAATGTCCGGACGCGCCTTGATGCTGCCTTCCCCCGACACGCTGACGGTATCTCTGTCCTGCAGCGGCTGGCCGGTGCCGCCGCAAGCGGTGAGCATGAGTACGGCGAGCAGGCCGGTCAAAAGCTGGGCGGTGTTCCTCATTGATTTTCTCCTTTCGGCGGGTCCGGGTATTCGGCCCTTGGTTGTGGACTGCGCTAACTCTATCATCCCATCCTGAGTTGCAGGAGGTTCCATGACGCGTATTGAGCAGGCGGTTAGACAGTCACTGAGCGAAATGATCCCCGACGAGTTGGGGGTCGACCTGGTCTCCGCCGGGACGGTGGCGGAGATCTCGGAGCAAGAGGGATGCGTGCGAGTGGCGGTGCACCCCGGTTATCCCTGCGCCTCGCGATTGCCGGCGCTGCGGCGCGACATCGAAGAGCGGTTGGCGCCGCGGCTGGAAGGCAAGGCGTTGGAGCTGGACCTGTCCGTGCGAATCAAGCCGCACCGCGCCCAGCATGATATGCCGGCGATGACCCAGGCCGCCAACGTGATCGCCGTGGCCTCCGGCAAGGGCGGGGTGGGCAAATCCACCACCGCGGTGAATCTGGCATTGGCGTTGCACGCCGAGGGCGCCAAGGTCGGTTTGCTGGACGCTGATATTTTCGGGCCCAGCCAACCGATCATGCTGGGGCTGCCCAAGGGCACCCGGCCGGAAACCCGTGACGGCAATGCGTTCATACCGGTGATGGCGCACGGCATCCAGACCATGTCCATGGGCTATCTGGTCACCGAACAAACGCCGGTGGTGTGGCGCGGCCCGAAAGCCAGCGGCGCGTTGACGCAGATGATGCAGCAAACGCTGTGGAAGGATCTCGACTATCTGATCGTCGACCTGCCTCCGGGTACCGGTGATATCCAACTGACACTGGCGCAGAAGGTGCCGGTGGCCGGCGCGGTGGTGGTCACCACCCCCCAGGACATTGCGTTGCTGGACGCGGTGAAGGGCGTCGAGATGTTCCGTAAGGTGGACATTGGCGTGCTCGGCATTGTCGAGAACATGGCGGTGCACATCTGCTCGAATTGCGGCCATGAAGAGCACGTCTTCGGGCGTGGCGGCGCCGACCGCATGGGCCGGGACTATGACACACCGGTGTTGGGTTCCCTGCCGTTATCGTTGAGCATTCGCGAGCAGGCGGATGGCGGCACCCCCACCGTGGCGACCGCCCCGGACAGCGCGGAAGCCCGGCTGTACATGGACACTGCACGGCGGATGGCGGCGCGCCTGTCACTGACCCGCGAGGGTCGGCGCGCCTTTCCCAAGGTGGTGATGCAACATTAATTGCGGGTACCATTGACCGTTTCTGGCTGCCCAACCGACAAAGCTGCCCAACTGACAAAGGATTCCAATGAGCATCAAGTCTGACCGCTGGATCACCCGCATGGCCAAAGAATATGGCATGATCGAGCCGTTCCAGGACGGCCAGGTGCGTACCGACGCTCAAGGTGAAAAGCTGATCTCCTACGGGGTGTCCAGCTACGGATACGACGTGCGCTGCGCCGACGAATTCAAGGTGTTCACCAATATTCATTCGGCCACCGTGGACCCCAAGCATTTCGACGAGCAGAGCTTTGTCGATATCAAAGGCGACTATTGCACCATTCCGCCGAACTCGTTCGCGCTCGCCCGCACGGTGGAATACTTTCGCATTCCGCGCAGCGTGCTGACCATTTGCCTGGGTAAGTCCACCTACGCCCGCTGCGGTATCATCGTTAACGTGACGCCACTGGAGCCGGAGTGGGAAGGGCACGTGACGCTGGAATTCTCCAATACCACCAATCTGCCGGCGCGCATTTACGCCCACGAAGGGGTGGCGCAGATGCTGTTCCTGGAATCCGATGAAGTCTGTGAAACCTCTTATAAGGATCGCGGTGGTAAGTATCAGGGTCAGCGTGGCGTGACGTTGCCGCGCACCTGATTGGGCAGGTTGGATTACATTTCGCGGGTCGGATTAGCCAACGGCGTAATCCGACCTACGGGGTCGGGCCGCTGTATTCGGTCATGATCAACTCGCCGTGCAGCAGCGCGCTCTCGATATGGCGCGCCTTGACCACCATGTAGCCCACTTTGGGGGCCACCCAGAACAGGGTGCGGCGGCTTTCTTCCTTGTCTTCTTCCCGTTTCTTTTCAACCACCAGGGTGTCCAGATCGCCCATCGGCGTGTCGATGGTTTCCCGGGCGATGACGATGAAGTGGTGTTCGCGCAAGTCGTCGCCGTAAACGCTGGTGGCGTCGTACTCCTTGTCGCCGGTGGCGAAGACACAGCGCGCGCGCAGCAGCATGCTCAATTCGTCGAGAGCGTCGTCGGGGATCGGGAAGGATTCCTCGCCGGAGTCCGATTCGCTGACCGCGCGGCCCTGTTCCCAGTTAAATGTCGTGTCGTGGTAGCGGTGTTTGCCGAAGCCCTTGAACTCGTGCTCGTAGCGTTGTGTGCGGGGGGCGCAATCGTTCCAGTGGAACCAGCTTTCCTCACGGTTGTTGAGCAGCCAGGAATGTGCCTCGAAGCGCATATGGTAGCGGTCGGCGCCGCTGGCCGGTTCCAGTACCAGGTCGGCTTTTATCGGCGTGGGAATTTTATTTACGTAAATGCGGTATTGCGCGGAAAAGGGGGCGAGAGACTGAGCCGCCGCCAGGGCCGGCGCGCACAGCAACAACATCGCGGAGGCAGCCCCAAGCAGACGGTGCTTCATGGCATCGTCTCCAGGGTCATCACGTGGCGCCCGTCGTCGTTCTTTTGCACCAGTTGCACCAGCGTGTAGCCATGCTCGGGGGCGAACCACAACCAGGTTTGGCGGTCGCTGTTCGGGGCGCGCACCCGCCGCACTTTCACGGTAGCCACTTCGTCGCCGTCAATTTCCAGGTTCTCGTTGCCTTCCACCTGAAAACGCTGTTTTTCCACGCCCCGTTCGTCGGCCACGTTGAGGACCATATTCTGGTCCCCTTGCTGGAGACGGCATTGCAACGCCAGAGTAAGGGCGATTTTGTCGGTGGCCGGGGAGGCCACGGCATACCGGTAAGGCTCGTGTTCGCTGCGCTCGCTGGTGGCCTTGCCGCCGTCGATGCGCAACTCCGCCGTTTTGACCTGGCCCAGGCCTTTCCGGCTGTAGCCGTAGTAGTGCGTGACCGGTAGGCATTCCTGCCAAGTGAACACCGAAGTTTCGCGGATTTCACCGAGGAAGTTGCTGGCCACCACCTCCATTTTCCAGGCATCGTCGCCGTTACGGGTGAGAGTGCGTTGGGCGCCCACCGTGAACGGAAAGCCGGCGGCTTTCAGCCGGTAGCGGGCGTCGAAGCCGTCCACCGGCGAGGCGGCGAAGGCCGGAGCGGCCAATAAAGCGCCAACCAGCAGTGTGCTAGCCGTGCGTGTCCATCTGAAAGCCCTGCGGGGGCAAGCATTCGCCATCCAGTTCCACTCCCTGGTCGGTCATGCGTAATCGTTGTTCCGCGCGCCAGCGCAACACCTGAGGGTACAACCGGTGCTCGAGGTCTTGTACCTTTTTTGACAGGGTGTCGGTGGTATCGTTCGCCGCCACCGGGAAACGGGCCTGGGCGATGAGTGGGCCGCCGTCCAGCTCGTCGGTGACAAAATGCAGCGAGCAACCGTGCTCCCCGTCGCCGGCTTCCAGTGCCCGGGCGTGGGTGTGGAGCCCCGGGTACTTGGGCAACAGGGAAGGGTGGATGTTGATCAGCCGGCCCTGATAGTGACGTACGAAACCCGGGCTGAGAATGCGCATGAACCCGGCCAGCACCACGGTGTCGGCGCCGTGGGCGTCGATGCGTTCGATCATGGCGCTATCGAACGCGGCTCGGTCGGCGTAGCCACGGTGGTCGATCACCTCGGCGGGCACACCGGCGCGCTCGGCGCGGGCCAGGCCGCCGGCGCCGGCCTTGTTGCTCAGCACCAGGCTGACCCGGGCGGGCAGAGCCCCGGCGTCAATGGCGTCGAGGATGGCTTGCAGGTTGGAGCCGGTGCCGCTGATCAGCACCGCAAGCCGGTGGGTCATGAAGCCAGACCTTCCAGGGATACTTCGGGTTCGTCGCTGTCGCTGTCGTGGATGGCGCCGATTACGAAGGCCTCTTCGCCGGCCGCGTGCAGCAGCGCCAGGGCCTGATCCACGTGATCCTCCGGCACCACCACGACCATGCCGATGCCGCAATTGAAGGTGCGGTACATTTCGCTGGTCGGTACCTGTCCCTGCTCCTGCAGCCAGCGGAACACGGTTGGCCATTGCCAGGACTGGGTATCAATCACCGCCCGGGTGCCCTTGGGCAGTACCCGCGGCAGGTTTTCCGGCAGACCGCCGCCGGTGATGTGCGCCAGGGCGTGCACCGGGACCTGCTTGATCAGCTCCAGCAGGTTTTTGACGTAAATCCGCGTGGGCGCCAGCAGGTGCTCCATCAAAGGCTTGCCGTCCAGGTCGCCGGTGTCGTCGGCCTGTTCCAGAATGCGCCGCACCAGGGAGTAGCCGTTGGAATGCGGGCCGGACGCGCCCAGGCCGATTACCGTGTCGCCGGCGGCGACCTTGGTGCCGTCAATAATGCCGTCGCGTTCCACCACGCCGACACAGAAGCCGGCCAGATCGTAATCCTCGCCTTCGTACATACCCGGCATTTCGGCGGTTTCGCCGCCGATCAGCGCGCAGCCCGCCTGTTCGCAACCCTGGCCGATGCCGGACACCACCCGCGCGGCGGTTTCCACATCGAGCTTGCCAGTGGCGTAGTAGTCGAGGAAGAACAGCGGTTCGGCGCCGCCCACCACCAGATCGTTCACGCACATGGCCACCAGATCGATGCCCACGGCGTCATGGCGGTCATGTTCCAGGGCCAGGCGTAACTTGGTGCCGACGCCGTCGGTGCCTGCCACCAGTACTGGGTTTTTATACCCCTCGGGCAGCGCGCAGAGCGCGCCGAAGCCGCCCAGCCCGCCCATCACTTCCGGGCGCAGGGTACGCTTGGCTATCGGGCCGATGCGCTTGACCAGTTCGTTACCGGCATCGATATCCACGCCGGCGTCGCGGTATGTCAGCGGCCGTTTTTGTTCGCTCATGGCAGGCTCCAGGAAGGTGAGGGCGCGCTATTCTAGCAACCGGCGTCCATGCGGGGGAACCGGCGTTTGTATATTCGCCAGCGCCGGCCATATCAGTGATAATGTCGCGCCCTGAAGTTGTCTGATTCGGAATGGTGCGATGTATCGCTTGCTGTTAGGTCTGATTGTGGGATCGCTGTGCGTCTCCGCCGTGTTCGCCGCCGACGCGGGAGAGGTGTCGGTGCCCCTTAAAGGCGAGCGCACGCAAAGCGCCGAGGCCCGGCAGCACGCGCTGCGGGACGGCCTGGAAACGGTGGTACGGCGGCTCACCGGGCGTGATCAGGTGGCGGAGCTGCCGGGTGTAAACGCGGTACTCGACGATCCCTCACGCTGGTTGCTGCGTTACGCCTATGAAGGCGGTACGCCGCCGCGCCTCAAGGCGGTATTCGACGACCGTGCCCTGGTGCGCCATCTATCCGATCAGGGCGCCCCGGTATGGAGCGGCGAACGGCCTCCGGTGCTGGTCTGGTTGGTGGCCGAGGGCACCGGCAGAGGCCGTATGGTGGCCGCCGGCGATCCTCTGGCGCAGCGTCTCACCGCGGCGGCGGCCCGCCGGGGCGTGTCGCTGACTCTGCCTGAATGGGACGCCCGGGACAGGGATACAGTGACCGTGGCCGATGTGCGTGGCCGCTTCGACGGTCCGCTCCTGCAGGCCGCCGGTCGCTATGACACCGCCTGGGTGGCCACCGCGGTGCTTTACGAGAGCGGCCAAGGCGGCGATACCACGCTCAACTGGCGTTTGCTGCACGACGGCGAGGCCGTGGCCAAAAGCCGTGATCGTTCCGGCGACACCGATGCGGCGCTGGATCGCCTGGTAGCGGTGCTCTCCGACCGGATCGCCGAACGCTATTCGGTGGGCGCCGGAGGCGGCCCCGGCCCCGGTGTTGCCGGCGATGGCGGCGATGGCGATGAGAACGGCGACACCGTTGGTGCCGCGCTGGTCGACAAGTCCAACTGGATCACGGTGCGCGGTGTCGAGAGTCTGCGTGACTGGCAGCGGCTGCGTCAGGCGCTGGCGGATTTGGGCCCGATGCGTTCGGTGGCGCTGCGGGTAGCGAGCGGTGACCGGGTCCAGTTCGAGGCGGATTTCGCCGGCGGCCGATCGCAACTGGTGCGCAGCGTGGCGGGCGTCGAGGGGTTGCGTGAGTGCGACGACCCGGCCGTCGCGTCCCCCACTTTCTGTTACCGCTAGCGCCCGCCGTGACCGGTCAATTGCCCCTCGCCCTGGAGTTGCGTGAAGGCCACGCCCTGGACAATTTCCATGCCGGCCCCAACTGTGCGGCCCTGGCCACGGTGGCCGCCGCGGCCACCGGCGAGGAACGCCAGGTATTTCTGTGGAGCGCCGCCGGCCAGGGCCGCAGTCATTTGCTGGAAGGCGCGGTGCGCCGGGCTCAGGAACTGGGGCGCGATGCCTGTTTGCTGCCGGCGTCGGAATTGCTGCCGCTGGTACCGGAGGTGCTGGAATCCATGGAGCAGTTTGATCTTCTGGCGGTGGACGATGTGCATCTATTCGCCGGGCACGCGGAGTGGGAAGAGGCGCTGTTCCACCTTTATAACCGGGTAATGGCCCTGGGCGGCGGCATGCTGTTCAGTGCCGGTGCCGCCCCCGGTGGTATGTCGTGGCGGTTGCCGGACCTGGCCACCCGCTTGGCGGCCGGGCCGGTGTTCCGGTTGCAGTCGCTGGAAGAAGATGACCTGGTCACGCTGCTGATTGAACGAGCCAACGAGCGCGGCCTGAAACTGGGTGGCGATGTGGCCCGTTTCATGGTGATGCGCAGCGAGCGGGCACCGGCCGCGTTGATCGACCGTCTGGCCACCCTGGACCGGGTGGCGCTGGCTCGTCAGCGGGCGTTGACGATTCCGTTCGTTAAGGATGTGTTCGGCTGGTGACGGTGGCCCCTCGGGCGCGGTCCGGCTTCAACACCTTGCGGCGCAGTCCTTCCCAGACCAGGGCGCCGAGCACCATGCTGATAAGGATCAATACCAGCTTGGGCAGACTTGCCAGGGTCCAGAACAGAATATCGATGGAGGTGGTTTCCAGATTCTGCGCGATCACAATCAGAACCAGAATCAGCAGCAGAATTTGCAGCGCGCCCAGCGGATGATGGCGCAGCCAGTCACCGCCGCCGCGCGCCGCGCGGCCCAGTCGCGATGGTGAACGCTGGGTGTCATAGGGGTCCGTTTCCATATCTCGGCTCCTTCAGGTCGCTACGGGCGATTCTGTATTGAAGGTCCAGACTTTCACGGTCTTGGTCAAGTATTTATCAGTTGTAGAGCAACGCGGGAGGTAGCGGCCAGTTATGGATATCAGCTCCGGATGGGATCTAGTGGTGTTGGGCAGTGGCCCGGCCGGGGAAGCCGCCGCCATGCAGGCGGCCAAGGGCGGCCTGCGGGTGGCCATGGTGGACCGTGGCGAGCAGATGGGCGGCAATTGCACTCACTGGGGCACGATACCGTCCAAGGCACTGCGTCACCAGGTGCGTCAGGTGGTCCGCTCGCAGCGTAACCCGTTGCTGCGCGGCCTGATCAGCCCCCGTCAAGTGCGCTGGCAGGACCTGATACAGCGTTCCGGGGAAGTGATCGACAGCCAGGTGCAGGTGCGCACTGACTTCTATGTACGCAACCGGGTGCGGTTGTTCACCGGGCAGGGCTATATTCAAGGCGCCGGCGAGGTGCGTGTCGACGATGAAGCCGGGCGCCAGTGGTTGCTGCGTACTCGCAATATCTTCATCGCCACGGGCTCGCGGCCCTACCGTCCGGCGGACGTGGACTTCGATCATCCACGCATTTACGACTCCGACACCATCCTGCAAATGAAGCACACGCCCCGCAATATTATTGTCTACGGCGCCGGCGTCATCGGCTGCGAATACAGTTGCCTGTTCACCGGCCTGGGCATGCGCGTGGATCTGGTCAACAACCGTCAGCATTTGCTCGATTTTCTGGACGCGGAAATGTCCGACGCGCTTAGCTACCATCTGCGTGACCAGGGGGCGACCATTCGCCACAGCGAAGAGTACACGCACATCGAAGCCGACGATGAGGGGGTGACGCTGGTACTGCGCTCAGGTAAGCGCTTGCGCGCGGACGCGTTGATGTGGAGTAACGGCCGTTCCGGTAATACGCAGAACATCGGCCTCGAAAACCTGGGACTCAAGCCCAACAGCCGTGGTCAGTTGAGCGTTGATGAGCGCTACCACACCGAGGTGGAAGGCGTGTACGCGGTGGGCGACGTGATCGGCTGGCCGTCCCTGGCCAGTGCCTCCTACGATCAGGGCCGTTTCTGCGCTCAGGGGATCGTGGAGGGTGGCTCGGTGAAACAGGTCACCGATGTACCCACCGGTATCTATACGATTCCGGGCATCAGTTCCGTGGGGCGCACGGAACAGGAACTGACCGAAGCGCGGGTGCCCTACGAGGTGGGGCAGGCGTTTTTCAAGAATCTGGCGCGGGCACAGATCACCGGTGAACGGGTGGGCATGCTGAAGATCCTGTTCCACCGCGAAACCCTGGAAGTGCTGGGTATTCACTGCTTCGGGTATCAGGCGATGGAAATCGTTCACGTGGGGCAGGCGGTGATGCGTCAGCCGGCCCCCAACAACACCCTGCATTACTTCGTCGACACCACCTTTAATTATCCGACCATGGCGGAAGGCTATCGGGTGGCGGCGATCAACGGCATGAACCGCGTCAACCGGTAACGCGCGGCTATCGCTGGGCGCGATTACGCTCGTGGAAAAATTCCCGTGTTTTCTGGCTGGCGTCACCGGATTTGCGTAGCAACGCCAAAGTGACGCCGGCACCGCCCTGGTTGGCGGGCGCGCTGTGGAACGCCAGCACCTGTTCGAATTCTTCCAGCCAGAACAACACATAGCTCTTCAGTAGCGCCGGGCGCTCACTGTGTTCGCCCTTACCATGGTTGATTAACACCGTGCGCAGGCCGTTTCGCTGGGATTCCTGGATGAACAAATAGACCCGGTCACGGGCCTCGGCCAGGCGCACCCGGTGCAGGTCCAGGCGCTCCTGGGGCGGGTATTTACCAAGACGCAGTTTGCGGTACACGCCGTCCTGCACGCCGTTCTTTTTCAGACCGACAATATCGTAGGGGCCGGCCTGGGGCACCTGGTCGGGCAGGGTCAGGGGGTTGGGATCTTTATCCGGGCGGGCCACCGCGGAAGCGCGGCGCAGACGTTGTGTCAGGCTTGGTTCACGACGGCGGAACTCGCGTACCCGGTCATCTTCCTTCAGAGGGGCAACGCCGGTCATTTCCTGACGGAACAAATCATCGTCGAATTCGGCCATGGCTCCCTCTCCTGGAAAGAAATCTCTGCTAGAAATCCTACCAAAACGACGGGAAAGTGACATCAATGGGCTGCCGTCCGGCCATCTGGCCGCCAAAATAGCTACGAAGCGGGGAGCGGGCTCTGTGCGAGCTGGCCTTGCCCGCGAAAGGCCGGCAAAGCCGGCCGGCGGGATTCCAGAGACCTTGCCGGGTGTTCCGCTTGAGAACCCTCTGGGATTCTGCCGGGAGCTTCGCTCCCTTTCGCGGGCAGGGCCCGCTCCCACAAAGACCCGTCAGTGCGTGTCGCGCTGGGGTCGGGACCGTCCCGCGGGAGCCGTGTCGTCATCATCCAGGTGATGACGTTGTTTCTTGGCTTCCCGCTTACGGCGTTCCTTGTCGGCTCGCTCGTGTTCTTCCCGCCATTCCTGGGCGTCGTAGTCATCAAATTGGCGACGACTCATGTTCGATACTCTCTATATGGCTTGCTCTATAGCTTTATCGCGGTGCTGAAACCCTTCCGGAAACCCGGAATTGCCTCTTATATAGCACCGAAAGCGGTCGCCGAGAAGGCCGGGAAGGCTAGCGCGCGTAGTTTTCCTGCAGATAGTCGAGAATACGGCGGGATTCGAAGTGCTCTTCGCCACTATTGGGGTCGATCAGGTAGGGGATCGCCATGCTGCCGGTGCGCGCCACCAATGCCTGACGGTGACGCTGGCTCGGCTGGTAGTCCATTTCCAGCGCGCTGCGTACCTGCGGCAGCAACCAGTCCTGCCATTGATCCCGTCCGCACTGGCGCACCAAAAACGGCAACTGTAGTTCGCACAGACGTTCTCGCACCAGGCGCGCGAAGGGGCTGGCTTCGAAAGAATAAAGCACCAGCGGTTCTTTAGGCGCGGCGCTGTCCTGGCTGCGCAACCCCCGGCCGCCGCGGGGCAATGAAGCGGCGAACGAGCTGATCGTGCTCAGGGTGCGCAAACGCCAGGCGGCGGGCGCCGGTCGGCCGCCATACTCGCGATAAAGGTAATCGATGATATCGGCGGACTCGTACAGCGCCACGCCGGTGTTCGGGTCCATCAGATAGGGAAACAACTGACGCCCGCCCAGCTTTTCCACCAGCGGCCGATAGCGGTCGCCGCCTTTAGGGCAGGGGTAAACCAACACGTCCAGGTCCAGATCGGTGAGCGCCTCGCGGACCAGCCGGCAGAACGGGCAGCCCTCCATATCATATAACTCGAGCGGTTCGGCCGGCTGTCGGGCGGCCGGGCGGGTGGCGACGCCACGCCCCTGCTGGGCCAGCGTGGCGGTCAGGGAACGGGCGACGTCGAGGGTATGGGGTGCGGACATGGGTAACTCCTTGATCGGTTGACGCTACGCTAAGGATTGCCGCCGGGGCCCGCAATGGCCGTGCCGCCGCCGGTCACGGCGTTGCCGGGAAGGGCGTGTCCTTTCCGCTCAGGGCCTTTGAGCACTCCTGTCATTGTTGCGCCGCCGTCGGTGGGGCACTCTGAGCGCCTGATTTTCAAAGGAGCCGGTGCGTTCGCTTACGGACGCCGCCGGCATTGGCCCAAGGCGAGAGGAAGGTTACATGACCGAAGCCTATATTTACGACGCTATCCGTACCCCGCGTGGCCGGGGTAAGCGGGACGGCTCCCTGCACACCGTTAAACCGTTGGACCTGGTGGTCGGCCTGATCGACGAAGTTCGCGGCCGTTTCCCCGACATGGACGTGAACCGCATCGACGACGTACTGCTCGGCGTGGTCACGCCGGTGGGCGACCAGGGCGCCTGCATCGCCAAAACCGCCGCTCTGGCCGCCGGTCTGCCCGATACCGTGGCCGGCTATCAGCTCAACCGTTTCTGCGCTTCCGGTCTGGAAGCGGTCAACACCGGCGCCCAGAAAGTCGCTTCCGGCTGGGATGACCTGATTCTGGCCGGTGGCGTGGAAGCCATGAGCCGCATTCCCATGGGGTCGGACGGCGGTGCCTGGGCGATGGACCCGATCACCAACTACGAGACCGGTTTCGTGCCCCAGGGCATCGGTGCCGACCTGATCGCCACCATCGAAGGCTTTTCCCGTCGCGACGTGGATGAATTCGCCGCCGAATCCCAGTCGCGCGCCGCCAATGCCTGGGAAAAAGGCCATTTCGAGCGCTCCGTGGTACCGGTGAAGGACCGCAATGGCATGACCGTGCTGGATCGCGACGAGCATGTGCGCGCCGGCACCACCGCCGATGTACTGGGCAACCTGAACCCGTCCTTCGAAGTGATGGGCGAGATGGGCGGCTTCGACGCCGTGGCGCTGCAGAAATACCACTATGTGGAAAAGATCAACCACGTGCACACCGGCGGTAACTCCTCCGGTATCGTCGACGGCGCCGCCCTGGTGGTGCTGGGTAACGAGCAGGTGGGCAAGGACTACGGCATGAAACCGCGCGGCCGTATTGTCGCCACCTCCATCAGTGGTGCCGACGCCACGATCATGCTTACCGGTCCGGCTCCGGCCTGCCGCAAGGTGCTCAAGAAAGCCGGCATGACCGTCGATCAGATGGACCTGGTGGAAATCAACGAAGCCTTCGCCTCCGTAGCCATGCGTTTCATGAAGGACATGGGCCTGGATCACGACAAGGTCAACGTCAATGGCGGCGCCATCGCCATGGGCCACCCGCTGGGTGCCACCGGCGCCATGATCCTGGGGACCGCGCTCGACGAACTGGAACGCCGTGACAAGAAATTCGCCCTGTGCACCCTGTGCGTAGGCGGCGGCATGGGCATCGCCACCATCATCGAGCGCCTGTAACGGACCCAACGGAGAATGAACATGAGTGAATCGACTATCCGCTGGGAACAGGACGCGGACAACATCGTTACCCTGATCCTGGATGATCCCCAGCAATCCGCCAACACCATGAACGAGCGCTACATGCGTTCCATGGAAGAGATGGTCGCCCGTCTGGAAAAAGAAAAAGACCAGATCGCCGGCGTCATCGTCACCTCCGCGAAAAGCACCTTTTTTGCCGGTGGTGACCTTAACGACCTGATCAAAGTGACCCCCGAGCACGCCGCGGAATTCGCCAAGGGCGTGGAAGGCGGCAAGGCGCAACTGCGCCGTCTGGAGACGCTAGGCAAACCGGTGGTCGCGGCCCTCAACGGCACCGCCCTGGGCGGCGGTCTCGAGATTGCTCTGGCCTGCCATCGTCGTATCGCGCTGGACAACCCGAAGGCGCAATTCGGCTTTCCGGAAGTCAGCCTGGGCCTGCTGCCCGGCGCCGGCGGTGTGGTGCGCAGCGTGCGTATGCTGGGTATTCAGAACGCGCTGATGCAGGTACTGATGCAGGGCCAGCGGCTGAAAGTGGCGAAAGCCAAGTCAGTGGGCATCATCGACGAAGTGGTGGACAGCCAGGAACAAATGCTGGCCAATGCCCGCGAGTGGATCAAGGCCAACCCCAAGTCCAAGCAACCCTGGGACGAGAAGGGCTACAAAATCCCCGGTGGCACGCCCAGCACCCCGGCCATGGCGCAGAACCTGCCGGCGTTCCCGGCCAACCTGCGCAAGCAGCTTAAAGGCGCCAACTATCCGGCTCCGCGCAACATTATGGCGGCCGCCGTGGAAGGCGCCCAGGTGAGCTTCGACGACGCCCTTACCATTGAAGGCCGTTACTTCGTGGAACTGGCTTGCGGCCAGGTTTCCAAGAACATGATCACCGCCTTCTTCTTTAACTTGCAGGCGATTAACGCCGGCGCCAGCCGTCCTAACGACGTGCCCAAGTACAAAGCCGAAAAAGTAGCGGTGCTGGGCGCCGGTATGATGGGCGCGGGCATCGCCTACGTCACCGCCCGTTCCGGCGCCCAGGTGGTGCTCAAGGACGTTGCCATCGAGAACGCGGAGAAAGGCAAAGCCTACTCCGAGAAGCTGCTCGATAAAGAAGTATCCAAGGGCAAGATGAGCAAAGAGAAGAAAGAAGAAATTCTCGCGCGCATCACACCCTCCGCCGACGCCGCCGATCTGGAAGGCGTGGACTTCATTGTCGAAGCGGTGTTCGAGAATACCGAGCTCAAGCACAAGGTATTCCAGGAAGTAGAAGATGTGGTCAACGCCGACGCGGTGCTGGGTTCCAACACCTCCACGCTGCCGATCACCGGTCTGGCCGAAGGTGTTAAGAAGCAGGCGAACTTCATCGGTATCCACTTCTTCAGCCCGGTGGAAAAAATGCCGCTGGTGGAAATCATCCGTGGTGAAAACACCAGTGATGAAGTACTTGCCAAGGCATTCGATTACACCCTGCAAATCAAGAAGACGCCGATCGTGGTCAACGATTCGCGCGGCTTCTTCACCAGCCGCGTAATCGGTACCTTCATCAACGAAGCCATCGCCATGGTCGGTGAAGGCCAGAACCCCAACTCCGTGGAGCAGGCCGCCACCCAGGCCGGCTATCCAGTGGGCGCGCTCAAGTTGATCGATGAGATCAACATGAAGCTGTCCCTGAAGATCGCCGGTGAGTACAAAGACGCGGTCAGCAAAGGCGAAGGCGCCGCTCAGCAGCACCCGGCTCTGGCAGTGATGGAAAAAATGGTCAACGGTCTGGATCGTCCGGGCAAACTGGACGGCAAAGGCTTCTACGAGTATCCGGAAAATGGCAAGGCGCACCTGTGGTCGGGCCTGAAAGAACAATTCGGTGAAAACGAAGCGATTCCGTTCCAGGACATGCAGGAGCGCATGCTGTTCGCCGAGGCGCTGGAAACCGTGAAGTGTTTCGAAGAAGGCGTGATCGAATCGGTGGGCGACACTAACATAGGTTCCATCTTCGGCATCGGCTTCCCGGCCTGGACCGGCGGCGTGGTTCAGTACATGAACCAGTACGAAGGCGGCCTGCGCGGCTTCGTGGCCCGTGCCCAGGCACTGGCCAACACCTACGGCGAGCGGTTCAACCCGCCCAAGCTGTTGGTGGAGAAAGCCGAAAAAGGCGAGATCTTCAAGTAAGCAAAACCGGCGGCGCCGTTCTTTTCCGGCGCCGCTGTGTTGTCCTGTTTTTATTCTTCGGCCCTGCCTTTTGGTGGGGCTTTTTTGTGGCCGCCATTTTTTTGTGGCTTTGTGGGAGCGGGCCCTGCCCGCGAAAGGGTGGCGCCAGCCACCCGGCGGGATACCAGAGAGCCTGTCGGTGTGCCGGGGCTGGTCAACACCGCCCGGATAGGGAATGCTGGACCTTTGGATAACTGGGGAGAGTGACGACATATGGCCGATCAAGATCAGGTGCGCGCTTTAATGGCCGCGCCCTTTCTGCGCCTGCTGGGCGTGGAACCGGTGTCCATCGAGCCGGGCAGGGTGGTGTCACGTTTGCCGGTGCGCGAAGACCTTAATCAGCAGAACGGTTATGTGCATGCCGGCGCCGTGGGCACTCTGGCCGACCACACCGCTGGCGCGGCCTGCGGCACGTTGCTTGATGATAACCACATGCCGTTGACGGCCGAGTTCAAGGTCAACCTCCTGCGCCCGGCGCTGGGGGTGGCTCTGGTGTGCGATTCGACGGTGCTGAAAATGGGAAAAACCCTGACGGTGGCGGAATCCGAAGTGTTCGCCGAAGACGCCGACGGCGAACGGAAACTGATCGCCAAGGCCACCGTGACACTGGCGATCGTGGCGGTGCGCTGACCATGGCGGAGCTCGAATTCTGGTTTGATTTCGCCAGCCCCTATGCGTATCTGGCGGCGGAAACCATCGAACCCGCGGCAGCGGAAGCGGGTGTGCGAGTACGCTGGAAGCCGTTTCTTTTGGGCCCGATTTTCAGTGAACAGGGCTGGACCGATTCTCCGTTTAATCTGTATCCGGCCCGCGGTCGCTATCTGTGGCTGGACCTGCAGCGCGAGACCCGGCGCCGTGGTATTGCCTGGCGTCGGCCGGCGCGCTTTCCCTTCAACAGCACCCTGGCCACCAAAACCGCCACCTGGATTGATGCCGAGTATCGTTTACCGGCCTATTGCCGCGCGGTATTCCGGGCCGGCTTCGCCGAACGTCGTGATCCCGCCACATCGACGGTGGTCGAAGAATGCCTTCGCCAAGCGGGGCTGGACCGGACGCCGCTGGATCGGGCGCTGGCGGAGAGCGGCGGTGAGCGCACCCGGGCGGACGAGGTGGCCGCCCGCCAGCGCGATATTTTCGGGGCCCCGTCCTTTGTGGTGAATGGCGAGTTGTTCTGGGGCAACGAGCGCTTGAGTACCGCCCTGGAGCGGGCCTGGATGGATTAGCCTTCGGCGCTGCTCAATACTGGTATTGAAGCTGGAGCCAGAGTTTGTCGGTGTCCACGGAAAAGCCGTCCTCCCAGTAGCGGGTGCCTTTGAGTATCGCGCTCAGGCCTTTGACGCCGGGGACCGGCCGGCCGTAGGCGAGATCCATTTCACTGCCGTAGCGTTGTCCACCTTGTTCGGCGCGGAAGTCGTGGTACCAGGCCTGCAACTTGCCGCCCAGCAGTGCCACGCTGCCGCCTGCATAGCTGTCCTTGACGCCGTCGGCGGGCGTTACCAGAAACTGATCGGCCCAGCCTTGATACAGATGTTTGGTGCCGAGTGGGGTCTGGAAGGCGCTATTGGGGGCGTCTTCTCCACCGCCCAGTACTTCGTGGCCGGCTTTTACCATCCAACGCTCCGCGTTATAGCTCAACTCGGCAAGGTAATAGTCGCTGTCCAGTGACCAGGGATTGCCGGCGATATCGCTTTGTTGCGCGTACTCGACAGCATAACGGATCGCTCCATGGCGACCGGTGAAGCGCACCCCGGTGTTGCGTGAAGACTGGGTCTCGAAAGGTGCGGTTGGCGCCAAGGCCAGATCTTCCAGATCAAACCGGTAGTGATAGAGCACGACGTTGAGAGCCGGGGCAATGGTGATGCTCAGGTTGAACAGGTGGCTATCGCTGTCGATGGTGGCGCCGTTATTACGATAGCCGCCGGCGCCGGCGTGACCCTCCGGACCGAAGACGGTGCTGACCTGGTCAATGTAAGCGTAGGTGGCGGTGATCCGTTCGTTGGGTGTCAGTGCCAGACTGGCGGCGTCGAAGGTTTGTTCGTTCTGGCGCCAGGCGGCGCCGCCAATGAAACGCTGGTTATCAAGACCGAACCGTTGCCGGCCCAGGGTGGTGGTGCCGTAGTCACCCTGGTGGCGTAACAGCGCTTGGTTGACGTGGCTGCCGGTGGGGTCGGGGACCAGTGAATAGTCACCTTCACCGTTGCGACTGTCGTTGTAATGGTCCGCGCCAATGCGTGTCACGTTGTCGCCTTCCAATACGGCGGTGACACCGTACAGCGGCGCCGTGGCGAAACCGATACGGGTACGCAGAGTGTGGGCGTCGGCGTTGTTCAAGGGGTTGTCCTGGTCAACGTATTCGTAGCGATAACGGAGGTTCAGAATCGGTGTGCCATCGCGGAAGGCGCCGGCCAGGGTAGTGTCGGGGGCGGCCGAAACGGCCGTCGGCACGGCAAGAACCGCGGCCGTGGTAAAGGGGATCAAGCAGCGCATAACGGGTATCCAAAAAAGCGACCGGCCGGAGCCGGCCGGGAGGGTTATCAGTAGCTCTTATAGGGCAGGAATTTACCGGTCATGAGGATTTTCACCCGGTCGCCTTTGGGGTCTTCCTGACGCTGTATGTCCAGGTCGAAATCAATCGCGCTCATGATGCCGTCACCAAATTCCTCATGGATCAGCTCTTTCATGGCAGCGCCGTAAACATGCACGACTTCATAGAGCCGGTAGATCAGCGGGTCCTTGTGCTGAGTGTCGGAGTCGCCGGCTTTGTGCGGCACGATTTGCAGCCAGGCCACGGCTTCGTCGGACAGGCCGAAAAGTTCGCCCACGGTGGCGGCTTGTTTCTTGTCCAGCGCCATTTGCCCAAGGCAAGCGGCGGTCGTCCACTCCTTGCTTTGCCCCACGGCGTCGGCGACGGCCTTCCAGGGCAGCCCTTTGGCGACCTTGGCGGAGAGGATCATTTCGGTGACTTGGGAACGGTTGCTAATCATGGTGTGATCTCCAGAGTATGTCGTAAGCGAGTTGAATCGGTACATATGAAGCGGTTGTCAGGCGGCGTCCCACCGTGGTTTCCGGCCAACGCTCAGGGTTGTGGCGGGTCCGTCGTGACGGGGTTGTTCCATCAACAGGTAACCGTCTTCGTCGCGGACGATGCGCCAGGGCTGCGAGGGCTGTACCCGACCGCGTAGAACGATCGGCAGGCGGCGGGTTTTCAGGCGCACCACCGGTGGCCGGTGGCCGTAGCCGGGATGGTTCAATTCAAGAATTCGATGGGCGATGGCTTCCGCCTGGCGAGGAATGGGCTCGATGAACCGGCAGGGCGCGCCGTCGATGCTGATGCAATCACCCAGTGCGTAGATGTCCGGTTCGCTGGTGGCCAGGGTCGCCGGGTCGACCACGATGCCGCGATCGAACGCCAGGCCGGCCTGGCGTGCCAGCCGCGATTCCGTGATCAGTCCGGTGGCGGCAACCACTTGATCGACCAGCAGGGTATGGCCGTGTTCGGTGTGTACCGCGTGCGCCGCGCCCCGCTGTTCGATGCCGGCGACGGTGACGCCGCCTAGGAATTCCACGCCGATAGCGTTCAGGTGCTCGCGCATTCTGGTTACCGCGGGCGGCGGCAGCAGGCTGTCCAGGGGGCCTTTCTGACGGTCCAGCAACGTAACCCGGTGGCCGGCCTGCACCAGGTCCTCGGCCAGTTCGCAGCCGATCATGCCCGCACCGATCACCGCCACCTTACGGGAGGCGCCGTGCAGCGCCGATTGCAGGCCGGTCCAGCCTTGCAGGTGATTGATGCGCCAGCACAGCGATTCCGGCAAGGCCGCGGGCAAAGCGGGGCGGGCGCCGTGGGCCAGCACCAGGGCCCGGTAGGTGAATGAACCCCGGGTGGTGCGCAATTGTTTCAAGGCAGGGGAAACGCCCACCGCGAAGGTATGGTTGAGCAGTGTCACACCCAGCCGCCGGGCGGCGTCGGCACCGCTTTCGCGCGCCAGTGCCGAGGCTTCCACGCCCCGGCTCAATGCCACCGACAGCTCCGGTTTGTGGTAGACCTCACCGGGGCAGGCAGTGACCAGGGTAATCGGTGCTTCCCGGTCCAGGGCGCGCAGTGCTTCCACCAGGCTCCAGCCGGCGATGCCGGCGCCGACCACCACGATGCTGTCGTCTTGCGGTGCGGCGGTCGGAGCCGGTGGCGGCGAGACGGCGGCAGCGGGCGGGTCATAGAGTTCGAAATCGCTTTTGCCGACACCGCACAGCGGGCATTCCCAGTCGTCGGGGATATCCTCGAAGCGGGTGCCCGGCGGCAGGCCGCCGTCCGGGTCGCCCAGGGCTTCGTCATAAATCAGTCCGCAGGCCAGGCAGATGTACTGGCGCCAGGGTGGTTGTTGATCGTTCATTGCGGCCACTCCTCACGGGACAAACGGTCCATCTCCCAGCGCAGATGTTTAATTGCCGGCGTGACGATGGCCACGAACTGAGCTTCGCGCAGTCGGCGCTGGGCGTCGGCGGATAAGGCGTAGCCACGCGCCCCCTGGTGCAGCATCGCCGACTGGGCGGCGCGTAGCGCGAATTCGGCGCCCTGAGTGCGCAGATCAAGCACGTCCAGCAGGTAGTCCCGGCTGCTGTCGTAGGGGGTGCGGGCCAGTGTCAGCGCCCGTGTCTCAAGGTCTTCAAGTTCGGCACGCAACGCTTCCGGGCGTTGATCCAGAAACTGATTCACATGCCCGAGCTGACCTTCCACATCGAGGATCGAATCGAGGCTTCCCTGGGCCACGCCAAGAGCCATGCCCGCTTGCAGCAGAATGAAGCCGGCGCGAATACGGGCCACGAACGGCTGTGCCGGATCAGCGATCAGGCGCTCGTGGCCGACCGGGTAATCCTCCAGGCGAATGCCCCAGGTGCTACTGCCTTCCATGCCGGAAAACGCCGGGCAGGTACGCAGTTCCACCTGGTCGTCGCAGTCGAGCATGAACATGATCTGTCCCAGTGGCTGGCCCCGATCATCGATTACCTGGGCCAGGGCGCCGCAGTACTGGTCGCGCTGGATGTGGCTGACCCAGGGCAGTACGCCGCTGACCCGGTAGCCGCCGCTTCCGTCCGGGCGAGCTTTCAAGGCCATGCGTTCAATGCCCGAGAGCGCCTTCATGGGGTTGGAGAGGGCGGTGCCGCCAAACCGGTCACCGCTGATATGAGCGGCCAGCCGCTCTCCGGTCAGTGCCGGGTTGGCGGATTGTTCCAGGTAGAGACCGCATACTTGATGGGTCCAGACCAAGAAGCCAGTGGTGCCGCAGCGGCGGCTTACCGCCTGCATCGCTGCGATGGCGAGGTCGAAGCGTTGTCCCTGGCCATCCAGGTGGACGCCCAGGGCGCCGGCCTCACCCAGAGAGCGGATGATATCCAGCGGGTAATGCCCTTCCTGGTCGATGGAATAGGCGAGCGCCGCCAGCGGGCCGTCGGCGATTGCGGTGACGCGCTCAAGGAAAAGAGCGTCGTTGTCGGCCACGGCCTTGTGTTCTAGGGGTTGCGCGCTGTTCATAGGCTCCTCCAGGCGCTCCGGCGAAGGCCGGAGCCGATCTCTCTGTCGGTCGGGGTGATTACTGGGCCAGGGCGATGTCGAAATTGACCGGGTTGCGCATGGTGTTGGCCACCGGAGAAAAGTAGTTGGCCTGTTGAACGATTTCGTCCAACTCCTCGCGGCTGGCGTCGCCGTCCACCACCACGCGTACGCGGATATCCTGGAATCCCATTTGCGATGGAATGCGCTGCGCGCCGCCGGCGCCCCAGGCGGCCGGGTTGCCGATGTCACCTTCCAGGAACAGTTCCAGACGGGTCAGTTTGATTTTCTTCCAGGTGGCTACGGCGGTGATGCCCACCGCCAGACAACCGCCCAGTGCGGAAAGAACGATCTCACCCGGTGCCGGTGCGGTGTCCTGACCAAACAGATGGGGCGGCTCGTCCACCACTACCGGATCGTGGTCGCCGACATAACTGAGCGTGCGGTATTGGCCTTCACAGACGGTATGGACTTTGTTGGTACCGCGCGCCTGGGGGTTGTTGCGCCCTTTTTCGGCGAATCCCAACAGGCCTTCGCGATCAATCGGGCGCAGGTAGGTGTTGACGGTGCTGGCGTTATTTTGCGTGCTCAAGGTGGTACTCCTTTTTATCGGTGGCGTTCAGGAGCCTTTATCGCAAGCGCTGTGCCAGAACCTCCGGTGATCGCGATGGCGGTGTTATAAAATAAAAAATAAACAATAAAATCAGGCACTTAATAAGAGGGCCAAGGTTCGGTCGAGCGCTCGGGGACCGGTTAAGGCAAGGTTTTGAGTTGTGGCGCAAACCAACAAAGAAGGACAAAGAAAAACAATGTCGTTGTTTGTCGGTAGACAATGTTCGTCGGCATCGGAGCATGAGCGTTGTGCTTGTCGAGGTCGTGAAACGCGACAACAAAGAGCGACAATCACGACAATGTTCTTCTTTGTCGCACTCTGATGTGGTTTTTTGATACCGCCGCCGTCACCCACTCGGGTCCGTGATCGCGGTCAGAGTAAATTCAAACACGCGTATTGAATTGCCGCGCAAGTGCCTGCTGTAACGCCGTTTTTTTTTGTTGGCACCCGATCGTGACGACTGTCCGCCCCGCCCGTGGGAGGCGCCGGTGGCGGAGCTGGCATGGAAACTGCTGTTTCCCGGTTATCGACCCGCAATGGGCCTGTTTCAAACCGGAGTACGCAGATGGGAGCCTCCATAAGCCTTAACGGAATCAGCCACCGCTATAAGCCTGGCGCGCCGACGGTGCTCGAAGACATTGATGATCAGATCAAGAGCGGCGAACGGGTGGTGCTGATCGGGCGCAGCGGCTGTGGTAAATCGACCCTGTTGCACATGATGGCCGGGTTGCTTAGCCCCTCGGATGGCTGTGTGAAGATAGCCGGCCGGATGGTCACCCGACCGTCGGCCAAGTGGAACATGATGTTCCAGAAACCTTCCTTGTATCCCTGGATGAGCGTGCGTGAAAACGTCGGTCTGGGGCTGTTGTTCGCCGGTACCGACAAGCGCGAGATTCGCGAGCGGGTCGATCAGTTGCTGGTGTTGGTGGGACTGGCGGAAAAAAGCGACGTCAACGTACAGAGCCTTTCCGGCGGTCAGCAGCAGCGGGTCGCATTGGCTCGTTCGCTGGCGACCCACCCCGACGTGTTATTGCTCGACGAGCCATTCTCCGCACTCGACGCCTTTACCCGTGCCAGTCTGCAGCAAGAGGTTTCGATGATCTGCGGTGAGCGCGGCATTACGCTGGTCACGGTCACCCATGACATCGACGAAGCTATCCTGATGGCGGACCGGGTAATGATCATGAGTCAGAACCCCGGCCGTATCGAAACTACGTTGCCAGTATCGCTGCCGTGGCCCCGTGATCCCGCGGACGGCGCGTTCCAGGCCCGGCGCCGGGTACTGATGGAACAGTTTCAACAATCGGACAGCGTTACGCCGCTGCCGGAAAAAGACCGTAACGATGCGCGCCTGCGCCGAGTCAGCAACGGTTAATCCTTTGCGGTCGGCGGCCGCCTTGGTGGTACGCCGTCGCGAGTTCAGTCAGGAGAACGATTCATGAGCGATTCATCCCATCGACACGATCACGACCAGGTTCTGCCTACCTGTGAAAACTGCGACACCGGCCTCAGCCGCCGGGATTTTATGCGCGACATTATCGCCGCCACCGGGGCCGGCATGTTCGCCGCCGGCGGCTTGGGGGTCAGCGGCGGGGCGTTTGCCGCGCCGGAAGACGAAGTGCTGCGTATTGGTTACTTGCCGATTGTCGACGCCACGGTGTTGCTGGTCGCTCACGCTCAGGGTTATTTCGAGGAGGAGGGCGTTAAGGCGGAAAAACCGACACTGATCCGCGGCTGGTCACCGTTGGTGGAAGGCTTCGCCAGCGGCAAATTCAATCTGGTTCACTTTCTCAAGCCGATACCCATCTGGATGCGCTACAGCAATAACTTCCCGGTCAAGGTGATGTCCTGGGCGCACGTCAACGGTTCCGCCATCGTGGTGGGCCGGCACACCGATGTAAACGAATTCTCTGAACTGGGCGGTACTCAGATCGCGGTGCCGTATTGGTACTCGATGCACAACGTGGTCCTGCAAATGGGGTTGCGGCAGGCCGGACTGACTCCAGTGATCAAGGGGCAGGGCGAACCGCTGGGCGATAAGGAAGTGAACCTGCAGATCATGCCGCCGCCGGACATGCCGGCGGCGTTGGCGGCGCGCAAGATCGACGCCTACATCGTCGCGGAACCCTTTAATGCCGCCGGTGAGTTGCTGGCCGGTGGCAAGGTGCTGCGCTTTACCGGGGATATGTGGAAGAACCATCCGTGTTGCGTCGTGTGCATGAACGAAAACCAGATCAACGCCAATCCGGTCTGGACCCAGAAGGTAATGAACGCGCTGGTACGCGCCCAGAACTACGCCCAGCAAAATAAAAAAGAAGTGGCGCATATGCTATCGCGAGACGGCAAGGGCTATCTGCCTATGCCCGCCAACGTGGTGGAACGGGCAATGGTTCATTACAACGACCAGGCTTACGCGCAGCCCGATGCCATCCGCCATCCGGACTGGGATGTCGGGCGGGTGGATTTTCATTCCTGGCCCTATCCTTCGGCGACACGTTTTATCGTCGAACAGATGAAGGAAACCCTGGTCAGTGGTGATACCGATTTTCTACAGGCTCTGGACCCCGCTTTCGTGGCCGGAGATCTGGTTGACGACCGCTTTGTACGTAAATCGCTGACCGCGTTTCCCGGCTGGCAGAAAGCCGCCGGCGTGGACCCGGATGCACCGTTCGTTCGTGAGGAGTTGATCCGCGTATGAATACCCTGACGTCGCGCACCGTACCCACCCCCGGCGCCGTTGCAGGGGTTTGGCTGCGGCGCCTGCAACCGGTGGCGTTTCCGCTCGGCGGGATCGCCTTGATGTTATTGGTCTGGTGGCTGGGTGGTGAGTATCTGGCAAGCAACCCGGACACTATGATGTTCGCCAGCTTCGCCCCGGAGCCTACTTTTTCCGCTCTGTGGCGGATGCTCGGCGAGGCGACCCTGTGGGACGCCATTGGCGCCAGTCTTTATCGTATCGGAGCGGGCCTGTTCTGGGGCGCGTTATTGGGTGTGCCCCTGGGTATTCTGATCGGCTATTTTTCCAAGGCGATGCAGATCGCCAACCTGCCGTTTCAGTTTTTGCGGATGGTCAGTCCTTTGGCATGGATGCCTCTGTCGGTGCTGATCTTCGACACCTGGGACAGCGCTATTATTTTTCTGATCTTGATGGCGGCGCTTTGGCCGATCGTATTCTCCACTGCCCATGGCGTGAAGCGCATTGATCCCGGTTGGTTCAAGGTAGCCCGCAACCTGGGCGCGGACAGTCTGCAGATGTTGCGCCGGGTGATCATTCCCGCCGTGATGATGGACATGATGGCCGGCATTCGCCTGGCTGTCGGTGTCGCCTGGGTGGTCCTGGTGCCGGCGGAATATCTCGGTGTCACCAGCGGTCTCGGTTACGCCATCAACGATGCCCGCGATACCTTGGATTATTCGGCGCTGACCGCGGTGGTGCTGGTGATTGGCGTGATCGGCTATGGCTTGGACAGCCTTTGCGTGTTGCTGATGCGGCGCTTTAACTGGCAACTGGAAAGCTGATGCTGGACGGTGACCTGCACGGCCTGGAGACCGCATCGGGTGAAGATATGGACCTCACCGTGCTGCGTGAAGCGGCGCGTTTGATCGGCCGCGCGGACGCGCCGGAGCTGGCGATCAGCGGTATTCTGCGACTGCTCTCGCAGATGCTGGGGCTCAATCGCGCGCGCGTCATGTTGCCGCGTATCCAGGACCAAGGCTTGAGCATCCGCTACGCCTATGGTTTGACCGATGAAGAGCGGCAAAGAGGCGTGTATCAACCGGGAGAAGGGGTAGCCGGTCGTGTGATGCGTACCGGTCAGATCGCGGTGGTGCAGGATATAGACGAGGAACCGCTGTTCCTGTTTCGCGCCGTGGAACGCCGCACGCTGCCGGATGAGATTGTCGCCTACATCGCGCTGCCGTTGATGGACGGCGGCGTGCCCATGGGGGTGCTCGCCACCCACCGGTTACGCCAACGTCCCCGTAAACTGGATCGGGATCTGGGCACCTTGCAGACCATCGCGGTGTTTATTGTTCAGATCCTCAAGTTTAACGCCTTGCTGGAAGAACGTACCGCTCACCTGCGCGACGAAAACCGCCAACTCAAGGATGCCCTTAGCAGCGCCCAACCGGCCCATGGCATTCTGGGTGAGAGCGAGGCGCTCCGACACGCCTTGCAGAACGCGCTCAAAGTAGCGGATACCGAAGTGACGGTGCTGCTCACCGGTGAGTCCGGTACCGGCAAAGAGCGCTTTGCCGAATTGCTGCATGATCAGAGCGGCCGTCGCGACGGCCCTTTCCTGGCGATCAATTGCGCGGCGATTCCGGAACAACTGTTGGAATCGGAGTTGTTCGGCCATGAGAAGGGCGCGTTCACCGGTGCCAGCGCTGTCAAACACGGCAAGATCGAGATGGCCGACGGTGGCACCTTGTTTCTGGATGAAATCGGCGATATGAACCCGGATCTGCAGAGCAAACTGCTGCGGGTATTGGAGAAACGCACCATTCAGCGTGTGGGTGGCAACCGGGATTTGCCGGTGTCGGTGCGTATTATCGCCGCCACCCACAAAAATCTTCAGCAGGCGGTCAACGAAGGCCGCTTCCGGCTCGATTTATACTACCGCCTGAACGTGTTCCCGTTGCACCTGCCGCCGCTGCGCGAGCGTCAGGACGACGTGCGTTTGTTGACGCGGCATTTTCTCTATCGCACCAACCGCGAGTATCAGCGTAATGCGGTACTCGCCACCGGCGTACTGGAGCGTCTGCAGAGCTATTCCTGGCCCGGTAATATCCGCCAGCTTGAAAACATTATCCGGCGCGCCGTGTTGATGGCGCGCAATGATCAGATCCGTGGGGAGGACCTGGACGTCATCCTGGCTCAGGAATCCAGTATTGATCAGAGACCTCCGGCGACACCGGCGGCTGGACTGGCCGACCCGGGCGTGACAGAGGCGACGCCCGGAACGTGGGACGGTGCCGGCGGTCAGCGGTCTTATCGGCGGGTCCGTGAGCAGGACAGTGAGATGCTGATGCGTGCTCTGGAACAGGCCGGCGGCAACAAGGCCCGCGCCGCGCGCAGTCTGGGAATGTCGGCGCGTCAGTACCGCTACCATCTGGATAAGCTGGGCTTGCGGTCGCCTGAATAAAACGATGGTCGAAGAATGCCTTCGCCAGGCAAGCCTGGATCGAGTGACAGCCGTGGTCGTCTAATCGCCCGTCTTAGGCGGCGCGGGAAGCGTCACGGCGCCGGATAACAGGGTGCGGATCACATCCTGCTGTTTATTCACGCCCATCTTCGCGTACAGGCTTTTCAACTGGGAACGCACCGTGTCCACCACCACACCCTGACTCTCCGCGATCTGCCTCGGGGTTTGCCCGTTGGTAAGGGCCATGGCCACCCGCGCCTCGGCGGGGGTCAGATCGTATAGCGCGTGCAGGGTATCCAGAGAAAAATGAAAACGCGGTGCCGGGTCGCACAGGTACAGCGCCACATTTCCACGGGCCAGGTTGGCATGCTGGCCATACGGAGCGTTGAGTGTGGCGAGGACCACGTTGAGGGGTTGGTCCCGTCGCGGGTGATGCAGACCCATTGCCTGATCGTGGCTGTCGATGTCAGCCGGGTCCGCCAGGGCCAGGTCGCCCAGCATGGCCTGCAAGCGTCGGTTTTCATCGGCGAAATGGGCCTGCGGCCGGCCGCTGTTCAAGACCAGGCCCGGGTGGCGTTCAAGCAAGCTGTCGGCCACCGGGTTACGGTAGATCGCGGTACCGTCGGGGCCCAGGATGATCAGCCCCATGAGCACCCGTGATAGCGCCGTGTCGATGCTCTGCTGACGATGACGAAGCCGGTGGAATTCTTTGTGAATGCGCAACGCACGACTCAGGTGGGGGTAGAGCCGGCTCAGATCGCGCAGTTCGTCAGCCGAGAAAGCGTTCGCCATGAAGGATCGGTGCAAACCCAGGCCGACATGCCATTCGCCGTCGTTATAGATGTTCATGGCGGCGATATGGCCGATGTCGTTGGGGCGCAGGATCAATCTGTAATAGAGCGGATGTTCGCTGCGGATGAGGCGGGATTCCACCAACTGTCGGGCCTCGCCCAGGGGCTGGGTGTGCTGTAGCTGAAAGGTGTGGTCATGTTTACTCATGCCCAGGCGGTAGGACAAGCGTACCGCCCCGGATAAGCCGTGGGCACCGATCATGCCACGGGTGCCGGCGCTATGATCTTCGATGAAGAGGGCGCCGGAGCGTGCCTGCAGGTACTCACAAAGCGTAGTGATGGCGGCATTCCAATGACCGGGATTGAAGGACGCCTCGTAGATCTCCCCGATCAGGTCGAGCATTTTTTCCATTGGTAGGGCCTTGCGCCGGCCCGCTCGCGGCTTTCCCCATGAAGCGCGCGACCACAGGCCGTCGGCAAATAAATATAGGGGATGGCTACCGGAAAGTGAATAGGGCCGTCGGGTAGCTTGATTCGCGAAATATAATTTTTAAGCATTAAACGTGTCGTTTTTTTGACGTTCGAATATGGAATATGTCCTATATTCTCTTTATAGTAATTGAAGAGCATTAAATTGAATGATTAGATGAGGCGCCTACAACGCAGGGGGCCTGGTGCTTGCGAGAATCGATAAGGAGAAAACGATGGCTGAATTGAAACGTCTGAAATATCTCGGGGGAGCCCTGCTGGCTCTGGTGTTGTTGGCGTCGGCGGCGCGTGGGGCGGAAACCACCTATCTGCGGATGCAGACCGCCACGCCTGGTTCCGGGTACTACGTTTTTTCAGTCACGTTACAGTCCTTGCTGCAACAGAATCTGCCGGTGAAAATCAATATGACAGCCGGTGTCACCGGCCCACGTTCACCGCTGGATGCGGCGCGCGGACAAACCGATCTTTATATCAGCAGCCCTTCAATCAATCACTTCATGCGCACCGGAAGCGGCATGTTCGCCAAGATGGAGGACGCGCCGGAACTGTATAAGAACATCCGCCAGATCATGACGTTCCCGGCCGGTCCGTACCACATCGTTGTCCATGAAAAGTCCGGTATCCGCGCGCTCAAGGACATTCAGGGAAGGCGTGTTTTTCTCGGCGCGCCGGGCGGCGCGGCCACCTTGGTGGCGACCTCCATCGTCGAAGGGGCCACCGGCTATAAGCCCGGTCGTGACTATGAGCTGGCGAGGCTGGACTGGAACTCTGGTCTACAAGCCTTTCAGGACGGTCACGTCGATATGATGATCATGCCCACTCAGTTGCCGTCGGCCTCCATGGAGCAAATGGCCTTGCTGGAAGAGGTGCGTTTTCTCGGCATTCCGGAGGAGGCGTTCGACAGCGACAGCATGAAAGAAGTGATGCAGCTCCCGGGACGCACGGTTGCCACTCTGCCGGCGGGTATCTACGGTGACAATCAGGCTAATGAAACCGATGTACAGACCATCGGCTCCTGGGCCGGGCTGGGCACCCGTAAGGATCTGGATGAGGAGTTGGTCTACCAGATCACTAAAGCAATGTTTGAGAATCTCGATACCTTTCATAACGCCGCGCGGTTCTTGCGCGAAGTCACTCTGGAAAGCGCTCTCAAGGAGGTGCAAACGCCTTTGCATGCCGGCGCGGTGCGCTATTACCGCGAAGCGGGCGTCGACGTTCCCGATTCACTGATTCCGCCAGAAGCGCGTTAATGAACGCTTCCCTACGGCGTTTCGTTCTGTGGTCCGTGTTTCGCCGTCGCTAGCCTGGCAGCAGGCCCCAGCGCTGCCACCAGGCTAGCGGCCGCTGCGTCGGCGAGGGGCGCCCCTCGCCGAGGGTGTCCGGGTTGGTCAGATAGCCCAGCACTAATCGGGCTACGTCCACGCGCGGCTGGTAGTGCAGGAACAGCCCGCCGAGCGTGCCGAAGACCCGCGCCAACATGACGAATTGCGCCGGAATTTTTTCCACGGGATCATCGCTCATGCGGATCAGCAGGGTCCTGACCTGGGCCATCAGCGCTTCGGCGCTGGGCCAATCGGCACCTTCCCGTTGGCCATCCACCATGGCGCCACGCAATTGGTCGAGCAAGGCGTCGGTGAACGCCAACAGGGTGTCCGGGCGACCACTGCGGGTGACAAAACCAAGCTCCGCCAGCGTCTCCGCGATCACCGCTCGCTCACCGACGATGGCGGCCTGCAGCACGCGGAAGTAACCGCGCCGGAACGGCTCGGGCAGCGTGATGGTGCAACCGAAGTCGAGCAGCACGACTTGCCCATCGTCGTTCACCATCAGGTTGCCCGGATGCGGGTCGGCCTGGAAAACTCCGCCCACCAGCACCTGATGAAACCAGGCGTCCAGCAGGGCGTGCAGGCTGTCGGCGATGGCTTGCTGGTTGTCGCATTGTTGATGCTCGTCGAGCACGGTGGTGAGCTTGCGGCCGTGAATGAATTCGCTGGTCAGCACGCGCCGGTCACACAGCGTGTCCACGGTAGCCGGCACCGTGATGGCGGGCTTGTCGGCCAGCAGGTTGCGCACCCGTCGCATGGCGCGGGCTTCGCCCTGGTAGTCCAGTTCATCGCGCACGGTACGCTGGATTTCCTCGATAATGGTGTCGAAATCCATTGGCGGCAGGGCGCCGCGCACGCTGTCGATAAAGATTTTCAGCAGTGCCATGTCCAGTTCGATCACTTCTCCGAGGCCGGGGCGTTGAATTTTTACCGCCACCTCACGGCCGTCCGGCAGCCGAGCGCGATGCACCTGGCCGATGCTTGCGGCGGCCAAGGGCTGGGGGTCGAAGCTTTGGAACAGAGTCTCCAACGGGGCACCGAACTGCTCTTCGATAACGGTGCGCACGGCCTCGAAGGTTTCCGGGCGCGCCTGGTCCTGCAGTTGCGCCAGTTCCTCCACCCAGGCGGCGGGCAGCAGGTCCGGGCGGCTGGAGAGTATCTGGCCGATCTTGAGAAAGGCGCCACCCTGTTCCAGCGAGGTTTTGCGGAAACGGCGTGCGTTTTTGCGGTGCAAATTGGTCAGTGCTGACTCCTGCATGCTGGAAGGCAGAAAGGCCGAGCGTGTGCTCCATAGGCGGTAGCTGGCCAATACCCGGGTGAGCATCCAGCCGGTGATGGAAAGCCGTTTGAGCCGTGCCGGCCAACGCCTTGCTTCGCGGGCCAGCTCCTGACATTCGCCGGCCACGTCCCCGGCCCCGCTGCCGATCGCGCGCCAGGCGCTCAGTGCCTGCTCGGCCAACTGGCGGCCCTGCCAGGCGGTGCGCTCGACGGCCTTCAAGGTACCTTCCATGACCGCCAGCCAGGCGCGCAGGCCGCTGTCCTGCTGGTGGCCGCTGAAGGCTTTCAGGGCCGGCCACTCGCGTTCGCTGGTGTCGACTGGCTGTGTGGCTTCGCGGGCGGGGCGCGAAAGCGGTGCGGTACGTTGGGATACGGTCATACTGACGCCCTCTGTAATTTAATGTATTACAAAATAGGGAAGTCAGGCCGCATTGGCAATCATAAAGTGAACACTTGTTGCCTAATTAGTCGGCAGGGTCTTTGTCCAGGCATTCAGTGCACAGCCACACCACCGGCGCGGCGGGCTCGCTGGTCAGCCCGCGTAACGCCTTGTGCCCACGGGCCAGGTTGGCGCCGCAGCGGGTGCATTGGGCGGTCTTGTTAACAATGACTTCCTGCCAGGCGTCCACGGCCTCAAGTAGCGCTCGGGCCACGGTGCCGCCCTGATCGGCGGGTACGAACGTCGGTGGGGTGCGCGGCTGGCCCTTGGCGGCGGAGGCCAGGCGCCGGGCATCGCGGGCCACATTATCGACCAGTTGGGAGGAATCGGCGACGATGCCGTCGACCAGACGAAAGCTGTCTTCCAGTACATTGCGAATCAGGTGGGATACGGTGACCCGCTCCCGTTCAGCGGCGTCACGCAGGCTGTCCTCCAGATCCTGGGGTACCCGGGTCTGGATCACACGGTCTTTACGTTCGCCTTTCGCCGAGGGGCGCCGTCCGCGCCGGTTGCTTCGGGGTGATTCGGTCATTTTCGCGCTTCGCTTCGGCTGACAGGCGGTTAATGTACTACAAAAAAGACGGGCTGTAAGGCGAGCCGCCGGGCGGGGCCGGTCAGCCGCATCAGGCGGTGAGGGGGGCGGGCCACCAACGGTTGTGCCAATTGCCGTCAGTTTATTTATCATGGGGCGCTTGCCCGACGGGGGCAGGGCACGTGACGTTTCAGGATGGCCAATGATTCAGCGAAGAACAATCAACGTACAGCGGGTGGTGAAGGTGTTGCAGGGGGCCGCCCGTGGCGGCGTTAGTATCCCCGCGCTGCTCGATCAGTGCGGTATTGAGCGGCGGGTGCTGGAAGACCCGGACGCACGCATCGAACGCGATACGTTCATACGCCTGATGCTGCTGGTCATGGAGCAGACCGAGGATGAATTCCTGGGCTTCGGTCAGGGCCGCAAATCCAAGCCTGGCACCTTCTCGATGATGGCCCACGCGGTGGTGAACTGCCCTAATCTGGAAACCGCCGTGGACCGCGGTATTCGTTTTTACAGCCTGTTTAACCTGAGCATGGACAGCAAGTTGATCCGCGACGGCGATCAGGCCTGCTTAATGACCCGGGTGGACCGGCGCCTGGATTTCCGCGATGTAATCATCGAGGCAATGCTGTTCCTGTCGCTGCGTTTCATGAGCTGGCTGGTGGGCAAGGCGGTGGAACCGCAGGCGGTCTATCTGGATTACGAGCCGGTGCGTGAGGACGATGAATACCGGTTTATGTTCGACTGCCCCACCCATTACAACAGTGACGTTAATCAGGTGGTGTTCCCAGTGCATTTTCTGGATTTACCGTTGGTCCAGAACGAGCTGTCGCTGTCTAAGTTTCTGCGTGATTCGCTGGCCCAGTTGTTCGACGGCAATGTGCACAATGTGGGCTTGCCGGCGCAGATCCGGGCGATTATTTCCAACGAGTACGGTAACCATTTTCCCGATTTCGGAGAAATCTGCGAGAAGCTCGGCATGACACCGCAGACCCTGCGCCGTCGTCTCAAGGAAGGTAATACCAGTTATCAGGAGATCAAGGATTCGATCCGCAAGGACGCCTCTGTCTACTATCTTTCCAAACCGGAACTGAGCATCGACGAGATCGCGTTGCTGATGGGTTTCAGCGAGGCCAGTTCATTCCATCGGGCGTTCAAGAAGTGGACCGGTCAGACCCCGTCCGCCTACCGGCGCGACCATTTCGGTAATCTGCACGGAGACATCAATGAACCCCGCTGAACCCCCCGAGGACGCGGCCACCGCGCGGCTGCTGGTGACCTGTCCGGATCAGCCCGGCATCATCAGCGCGGTATCCACGTTCCTATATAACCACGGCGCCAACATCACCGATCTGGATCAGCATTCCAGTGATCACCAGGACGGCACTTTCTTTCTGCGTCTGGAATTCCAGACGCCGGATCTGGATTGCAGTTACGAAGCGCTGGAGAATAATTTCCGTAACCGGGTGGCCGGCCGTTACGGCATGCAATGGCACATCAGTTACGCCGCTGACAAAAAACGCATGGCGGTGCTGGTGTCACGCCACGATCATGTGATCATGGATTTATTATGGCGGGTGTCGCGGGGCGATCTGCCGGCGGTGATTCCCATGGTGATCAGCAATCACGATGATCTGCGCGGCGAAGTGGAGCGCTTCGGCATTCCTTATCATCATATCCCGGTGAACAAGGACAACAAGGAAGAGGCCGAGGCCCGGGCGCTGGAACTACTGGAAGGGCAGGTGGATGTGATCGTGCTGGCCCGTTACATGCAGATTCTCAGCCCCACTTTCGTGGCCCGGCATCCGCACCGTATCATCAATATTCATCATTCCTTTTTGCCCGCGTTCGTGGGCGCCAACCCTTACCAGCAAGCCCACGACCGGGGCGTCAAACTGATCGGCGCCACCAGCCATTACGTCACCGAGGATCTGGACCAGGGGCCGATCATCGAACAGAACGTGCAGCGCGTGTCGCATCGCCATTCGGCGGCGGAATTGCGTGGCCTGGGGCAGGATGTGGAGCGCCAGGTGATGCTGCGCGCGGTACGTTGGCACCTGGAGGACCGGGTGATTGTCGACGGCCACAAGACCGTGGTGTTCGTTAAGTAACGAACACCACGGTCAGTGAATAGTTAATAGTGAACAGTTAATAGCGGGGCGGCTCCGTGGCTGGGTTTTTTCGTTATTAACTATTAACTATTCACTGTTAACTATTAACTCTTCACCAATAGTTGTCGTTATATGGAAACTTTTTTGGCCCTGTGCCGGCCGGGTTTTGAGTCGGATCTGGCCGCTGAATTCAGTGAGCGGGCCGCCGATCTGGGCGTGGCCGGTTATCCGCGCGCGGACAAAGACAAAGGCTATGTACTCTGGCACGGCCAACAAGGCACGGTGATGCCGCTGCTGGATAGCGGGCTGGTGTTCGCGCGCAGCCTCTATCCTTGCCCCGACCGGTTTCAGGACTTGCCGGACACTGATCGCATCGGGGCGCTGTGGCCGTCGTTGCAAGCGCTGGGTCCGTTCAGCGAGCTTTATCTGGAGCACGCCGACACTAACGATGGCCGTGAGCTGGCGCGTTTTCTGCGCGGCTTTCGTAAAGCCCTGGAGCCCCGTTTGCGTAAAGCGGGTCTGTTGCGTGGCAATGCGGCGCAGCGGTTGCATTTGTTTTTCGATGATTCCCGTAACGGCTTGGTGGGCGTCAGCCCGACCGGTCTGCCGCTGCCTGAGAGTGGGTTGATGCGTTTGAAGTTATCGTCGGAAGCGCCCAGCCGTTCGGCGTTGAAATTGGAGGAAGCGCTGCTGCGGTTTTGTGGCCGCGGACGGCCGCCGGGTTTGCACAGCGCGGTGGATCTGGGCGCCGCGCCGGGCGGTTGGAGTTGGCACCTGGCTCGCCTTGGTATCAAGGTTATCGGCGTTGATCACGGTCGTCTGGACGCCCGCCTGATGGATGAATACCCGGTCCGGCATGTGGCCGGCGACGCTTTCACCTGGCGTCCCGAGCGACCGGTGGATCTGGTGGTGTGCGACGTGGTGGACAAGCCCGCGCGTACCCTGGCGCTGATGCAAAAATGGTTGCAGCAGGGTTGGGCCCGGACGGCGCTGTTTAACCTTAAGTTGCCAATGGCGCGCCGCTATCGGGAGACCTCCGCCTTGCTGGAGCGGTTGCAGGAAGGGCTGGCTCGCCAGCATCCGCAAGCCCGTATCCAGGCCGCCCACCTCTATCATGACCGGGAAGAAATCACCGTCTGGGTGGACACCCGCGATGCCTGATACGGGCCGGCCGGCGCTGCCGGTGCTGCTCGGCACCCTGATGGTGCTGTATTTTCTGCAGGGCCTGCCCGCCGGCCTGCTGGCCAAGGCGGTGCCGTCGCTGGCCCGGGAGAGCGGCCTGTCCCGGGAGTGGATAGGGCTGCTGGGGCTGGCCGCCGCGCCGTGGGCGCTGAAGTTTCTGTGGGCGCCCTGGGTGGACCGGCTTGGGCGCGGCAGGCCCGGCCATCGCAAACGTTGGATTCTTTGCTGTCAGGCGGTGGTGATCACGGTGCTGGTGGGCCTGTCGCTGGTGGAACGGGCCACTTGGTTCGGCGATGCGTTCCCTCTGTTGTTATTGCTGTTGTTGTTGCTTAACGCCGCCAGTGCCACCCAGGATATTGCCGCCGACGGTCTGGCGGTACGCTTACTGCGCCCGGATTGGCGCGGTCCCGGCAACAGCGTCCAGGTACTGGGGTATAAGACCGGCCTGATTCTCAGCGGCGCGTTATTGTTGATGGCCAACGACTGGATTGGCTGGCGGCCCAGTTTGTGGTTGCTGGCTGCTACGGTGGCCTTGTTGCTGATCCCCGTGGTGCTGTTCCGTGAACCGTTGGAAAACGTTCCGCTGACGCCGTCGCGAGGGAAGGGTTGGTGGTGGCGCCAGCGGCATGGCTTCTGGCGCCGGCCAGGGTTGCTGCTTTGGGTGGTGATTCTGCTCGGCTATAAAATCGGGGACGGCTTCGGCACCCGTATGATCAAGCCGTTTCTGGTTGATGAAGGCTGGAGCCAGGCGGCTATCGGCCGGCTCGATCTGGCCGCGTCTTTGCTGGGCCTGCTGGCGGCGGCGCTGGCCGGGTTGCTGATGCTGCGCCTGAGCCGTAAAAGCGCCTTGATTGGTTTTGGGGTCTTGCAGGGCGCCGCGTTTGTCGGCTGGTGGGCGGTGGCGGCCGGCGCCCACCAATGGGTCTGGCCGGTGGCGCTGTTCGAGCAGTTCGCCGATGGCCTGTCGACCGTGGCCCTGTTCGTGGTGATGATGGATTATTGCCGGCCGGATCGTGAAGGCGCCGATTACACGCTGCAGGCGTCGGTGTATCTGATGGCGGTGGGGTTATTCACCCTGGGCAGCGGCTTCAGTGCGTCGGCATTGGGCTATGCCGGCCACTTCCTGCTTGCCGCCGGGCTTAGCGGGCTGGTTATAATAGCGGCCCTTTTCTGGCGTCCGCCGCCGCAACGACTCTGATCGACGATATTCGCTATGACCGATACCCCGAACGCCCAGCATCACCTCGACGCCACCGGCCTGGTTTGCCCGGAACCGGTGATGTTGCTGCACGGCAAGGTGCGCGATATGGGCGGCGGTGAGGTGCTGGAAGTGCGTGCCACGGATCCGTCCACCGAGCGGGATATCCCCAAATTCTGCCAGTTTCTCGGTCACACGCTGGTGGCGCATCGTCAGGAAGGGGAATTGTTCCTCTATTGGATCGAGAAAAAGCCGGATTAGTCGCGGTAGCGCTTGGTCAGATCCTGGTAGGCGTCCACCCGCCGGTCGCGAAGATAGGGCCAGATGCGACGCACGCTTTCCGAACGCGCCATATCCAGGTCGGTGATCAGCATCTGTTCCTGATCGGCGCCGGCCCGTTCCAGATATTCCCCTTGAGGCCCGCAGATAAAGCTGTTGCCCCAGAAGTCGATGCCGCCGTTGCCGTCCGGCCCCGGTTCGAAGCCGGTGCGGTTGGCGACCAGCACCGGCAGGCCGTTGGCGACGGCGTGGGCGCGCTGCACGGTGATCCAGGCGTCCAACTGACGGTTGCGTTCTTCCGGGTCGTCGGTGCGGTCCCAGCCGATGGCGGTGGGGTAGAGCAGCAGGTCGGCGCCGGCCAGGGCCATCAGACGGGCGGCTTCCGGATACCACTGGTCCCAGCACACCAGCAGACCCAGCTTGCCGACACTGGTGCGAATTGGCGTGAAGCCGGAGTGGCCGGCGTTAAAGGTGGCGTCGCCCGGGGTGAAGTAGAATTTTTCGTAGAAGCCCGGGTCGTCAGGAATGTGCATTTTCCGGTACAAACCAGCCAGATGGCCGTCGTTCTCCAGTACCACGGCGGTGTTGTGATACAGCCCGGTGGCGCGTTTCTCGAACAAACTGGCGACAATCACCACCTGCAGCTCCCGCGCCAGCGCGCCGAGGGCATCGGTGCTGGGGCCGGGAATCGGCTCCGCCAGATCGAACATGTCGGTGTCTTCGCTCTGGCAAAAATACAGGCTGCGGTGCAGCTCCTGCAGCATCACCAATTGAGCGCCCTGGGCCGCGGCGTCGCGGATTTTTCCCACTGAGCGGGTCAGATTGGCATCCGGGTCGGCACTGTTTTGTTGCTGGATCACGGCGACGCGCATGTTCGACTCTCTTCCGATCAGGTTGGGGAAACAACAGATGGTGTGAAAAGCATAGCAGCTTGCCGCTCAGGCCAGCACGCCCTGGGGTAATTGCATGGTAATGCAATGCAGACTGCCGCCTTGTTCGATCAGCGGTCGGCAGGGAATACCCTGCACCTGGCGATCACCGGCCGCGGCGGAGAGGGTGGATAGCGCGGCGGCGTCGCTGTCGCAGTCGTACAGTGGCACGAGAATCTTGCGGTTGGTAATCAGGAAGTTCGCGTAGGTGGCCGGCAGTCGCTCGCCCTGGCGATTGAATTGCGGTGTGCACATGGGCAGCGGCACCAGCGTCAACCCTTCACGTTGAGCCAGTTCGCGCAGTTCCGCCTGCATTGCCGAAAGGGCCGGGTAGTGGCTGTCTGTCGGGTCGTCGCAGTGCACATAGGCGATGGTCGTGGCGTTCACGAAGCGCGCCAGGGTGTCCACGTGCGCGTCGGTGTCGTCGCCCTCCAAATGGCCATGGTCCAGCCACCAGATGTGTTCGACGCCGAGGGTTTCCCGCAGGCGCTGCTCCAGGGTGGTTTGATCCAGCGTCGGGTTGCGGTTGGGGTTGCGCAGGCAGGCACGGGTGGTGAGCAGATTGCCGCGACCGTCAGTGTCGATGGCGCCGCCTTCGAGCACCAGGTCCTGGCTTTGCAGCGCCACCTGCCAGGGCAGGGCGCGGCTGAGTAGATTGTCCTGCCCGGCCTCGAACTTACCGCCCCAACCGGTGAATCGGAAATCCAGCAACAGCGGCGCGCCGTCGCCTTGCACACCGATCGGGCCGAAGTCCCGCGCCCAGGTATCATTGTATTCGGCGATGCGGATACGCAGGCGGCTGCTGTCGGCGCCGTTGTCGTCGATCAGGGTGCGGGCGGTTTCCGCCGCTTCGCCGTCACGACACACCAACAACACGGATTCATGGTCGAGCAAAGCCTTAAGCAGGGCCAGATAGGTGTGGCGTGTGGGCGCCAGTTGACCGGCCCAGTCAGTATGGTCATCGGGCCAGGCCAGGAGGATGCCCCATTGAGGGTGCCATTCGGGTAGCAGGCGGCGCTTGGACATGAATACAGGACTCACCGGTTGAGAGGTCGCGCCGCGATTGTCTGTGCCGCTCCCGTCGGCGTCAATAGACGCCGCTACAACGGGACGGCGCCGTGCGGACGCCGCGGGTCAAGGTGTTTGGCGGCTGTCTTCGTGGTTGGCGTCTTGCTGCTCCGGGTCCTGGTCGTTCGAGGTGCGGGCGTCGTTATTGTCCGCTTCGCCGTCGGTCACCATGATACGGCCGGTGGCCGGGTCAAACTTGAAACGGCCTTTGTCCTCGTCGCCGGTGTCCGCGTCGGCGTTATCCGCCTTGGCGCGTACCGCGGTGCTGCCGGGGGTGGAATCGGACTCCGTGCCGGCTTCTTTTTCCTTTTCCCGGTCCTCGGCGGAGGGACGGTTGTAGGTCTCCATTTCGATCTGGTTTTCCTGCTCTTCCTTTACAGCGGGCGGCTCTTCGCCGTTGGCCGGGGACGTGCCGGCTTCGGCACTGGCATGCGCCGGTTGGGCGCTATCCCCGGCGGGGTCGCCGGTCGGCGCACGGCGACCCTGCTCGCGCACGCTGTGCAGCGTAGTGTCGTTCTCGAAATAGACGCTGAAGCCGTTGTAATCCCAACGGCTGATCGGAGGCTGCCCCACCGCCGGTCTGGTCCGTTCCGGCTCACCGAATTGGGCACGTACCTCTGCTTTGCTCAGGCCCCGGGCAGGCACCTGTTCGCCCTTCGCGGCCCACGCCGCGGTCGGCCAGCACACAGCGGTTGCCAATGCCAGCACCGTCAACATCTTGCTCATTCTTGTTCCCCCATGGATAAGCCGGCTACTGATAGTACGAACAGCGTGAACCTTTGTTCAAGCAATACCTTCGGCGAGGCAATGCTGACGCCATTAAAGTGTCGGGCTGTCCGAACGCCGCCGCCGGCATCGGCGTTTATTGTTGTCGCCACATTGAATCAATTCGCCGTTTGGTGGTCGCGGATACCCGTCACAAAGCGACTGGCACAGGCCGCCATTTTAGTGCTTAAATGCGCGCCATGTTTCGACCCTTTGCCCTGTTCGTGGGTTTGCGCTACACCGGCGCCCGGGCCCGCAATAGTTTCATTTCCGTGATCACCCTGATCTCCGCGCTCGGGCTGATGCTCGGCGTTGCCGTATTGATCACCGTCCTGTCGGTGATGGACGGTTTCGACCGCGAGCTGCAGACCCGCATCCTGGGGATGGTGACTCATTTATCCGTGCATGGCCGTGAGCCGGTGACCGACTGGCAGGCGCTGGCCGACAAGGTTCGGGATTACCCCGGCGTGGAAGCGGCGGCGCCGTTTATCAAACTGGAAGGCATGCTCACCTACCAGGGCAATGTGGCCGGTGTTTTGGTCAACGGTATTGAGCCGGAGGCGGAAAAAGACGTTTCCATTGTCGACGAAATGATGTGGGACGGTGACCTTCAGGCCCTCCAGCCAGGCGATTTCGGAATTGTCCTCGGCTACGCTCTGGCTCGTAAACTGGGCGCTGAAACCGGCGATAAGGTGACGCTGGTACTGCCCGAGGCCAGTGTGTCGCCCGCTGGGGTGATGCCTCGTTTCAAACGCTTCACCGTGGTGGGGCGCTTCCGGGCCCGCGCGGAGGTGGACGGTCTGTACGCCTACGTGGCCAACGAAGACGCCGCCCGTCTCGAACGCCAGGCCGGTAGCGTGGAGGGCATCCATCTGCGCTTGACCGATTTGTTCGCTGCCCCGGATATCGGCTGGCAGTTGCAGCAGGCCCTGGGACCGGACTATTACACCACCGACTGGACCCGTAGCCACGGCAATCTTTTCCAGGCCATCAAGATGGAAAAGAGCATGATGACGCTGCTGCTCAGTTTTATCGTCGCGGTGGCCGCCTTCAATATTATTTCCAGCCAGGTGATGCTGGTCACCGAGAAGCGCGGCAACATCGCCGTGCTGCGTACACTGGGCGCGTCGCCGGGCACCATCATGCGCATTTTCATGGTCCAGGGCACGGTGATCGGGCTGGCCGGCACCTTCCTGGGTACCGTGTTGGGCGTGTTGCTGGCGAGCAACGTCAGCGAAGTGGCGGCCTGGGTGGAGGCCACCTTCAACACGCGTCTGTTCGATGCCTACTTCGTCAATTATCTGCCGTCGCAACTGAAATGGAGCGACGTCACGGTGATTGTTGCTATTGCTATGCTGATCAGTTTCTCGGCGACGCTTTACCCGTCCTGGCGGGCCAGCCGCGTACGCCCCGCGGAGGCGCTTCGTTATGAGTAACGTGGAGCACGCCGAAACCGTTCTGGCGGCACGGGGTCTGATTAAACGCTACCCGGAAGGCCGTGGTGAATTGCAGGTGCTCAACGGCGCGGAATTGACCGTGCGGCGGGGCGACATCGCCGCCATTATCGGTGCTTCCGGTTCCGGCAAATCCACGCTGCTGAATCTGCTGGGTGGGTTGGACGTGCCCAGCGAAGGTACAGTGTCGATCGGCGGTCAGCCGCTGGCGGGACTCAATGACCGGTCGCTGGGCCGGTTGCGCAACCGCTACCTGGGGTTCGTCTATCAGTTCCATCATCTGCTGCCGGAGTTCACCGCCCGGGAGAACGTCGCCATGCCGCTGCTGATTCGCGGGTTGAAACCGGGCGAGGCCGGACAACGCGCGGAGCGTCTGCTTGATCAGGTTGGTTTGGCGAAGCGCGTCTCACATAAACCTTCGGCGTTGAGCGGCGGTGAGCGGCAAAGGGTGGCGATCGCCCGGGCTTTGGTCACCGATCCGGCGCTGGTAATGGCTGACGAACCCACCGGCAATCTGGATGAGCGCACCGCTGACCAGGTTCAGGATTTGATGTTGGAGCTGAATCAGCGCCTGGGCACCGCCTTTCTGGTGGTCACGCATAACCATCATTTCGCCGCGCGATGCCAAAGCTGCCATGAATTGCATGATGGCGTACTTCGCCCGATGGCATAAGCCGACGAGCCGTCGGCGCACGATACTTTCCGTTTTTTCCTTCCCGGTTCATCGCCGATGGCTGACACGCCGTTGGCGCGCCTGGTATTAAAATCACTTTTAGTGAAGACCGTCCGGTGACACGGCTACGGCCGTTGCCGGCGACGGCGGGCGCGCAGGTTCCAACTGCGCACCACCGCCAGGCGCCAGAACAGCTTCACCGTGAAGTAGGAAGCCAGCCCGGCGATCAAAGCGCAGACCAGAGAGCCGACCCACAGCGGTACCAACTGTTCCACGAACCAGGCCACGTTGATGCCATGCGGAGAGCTGGGCGTGAGGCCGGTCATCCAGGCGCCCACCCGGTAGGTGAAATAAAAAATGGGCACATAGGTCACCGGATTGGAAATCCACACCAGCACTACGGAGAGCGGCAGGTTGCAATGGAAACGCACCGCCAGCAGAGCGGCGAGGCCCATTTGCAGCGGAATCGGCAGCAGTCCGGTGAAAATACCGATGAAGGCGGCCCCGGCCAGGGAGTGCCGGTTGATGTGCCACAGGTTGGGGTCCGACAGCACCTCCCCCAGGAAACTCAGGGATTTGTGTCCCTTGAGCCGGTCCGGCGAGGGCAGGTATTTGCGGAACAAATGTTTGGGCATGTGAAACTGCAAGGTCCCTTCAAGACGGGCGCTATTATGCCGATCCGGGCGACGAACGCCTACATCGGCGAATGACCGTGACGCCGGTCCGATACGTGGAGGCGTGATCATAACAACCCGGTGAGCAAGGATGCGATACTGGTTTTGCTCAATCGCCGTGATCGTAGCGGTCTGGTGGGGTGTCTGGTGGCCGCTGGCGGCACTTTCGGCCCTGGTTCTGGTGCGGCGCTATCGGCTGCTCTGCCTGCTGTTGGCGCTCGCCTGGGGGCACGGCCTGCTGGCCCTGGAGCAGGGGCTGGAACAGCGATTGCCGGAACACCTCAACGGTAGCACCCTGAGCGTGGAAGCACGGGTGGTGGGGTTGCCGGTCACCGAAACCCTGAGTCGCTACGGCCGCGCCAGCCGCCGGCAGCGGCTGATTCTCGACGTGCGGCTATCGTTGGACGAGCGCCCCTGGCCAGGCCGGCACAGGGTGCGGGTGTCGGCTTGGGCGCCGTTACCCGCTCTGCGCGCCGGTGATCGGTTGCGCGGCGAGGTGCGGCTTTTCTTTCCTCACGGCTGGTACAACCAGACCGGTCCTGACCGGGCCCGCTTCGATCTGGCCGATGGCATCGACGCGCGCGGCGTACTCACCGCCGTGAGCTGGCGCCAGGCCCGTAGCGGCAGCCTGGATGCGCGCCGTGATGATCTCTCCCGACGATTGCGCGGGCGGCTCGCGGTGAGTCCCGCCGGCGCCGCGGTGATACCGGCGTTGGTGGCCGGGGACCGCCGTGGTCTGTCGGCGCCGCTGTGGCGATTGTTCCGTGATCTGGGCACCGCCCATCTGCTGGCCATATCCGGGTTGCATCTGACGCTGGTCACCGGCCTGTTGTGGGGGCTGGGGCGCTGGTTGCTGGCGCCCATGCTGTGGCTCCTCTGGCCGCCGTCTCGCCGCTTTACGCTGCAGCAATGGGCCTGGGCCCCGGCGCTCGCCGGCGCCGCCGGTTACGCGGCCCTGGCGGGGTTCGCGCTGCCCACTCAGAGAGCTTTGATCATGGTGACGGTGTTGGCGGTCTGTCGGTTGCGGCGGCGCGGGCCGGCATCCGGCCCGGTGCTGGGGTTGGCGCTATTGGCGGTGCTGATGGTGCAACCCCTGGCGGCCTTGTCCGCGGGCTTGTGGCTTTCTTTTACGGCGGTGGCGGTGATTCTGTTGCTGATCGACGGCAGCCGCTGGCCGGTGATGCTCAGTCTGCCGGTTGTGATGGCGGTATTGGGGGCCTGGTTGTTCGGGACCTGGGCCTGGCTAAGCCCGCTGGCGAACCTGTTGTTGGTGCCGCTGTTCAGTGTGCTGGTGGTGCCCGCGGCGTTGCTGGGCGCGGCGTTGGATTGGTCCGACGCCTTACTGGCGGCCGCCACCGGGGTGGAGGCCGCCGTCTTTGCCATGGAGTCTCTACACGGGTTGCCCGTGCCGCCGTTGCCGCCGGCGCCCGCCTGGGCCGGTCTGAGCCTGGTGGCGGCGGCGCTGTTGTGGTTGTTGCCGGCCTGGCCGTGGCCACGCCGGTTGCTGGTGCTGTGGCTGCTGCCCTGGTTGCTGCCAGGGCCGGCGCCGCCGGGCCACGGGCAGGTGGATCTGATTGTTTTCGAGGTGGGGCAGGGGCAAGCCATGGCGCTGCGTACCCGCCGGCACCTGGTTCTCTATGACCTGGGGCCGGGGTGGCGAAACGGCTCCGCCGCCGAGAGCGTGCTGGTGCCCTGGTTGCGTCGGCACCGACTGACCCCGGACATCACCGTGGTCAGTCACGGTGATGGCGATCATGCCGGTGGGTTGGGAGCGCTGGCGGAAACCGGACGCCTGTTCAGCGGTGAGCCGGATCGGGTGCCCGGCGCGGCGCCCTGTCGGGCGGGTCAGCAATGGCGGTTCGACGGCGTGCTTTTGCGCGTAATATGGCCGCCGGACGGTGGTTACAGCGGTAATGCCGCCAGTTGCGTGTTGCGTGTGGACGCCATGGGCGCCAGTGCGTTGCTCACCGGCGACATTCCCAAACAGGTGGAATACCGGCTGCTCGGCAGCGTGGCGCCGGTCACCGTGCTGCAACTGGGCCACCACGGCAGTGATTCCTCCTCCGGCGCCGCCTGGCTGCGGCAACTGTCGCCGCGTTGGGCGGTGGCGTCGATGGGCTACGCCAACCGCTTTAATCATCCTGATCCGGACGTGGTGCGTCGTCTGGAAGCGGCCGGCGTCACGCTTCTGCGCACCGATAGGACCGGCATGATTGTGTTTCGCCTGGGCGGCCCTGATAATGCCGCGCTTATAACAAAGTGGCGCCGGGCCCATGGGTGGCCCTGGCACCGCGTCCCGGAATTGTGAAGAAGGGGATCGCAACGTGCAGGATCTTGTGCAGTCCGGGGGCTGGATGATGCTCCCGATCCTGATCAGTTCGGTGGTGGCGCTGGCCATCGTCGGTGAACGTTTCTGGACTCTGCGTCCGAGTAAGTTGTCACCGCCGGGTACTTTGCCCCAGGTGCGCGGCTGGTTGAAAAAAGGCCAGTTGAATGCTCAGCGCCTCAAGGCGTTGCGCGAGGAGTCGCCGCTCGGCCGTATTCTCGCCACCGGCCTGGCCAACGCCCGCCATGGTCGCGAGATTATGAAGGAAAGCATTCAGGAAGAAGCCACCGGCGTGGTGCATGACCTGGAAAAATACCTCTCCACGCTGGGCTCGATCGCCGCCATCGCGCCGCTGCTTGGTCTGCTCGGGACAGTGATCGGCATGATCGACGTGTTTGCTGCGATCATGATGCACGGCACCGGTGACGCGGCCCAATTGGCTGGCGGCATCTCCCAGGCGCTGTTGACCACCGCCGCCGGGCTGGTGGTGGCGATCCCGGCGATTTTCTTCCACCGCTTTTTCGTGCGCCGGGTGGAGGAAATTACCGTGGGCATGGAACAGAACGCCGTGCACCTGGTCGATCTGGTCCATGGTGAGCGGGAGGCGGCGCCGGAGGACAAGACGTGAAGTTCCCGCGCCCGCGCCAGGAAGAGATCAGTGTTAACCTGACGCCGTTGATCGACGTGGTGTTCCTGCTGCTGATCTTTTTCATGGTGTCGACCACTTTCACCCGTGAAACCCAGCTTTCGCTGACGCTACCGGAAGCTCAGGGTACGCCGCCGGAGAGCTCCCCGCAGGCGGTCGAGATTCTGGTCTCGCCGCTGGGGGAATACCTGATCAATGGCGAAAAACTCAGCGATAACAGTGAACAGGGCCTGCGATCGGCCCTGTTACGGTTAGGACAGGAAAAAGCCTCCTTGCCGATGATCATTACCGCCGACGCCAACGCCAGTTACCAGGCGGTAGTGCGAGTAATGGATGTGGCCGGACAGTTGGGCTTTGATAAGCTGTCGCTGACCACCCGTGAAGTCGACGAAGAGGGCCAATGAGCCAATTACCCGATGATGCCTGGCGGACCTACAAGCGCCTGCTTTCGTATGTAAGACCCCATGGGCTGATTCTGTTCGCCAGTTTCATAGGCTACGCGATTTACGCGGCCACCCAGGCCGGCGCCGCGCAATTGGCGGGTTATCTTGGTGAAACCGTGGTGAACCCGGAACCGCATCGCGTGGTGATCGTGTCCATTGCCCCGTTTTTCATCGCGCTGGCGCAGGGCATCGGCCAGTTCATGGGCAGCTACTCAATGACCTGGGTGGCACAGGAAATCGTTTACCGGCTGCGTAACGAGGTGTTCGGCCACGTGCTGCGCTTGCCGCAGGCGGAATACAACAACAACGCCTCCGGGCGCATCATGTCGAAGATAATCTTCGACGCCCAGCAGATCACCAGTGCCGGCACTGACGCCCTGATCGTGATGCTGCGCGAGGGGTTGACGGTGATCGGCCTGCTTACCTTCCTGTTCTACCAGAACTGGAAACTGACCCTGATCCTGCTGATCGCCGCGCCACTGGTGGGCCTGGTGGTCAATCTGACCAGTAAACGCTTCCGCCACATCAGCCGCCGCATTCAGGGCTCGATGGGCAACATCACCCAGTTCCTCGGTGAAGCCATCGAAGGCAACCAGGCGGTGAAAATTTTTGGTGGTCAAAAATTGGAAGCGGACCGTTTCCATTCGGTGAGCCGTCGTTTCTCGCGCCAGAACACCAAGCTCCAGGCCAGCAAAATCGGTTCCACGGTGATCGTGCAGTTGTTCGTGTCGGTGGCCATCGGCGCGGTCACCTATCTGTACATCAATATGATGGGTGAGGCGCTCACGGTCGGCGGTTTTCTGTCCTACATCGCCGCCGCCGGGATGATACAAAAACCACTCAAACAGCTCACTGACGTCAACGTGAAGATCCAGCGCGGTGTCACGGGCGCCAGCTCTCTGTTCGAACTCATGGACCGCCCCGCTGAGCTTGACGAAGGCACCCGGGAGTTGCCGCGCACGGACGGCAATATTGAGTTCCGCGACGTTACCTTCGGCTACGATGCGGCGCATCCGGTGCTGCGTAATCTCAGCCTCAAGGTCAACAGCGGCGAAACCATCGCTCTGGTGGGCCGTTCCGGCGCCGGCAAGAGCACCATTTCGGCGATGATGCCGCGTTTCTTTGATCCCGATCAGGGCCAGGTACTGCTTGATGGCGTGCCGTTACCGGATTATCAGCTTTCCCATTTGCGCCGTCAGATCGCCATGGTCAGCCAGAAAGTGGTGTTGTTTAACGACAGCGTTCGTCACAACATCGCCTATGGCGAAATGCGCGACGCGGACGACGCGGCGGTGGAGCAGGCCGCCCGTCACGCCTACGCCTGGGACTTCATTCAGAGTCTGGAGAACGGGCTGGATACCGAAGTAGGGCAAGACGGTGCCCAGCTCTCCGGCGGCCAGCGTCAGCGCATCGCGATTGCGCGGGCGCTGCTCAAGGACGCACCGATTCTGATTCTCGACGAGGCCACCAGTGCTCTGGACACGGAATCGGAACATCATATTCAGCAGGCACTGGAACGGCTCATGGAGGGACGGACCACCCTGGTGATCGCCCATCGTCTGTCCACCATCGAGAAGGCGGACCGGATTCTGGTACTCGATCAAGGACAATTGATCGAGCAAGGTTCTCACACGGAATTGTTGGAAAAGAATGGACTCTACACCCAGCTCTACAAAATGGATTTCGCTGACAACGGCCATGGTTGACTGGAGCCGCCGCGTGGAACGGGGCTGGTATGAAGGCAGTCCCTGGCTGACGCCGCTGCGCCCCCTGGGCTGGCTGGTGGGGCGGGTCGCTGGCCGCCGCTTACGCCGTTTCCGCGCCCGGGCGGCGCGGCCGCCGGTGCCGGTACTGGTGGTCGGTAATCTGACCGTGGGTGGTACCGGGAAAACGCCTTTGGTGATCGCCCTGGCGGAGCGCGCCCGGCAACGGGGGCTGCGGCCGGTGGTGATTTCGCGGGGCTACGGCGGTCAGACACAGAACTATCCGCATGTAGTACGGCTCGACGACGATCCCGCGCAAGTGGGCGACGAGCCGTTGCTGATCGCACGGCGGGCGGCGGTGCCGGTGGTGCTTGATCCGCAACGGGACCGGGCTTTGGCGCGGGCGGTGGCGCAATTCCAGCCGGGCCTGGTGATCAGCGATGACGGCCTTCAGCACTATGCCTTGCCGCGCAGCGGCGAAGTGGTGGTGATCGATGCCCGCCGTGGGCTCGGCAACCGCCGTTGCCTGCCCGCCGGGCCGTTGCGGGAACCGGCCTCACGGTTGGGCGAGGTGGATTTCGTGGTCGCCAATGGCGGCGCCTGGCCCGGTGCCATTACCATGCATCTGACGCCGGGTGATCTGGTACGTTTGCAGGACGGCGAGAGCCTTGACGCGGCGGCGTTTCGCGAGCGCTATGGCGCCGTGCACGGGGTGGCGGGTATTGGTAACCCGGATCGTTTTTTCCGCACCCTGGCGCTGCTTGGTCTGGCGGTCACTCCGCACGCTTTCGCCGACCATCACGGCTTCACCGCCCCGGACCTGGACTTCGCCGACGGCCGGCCGGTGATCATGACCGAGAAAGACGCGGTAAAATGCCGTGAGTTCGACGATCCGCGCCTGTGGATGTTGCCGGTGCACGCCAATCTGCCTCCGGTTACCCTGGACGCCATTGTCGATCGCGCTTTGCAACAGCAGGATCAGTAAGGACAGCTATGAGTTTCTACGTGGTAGTGCCGGCGCGATACGCCTCCTCGCGCCTGCCCGGCAAGCCTCTCGCGGACCTCGCCGGGGAACCGATGGTGGCGCGGGTGGCGCAACGTTGCGCGCAAAGCGGTGCCGACCGAGTACTGGTGGCCACCGATGATGAGCGCGTGCGCGACGCCCTGGATGACCGCTGCGAAGTGGTTATGACCCGGGGCGATCATCCCTCTGGTACCGACCGGCTGCAGGAAGTGGCCGAGCGGCTGGGCCTGGCCGATGATGACATCGTGGTCAATGTGCAGGGTGATGAACCGCTGATCCCGCCGTCGGTGATTGACCAGGTGGCGGACAATCTTGCCGCCCACCCGGAATGCCGCATGGCCACGCTCTGTGAGCCCATTGAGCGCGGCGGTGACCTGTTCAACCCCAACGTCTGTAAGGTGGTGTTCGACACCGACGGGCGCGCCTTGTATTTCTCCCGGGCGCCGATTCCCTGGGACCGGGAGGCGTTCTCCAAGCAACCGGACCCGCTCGGTGTGGTGATGGAGCCCGGTTACTGGTGGCGCCATATCGGCATCTACGCTTACCGGGTCGGCTTTCTGCATCAGTTCGTGAGTTGGCCACCGGCGCCCATGGAGGAAATGGAATCGCTGGAACAACTGCGTGCGCTGGCCAACGGTGTAGCCATCCATGTGGCGCCGGCCCGGGAGCCGGTACCCGGCGGGGTCGACACCGAAATGGATTTACAGCGCATGCGTCGCCATCTGCGGGAGGGCGGATGAAACAGCTCTCCGTGCTGTTCGTGTGTCTGGGTAATATTTGCCGCTCACCCACCGCCGAAGCGGTGTTCCGGCAGCGGGTCCGGGAGGCCGGCCTCGCCGAACAGGTGCATATTGAAAGCGCCGGCACCGGCGATTGGCATATTGGCCGGCCGCCGGATCGGCGCGCCAGCGCCGCCGCCGCCGAACGCGGCTACCCCATGGACGACCTGCGTGCCCGCCAGGTCACCGCCGAGGACTTCCGCCGTTTCGATTATGTGCTGGCCATGGACAACAGCAACTTGACCGACCTGCAAGCTCTCAATCCGGGCACCGGCGTGGCCCGTCATGAGATCACCGTGGCGCGCTTTCTGGATGTGTTGGGGGAAGATGGCCCCGGTGAGGTGCCCGACCCCTATTACGGTGACGAGGATGGCTTCGGCCACGTGCTCAACCTGGTGGAGCGCGCCAGCGATCTGTGGCTGGCACGGCTGCGGGCGCGACTGTGATCGAGTATCACGCCGACCTGAGCACCGCCAACACCCTGGCCCTGCCGGCCCGGGCGGAGCGCTTGGCACGGCCGTCGGACTCTCAGGCGCTGGGTGAAGTGTTGGCGGCGCGCCCGCCCAACGAACCGCTTTATGTGCTCGGCGAAGGCAGCAACGTGGTGCTGCGCGACGACTTGCCCGGTCTTACGGTGATACCGGCCATCGACCGGATCGAGTACCTGGACGAGGTATCGGATCAGGTTCGGGTGCGCGCCGGCGCGGGCGTGCGCTGGGATCGTCTGGTGGCCGACACCGTAGCGCGTGGTTGGGGCGGGCTGGAAAACCTGTCGTTGATCCCCGGCACCGCCGGCGCGGCGCCGTTCCAGAACATCGGCGCCTACGGCGTGGAACTGGCGGACTGCCTGGAAAGCGTGGAGACCGTGGCGGTGACCGACGGCCGGGCAGGGCGCTTCGCGGCTGAGGAGTGCGAATTCGATTACCGGGACAGCCTGTTCAAGAGCCGGCGGCGGGGCGAATTCATCATCACCCATATTACGCTGCGGCTACGCCGTGACCGCCCCTGCCGGGTGGACTACGGCGGATTGGCGGAACGCTTCGCTTCGCTCGGGCCGGACCGCGTGTCGCCGGACGCGGTGCGACGCGCGGTGATTGAATTACGACAAAGCAAGCTCCCGGACCCGCATACGCTGGCTAACGCCGGCAGTTTTTTTAAGAACCCCGTGGTCAGCGAAGCGCATCACCGGGCCTTGAAGGCGCAATGGCCGGAACTGGTGGCGTTTCCGCACCCCAGGGGGCACAAGCTCGCCGCGGGCTGGCTGATTGAACGGGCCGGTTGGAAAGGTCGCCGACAGGGACCGGTGGGCATGCACAAGGACCAGGCGCTGGTGCTGGTCAATTACGGCGGCGCCGGGGCAGCGGACGTGCTGGCGTTGGCGGAGGCGGTCAAGGCTGATGTCTTTGCTATGTTCGGAGTGTCGTTGGAGCAGGAACCGGTGCTGTTGCCCTGAGTGGGCCAATAGCCTTCCCGCTAAAACGCGATGAACAAAAAAAGCCGCCCCTGAAGTTCACAGGGGCGGCTTTTTTATTTCTGAGACCGTCGGAAGGACCGGTCAGGCACCGGGGGTGCCGTCTCCGGACGCGTCCCGTGCGGCCTGTTCCGCCTGTTGTTCGCGGCGGCGTTGACGCGGGTCGTTGCTGGCGCGACCGGTTGGACGCTCCGGCGATACCGGCTTGCTGAACGCCGGTTGTTGTGCTTGCTCCGTGCCGGCCGGCTCGGACGTATTCTTTTGCTCGGGCTCGGGTTTGGACGCAGCGGTCGGCTCACGCTCCGGTTGCGGTACCGGCTGGCCCGGTTTCCGGTCACGGGGATCGTTGCCGGCACGATCGGCTCCTTCCGCCTGGTTGGAGGCGACGGTTTCTTCCGGTTCCGTCGGTTCCCGCGGTGCGGCTGGCGGAGCCGGGTCGGCGTCCTTCGAGGGCGCTTCCGCTGAGGGCTTGTTCTCCTCGGCTGAAGGCTCCTGGTCCGCCGTGGCTAACGGTTCTTTGCTTGCGGCGGTTGAAGGCTCTTGCTCCGCTGGCGCAGTGGGTTGCGACCGATCCTGCGTGGACGGGGCCTCTTTAGCCGCTGAAGGCTCATCAGCCGCTGAAGGCTCATCACTGGCTTGCACCGTCGCTTCCGTTGAGGGTTTTTCCTCTGCTTTCGCTGAAGGCTCTTCCCCTGCGTTCGCCGAGGGTTTTTCCTCTGCTTTCGCTGAAGGCTCTTCTCCTGCGTTCGCCGAGGGCTCTTCCCCTGCATTCCCTGAGGGCTCTTGTCCTGCTGCGGAAGGCTCTTTGTCAGCTTTAGCCGAAGGTTCTTCCGAGGCATTCGCTTCGGGCTTCTCGGCGGGTGCCGGTTGAGCCGACGGTTCGTTTTTAGCGGCCGACGACTGTTCCTCTGACGCTGGCGGCTGTTCCCTTGTCGCTGAAGGCTGCTCGGTTGTCGCTGGCGGCTGTTCCCTTGTCGCTGAAGGCTCCTGCTGAGCCGGCGGTTGTTGAGCCGGGGGTGCTTTGCTCGCCTCGGGCTGCTGTTGCGGCGCGGGGGCGCGTTCGGCTTGCGCCTGGTCCTGGCGGCCGGCGGTGGCGGCTTGAGGTGCCTGGGCCGCGGCGGCTTGCTCGGCGTTGGGCTTGGCGGCTGCCTTGGTCTCAGGCTGGCCGTTTTCCTCGGCGGGTACCAGCTTGGCCTTGGGCGGACGGCTGTCACCGCGTTCCTGGTCGCGGCCCGGGGTGTTGTCCTCGGAGGTCATGCGCGGCGGCGGGCCGTCGGCTGCCGGGGTTTTGTCGTCGCTGCGGGCGGCTTTGTCCTGGGTACCGGGACGCTGGCGTTCGCGCAGCGGACGGTCATCCTTGCTGTCGGTACGGCGCTGGGCCTTGGGGCCGTCGTCCTTGCGCGGACCTTTGCCGGCGCCGCCTTTTTGCTCGCCTTTCTGGTCTTGCTGGGCGTCCTGCGTGCCGGCGTCGGCGCTCTTGGGCTCGTTATTGGAACGACCGTCGCCAGCACGATTTTCCGCACCACGATTGTCGCCTCCACGGTTGCCACCACGGCCACCGCGACGGTTACGACCGCCACGGCGGTTGTTGCCTTCGCTCTTGCCGTCCTGGTTATCGTCCTTGCGGTTTTCTCCGCCTCGGTTGTCGCCACCACGGTTGTCACTGCCACGACTGTCGCCGTCGGCATTACGGTTGCGGTTACCGGCGTTACGGCCGTCGGCGCGTCGACCGCCGCGGCGGTTGTCGCCACCCCGGTTGTTGCCGCCACGGGCGTCGGGCTTGCCATTACGGTTCTGGCGGTTGCCCTGTTGGCCGCCGCGTTTGTTGGTGCGTTGTTCGTTTGCTTGGTCGGAGCCGCTGAACAGCGCCGCCAGCCAGGTGAACAAACGCGCTAGCAGGCCGGGCTCGAGCGGCGGTTTGGGCGCCGTTGCGGGCTTCTTGCCGGGGGCTTTGCTGCTGGCCTTGGCGGCTTCTGGCTCGGGCTGCGGTTTGGGCGGCGCGGTGTCCGGTGCCACCAGTTTCACCGCCGGTTCCTGGGTTTTGATTTCGGTGTCCTGGGCGGACAGGGTGGCCGGGTCCTGCTGACCTTCCAGCAGATCCAGTTCGTGGCTCACCTGGGCTTTGGTCTGGTCGTCACGGATACGCTCGACCTGAAAGTGCGGTGTTTCCAGGTTGGGGTTGGGGATGATCAGCACGCGCACTTTGTGGATGCTTTCAATTTCGCGCAGTGCCGGTCGCTTTTCATTGAGCAGATAGGTGCCCACGGCGACCGGTACTTGGGCCTGAATTTCGCCGGTGCGCTCCTTCATGACCTCTTCTTCGATCAGACGGAGAATGCTCAGCGCCAGGGATTTCACGTCGCGGATATGGCCCAGGCCGTCACAGCGTGGGCACACGATGCTGGAAGTCTCGCCGAGGCTGGGACGCAGCCGCTGCCGGGACAACTCCAACAACCCGAAACGGGAAATGCGGCCCAGTTGAATGCGGGCGCGGTCTGCTTCCAGCGCATCGCGCATGCAGTTTTCCACTTCGCGCTGGTTGCGCGCCGGACCCATGTCGATGAAGTCGACGACGATCAGGCCGCCGATGTCGCGCAGACGCAGTTGGCGGGCGATTTCTTCCGCCGCTTCCAGGTTGGTCTGCAGCGCGGTTTCCTCGATGTCGGCGCCCTTGGTGGCGCGCGAGGAGTTGATGTCGATGGACACCAGCGCTTCGGTGGGGTCGATCACAATGGAGCCACCGGAGGGCAGCTTCACTTCCCGCTCAAAGGCGGTCTCGATCTGCGATTCGATCTGATATCGGGAGAACAACGGCGTGTCGTCGTTGTACAGCTTCAGCTTGTGCTGGAAGTCGGTCATCACCTGCTGCACGAACGCCTGGGCTTCGTTGTAGACCTTCTCGGAATCGATCAGTACTTCGCCGATGTCCTTGCGCAGGTAATCGCGGATGGCGCGGATGATGACGTTGGATTCCTGGTATACCAGGAAGGGCGCTTTACGGGTTTCCGATGCTTCGGCGATGGAACCCCACAGCTTGAGCAGGTAGTTGAGATCCCACTGCAGTTCCTCGGCGCCGCGACCGAGGCCGGCGGTGCGCACGATCACGCCCATTTCATCGGGAATATCCAGGCTGCCCAGGGCTTCCTTGAGCTGCTGACGTTCCTCGCCCTCGATACGGCGGGAAATGCCGCCGGCACGGGGGTTATTGGGCATCAGAACCAGATAACGACCGGCCAGGCTGATAAAGGTGGTCAGGGCGGCGCCTTTATTGCCGCGCTCTTCCTTGTCGACCTGGACGATGATTTCCTGGCCTTCTTTCATCACATCCTTGATGTTGATGCGGCCCTGAATGTCCTTGGGATCTTTCTGGAAGTACTGGCGGGAAATTTCCTTGAGGGGCAGAAAGCCGTGACGCTCGGCGCCGAAGTCCACGAAAGCGGCTTCCAGGGACGGCTCAATACGGGTGATCTTACCTTTGTAGATGTTGGCTTTTTTCTGTTCGCGGGTGCGATGCTCGATGTCCAGATCATAAAGTCTCTGGCCATCCACCAATGCCACCCGGACTTCTTCCGGATGGCTGGCGTTAATTAACATTCGTTTCATTTTTGTGCTACCACAAGGTTCGTGGCGGCATGCAGCGGGCCGGTATCAATACCGGTATCAGATCTCTTGCCCTGGTGGAGAGGTGGAAGAGTGCCAAGCAGGCAAGGGTTCACGTGTGGCGGCGCTGGGCGCTCGGACGACGTTGGTAATCTGCCTGTCTTTAACCTTTCCTGTTTCTCTCCCTTCTATCCGGGCTTGTGAAGTTGCGCCGTTGGCGTTGCTGGCGGGGCCTTGGCCCCTGTTTCCGCGTTACGCTGTGCCCGGCGCGTTAAACGCCCCGGGCCGGTTAAACTTTACCGTCTGTACCGGTTGGGGTGTCGGCAAGGGGCGCGATTGGCGCTGCTCGCCGGCAACCCGGCTATGTCTTCGACCTGTGCCGCAGACCACCTGGTGTTGGTTGTCGGTAATCCGCCGGGGAGTTGTGTTGCCTCCGGGGGATTGGCTGCAGCGTCGGGGCCTTTCGGGCCCGTTCGATTCGTGTCGGGTGGGCTGGCGGGTGTTGGTGTACCGACGGCGAATGGTCGCTGCGCGTCGCCGTTGGCCAGCCCTGGCCGACGGCTGACTATACCAGTAAAATCACAGTCTGATCAATCAGATAGATACGGGGTGGGTGATTGGGCCGTGAAGGCCGACACCGCTGGCGGAGCCGGGTCAGCTTGGCTAGAATCGCCGCATGTCCGATACCCCCGCCGCCGATCGCGTCACTTTCGTTACCATCGATGAAGGCCGTGACGGCCAACGTCTTGATAATTTCCTGATCACCCACCTCAAGGGGGTGCCCCGTTCGCGCATCTACCGCATTATCCGCTCCGGCGAAGTGCGGGTGAATAAGAAGCGCGCCAAGCAGACCACCCGGCTGGCCGCCGACGATGTGGTGCGCGTCCCGCCGGTGCGCACCAGCGAGTCAGAGGCGCCGCCGGTGGTCAGCGACGGCCTGGCGGAGCGGCTTGCCCGCGCGCGACTCTACGAGGACGACCAGCTCTTTATTTTCAACAAGCCGGCCGGTTTGGCGGTGCATGGTGGCAGCGGCGTGAGCCTGGGTCTGATTGAAGCGCTGCGTGTGCTTTATCCCCAGGAACGCAACCTGGAGCTGGTGCACCGGCTGGACCGCGACACCAGTGGTTGCATCATGGTGGCCCGTCACCGTGGTTTTCTGCGGCGTCTGCAAAAACTGATGCAGCAGGGCGGGATGGAAAAGCGCTATTGGCTTTTGTGTCAGGGGTTCAAGGGTAGCGAGCGTCGCATGGAAGCGCCTTTGTTGAAAATCACCCAGGGTAATGAGCGGGTGGTGCGAGTTTCCCGCGAAGGCAAGGCGTCGGTCACCGACTTTACCTTGGTGGAACGGTTCGGCGACGCGGCCTTGGTGGAGGCGCGCCTGGGGACCGGGCGCACCCATCAAATTCGCGTGCACAGCCAGTTCGGCGGCTTTCCGATTCTTGGTGACGATAAATACGGCAGCCGAAAGGGCGACGCGCGTCTGGCCGCTCTTGGTCAGCGGCGGCTCTGTTTGCACGCGCGTTCGTTGGTATTCCGCCACCCGCAAAGCGGCGAAACGATTAAAGTCACCGCCCCCCTGGACGAGGATTTCGAGACCATCCTGACGGGCCTCCGGTCGAGCAAGCGCTGATGCGATACGACTTGGTTATTTTCGACTGGGACGGCACCGTGATGGATTCCACCGGTCGTATCATTGCTTGCATGCACCAGGCGGGCGCGGATTTGTGTCTGCCGGTGCTGGAAGACGATGCGGTGCGCGAGATCATTGGTCTTGGCTTGCCGGAGGCGCTGCGCACCCTCTATCCGGGCATTGACGATCCGCAATTGGAACGCATGCGCGAACGCTACGCGGTGCATTTTGTGGCCGCTGAGCAGAACCCCAGCCGCTTGTATCCGGGGGCGCGGGAAACGCTGGCGGCGTTGCGCGGTGCCGGCCTGCGTCTGGCGGTGGCCACCGGGAAAAGCCGCAAGGGGTTCGACCGGGTCTGGGCCAGTAGCGCGCTGGGTGGCAGCTTCGACGCGTCGCGTTGTGCCGACGAGACCCATTCCAAGCCGCACCCGGCCATGGTGTTGGAATTGCTGGCGCAATTACGGGTGGCGCCGGAGCGGGCGCTGGTGGTGGGGGATACCTCCTTCGATCTGGAGATGGCCCGCGCCGCTGGGGTTGACCGCGTGGCGGTGAGCTACGGGGCCCACCCGGTGGACCGGTTAATGAACTTTCACCCCCTGGCGGTGATCGATGCTTTGCCGCAGTTGCTGCCTTTAGTTGGCGTGGACTGCGAAACACATTTCGAGGAGACGGTGTAGATGGATTCCGACAATAATGGCGAGGCTAATAACAGCCCCTCCAATAACGCTCCCTCCAATAAAGAGTGGAAACTGATCGAGAAGATGCTGGGGCAGGCGCAGGCGGAGCAGCGCAAAAGCCGCCGCTGGGGCATCTTCTTTAAAAGTCTCACCCTGGTGTATTTGTTCGCACTGCTGTTTTTGATGACCGGAAGTCGTTCCGGCGACGCCATCGCGGTGGCCGAGCCCCATGTGGCGGTGGTGGATCTGAACGGCGTGATCATGGCTGACTCCGAAGCCAGCGCCGATCTGCTCAGCCGTGGATTGCGCGATGCTTTCGAGGCGGAAAACGCCGAAGCGGTATTGTTGCGCATTAACAGCCCGGGTGGTTCGCCGGTGCAGGCTAACTTCGTGTTTAACGAGATCCAGCGTCTGCGTGGCGAGTACCCGGATAAGAAGCTGTACGCGTCGATTACCGATATGGGGGCCTCGGGGGCCTACTATATTGCCGCCGCCGCCGACCAGATTTACGCCGACCCGGCCAGCATCGTCGGCTCCATCGGCGTGATCATGGCCAGTTTCGGGGTGCAGGAAGCGGCCGAGAAGCTCGGCGTGGAGCGGCGCGTGTACACCGCCGGCGACAACAAGGCCCTGTTGGACCCGTTCTCCCCGGTGCGAGAATCCGACCGCGAGCATGTGCAAACCATGCTCGACGAGATTCATCAGCAGTTCATTGGCGCGGTAAAAGACGGCCGTGGTGACCGCCTGAAGGTGGAGGGGCATCCGGAGCTGTTCTCCGGTCTGTTCTGGACCGGCGAGCGGGCTCTTGAGCTGGGGCTGGTGGACGGCCTCAAGAGCCCGGGCCAGGTGGCCCGTGAAGTGGTCGGTATTGACGAGATGGTGGATTACACCGTGACCCGCTCGCCGGTGGACCGTTTCCTGAAGCGCTTCGGCACGTCCATCGGCAACGGCATCGGCCAGACCCTGGGCCTGGAAGGCGGCGCGCCCACCCTGCGCTAACCGCGAATGGTAGGAGCGGGCCTTGTGGGAGCGGGCCCAGCCCGCGAAAGGCCGGCTATGCCGGCCGGCGGGATACCAGAGACGTTGTTTGTGCGGCCGTTAGAGCGCTCTCTGGAATCCTGCCGGCAAGCCGCGCTTGCCTTTCGCGGGCTGGGCCCGCTCCCACAAGTTGCCACCATTGCTGGCTTGAGGCTCTAGCCCGGAAGGACGGCGCCCTCGGCGGCCAAGAAATCGGTGAGCATTATAAGCGGCAGGCCGACGAGGGCATTGGGGTCGCGCCCCTCCAGCGCCTTGAACAGCACGATGCCCAGCCCTTCGGATTTGAAGCTGCCGGCGCAGTTAAGGGGTTGTTCGACCTCGATATAGCGCTCAATCTGACGGTCGCGGAGCTGGCGAAAGTGCACGGTGAAGCGTTCGCAGCCGCTCTGATGGCGACCGCTAGCGGTGTTCAGCAGGCACAGGCCGGTGAGAAACTCCACCGTGCGGCCGCTGGCGCGGCGCAACTGCGCCACGGCGGTGTCGCGGTCGCCGGGCTTGCCGAGCGCTTCGCCGTCGATCACCGCCACTTGATCGGAGCCTATAATCAGGGCGCCCGGATGCCGGTCGGCGAGGGCGGCGGCCTTGTTGCGGGCCAAGCGCAGTACCAACTGAGTGGGCGTTTCGCCGGCCCGGGCGCTTTCGTCAATATCCGGGCTGTGGTGGTCGAAATCCAGGCGCAGCTTGCCGAGCAGCTCGCGGCGAAACGGCGACGAGGAGGCCAGAATCAAAGGCTGTGGCTGGTTGGTCATGGCGGTCTCCGGAGCGGCTGGCTATCGATGCGGGGCGCGAGTGTACCCACCGGCCCGATCCGGTGCACGAAAAACCAGCTTTCTCAATCAGTTAAGCCGGGCATAACGGACGTATTTTCGCTTTGACAGGACGCGGGCCCACGCCTAGAATTGCGCGCTTATGTTTTCAGGGCAACTGCCACCGTATCTGGAACCGCGCAAGTTCGCGGATCAAGAGCGCGTCGTCGAAGGCGAAGCCCGGGTCGGGGATCTCCCCCGATTGCGGGAATATCGCGAGAGTCTGGACCAGCCGGTCCGGGTAACCCTGGCCTTTGGCCGGGATGAAGACGGCCGCCGGCGCGTTCAGGGCCGGGTGGAGACTTCACTGATTCTGGTTTGCCAGCGTTGCCTGGAACCGGTCCAGCAGGAAGTCGGCGCCGATGTCGATCTGATGTTGGTGTGGAGCGAAGAGCAGGCCAAGGCATTGCCCGCCGACCTGGATCCATTGCTGGTCACCGAAGAGCGCATGACGCTGGCGGAACTGGTGGAAGAAGAGCTGCTGTTGGCGATGCCGCTGGTGGCGCTTCACGATCAGTGCCCAGACCCGCCGCCTCAGAGCGCCGGCGATCCGGGTGGCCAGGATGACAATCAGTCCGATCCGGATAATCCGTTTGCCGTGTTGGCCCGCCTCAAGGGCCGCCGCAAGTAATACGCCGAGGAGCAAGAAATGGCTGTTCAGAAGAGTCGCAAAACCCGTTCCAAGCGTGGCATGCGTCGTTCCCACGATGCGCTGACCGCGCCTGCTATCACCGAAGACGCCAGCAGCGGTGAAGTGCACCGCCGTCATCACATCTCTCCGGACGGCATGTACCGCGGCCGTCAGGTGCTGCGCACCAACGAGATGGACGACGAAGAAGAGTAAGTCCGGTCACCGCTGAGCGGAATCGCCGCCCGGCGGTGATAACAGGACCACTGTGTAACGGGAGCCTTGATGGCTCCCGTTTCTCTATTCGCGGCCGGATCGAACTCGTATCATGGCCATCAAACTTAGCGTGAACAGGCCTTAGCCATGTCAGCGGTTGTGACCCTGGCCGTGGACGCCATGGGCGGCGATCACGGCTTGCCCGTGACCGTGCCCGCCGTGGCCCGGATACTGGCGCGCCATCCTGATCTCAATGTGATCATGGTGGGCGAACCGTCCGCACTTGCCCCGGCCCTGAAAAAAGAACACCTGGACGACCATGCGCGCGTCACCGTGGCGCCGGCCTCGGAAGTGGTGGCCATGGATGACCCGGTCACCGTGGCCCTGCGCCAGAAAAAAGACTCCTCCATGCGGGTGGCCATCAATCAGGTCAAGGAAGGTCGTGCCCTGGCGGCGGTCAGCGCCGGTAATACCGGTGCTTTGATGGCGGTCAGCCGTTTCGTGCTGAAAACCCTGCCGGGCGTTGACCGGCCCGCCATTTGCACCGCCATTCCCACCGCCAAAGGTCACTGCCACATGCTCGATCTGGGCGCCAATGTGGATTCCCAGCCCGAACATTTGCTGCAATTCGCCCTTATGGGTCAGGCCGTGGTGCGCGCCGTGGACGGGCAAAGCGCCCCGCGCGTGGCGCTGCTTAATATTGGTGAGGAAGACATCAAGGGCAATGAGCAGATCAAGGAGGCGGCGCTGCTGATGCAGCAGGCTTCCAATCTTAACTACGCGGGCTTCGTGGAAGGCAACGGCATCTTCCTGGGCGACGTGGATGTGGTGGTTTGCGATGGCTTCGTCGGCAATGTGTCGCTCAAGACCATGGAGGGTGTGGCGTCCATGATCGGCGGTATGATCCGCGAAGAGGCCGGTCGTTCGTTGCTGCGTAAGCTCAGCGGCCTGTTCGCGCTGCCGTTGCTGCGCGGTTTGAAGCACCGGCTGGACCCGGAAAGGTACAACGGCGCCAGTCTGGTGGGCCTCAACGGTATCGTGGTGAAAAGTCACGGCGGTACCGGCGTGGAAGGGTTCGTCAGTGCCCTGGAGGTGGCGGTGTTGGAAGCGGAGCGCAACGTGCCGGCCCTGATTCGCGACGCGCTGGCGCCGCCACAGGCCTGAGCCCGGCGGCACCGGCGCTCGCCGCATTCACAATTTGTTTCAGGGTGGGGCGGACAGCCGGCCCCCCAGTGGGCATACTCCGGCTCGACCCTGCGGACATCCATCCTGCGCACATCAACGAGGCAAACGCATGTCGAAAACCGCTTTCGTTTTTCCCGGCCAGGGCTCCCAGAGCCTGGGTATGCTGGCCGACTTCGCCGAGCGCGTCGCGGTACGCCAGGCCTTCCAGGAGGCGTCCGGCGCCCTCGACCTGGATCTCTGGCAACTGGCCCAGGAAGGCCCCCAAGAAGCGCTCAACAGCACCGAGAACACCCAACCCTTGCTGCTCACCGCCGGTGTGGCGCTGTGGAAGCTGTGGGAGCAGGCCGGTGGGGCTCGTCCGGACCTGCTCGCCGGCCACAGTCTGGGCGAGTACACCGCGCTCACCTGCGCCGGTGTGATCAGCCTGGGTGACGCCGTGCGTCTGGTGCGCCGGCGCGGCGAGCTGATGCAGGCGGCGGTCGCCGACGGCGAAGGCCGCATGGCCGCGATCCTGGGGCTCGAGGATGATCAGGTACGCCAGGCCTGCGCCGACGCCGCCAACGGCGAAGTGGTGGAAGCGGTCAACTTCAATGCGCCCGGCCAGGTGGTGATCGCCGGTCAGAGCAGCGCCGTGGAGCGCGCCATCGAGGCCTGCAAGAGCGCCGGTGCCAAGCGCGCCATGCCGTTGCCGGTGAGCGTGCCGTCTCATTGCGCGTTGATGCGCCCGGCGGCGGACAAGCTTGCCGAGCAGTTGAAAAACACCAACTTCCATGCGCCGGAGCTGCCGGTGATCAATAACGTGGATGTCAGTGCGGAAACCGACCCGGATGCTATCCGCGCCGCCCTGGTGCGCCAGTTGCACTCACCGGTGCGTTGGTCGGAAACCGTGCAGGCCCTGGCCGCCGACGGCGTGACCACGCTTTATGAGTGCGGCCCCGGCAAAGTGCTGTGTGGTTTGACCAAGCGTATCGACCGGGGGCTGGACGCCAAGCCGCTGGAAAACGATGGCGCCTTTCAGAACGCGCTCACCGGCGCCTGAGGAGAACGATATGAGCGAACACAAAAAGGTCGCCCTGGTCACCGGCGCCACCCGTGGCATCGGCCAGGCGATCGCCGCCCAATTGGCCGACGCGGGCTGGTTCGTGGTGGGAACCGCCACCAGTGACAAAGGCGCCGCGGCGATCAGCGAGACGCTGGGCGAACGCGGCGCCGGGGTGGTGTTGAACGTGGCCGATGACGATTCCGTCGCCGACGGGCTCAAGGCCATCGCCGCCGAATACGGCGCGCCGCTGGTGCTGGTCAACAATGCCGGCATCACCCGCGACAATCTCATGCTGCGCATGAAAGCGGATGAGTGGCAGGACGTGATCAATACCAACCTGAACTCCCTTTACCGGGTCACCAAGGCTTGCCTGAAGGGCATGACCAAGGCCCGCTGGGGTCGGGTGATCAATATCAGCTCCGTGGTTGGCACCATGGGTAATGCCGGTCAGGCCAATTACGCCGCCGCCAAAGGGGGCGTGGAAGGCTTCACGCGGGCCCTGGCGCGGGAGCTGGGGTCGCGCAACATCACCGTGAATTCGGTGGCGCCGGGCTTTATTCAGACCGATATGACCGACGGCCTGCCCGAGGCTCAGCGCGAAGCGCTGCTCGGCGAAATACCCCTGGGACGCCTGGGATCGCCGGCGGAAGTCGCCAGCGCGGTGGCCTGGTTGGCCAGCGACGGCGGCGGTTACGTGACCGGCACCACGGTGCATGTGAACGGCGGGATGTTCACGGGTTGAGACATCGGTGCGGAAAACCGCTAAGCTGCGGCTAGCCACAGCGCAAGGGTGCTTTTCAGAGGCCCTAAACATTTGGAAACGAATCCGCGAAAACCGGTACCAAGAGCGGCTTGCAAGCGCGAACAGCGTTCACCTAGAATAGCCGCTTATAGGTGCTTGCACACCATCAACAGGAGAGTAATCACATCATGAGCAGCATCGAAGAACGGGTCCAGAAGATCATCGTTGAGCAACTGGGCGTTAAACCGGAAGACGTTAAGCCCGCCGCCAACTTCGTCGAAGACCTGGGTGCCGATTCACTGGACACCGTTGAGTTGGTAATGGCCCTCGAGGAAGAGTTCGAGACCGAAATTCCGGACGAAGAGGCTGAAAAGATCAGCACCGTTCAAGCTGCCGTGGATTACATCAAGTCGCACAGCTGATTCGGTCGCAGCCAACGCAAAGTCAGTAAAAAACCGCAGGCTCTCCGGGCTTGCGGTTTTTTTTGGGAGAAGAGCAGGTGACACGACGTCGAGTAGTGGTAACCGGTTTGGGTATGTTGAGCCCCCTGGGCACCGACGTAGCCAGTACCTGGGAAGGCATTTTGGCCGGTCGCAGCGGTATCCGTCAGATCGACCATTTCGACACGGAGAACTTCTCCACCAAGTTCGCCGGGCTGGTTCCGGACTTTGCCATGGACGACTATTTGTCCGGCAAGGAAGCGCGCAAGATGGATGTCTTCGTGCAATATGGCATGGTGGCGGCGATTCAGGCGCTCCGTGACGCCGGGCTGGAGATGGACCGGGAAAACGGTGAGCGCGTCGGCGTGGCCATCGGTTCCGGCATCGGCGGGCTGACCAATATCGAGGAAAACCATCGCAAGCTGACGGAATCCGGCCCGCGCAAGCTGTCGCCGTTTTTCGTACCCAGCACCATCATCAATATGATCGCCGGCAATCTGGCCATCATGTACGGTTTCAAAGGCCCCAATTTCGCCACCGTGACGGCTTGCACCACCGGCACTCATAACATCGGTTTCGCCGCCCAGCAGATCCAACTGGGTACCGCCGACGTGATGATCGCCGGCGGCGCTGAGAAGGGCTCCACGCCGCTGGGGATGGGCGGTTTCGCCGCCGCCCGGGCGCTGTCCACCCGCAACGACGATCCCGGTGCCGCCAGCCGGCCCTGGGACCGGGACCGTGACGGCTTCGTGCTGGCCGACGGTGCCGGCGCCGTGGTACTGGAGGAATACGAGCGCGCCAAGGCCCGTGGCGCCACCATTTACGGTGAGCTGATCGGCTACGGTATGAGCGACGACGCCTACCACATGACGGCGCCCTCCGAGGACGGTGCCGGCGCCGCTCTGGCGATGGGCAACGCGATCCGCGATGCCGGCATCGACCCGGCGCGGGTGGGCTATGTGAACGCCCACGCCACCTCCACCAAGGTGGGTGATCTGATTGAGATCCATGCGGTGAAAAAAGTGTTTGGCGACCACGCCGGCAAATTGGCGATGAGTTCCACCAAATCGATGATCGGCCATTTGCTCGGCGCCGCTGGTGCCGTGGAGGCGATCTTCACTTTGCTGGCGATGCGCGATTCGGTGGCGCCGCCGACCATCAACCTGGACAACCCGGACGAGGGTTGCGACCTGGATCTGGTGGCCAATCAGGCCCAGGAGCGCACCATCGACGTGGCGCTGTCCAACTCCTTCGGGTTCGGCGGCACCAACGGGTCGCTGCTGTTCCGCAAGGTGTGAGCGGCACGCTCCCGATCACTGACCGGGGCCTCGCCTATGGCGACGGCCTGTTCGAAACGTTGCGTGTCACCGGGTCCGGTGACACGCCCCTCTGGGCTCGCCACCGGGCCCGTATGCTGGCGGGCGCCGCCCGCTTGGGTATTCCCGTGACCGCTTCCGCGCTGGACCGCTGCCTGGCTGATACTCTGGCCACTGGCCGCGGGCCGGATGTGGTCAAGTTGATTCTCACTCGTGGTTCCGGCGGTCGCGGTTATCTGCCGCCCGCGAACCCGACCCCCACTCTTATCGGGCAGCGTGCGCCACTGCCGGCCTGGTCGCCGGTGTTACGCCAGGAAGGTATTGAGGCGGGCCTGTGCGGTGACCCCCTGGAGCGGGACCCGTTGGCGGGTCTGAAACATCTCAACCGGCTGCCGCAGGTGCGGGCGCGCATGGAAGTGGCGCGGCAGGGCTGGCAGGAAGGGCTGTTGCTGGATCGGCGCGGTCATCCGCTCGAGGCCACCGCCATGAATCTGTTCGCGCTGTTCGGTGATACCCTTTGGACGCCGCCCCTGGATACCGCCGGGGTGGCCGGCGTCGGTCGTGACTGGCTGCTGGCGTGGGCCCGTGCACAGGGCCGTCCGGTGCAGGTTCGGTTGCGTCCGCTGTCACATCTGCGCACCGCCGCCAGCGTTTTTCTGATTAACAGTGTTGTCGGTGTGCTGCCGGTGCGTAAACTGGCTCAGTGGGTCTGGCCGGTCACCGCGCCGGTGCGACAATTCCAAAAAGACTTCGAGGTCCTTTTTTCATAGATGCGCCGAAAAATACGAATGTTCGGGTTGCTGTTGTTGATGGTGCTGATCGGCATCCCCCTGGGCGGCTTTTGGGTCAGTGGTTATTTGCACCGACCATTACCGTTGCAGGAACCGGTGCTGGTGGAAGTGGCGCCCGGTTCCTCGTTCAGTCGACTGTTATCTCAGATGCGTGCCGACGAGCTGCTCGGCGACCGGCACGAGGCGCGTTTGCGTCGCTGGTCGGCGCGCCTCTACAGCGCCTTCACCGGTGTCGACGCTCGCTTGCACGTGGGTGAATACCAGCTTGATCCCGGTGATTCCCTGCTGACGCTGCTGGAAAAAATCGACCGGGGCGAGGTGCTGCAGCGTAGCGTGACCCTGGTGGAAGGCTGGAACTTCCGCGAGTGGCGTGCTCGTTTGGGCGGCCTCGAAGGCATCGAACACACGCTGGTGGACCTGGAAGGCGAAGCGGTGATGGCCCGGCTGGGTATGCCCGAAACGCATCCGGAGGGTTGGTTCGCGCCGGAAACCTATTTCTACACCCGCGGCACCAGCGATGTGGATTTGCTGCGTCGCGCTCTACAACGCCAGCAGCGCATCCTCGACCAGGCCTGGGCGGAGCGGGACGAAGACTTGCCCTACGACACGCCCTATGAAGCGCTGATCATGGCTTCCATCGTCGAGAAAGAAACCGCGGTCCCCAAGGAGCGTGGGCGCATCGCCGGGGTGTTCATCAACCGCCTCCGCAAAGGTATGAGGCTGCAGACCGATCCCACCGTGATTTACGGCATGGGCACCGAATACGATGGCAATATCCGGCGCTCGGATTTGCGCCGCCATAGCGCCTATAACACCTATGTGATCAGTGGCTTACCACCAACGCCGATCGCCATGCCCAGCCGTGAATCCATCCTCGCTGCGGTCAGCCCGGCGCCCACCGAAGACATCTTCTTCGTTGCCCGTGGCGACGGCAGCCATCAGTTTTCCCGCACCCTGGCGGAACACCAGCGCGCGGTGCGCGAGTATCAACTCAAGCGCCGCCAGGACTATCGGTCCCGCCCGGAGCCGCAACCATGAGCGGCCGCTTTATTACCCTGGAAGGCGGGGAGGGCGCCGGTAAAAGCTCTAATCTTGCCTGGCTCGCCGAGCGCCTGCGCGAAGCCGGGGTCACCGTGACCCTGACGCGGGAGCCGGGTGGCACCGAACTGACCGAACGTATTCGTCAGGTATTGTTGGACCCGGGCTCGGAGACCATGGACGACACCACCGAGCTGTTGTTGGTGTTCGCCGCCCGGGCACAGCACTTGGCGGCGCTGATCCGCCCGGCGCTGGAACGTGGGGAGTGGGTACTCTGTGACCGTTTCATGGATGCCACCTGGGCCTACCAGGGCGCCGGCCGCGGCCTTGACGAGAGCCGCATTGCCGCCCTGCAGAGCCTGGTACTGGAAGGCCTGGTCCCGCACCGCACTGTGTTGTTCGACGTGCCGGTGGCGGAAGGTCTGGCGCGGGCCGGCAAAAGATCCCGGCCGGACCGTATCGAGCGTGAGCAGGTGGCCTTTTTCGAACGGGTGCGCCAGTGCTACCTTGAGCGCGCCGCCGCCGAGCCCGAACGGTTCCGGGTGGTGGACGCCGGCGTATCACTGGATCAGGTGCGCGCCCAGCTCGAACAACACCTTGAGGAGATGTTGCAGTGGCGGTGAAGGCTCCGATTCAGGTGCCCTGTCCCTGGCACCGGGAAGAGATGCAACGGTTGCTGGAGCAGCACGCCCAGGGGCGCCTGCCGCACGCACTGTTACTTGCCGGTGCCGCCGGCAGCGGTAAGTTCCGGCTTGCCCAGTCGCTGGCCCAGGCGCTGCTGTGTGAGCGTCCCAGTGGCGGCTTGGCCTGCGGGGACTGCCACGGCTGCCATCTGAGCGCCGCCGGTACCCATCCGGACGCGCACACCCTGGTGCCCGAGGGCGGCAGCAAAGGCATCAAGATCGATCAGGTGCGCCGGCTGGTGGAGTTCGGCACCCGGACCGCCCAGTACAACGGCGCCCGGGTGGCGTTGATCGCGCCCGCCGAGGCGCTCAATCGCAACGCCCAGAACGCCCTGCTCAAGACCTTGGAAGAGCCCGGCGGTGGGCTGGTGCTGGTGCTGGTCAGTCACCAGCCGAGCCTGCTGCTGCCGACCCTGCGCAGCCGCTGCCAGCAGCGCCATTTACCGTTGCCGGAGCCGCGCCAGGCGCTGGAGTGGCTGATCCCCCAAGCCGGTGAGAAAGAAGCCCCGGCGCTGCTGGCCGCCGCCCAGGGGGCGCCGTTGCGGGCGCTAGAACTGCAGGAGGCGGATTGGTTCGCGGCCCGGGAGCGTTTGGCCGGGCAGTTGCTGTCGGTGGCCCAGGGGCGTTTGTCGCCGGCCCAGGGCGGCCAGGCACTGGCGGCCTACGACCCGCGTGTGATGGCCGGCGTCTTGTACGGCTGGCTGGCGCGCGCGTCGGTGTTGGCCGCATTGGGCGAGCGGGGCGAGGACGACGATGCCAACGGTGTTCAGGACCCGCAGGTGGAGCCGGTACTACGGCGCCTGGCGGCCCAGATTCCCCCGGCGCGGCTGTTGCGCGCCGCCCAGCGTGTCATGGAAGGGCGCCGCCAGTTGCTGGCCGGGGCCAACCCCAATAAAGAACTGCTGATGGAGCAATGGCTGCTGGTTTTGGTTGGCGTTGACGCTGTCGCCGGTGGCTTCTAATCTGCTGTGATTATTCCAATAATGCTAGGGAGTTGTTCAGAGGCTCCCAGGGTTTGTCAGGGGGAGCGATAGAATGAAAATGCCCGGAGGCCGCAGTGGCATTCTGTCATTGAGTATCAAGGACAAAGCGGCGCTGTATTCCGCTTATATGCCCTTCGTCACCAACGGCGGCCTGTTCGTCGCCACCGATAAGAACTATAAACTGGGCGAGGAAATCTTCCTGCTGCTCAATATCATGGATGAACCCGAGAAAATCCCGGTGGCCGGTAAAGTGGTGTGGGTCACCCCCCAGGGCGCCCAGGGAAACCGCAGTGCCGGCATCGGTGTGCAGTTCTCCGATCAGGACGATACCGCCCGCCGCACCATCGAGAATCACCTGGCCGGTTCCCTGCAATCGGATCGTCCGACGCACACGATGTAGCGTTTGCCGTCGCTCCCCGCTACCCTTGCGGTTTTCCCGCTGCCAGCGATAGGAGCCGACCTTTTGATGTCCGACGCCGCTGCTGTTGATCGTCCCGATCTGGTGGATTCCCACTGCCACCTGGACCGTCTCAACCTGGACGCCTACGACGGTGACTTCGACGCCTTGATGGCCGCCACCCGTGCCGACGGTATCAGCCATATGCTGTGTATCGGTGTCGATCTGGAAACCTTTCCCCGGGTGCGTGCCTTGGCCGAAACCCACCCGGACGTGCACGCCACCGTGGGCGTTCATCCCCTGTACAAGGATTCCCGGGAGCCGGATGCCGACGAACTGGTGCGCTTGGCCGATCACCCTCGCGTAGTGGCGATCGGTGAGACCGGCCTGGACTATTTCTACGCCAAGGAGCAACGGGACTGGCAGCGCGACCGTTTTATCGAGCATATCCGCGCCGCCCGGCGCACCGGGTTACCACTGATTATCCATACCCGGGGCGCCAAGGATGACACTCTGGCGTTACTGCGTGAGCACGGCGACGGGCAGGTGCGCGGCGTGCTGCATTGCTTTACCGAAGACCTGGATATGGCTGAACAGGCCATGACTCTGGGCTTTTATATTTCCATCTCCGGGATTGTCACCTTCCGCAACGCGGAGGCGCTGCGCGACACCGTGCGGCAGGTGCCACTGGACCGGCTGTTGATCGAAACCGATTCCCCCTGGCTGGCGCCGGTGCCGTATCGCGGCAAACCCAACGAGCCCCGTTATGTCGCCCAGGTCGCGGAATGCGTGGCGGAGCTGAAAGCGATTCCGGTGACCGAGCTGGCGGCGCGCACCCGGGATAACTTCTACACCCTATTCAGCAAGGCGATGCCATGAACGACGTGATTATCTGGTTGCTCACCGGCGCGTTGTCGGCGGCACTGACGGCACTTATCGCGCTGTTGGTGGCGCGTGGCGCTCTCAATCGCCTGCGTGGCGAACGCGATCAAGCCCGTCAGCGGCTGGCGACACTGGAGCAAGAGCAGCAGCGGCAACAGCAACAGGCCGACCAGCGGCAATCGGGCCTTGAACAGCGGCTGCGCGAAAGTGAACAGAACGCGGCCCGGGCCAGCGCGGATAACGCGCGCCTGGAGGAACGACTGACCGGCCAACAGGACAAACTGACGTTTCTGGAAAACAGCCGCCAACAGTTACGCCAGGAATTCGAAAACCTGTCCGCGAAAATTTTTGAGCAACGCAGCAAGCAGTTCGAAGAAAAAAATCGCGAAGGCCTGGACGGTCTGCTGCAGCCTTTTCGTGAACAGTTATCGGAATTCCGGCGCCGCGTGGATCAGATCCACGGCGATGACGCCCGTGCCCAGGCAGCGCTCACCGAGCAGCTACAGCACCTGAAAGGTCTCAACCAGCAGATGCACCAGGATGCTCGCAATCTCACCGAGGCGCTCAAGGGCCAGGTGAAAACCCAGGGCAACTGGGGCGAAATGATTCTCGAACGAGTGTTGGAAAGCTCCGGCCTTACCAAAGGCCGCGAGTACGACACTCAGGTGGCATTGAAAGGGGAAAGCGGCGAGCGGCGCTTGCCGGATGCCATCGTGCATTTGCCCGAGGGCAAGGACGTGGTGATCGACGCCAAGGTCTCCCTGGTCGCCTATGAGCGCCTGGTTTCCGCGGAAGACGAAGAACAGCGGACCCAGGCCCGTGATCAGCATCTTCAGTCTCTGCGGGCGCACATCAAAGGTCTCGACGCGAAGAATTACAGCGGGCTGGAGGGTGTCCGCAGTCTCGATTTCGTATTGCTGTTTATTCCCGTGGAAGGCGCTTTCATGACCGCCATGGAATCAGACCCCGGCCTCTACACCGAGGCTTACGAACGCAACATCGTGTTGGTCAGCCCGACCACGCTGCTGGTCACCTTGCGCACCATCCAGAATATCTGGCGCTATGAGTATCAGAACCGCAATGCGCTCAATATCGCCAGCCGGGCGGGTCTGATCTGCGATCAGATTTCCCGTGTTGAAGAGTCCCTTAACGACGTCGGGGATAAAATAGGCAAGGCCCATGATGCCTGGGACACGGCCTACAACCGACTCACGCGAGGCAAAGGCAACTTGCTCGGGCAGGCGCATAAGCTGCGTGACCTGGGTGCCAAGGCCCGCCGACAGTTGCCGGCGCCTGAGGACGAGGATATTGGAGAAAGCGCTGATCCTTCCGTCGATGAAGACTAGCAAGAGGATGTCGATTGAGGGCTGGCCTGCTTTACATCGCTAGTTGTTTAAATGAAGTGGTTAAGTTGGATGCTCGGATGGAATGTTCAAGTATAGAAACGGCCGCTCAGGAAAAAGGCAAAAAACAATCCTAGCCAAACCAAAATCAAGAACGAGACGTATACCCCCGCCGCTGTGAGTCGCGCGTCGAACCTCGCCGGTTGTCGCCGGTCGGCGGAATCTAACATCATCGCCCCCAGGGCCAGCGCGCCGAGAAGGACCAGCAGGGTATGTAAGGTGGAAAGCGCGAAGTGAAAATTGAAGAACAACAGGGCATCGTGCGGAGAGGGACCGCCGAAGGTGAAGGGCCGGTCGCCGAAACTGACCAGGCCGGCCTGATAGGCCCGGTAATACCCGTGTAGCCTCGCCGTGATATATCCCATCAGCGCCAGCAGAGCGATACCTAGACAGCCGCTGATAGGGCCTTGCTGGTGTCGCTTGTGCGCCAGCATGGCCCGTGCCACGGCCAGGCCGGCGGCCAGCAGCAGCCCACCATTGACCGCCACCGGTACTGCGGACCGTGCTTCGGCCGCGCTGGCGAACGATGCCTGGAACTGATTGAAAGTGAGCGCAAAGGCCAGGAACAGGCCAATGAAAACCGAAGAGGTGCCCAGCAGAAAAACCCAAAGCCCCAGCAAGGGCGGCGCCAAATGCCGGTCCAGCACCGTCGACTGGTGCGTGATGATCACCGTGTTGGCCAGAACAGGTTGCTTCCGGGGCATGCCGTGGGGCCCTCTTCGTTTCCACCAGTATCCGACTCCTGCCGGGATTGTGCCACCTCGGCTCACAAGTCCCGGTTCCAGCAGCGCAGCGCCCGGCATGTCCGCAGGAAGCGGCCGGCGTCGGCGGGTTTGTCCAGTGGTACCACGCCCTCGGTGCCGGCGCTGTCCGGACCGGACAGTCCCAGTAAAGCCACCGACTCTTCGGTGAAGCCGATGAATTTCTTGTGGGCCAGGGCGTCGCTGACGAAGTCCCGTGCCGGCGGCATGGCCGCCAGTTCACGGGCGCCTTGTTCGGATACCACCAAGGCCACCGCGTCGAACACCACCGAAGGGCCCCCGTCGATTTTTTCGTCCGCTTCCAGCCAACTGCCGTCGCTGGTTTTCACTCCGCCGACCGAGGCGGCCACGTAAGCGAGCTTGGCGCCTTCCTTCTTCGCTGCTTTCTCCAGCGCCGTAAGTAGCGCTGCGTCGGCGCCGTCGCTGACCAGTACGCCGAGTTTGCGACCGGAGAAGGTGTCCGGCTGATTGCCCAGAATGCTCAGTGCCGGTGACGGTTTAAGTGTCTCGCGAGTGGGTTGAGCCGCGTCGGCGGGGCGCGGGAGCGGGCTGATTCGCAGGCCCTTGGCGACGCCCTTGGCCAAGCCCTCATCAATGTTGCGCAGGTGGGACACCATCCGTTTGCGAATCGCCAGGGTTTCCACCTTGCTCAATTCGAAAGTGAGGGCGTCGGCGATATGCTCCTGCTCCACGTCCGTTTGGCTGATGTAGAACTGGCGTGCCTGGCTGTAATGGTCGGCGAAGCTCTCCGGACGCAGCCGCTCTTTGGTGCCGGCTTCCTCGGCGGGGAAGCTCTGAAAGCCCCGTTGCGGGTTCTCGCGCGGGCCGCCCTCGGCGCCCCCCCAGGAATTGGGTTCGTAGTTGGCCCGGCCGGAGGGATTCTCCATCGCCATGTGGCCGTCCTGCTGCAAGGTGTGGAACGGACACTTGGGCGCGTTAATCGGGATATGCGTGAAGTTGGGGCCGCCCAGGCGTTTCAGTTGGGTGTCCAGATAGGAGAAGTTGCGGCCCTGCAGCAGCGGATCATTGGTGAAATCAATGCCGGGCACGATGTTCTGTGTGCAGAACGCTACTTGCTCGGTTTCGGCGAAGAAATTATCCACGTTGCGGTCCAGAACCAAGCGGCCAACCGGCGTTACCGGCACCTCTTCCTCGGGGATAATCTTGGTGGGGTCGAGCACATCGAAATCGAATTTTTGCGCGAATTTCTCGTCGAAGATCTGTAGGCCCAGTTCCCATTCAGGGTAGTCGCCGGCCTCGATCGCGCCCCACATGTCGCGACGATGGAAGTCCGGGTCCGCACCGTTGATCTTCAAGGCTTCGTTCCAAACCACGGATTGCATGCCCTGCTTGGGCTTCCAATGGAACTTCACATAGGTGGATTTACCCTTAGCATTGACCATGCGGAAGCTGTGGACGCCGAAGCCCTCCATGAACCGCAGTGACCTGGGAATGGTCCGGTCGGACATGATCCACATCACCATGTTCATGCTTTCCGGGGTCAAAGAAATGAAATCCCAGAAATTGTCGTGGGCGGTTTGCGCTTGTGGGAAGCCACGGTCCGGTTCCTGCTTAGCGGCATGGATTAAGTCCGGAAATTTCACCGCGTCCTGGATAAAGAACACCGGAATGTTGTTGCCGACGATGTCCCAGTTGCCTTCTTCGGTGTACAGCTTGACCGCGAAGCCGCGCACGTCCCGGGCCAGATCGCCGGAGCCCTTATTGCCGGCGACGGTGGAAAAGCGTACGAACGCCGGGGTGCGCTGGCCTTTTTTCTGGAAAAGGCCCGCACGGGTGAGTTTGTCCAGTGGCGCGTAATTTTCGAAGAAGCCATGGGCGGCGAAGCCGCGTGCGTGGACCACGCGTTCGGGGATGCGCTCATGGTCGAAGTGGAACAACTTCTCGCGGAAATGAAAGTCCTCGAGTGCTGCCGGGCCTCGTTCTCCAATGCTCAGTGTGTTCTGGTCGTCGGCTATCGGAACACCCTGTTTGGTGGTCAGGGTGGGCACTTCTCCGCCGGCGGTCTGGTGGGTTTCGCCGCCGTTTCCTTTAAACGTTTTCCGGTCGCTTTTGGCTACCTTCTTGGCCATGTTGCCTCCTGGTCGGTTTATATCTCCGTGATTGACTCCCGGTGGCTTTCAAGACTAGGCCCGTGAACGGAGACTTCACAATACGATCACGGCACCAGGACGGCGCCGCGGCGTCGGCCGGTTTCTTTAGATATTTCTGAAAAACTATTTGTAACTACGTATCAATTCCCGTGAGAAATAAAAACGGTGGTTTATCCGGGCGGAAGTAAGAAGAACGTGCCGTTACACACACTATTAGGGGGGATACTTTGGTATGACCTGGGGGGAACGTAAAAACATAGAAAAACCGTAAAACTCCCCTCGCATTTCCGTTCTAAAGCGACGCTTTCGCTTTAAAAACCTGTCCATCAATGACTAGGATGTGACAGTCTGATCATCCATTGACGACACATCGTGCTTGTCGGACGCACGATCATTTCAAGGAGAGAGTTCCTATGCGCAATCGACATCTAATGCTCGCCCTGTTGGCCGGTACTCTGGCCGGAGCCGCCCAGGCGGGCACCATCACCATGCACGAGGTCAGCGATGAAGGCCCGGGCGACAGTATTGGCACGGTGACGGTCACCGAAAGTGAATACGGCTTGGTGTTCACTCCGGATCTGAAAGACCTGGACGAAGGCGTTCACGGTTTCCACGTGCACCAGAACCCGTCCTGTCAGCCCGGTGAGAAGAAGGGCGAGACGGTGCCGGCACTGGCCGCTGGCGGCCACTTTGATCCGGAGGGCAGCGGCCACCACGGTACGCCCTGGGGTGATGGCCATCTCGGCGATCTCCCGGCGCTGTATGTGAATGATGACGGCGAGGCGACTCTGCCGGTTCTGGCTCCTCGTCTTGAAATGAGCGATCTGAAGGGCCGCGCGGTGATGATTCACGGTGGTGGGGATAACTACAGTGACCAGCCCAAGGCGCTGGGCGGCGGTGGCCCCCGCATGGCTTGTGGTGTGGTGCCGGATTGAGTCTCTGACTCGCATCGCGACCCTTTTTTACCAAGCAAGATCCAAGACACCGGGCTTAGCCCGGTGTTTTTTTGTGCGGAGAGGCACAATCTTCTTATGAGGTGAGTCACAAATAAGAATGATATCGTAGTGATATCATCTTATTAGATAGCAATAACGTATTATCCTGACCTACCATCTCGCCGGGTACGAACTTCATACTAGGCGGGTCGGGCTATGCGTAATCTAATTCTCTTATTCCTCGCGGTGGCAGTACTGCTTCCCACCGCGGCGTCGGCCACCGGCGAGGTCATGACGCCACGTATCATCGGCGGCGATCCGGTGCCCTCCGCGCGCAGTTGGATGGCGGAGATTGAAGTCGGCGGCGCCAGTTATGGTTACACCCGGTGTGGGGGGGCTCTGGTGGCGCCCCGCTGGGTGCTCACTGCCGCTCACTGCGTGGAGGGTTATCAGGCCGGCAAGCTGTACGTTTCCCTGGGGCATTTGAATCGTCAGGAGCAGGCCCCGGAACGCTTGGCGGTGCGCTCGGTGCGGGTTCACGAGCATTACCGCAGCGGTGTTTACCACAATGATCTGGCGCTGTTGGAATTGAACGGTGCTTCCCGGCAGGCGCCGCTGGACCTGGCCAAGGCCGACGAGATGCGTGCGCTGCGTGGCGGCTCCTCCGACGAGGCATTGACCGCGCTGGGTTGGGGGCAGACCGAGACCAGCAGTATGTCCGACACGCTGCAGCAGGCGGGCCTGGATTATGTGTCACCGCGGCAATGTTCGGGTTACTGGAACAACCTGATCAGCGGTCAGATCTGCGCTGCCGAGAAAAACCCGGTCGGCGGCACCGATCAGGACACCTGCCGGGGCGACAGCGGTGGCCCGCTGATCTTCCAGAAAGACGGCCGCACCTGGCTGGTCGGTGTGACCAGCTACGGCACCGAGCGGTGCGCCTCCGGCGTGCCGGCGGTGTATACCCGGGTGAGTGCTTATCTGGGTTGGATAGAAAGCACCTCCGCCGGTGCCATGGTTGATCTGCACAGCGAATCCGAAGGGGAAGCGCTGTACACAGGGCCTGGCCAGGCGCTGTCCATGGATACCCGGGTCAGCAATCTCAGCCTGGTCAACAACGCCCGGCAAGTGGGTGTCAGAGTGCACCATAAAGCAGGGCTGCGAGTCAGCGCGAATGATCTGCAATGCAAACGATATGACGGTTATACCGATTGTCTGGGTGGCGCGATGCTGAACATCGGAGCGATCAGCAGTAGCCATCGACTATGGTTGATTCCCACCCATGGCAGCACCTTTACCGATCAGGTCACCGTCACCCCGATCAGCGACAGCCACGATTATTACAGTGCGGACAGCGAGCAGTTTTCACCGGTGTTCAGTGATGTGCCGGACCTCAAACTGGAAGCCACCGCCACCCGTGCCGGCGAAACCGTGTCGGTGCGCGCGGAGATACGGAATCAGGCCGATCACCGTGATGCCCACAATGCCTGGGCCAGCTTCCAGGTACCCCAGGGGTGGACCCACCAAAGCCTTCCCGAGGGCTGCACCGACACCCAGCCGGTGCGGTGTGACCTGGGTGATCTGGGTCGCGGTGAAAGCCGCTTTCTGACCCTGGCGTTGACCGGCGATGGCAGTGGTCGGGTATTCCTGGACGCGGGCGCGTCGAACGGGGATTTCCCCTCCGGGGATACCCGGGCGTTCGTGACCCCTTCGGCCGCCGGTCAGGAAAGCAACCGGGGCAGTGACAGCGGCGGCTCCGGCGGCGGTGGTGGTGGCGGTGCGGGCGGCTGGTGGTGGTTGAGCCTGTTGTCGCTGGGCGGCCTGGCGCGCCGCTCCACCGTGCAAAAGAATCAGCCGTCCACTACCGATAGATGATGCTTGCGCTGCTCCGGCGCCAAGGCGCCGGCGTTGCCTTTCCAGGGCAGGGCGCCGAAGCCGGAGGGAACGGTATCAAGCAGGTAGGGCGCTTTGATCACATCGAAATACGGGGAATGATCGAAATCGGCGGCGTGGAAGACGCGCGGCTGCAAGCGTAACAGGCGGGTGCCGGCGTCGCCGGGCTCTTTCACCAGCGGGTGGACTGGAAACTGAATGAACGCGAACGCTTCCCCCACGGCGGTGCCGCTGATTGCCCGCAACAGGTCGTTGGCCCAGCGGTTGAGCAAACGCCGCCGCGCCCGCCGCCGCAGGGTGCGCCAGGGCAGTAGCCAGAGTAGTGCCAGGGTGCTCCAGGTGTGCTGGGTGCCGGTGCCCACCCGGCTGATCGCGAAGCGCAGAGCGTCCTGACACTCCGGTTCGGACAAATGCTGGGCGCGGCAGACGCGCAGGTGCAGATCATGCAGGCTGGCCAGATCCCGGATGCACAGCCCTCGCTCCAGATTGGCATCCAGCACCAGTTGGGTGTCGGGTTGGCAAGGCAGGTAGTCCGCCAGCAGGGAGCGCAGCGTTGGGTCGGCCACCTCGTGGGGCCGGCCTATATACAGTAGGGCGCGGGAGAAACGGCTTCCGGTCAGCACTTTCAGGCGCCGGTCCAGAGGGCTGTCGCCATCCACCAGCAGCACATCGCAGGGCCGTAATTGCGCGCGCTGGCTTTCCAGGTCGCCAAGCGGCCAGTCGGTATGTTCCGGCTGCCGCTGCAGGCGCTCGCAGAGCCATTGATAGAGTCGCTGGGAATTCATGGCGTGATCCTACAGTAGCGCCACGGCGCGATCCATGACCGAATAGTCGGTATAGAAGTGCGGTGAAAAACGCACACCGCCACCCCTTTCCGCGCACACCACTCCGCCGGCCTGCAGGCGGGCGCGGGTATCCGCCGGGGCTTCGTCCGGCAGCCGGAAGGTGACGATGCCGGCTCGCCGTTCCGCCTGGTCCGGACTGAGCAGTTCGGCACCGCGCCCATGCAACACCCGGTGCAAGTGGGAAACCCTTTCCGCCAGAGCCGTCTCCACCGCTGCCATGCCCACCTCCTGAAGCAGCGACAGGGAGGCGTCCAGCGCGTGGGCGCCGAGCATGTTGGGGCTGCCGCATTCGAAGCGGCGGGCGTCATCCGCCACCCGCCAGCCGGTTTGGTTGTAGTCGCCGGCATTGGCGATCATATGCCAGCCGAACTGGCGCAACCGCAGCCGCTCGCGTACCGCCGGTCGGCAGTAGAACAGGGCCAGGCCTTCCGGGCCGAGCATCCATTTATGCCCATCGGCGACCACGAAGTCCGCATAGACGGTGTCAGCGTCGAAGCCCACCGCGCCCAGACTCTGGATCGCATCCACGCAGAACAGCACACCGCTGTCCCGGCAAGCCCGCCCGATGGGGGCCAGCGCCAGGCGGATGCCGCTGCCGTACTGCACCGAGGACAACGACACCAGCCGGGTGCGTTCGCCGATGTTGTCGATCACCCGCTGTTCAGCGTCCGGGCCGCTCACGTCCACTTCCACCACGTCCACGCCCTGGTCGGCAAGCGCCTGCCAGGGAATGCGGTTGGAGGGGAATTCCTGATCGCTGATCACCACTTGATCACCGGGACGCCAGTCCAGGCCCTGGGCAATCACGGACAGGCCTTCGGAGGTGTTTTTGAGTAACGCGACGTCCGCCGCGTCGGCATTGATCAGCCAGCCCAGGCGCTCGCGCAGACGTTGTTCCACGCGCGCCCAGTCGGGGTAGTCCCGGGCGCCCAGATGGATGTTCTGATCGGCGAAGGCGGCCACCGCGTCACGGGTACGGCGGGGCCAAGGGGCCACGGCGGCGTGGTTGAGGTACAGCACGTCGTCGCGCAACGGAAATTCCGTTTTCAGGTCCACCATTGCAAGCGCTCCTTAAGGATTCAAAGTTGATTGTAACCGCCCGGGAGGTGACGTGCAGGGCCGGTGGTTATGGTAGTGTAGTCGGGGCCGGGGAAATCCGCCGTGGTTCGCGGTTGACGAGGAGATATAGATGGGTGACTTGGAAAAAGCCACGCGCAAGGCACAGGAATTCCGACAGCGCGAGCAGGAAATTCTGGATGCCGCGTTGGCTCTGTTTCTGGAGCAGGGGGAAGACCGTGTCACGGTGGAGAACATCGCCGACCGGGTGGGGATCGGCAAGGGCACCATCTACAAGCATTTTGAAACCAAGAACCAGATTTATCTGCTGCTGATGCTCCGCTACGAAGAGGATCTGGCGGCGCTGTTCCAGGACATTTCCGAATCCGACGACAAGGAAACCCTGGCGCGGGAATATTTCCGCTTCCGTATCAGTGATCCGGCCCGTTACCAGTTGTTCGACCGGCTGGAGAACAAAGTGATCAAGGATCATGCGGTGCCGGAACTGGTGGACAAGCTGCACCGAATTCGCGAAGCCAATTTCGAAAAGCTCAATCACATCGTCGAAGCGCGGATTCAGGAAGGCTCCCTGGAGCAAGTACCCGCCATTTATCATATCTGTTCCGCCTGGGCCCTGGCCCATGGGGCCGTTGCCTTGATGCAGTCGCCGTTTTATCAACGGCTGATCGAGGACAAAGACGACTTCCTCGACTTCCTGATCGAGATCGGCATCCGTATGGGCAACAAGGGCCAGCGCGGTAAATAGGAATTCTTGATGAGTAAAGCCGACGAGTTACTGGCGCTGCTGGAAAAGGCGGACCAGGACGAACAAGGGCTGCCTCCGGTGCACAAATGGAATCCGGAGCGCCAGGACGATATCGACATGCGCATCGCCCGGGATGGCACCTGGTATTACCAGCAATCGCCGATTCAGCGGGACCGCATGGTGGCGTTGTTTTCCACCATTCTGCTGCGCGAGGGCGACGACTATTACCTGGTGACGCCGGTGGAGAAACTACGCATCACCGTGGATGACGCGCCCTTCGTTGCCACGGACGTGGAGCGGGTGACCGACGGCGACCGGGAGAAGCTGGTTTTCACCACCAATGTGGGCAGCCATGTGGTAGCCGGCGCGAAGCACCCGCTGCGAGTGGAAACCGATCCCGAGAGCGGCGAGCCGACCCCCTACCTGCACGTGCGCGATAATCTTGAAGCGCTGATCTCGCGTAATATTTTCTATCAACTGGTGGATTGGGCGCGCCGGGAAGAGCAGGGCGGCGACGCCCGTCTGGTTGTCGATTCCGACGGCGAAACGTTCGAACTCGGTACGCTTTAACAGGCTGCTGAAAAAAACCTTGCACGCTTCAGGCCATGCTGAGCATTCAGCAGCTTGTTAACCGGACTGCGGATCAGACCGCTCGCCAGGTCGGGGCAAGCCGGTGCCGCACTGTTTGCAGAAACGGGCGTCCGGATCGTGGTCATGGCGGTGGCAGTTCGGGCATTCCCGTTCGTAACGTCGCGTCATACTGGCCTTGGACATTTCCGCGGTGACGATGCCGGTGGGTACGGCGATGATCGCGTAGCCGGTGATCATCGCCAGCGACGCCACCGCCTGTCCCAGTGATGTCTGCGGTGAAATGTCGCCGTAGCCGACAGTGGTGACGGTGACGATGGCCCAGTAAATGCTGCGTGGGATACTGGTGAAACCGTTCGCCGGGCCCTCCACCACGTACATCAAACTGCCGAAGATAATAATCACCACCACCACGGAAAACATAAAGATGCCGATCTTACGGCGGGTACGCACCAGGGTGGCGCCCAGTTCGTTGGCCTCGCTCATCAGGTGGGCCAGCTTGAGCACCCGGAAGACGCGCAGCACCCGCAACGCGCGGATGGTGAGCAGATAATTAGCGCCGGGAAGAAACAGGCTCAAGTAGGTAGGGATCACCGAAAGCAAATCCACCACCCCGTAAAAACTGCGCGCATAGCGCAGCGGTCGGTCGCTCACCCACAGCCGGATCATGTATTCGGCGGTGAACAACAAGGTAAAGAACCACTCCGCGGCGTACAGCCAGGCCCCGTACTGCTGATGAATGGACTGCACGCTGTCGAGCATTACCGCCACCACGCTGGCGAGAATGGCGACAATCAGCAACTGGTCGAAGTATTGCCCGGCGGGAGTGTCGGTGCCGAAGATGATGTGGCGCCAGCGATCGCGAAGGGAGACGGGGTCCGAACTCATGAAACCTCGGGGTCGGGAAATGACGTGGGGGCTATTCTGGCTTGTCCGTGGCCCGTTGACCACTTAGTCTCTGGTTTCATAAACGAATAAAAACCGATTTACCATCCGTACCGCTTCAGGGGGGTTCATGGCGCGCTTGAAAGCGTTGTTCATTTCGTTGTATCCGCTCGCCTCCATATTTATCTGCGCCCATGCGTTGTGGCTCGCATGGCAGGACCGCCATTGGTTATGGGTCGGGCCGTTACTGGTCAACGTGCCGATTCTCGCCTTGCTCGCCTGGCTGGTCGGTCAGGGGCCGGCGCGCACCAGCCCCCACTTGCCGGCGGTGACCCTGTGCGCCTGGCTGGGCGCGGCGGTCACTTTGCTGGGAACGCTGTCATTAGGTGACCCCCGCTGGCTGGCCTGGCTGTATACCGGTCTTGGCCTGCTTGGTCTTTGCGCGTATTTGTTTTGGTACAGCCCGCTACAGAGGGACTCGGCGGACGGCCCCAGGCCCGGTCAATTACTACCGCCCCTGGCGTTCCGTGATCTGGAAGGGCGCCCGGTTTCCACCACGTCCCTGCATGGTGCCCCGGCAGTGCTGCTGTTTTTCCGTGGCAACTGGTGCCCGATATGCATGGCCCAGGTCCGCGAGTTAGCGCGTCGGCGCCCGCAACTGGAGCGGCGCGGCGCCCGCATTATTTTAGTCAGTGCCCAGCCCGGTGCGCGTACCGGGCGGTTGGCGGCACGGCTGGGCGTGCCGATGGAGTGGTGGATCGACCCGCAACTCGCGGCGGCCCGGCAATTGCGGATTCTCGACCCTGGCGGCACGCCATTGGGGCTGGAGTTGTTCGGGTACCCGTCGGACACGGTGTTGCCTACGGTACTGATCACCGATGCCCGGGGTGAAATCCGCTACGTGGACCTCGCCGATAACTACCGGGTGCGTCCCGAGCCGGCCACCTTTCTGCGCGTGCTGGACACGATGGTGCCGGTGCCGCGCTAGGTGCCTGGCCTGGTACGGTCGTCCTTTTAAACCCCTCCCCGGTAAACAAAGGTTTCCCGGCATCGCCGTGGATAACGATTCGATTACCGCCGCTACGCTTTATTACATACCCGCAACGGCGCGCATCTACATCGCTTTGCACACCCCTTCCATAGTCGCGATGTCAGCACCCATTTCGGGGGCACAACGACTAAGAAGTACATTAGGGAGGGGTAAACCTTGGATACCAACATCAAACAACTCATCGGCGGTGGCGTTTTGGCGCTGCTGCTGACCGCCTGCGGTGGCGGAAGCAGTGGCGGAGGCGCGGAAAGCGCCGGCAATTCGCCGACACCCTCGACTCGCGATCTGCCTGAAGAAATGGCGGCGGTGGTCGACCAATCCAACGCCTTCACCGAGGAGCTCTGCCCGGAGACTTCCGAAGGATCGGCGGGTACACCTATTGATCCCGAGCTTTGTGTACAGGAAAGCGAAGAGTCCGATGGCGGTGCCCCGGACCCCACTGACGTGGTAGCGCAATTCTGTCCCACGGCGGCGGCGTCTTTCGATCTGCAGGGCGCGTTCGATCCCGCGGCGTTCACCGAAGGCTTTGACGATCCCGCCGGTTTTCTCACCGATGGCCCGTTGTCTTTCCCGGTGGCCTGTCTGCAGGAGTCCGCCACTAACCTGGACGGTCTTCAAGACCTGATCGGCGGCAGCAACCCGATCACCGAGCAGCTTTGCCCGGTGGCCGCGATGGAGCCGTCCTTCGATCCGGCCACCTGTTTCGCGGAAGTGACCGGCGGTGCCAACGGTGGTCTGCCGGGCTTGCCCGGTGGCGGTGAAGGCGGTGAAGGCGGTGGCGGCGTGCCCGGTGCCGACCAGTTCCTCACCCAGTTCTGTCCGGATAGCGCCGGGGCCGGCGTCGGCCCGGAAACCCCGCTCAATTGTCTCAACGAAGCGAGCCGGGTTTACATCACTATTGTCGACATGATCACCAACCCCAACCCGGTCACCGAAGCGATCTGCCCGGAAGAAACCATGACCGGTCGCGTGGACCCGGTGGTGTGTTTCGAGGAAGCAGTGGGTGGCGGCGCTCCCAGCTTGCCCGGTCTGGGCGACCTGCCGGGTCTGCCCGGTTTGCCCGGTGGCGGCGACGGTGGTGACGGCGGCACGCCTGACGTACCCGGTCTGGATCAGTTGACCGATGCGCTGTCCGGCATCTGCCCCGACACCCTGGAAGCGGAAGTCGGCCCCACCACGCCGATCGACTGTCTGGCGGAAGCCGGCGGCAGCTTTGGCGGCTTCGAAGATCTGATCGGCGGCCTGGGCGGCAGCAATCCGCTCACCGAGGCACTGTGCCCCACCGCCGCGACGGCGGAAAGCTTTGATCCGGCGGCTTGCTTCACTGAAGCCACCCAGCAACTGCCCTCCGCACCGGGTGGCGGCACACCGCAGATCCCCGGTGTCGGCATGGCGCTGGAGCAAATCTGTCCGGTGGCCGCCGGTGAGGAAATCGGTCCCACCACGCCGTTCGACTGCCTGCTGGAACTGGGCGGCGGCTTCGGTGATCTGGAAGGCCTGCTTGGTGGTCTCGCCGGTGGTGATCTCGGTGGCAGCAACCCGCTCACCGAAGCACTGTGCCCGGTAACGTCCGAAGAAGGTCTGGACCCGGCAGCGTGCTTCATGGAAGCCCTGGAAGGTTTGCCCGGCGGCCTGCCGCTGCCCGGCGGTGACGGTGGCGACACCCCGGAAATTCCCGGTGCCGACCAACTGCTCGGCCAACTCTGTCCGGTGGCCGGTGCTGGCGAAGTAGGTCTCACTACCCCGATTGAGTGTCTCACCGAAGCCGGCCAGAACCTGGGCGATCTTCAGGACATGCTCGGTGGCCTGGGCGGCAGCAACCCGCTCACCGAAGCCGTTTGCCCGGTCGCCTCCGGCGCCGAGCAGCTTGATCCCGCGGCCTGCCTGACCGAAGCTCTGGGCGCTCTGCCCGGTGCCCCCGGCGGTGGTGACGGTGGTGGCGTTCCGGAAATTCCCGGTCTTAGTGACGGCCTGGCGCAGTTGTGCCCGGAAGCCGGTGCCGGTGAACTCGGGCCCACCACACCCATTGCGTGCCTCACCGAGGCAGGCCAGAACCTGGGCGGTCTGACCGACCTGCTGGGCGGCCTGGGCGGCAGCAACCCGCTCACCGAAGCGTTGTGCCCGGCGGCATCCACCGCCGAGCAATTGGATCCCGCCGCCTGCTTCACCGAAGCCCTGGGCAACCTGCCCGGCGCGCCCGGTGGCGACGGCGGTGGCGTACCGGAAATCCCCGGTCTCAGCGACGGCCTGGCACAGATCTGTCCGGTCGCTCTGGAAGGCGAAGTGGGGCCCACTACGCCTTTGGACTGCCTGATGGAAGCCGGCGGTAGCCTGGGTCAGCTCCAGGACCTGCTGGGCGGCCTCGGCGGCGGCCTGGGTGGCGGTGAAGACGGTGGCGAAGGTGGCGGCGATCCGGTCACCAGTCAACTGTGCCCGGAAGCGGGTGCCGGCGGTCTCAGCCCGACTCTGCCGATTGAGTGTCTGCTGGAAGCGGGCCAGAACCTGCCCGACCTGCTGACCGGTCTGCTCGGCGGTTTGGCTCCCTAAGGTACGATAACGGTTTGATCGGTGTCCCGCTGTTCGCGGCGGGTGCCGGTCCCCGAAAACCAAAAGCCCCGGCCAATTCAATGGCCGGGGCTTTTTTTGGTGTTGTGGTTCTCTCCAGCCGGGAACACAGACTCGCTCATCAGGTAGCGTCACCGCCACGGGTTATTGGCGGCGCCGAACCTTTCTATGAAACTATGTTTGTGGGAGCTTGCCTTGCAAGCGAAAGGCCGGCAAAGGTTGCCCCGCAGGATTCCAGAGACGCTGTTGGTGCTGCCGTTAGACAAGTCTCTGGATCCCGCCGGGTGGCTAAGAGCCACCCTTTCGCGGGCGGGGCCCGCTCCCACAAGCCCGCTCCCACAAACGTGGTTTGTGGAAATCGGCGCGGTAATTACTGGTTACGGCCGGGCAGGGTGTCGCGCACCTTGTCGGCCAGATCACGGATGCTCTGCTCGGTGGTATCCCAAGCGATGCAGCCGTCGGTCACCGACACCCCGTATTCCAGATCGTCCAGGTTATCCGGGATTTTCTGGTTGCCGGCATGGAGGTGGGATTCCACCATCAGGCCGACAATCGAGGTGTTGCCTTCCAGAATCTGGTTGCCGATGTTTTCCATCACCAGAGGCTGCAGGTTGGGGTCCTTGTTGGAGTTGGCGTGGGAGCAATCCACCATGATGTTGGTGGACACACCGGCCTTGTCCAGGGCGCTTTCCGCCAGCGCCACGGACACCGAATCGTAGTTGGGTTTACCGCCGCCGCCGCGCAGGACCACGTGGGCGTAAGGGTTGCCCTTGGTGGTGGTCAGTGCCACGCGGCCGTCCGGGTCAATGCCCAGGAAACGGTGCGGGTGCTTCACGCTGAGCATGGCATTGACCGCCACGTCCAGGCTACCGTCGGTACCGTTCTTGAAGCCCACCGGGCCGGACAAACCGGAAGACATCTCCCGGTGCGTTTGCGATTCGGTGGTGCGCGCGCCGATCGCTGACCAGGAAATCAGATCCTGCATGTATTGTGGCGTGGTCGGGTCGAGCGCTTCGGTCGCCGACGGCAGACCCAGTTCCGCCACATCCAGCAACAGTTTGCGGGCGATGTGCAGACCGTCCTCGACCTTGAAGGAGTCGTTCATATAGGGGTCGTTGATCAGGCCTTTCCAGCCCACGGTGGTACGTGGTTTCTCGAAATACACACGCAGCACCAGGAACAGGGCGTCGTCCACTTCCGCCGCCAGCTTCTTGAGTCGCTCGGCGTATTCCATGGCCGCTTTCGGGTCATGGATCGAACACGGGCCGATCACCACGAACAGACGCGGGTCCTTGCGGTCGAGAATGTCGCGGATCTGCTGCCGGCCGCGTACCACGGTTTCCAGGGCGCGCTCGCCCAGGGGCAGCTTTTCCTTGATGGCCCGGGGGGTGATTAACACCTCCTGGGATTCGATATTGAGATCGTCTACCTGTGTCTGGCTCATGATGTCTGAATATGCCTGTTATTACGGTACCAACGGATTTGGCAGTCTAGCGGAATAGCTGCGGTGAAGAAACGCCTCCACATACGCCGGCACCAGCTCCGTGGCGCGGCCGTGCCGGTGCTCATCAAAGGCGGTGATCTGTTCGGACGGCTCCAGGTTAAGCTCGGTGGTGTGGGCGCCGTTGGCTCGGGCCTCGGCGACGAAACCGGCGGCGGGGTAAACGTTGCCGCTGGTGCCGATGCTGATAAAGCGCTCGCAACCGGCCAGGGTGGCGTAGATACGATCCATGGCCAGCGGCATTTCGCCGAACCAAACCACATGGGGACGCAGGCAGCCGGCCATGCCGCACACGCTGCATTCCAGTGCCGGGCTCAGGTCCTGGTCGGCGGCGACCAGGGTATTGGTGCTCTGGCAGCGCGCTTTCAGCAGTTCGCCGTGCATGTGAATCACATTACGGCTGCCGGACCGTTCGTGCAGATCATCCACGTTCTGGGTGACTACCAGTACCTGGCCGGGAAGGGCGTGTTCCAGTTCCGCCAGGGCCCGGTGCGCGGCGTTGGGCTGGATCGCCGGATCACGCAATTGCTCACGGCGGTGGTTGTAAGACGTCTGCACGCCATGCGGGTCGCGTTGGAACGCTTCCGGGGTGGCCACGTCCTCGATGCGGTGGCTTTCCCATAGCCCGCCGGCGTCACGGAAGGTGTTAATACCGGATTCCGCCGAGATTCCGGCGCCGGTAAGTATTACAATCCTTTCCTGCATGGCTGCTGCCTCCGCTCATATTCTTGGTTACCGTGGAGTCTTATGGATACCATCATTTCAAGGCAGGAAACACTGTCCTTGCCGGCCCGGGGGGCTGTCAATTTACTGCATTTTCATCAGGGTATGGTGCTGTTGATCGGCGCCGACGCGGTGGGTCTGTATCGTGACCGGCGCGCGGTGGAAGACCCGCTGGCCAATGGCCTGGTCGGTTACGAGCCGATTCCGGAGGCGTTGCGCTGCGACTTCGAAGAACCGGACGGCTACGTAGTGGAACAGGTGTCCGGTTTCATCGGCCTGCGCTCCGGCGCGGCGATGTTCATCCGTCCGGACGGCGTGGCGCTGTATCCTTCCAGCCTGGATGCGCTGCACAACCGGGAGCGTTGTTGGCTGATTCCGTTCCCGCCCCTTAATGCCTAGGAACCGCCGGCCCTATTTTCGATGCGCCACCGGCACTTTATTCCGGATGCGCGACCGGCACTTTGTTTGGAGAGATTCATGGCAGAAGAAAGCACTCGTCTACGCCTGCGCCAGCTTACGTTGGAAGATTATCCGGCCCTGGCCCGGCTGATGGATCAGGTGTACCACGACATCGGCGGTGCTTGGCCGGAAGAAACCATCGCCACCTTGATCCGGCTGTTTCCAGAAGGTCAGTTGGCGATCGAGGACAACGGGATTCTGATCGCCACGGCGTTGACGGTGAAGGTCAGCTACGACCGTTTCTCCAATCCGCATCGCTACGAAGACCTGATCACCGACGACAAGGTGCGCTCGCACAGCCGCAAGGGTGATGCGCTGTACGGCCTGGATGTGTTCGTCGATCCGGAATACCGGGGTTACCGCCTGGGCCGGCGGCTCTACGAAGCACGCAAGGACCTGTGCCGTGATGAAAACCTGCGTGCGATTCTGGCCGGCGGGCGCCTGCCCGGCTACACCAACTACGCGGAGACGATGACGGTGACCGACTACATCGCCGAAGTCGAAGCGCGCACTATCTACGATCCTATTCTCACCTTCCAACTGTCCAACGGCTTTGACGTCAAGCGGCTGCTGGTCAAGTACCTGCCGGAGGACGAAAGCTCCCGTGGCTACGCCACCCTGCTGGAATGGGACAACATTCTCTACCAGCCGGAGGACGACGGCGACTGGCCGCGCCGCTCGGTGGTGCGCGTGGGCGTGGTGCAGCGGCGTATGCGGGCGACGCGCTCGGTGGAGGATCTGCTCAGCCAGGTGGAGTTTTTCATTGATTCGCTGTCCGATTACCGCGCCGATTTCGCCGTGTTGCCGGAATTTTTCAGCGCACCTTTGATGGGCCTCAAAACGGACCTTAATTCAGTGGAAGCGGTGCGTTACCTGGCCAGTTTCACCGAGGAAATCCGTGACGCCATGGCGGACATGGCAGTGAGCTACAACATTAATATCATCGGTGGCTCCATGCCGCTGGAAGAAGACGGCCGCATTTTCAATGTGGGGTACCTGATGCGCCGCGACGGTTCCGTGGAGCAGCAAAAGAAAATCCACATCACCCCGCACGAGCGTAAGGACTGGGCGATTCAAGGCGGCGACGGCCTGCGTATTTTCGACACCGACGCGGGCCGCATCGGTATTTTGATTTGCTATGACGTGGAGTTCCCGGAGCTGGGCCGGCTGCTCGCCGAGCAGGGCATGGAAATCCTGTTCGTGCCGTTCTGGACCGACACCAAGAACGGCTACTTGCGCGTGCGTCATTGTTCCCAGGCGCGGGCCATCGAAAACGAATGCTACGTGGCGATCTCCGGCAGCGTCGGCAACCTGCCACGGGTGGATAACGTGGACATTCAGTACGCTCAGTCCGCAGTGTTTTCACCCAGTGATTTCTATTTCCCCCACGACGGCACCATCAGCGAATCGGTGCCCAACACCGAAATGCTGTTGTTCGCCGATATCGACCTGGAGAAGCTCAAGCTGCTGCACAGCGAAGGGTCGGTGACCAACATCCGGGACCGCCGCAAGGACCTCTACAGCCTGGTCTGGAAGGGCAAGGAAGAGCTGGACCCCTAAGCAGCAATGGAGCCGTGTCGCGGTCAGCGGCGCTCTCGGAACGTCTGCACCACCTGTTCCGCCAGTGCTTCGGCGGCGGGGCCGGAGCCGTCGCGGCGAATCAAGGCGATCTGGTAGTCGCCCAGGGCGGGCAGCCCGCTGTCCGGGCCAAGCACTCGCAGGGGCGGCTGCACCAGGCTGGCGGGGAAGGGCGCCACCGCCAGGTCGGCCAGCATGGCCGCTTCCTGGCCGGCGCAATGTTCGCTGTTGTAGGCGATCCGGTAACTGATTTCTGCTTTATCCAGAGCGGCCAGCGCCATTTCCCGCCACGCGCAGCCATGGTTCGCCAGCGACAAGGGCAGCGGTGCGTGGCGTGCCGCCACGCCGCCGTCACGCCCGGCCCAGACCAGCGGCTCGGTGTGGACCACTTGGCCGCGCTTGGCGCTCAGGTCGCTGTTACCGAGGGTCACCAGCGCCAGATCAAGATCGCCGTCGTCGAGGCGCTTCAACAGATCGATACTGCGGCCGGCGTTGACGTTTACCTGTACCGCCGGGTGGGACCGGGCGAACCGGGTCAGCACCTGCGGCAGCACCCGGGTACCCACATCGTCCGGAGTGCCCAGGCGCACACTGCCTTCCAGGGATGGCGTCAGAAAGCGGCCCACCGCTTCCTGGTTGAGTTTCAGCAGTCGTCGCCCGTAGCCAAGCAGGATTTCCCCTTCCGGCGTCAGCGACACCCGGCGTGCCTCACGAATGAACAGGCTTTGCCCGAGGGTCTCCTCCAGCCGCTTGATTTGCATGCTCAGCGCCGACGGTGTGCGAAACACCTGGTGAGCGGCGCGCGTGAAGCTGCCGTTCTCGGCGATGGCGACGAAAACACGCAGGGTTTCGGTATCCAGAAGGGGGAGGGCGGCGTTCTCAGGCCGAGGTGTGGCGACGGTCATCATGGCACTCCGAGCGTTCAATATTCCTGAACGATCAATGTAATTCTTTTCGTTGGATTTAACAACGTGAAGCTCGCATGCTTTCTCTGTAGGCCGGGGCGGTGCCCGGTCGGCAACGCATCAAGGAGCGAGCCATGAAACAGAAACAGTCTGCACAACGTCATTATTCGGAGCCGGATCTGTACATGCCGGCGATGCCACCGCTGGGGCTGCTGAACGCCCTGGAGCGCCGGGTTCAGAAATGGTGGCGCCAGCGCGCCGAGCGCCGCCAGGCGGCCGCGCTGCGCCGGTCGCGCCCGACCGGTCAGCATTAGGCGGCTTGTGGGAGCTTGCTTGCAAGCGAAAGGCCGGCAAAGCCGGCCGGCAGGATCCCAGAGAGGCCGATTTTGCTGCCGTTAGAGAGGGCTCTGGGATCCTGCCGGGAGCTTCGCTCCCTTTCGCGGGCGGGGCCCGCTCCCACAAGCCCGCTCCCGCAAGCTGCTCCCACCAGGCCCGCTCGCACAGCCCCGTTCCAACAAAAAAGGCGCCGTTAAGGCGCCTTTTCCGTTGCGGTTGAACCGGCCGGATTACATGTTCGGGTAATTCGGGCCGCCGGTGCCTTCCGGCGCCACCCAGTGAATGTTCTGGGTGGGGTCCTTGATGTCGCAGGTCTTACAGTGAACGCAGTTTTGCGCGTTGATCTGGAAGCGTTTCTCGCCACTGCTTTCGTCTTCCACCACTTCGTACACGCCCGCCGGACAGTAACGCTGCGCCGGTTCGTCGTACTTGGGCAGGTTGTACTCAATGGGAATGCTAGGATCCTTCAGCGTCAGGTGGCAGGGCTGATCTTCCTCGTGGTTGGTGTTGGACAGAAACACCGAATCCAGCTTGTTGAAAGTCAGTTTGCCGTCCGGCTTGGGATAGTTGATCTTCTTGCTCTGATCCGCCGGCTTCAGGGTGTCGTGGTCCGGTGTGGTATCCCGCATCGTGAACGGCAGTTTGCCGTTGAGGATATTGAGGTCCACGAACGCGAAGGCGGAGCCCAGCAGGTTGCCGAACTTGTGTTGGGCGGGGCCGAAGTTGCGCTGCTGGTGCAGCTCTTCGAACACCCAACTGTTCTCGAACTCGGCTTTGTACTCGCTCAGCTCATCGCCGCCACGGCCGTCCTTGATCGCCTTGGAGATCACTTCGGCGGCCATCATGCCGGATTTCATGGCGGTATGGTTGCCCTTGATCTTGGCGAAGTTCAGGGTGCCCGCGTCACAACCCACCAGCATACCGCCGGGGAAGGTCATCTTGGGCAGAGACTGCAACCCGCCTTTGGCAATCGCCCGGGCGCCGTAGCTGACCCGTTTGCCGCCTTCCAGGAATTTTTTAATTTCCGGATGGGTTTTCCAACGCTGCATTTCATCGAAGGGCGAGACATGCGGGTTGGAGTAGGCGAGGTCGGTGATCAGACCCAGAGTTACCTGGTTGTCTTCCATGTGATAGAGGAAGCCACCGCCCGGTGAGCCGGATTCGCTCAGCGGCCAGCCGGCGGTGTGCACCACCAGACCCTGTTGGTGTTTGGCCGGGTCGATTTCCCACAACTCTTTGACGCCGAGGCCGTAATGTTGCGGGTCCGTGTCTTCGCGCAGGTTGAATTTTTCCATCAAGCCTTTGCCAAGATGGCCGCGGCAGCCTTCGGAAAACACCGTGTACTTGGCGTGCAGTTCCATGCCGGGGGTGTAGCTGGGCTTTTGCTCGCCGTTATGGTCGATGCCGGAATCGCCGGTGGCGATGCCTTTGACCGAGCCGTCCTCGTTGTAGAGCACTTCGGTGGCGGCGAAGCCGGGGAACACTTCAATGCCCAGGCCTTCCGCCTGTTCCGCCAGCCAGCGGCACAGGTTGCCCAGGGAAATGACGTAGTTGCCTTCGTTGTGCATGGTTTTCGGCACGAACGGGTTGGGCACCTTGGAGCCCTTGTCGGCGCCGGTGAAGTAGAAGATTTCGTCACCGCCGACTTCGGTGTTCAGTGGGGCGCCGAGTTCTTTCCAGTTGGGGAACAACTCGTTGAGCGCGCGCGGCTCGAACACCGCGCCGGAGAGAATATGCGCACCGACTTCGGAGCCTTTCTCCACCACCACGACGCTGAGTTCCTGACCGCTTTCCTGGGCGATTTGACCCAGGCGGCATGCGGTTGCCAGACCGGACGGACCGGCGCCGACGATGACAACGTCGACTTCCATAGATTCGCGTTCCACAGCCTGTCTCCTAGCTATCGGTTCTCTTGGGGTGGCGCGGAGTATAAAGGCATCCTCCATATCGCACCACTTTTCGGAATCGACTTCCACGCCGATTCAAACACCTGTTTGGATTATCCCTCGCTAGGCGCTTGATTTTCAAGGAAATGGGCGACCGCCGAGTCATGAAATAAAGAAACAATTGGCAGCAAAATCATCCGCTTACCCAACTTCGGCCTATTGACCTGCCGGGGGGCAGCGTTCAAGATACCGGCTCTCGCGCGGGGCCCCGGCGTTCGGCGTCGTCTCGCCTCTTTCATCGTTTCCGTCCTTTATTATGTACTGGTGAAAGCGAGTATACGGGCGGGTTGCCACAAGGCACGGTGGGCTTCCAAACCCTGCTTTGTGGCAGCCCCCGGACGGAAACGACTTCAGTCACCAAGTGG